>Ga0302313_10000305_pt1 | contig 45526 bp, 41 predicted proteins | sample III_Palsa_N2_2_FD_200454 | JGI IMG/M metagenome (GOLD analysis project Ga0302313, IMG submission 200454) | Peat permafrost microbial communities from Stordalen Mire near Abisko, Sweden - III_Palsa_N2_2 | ecosystem: Environmental > Terrestrial > Soil > Palsa > Peat permafrost | place: Sweden...
CCCCAGAAATCGAGTTCGTAACTGGCGTCGAGCGACACCGCATACAGGTTGGTGTCCAGGTCCAGCTGCCGGCCGTTGTTGATGGCCAGGGCCTGGGTGTAGACCGGGTCCGGCGGCAGGGCGTTGACCGACAGCGAGGGATACTCATGCGAACGCGCGCCCTTGAGCGCGTCGCGCGCGAGCAGCACCCGGTCGGCGGCGATCTGCAGGTCCGGACTGTTCGCCGTTGCCTGATCCAGCAGCTGCAGCAGGCGCGGATCCTTGAATTCCTCCCACCAATTGCTCGCCAGCGGCGCGCCGGCGGGCTGTCCGGCGCTCCAGTTCTGCGGCACGGGCAGGGGCGGCCGCTGATACGCCGGATGATCGAGGCAGCCGCTCAGCAGGACACCGGCGCAAGCCGCGGCAAACGGGATACGGCTGCGGCTCAAGGCTTGCTCCGCACGCGCACCAGCACGCGCTGGCCGATGAGCAGATCCGTGGTGTCGAGCTCCAGCACGCATTCGACCACGCGATCGTCCTTGGCGGCCGGGCGCACTTCCGGCAGCTCGTGCACCGGGCCGACCGAGCGCGCCACGCGCAGCACGCGCGCAGTGTAGACCTTGCTGTCGTCGTATTCCGGCGCCACTTCGGCGCTCATGCCCGGCAGCACCTGGCCGAACAGGCGCTCGTCCAGTTCGGCGCGCACGATCAGGGGACCGTCGCCGGCGAACCAGACCAGCGGGCTGCCGCTGCTGACGCCTTCGCCGGGGTGGACGAAGACGCGTAGCACCTGGCCGTGCGCCGGCGCCCGCAGCTGCAGGCGCTTGAGCCGGTCCTGCGCCTGCTGCAATTGCAGTTCCGCGGCCTGCCCGGCGAGCAGAGCCAGCCCCGACTGTGCCTGCAGGTCGGCGATTTTCTGCCGCGCCTGGCGCAGCTCTTCCTCGGGTTCGGCCTGCTGCTCGACCAGCGGCCCGAGCCGGGCGGCTTGTTCCTGCGCCCGGCCGAGCTGGGCGCCGAGCGCGGCCTGCTCCTGGCGGCGGCGCTGCAATTCGACTTCAGCCAGATGGGTGTCGATCTGCGCCTGACTGTCGTCCAGGCGCAGCAGTACGTCGCCGGCGGCAACCGTATCGCCGTCCTTGACGGCGATGCTCTGCACCACGCCGTCGCTGCGCGCGCCGAGGCGTTGCGTGCCGCCCTGCACGTCGACCCAGCCGGGCGCGGTGGCGACGATATCGCTGGGAGCGGCCGCCGGCGGCGCGCCGGCACCGCCGGCGCCGCGCGAGCAGCCGCTGGCTGCCATGACTGCCGCCGCCATGACGGCGGCCAGCGCAAGGTTTCGGTCGAAGCGGTTCAAGGATGGTTACCTGTGGAATGCTGGGTGCCTGTTGCAGCAATGCCGGCGGCAGGGGATAGCGCGGCGCCGTCGGTCCCGTTCGGCCGGCTGTCCTCGATCACCATGCCGTCCTGCAGGCGGATGATGCGCTCGGCGTGGCGGGTCAGGCGAGGGTCGTGGGTGACGGTGATGACGGTGGCGCCATGGGTTTTGGCGATCTTCTGCAGCAGCGCGATGACGATTTCGCTGTTGGCGCTGTCCAGCGCGCTGGTCGGCTCGTCGGCGAACAGCACCTTGGGCGAGCCGATCAGGGCGCGGGCGATGGCCACGCGCTGCTTCTCGCCGCCGGAGAGCTGCGCCGGGCGCAAGCCCATGCGCCCGCTCAGTCCCACCTCGTCCAGGGCCGCCTCGGCGCGCTGGCGGGCCTGCGTTTCGCGCACCCCGGCGAAGTGCAGCGGCAGCGCCACCTGTTCCGTCGCGGTCAGCGCCGGGAACAGGTTGAAGTTCTGGAACACGTAGCCGCAATGCTGGAAGCGGAAGCGCTCCAGCTCGCGTTCGGTCAGGTTCCAGATCGGCGTATCGAGCAGGCTGACACTGCCCGACTCGGGGTGCAGCAGGCCGCTGAGGATGGCCAGCAGGGTCGATTTGCCGGAGCCGGAGGCGCCCATCATCAGGCTCAGCTCGCCGGGCCAGAATTGCAGCGACAGCTGATGCAGTACCGGCGTGCGCGCGGCGCCCTTGCCGTAACCGTGCACCAGACCGCTGGCGCTGACGCTGGGAGCGATCGCGTCGCTGCGGTTCATCGCAGCAGCTCCGCCGGTTCGAGGCGATACAACTCGCGCAGGGCGAGCAGGCCCGAAATCATCGCGGTGAACAGGCCGATCAGCACCGCCGTCAGCACTGCCCACCAGGTCAGCACCAGCGGCACGTACAGCGCCTGCGCCAGCGCGTTGGCCAGGATCGATACGATCACCGTCAGCACCGCACCGAGCACGCCGATCCACAGCGACTGCTCCAGCACCACCGCGCTGAGCTTGGCCGCCGGCACGCCGATGGCGCGGAAGGTGGCGTACTCGCGCAGCGTCGACAGGATCACGCCGCGCAGGGTCTGGCTGGTGATCACGGTGCCGATGATCAGGCCCAGCAGGGAAGAGAACAGGAAGCCCGCGCCCACGCCCGACTCGGTCAGCCACCACCGCTGCGAGTTCATGGAAAACTCGCGGGCGGTCCAGACGCGGTAGGCCGGACGGCGCAGCAGCGATTGCAGATCGTCGCGCGCGCCTTCCGGCGTGCCGTCCCGGGTCCTGGCCAGCACGAAGGTGGTCAAGTCCTCGCCCGTGGCGGAAGGCTCGGACAGTTCGCGAGCGGTTTGAGCGGAAGCGAAGACATAAGTGTTGCCGATGCTGCGCAAGCCCTGGCTCAGGCCGACTACGCGCACGCGATGCCCATTGACCTCGGCCAGGCGGCCGACCACGGCATGCAGCTTGTCGGCTTCGCCGCGATCGACCACCACCGTCGAGGGCTCCGCCAGCCGGGCACAAAGCGCGTCGCGCATCGGCTGCGGACAGGCCAGCGCATCGGCCGCCGGCTGCAGGCCGACCAGGCTCACCGCCACGCGCGTGCCGTCGCCGGAGCGCCAGTCCGCATCGTGGACCAGCATGGTTTCGCTGCGCGTCACCTCCGGATGCAGCCGCAGCAGGGCGCCCAGATTGGCCGGGATGTCGCGCGACTGGTCGAAGCTTTCGGTTTCCGGCGAAGTGACCCAGAGATTGGCGCCGGAGCGGTCGACCAGCACCGTTACCGTGCCGAACATGCCCAGCAGCAGGCCCAGCTGCACCAGCATCAGCACGCCGGCGAAAGCGACCGACAGCAATCCGGGCAGGAAACGCCGCCATTCGTACAACAGGGTGGCGCGGGCTAGGGACATTAAGGAGGGCGAAGGAAAGAGCAATTATGAATTGTTATGGATCGGGCAGGCCAGAGCAGGTCTGTTTCCGCGCCATCGCAAGTTGCCATTTCGCAAAAGAGGCGATAGCTACAAAATTTGTAGTAATCCTCTTATTGCAGTGTAAAGATACGTTGAGATAGCGGTGAAATTCATCCTGAAGAATCTATAACTCATTGATTTAAAAGAATGTCATTGAATGGCATCATCTTTGCGCTTCTTTACCCCCTTCAGGCATTTCACCCGCTCAAAACTGGCCCGTTATTTGGCCGGTCAAAATCCAAAAGCGAACCCAATGGCAGACTCCAAGATGTCGTTTGCGCGCTCCGCGCCGGCCAGTGACTGGCTGGTGATCTGCGACTTCGACGGCACCATCGCCCACGTGGACGTGACCGATGGCGTGCTGAGCCGCTTCGCCCTGGCGCAGTGGGAGGCGATCGAGGCCGACTGGAAAGCCGGCCGCATCGGCTCGCGCGAGTGCATGGCGCGACAGGTGGACCTGGTGCGCGCGCCGCGCGAAGCGCTGGACGCCTATCTCGACACGGTCGAGATCGATCCCGATTTTCCCGCCTTCGTCTTCGACTGCCGCGCGCGCGGGCTCGAAGTGGTGGTGATCAGCGACGGCATCGACTATTCGATCCGCCGCATCCTGCAACGCCACGGCCTCGACGAACTGCCCCTGGCCAGCAACCGCCTGCAAATGCTTGGCGGCGATCGCTACGCCCTGGAGTTTCCCGAAGCCAATCCGAAGTGCAGCGCTGGTAGCGGCACCTGCAAGTGCCGGGTCAGCAGCCGCCAGGCCAGCGGCCGCTCGCGCCTGCTGATCGGCGACGGCAGCTCGGATTTCTGCCTGGCCGCGGAAGCGGACCTGGTGTTCGCCAAGGACAAGCTGCTGACGCGCTGCATCGAGCAGCGCCTGCCGCATCGCGCCTGTCCCGATTTCGCCAGCGCGCGGCGCCTGCTGCCGCAGCTGGATCGCCTGTCGCAGCGCGGCACCGACCGCGCCGCCAACCCGCATCTTTCCCCCGTCATTTCCCTAGAGACCCTTGTCAATGGATAACGCTGTTCAGTCGCGCAAAATCGCCCCTTCCGATGTGCCTGCCTATGAAGCGGCCCTGCTGCGCGACGAAGCGCAATACTGCTCGTTCGGCGATACCGTTCATTACCTGAACCCGCCGCCGATCTTCGAGCGCTGCGAGGGCAGCTATATCTACAACGCCGCCGGCACGCCATTCCTCGATCTGCAGATGTGGTACTCGGCGGTCAATTTCGGCTACGCCAACGAGCGCCTCAACAACGTCGTCAAGCAGCAGCTCGACACCCTGCCGCAGGTGGCCAGCCAGTACCTGCACCCGACCAAGATCCAGCTGGCGACCATGGTCGCGCAGGATGCCGAGCGCAAGTTCGGCCACAAGGGCCGCGTCCACTTCAACGTCGGCGGCTCGCAGTCGGTGGAGGATTCGCTCAAGCTGGTGCGCAACGCCAGCAACGGCAAGAGCCTGATGTTCGCCTTCGAGGGCGGCTACCACGGCCGCACCCTCGGCGCCTCGGCCATCACTTCCAGCTACCGCTATCGCCGCCGCTACGGCCATTTCGGCGACCGCGCGCAGTTCGTGCCGTTCCCCTACCACTTCCGCGGCCCCAAGGGCATGAGCAAGGAAGAGTACGGCAGCCAGTGCGTGAAGCAGTTCGAGCGCCTGTTCGAGACCGAGTACAACGGCGTGTGGGACCCCAAGGCCGGCCAGGCCGAATACGCCGCTTTCTATGTCGAGCCGATCCAGGGCACCGGCGGCTATGTCATCCCGCCGATGAACTTCTTCATCGAGCTGAAGAAGGTGCTGGACAAGTACGGCATCCTGATGGTGGTGGACGAAATCCAGATGGGCTTCTTCCGCACCGGCAAGCTGTGGTCGATCGAGCATTTCGGCGTCAAGCCGGACGTGATCGTGTTCGGCAAGGCGCTGACCAACGGTCTCAACCCGCTGGCCGGCATCTGGGCGCGCGAGGAGCTGATCAATCCGACCGTGTTCCCGCCCGGCTCGACCCACTCCACCTTCGCCTCCAACCCGATCGGCACCGCCGTCGGCCTGGAAACGATGAAGATGCTGGCCGAAACCGACTATGAAACCATGGTCATGGACAAGGGCGCCTACTTCCTCGAAGGCCTGAAGCAGCTGCAGAAGCGCTTCCCCATCATCGGCGACGTCGACGGTCTGGGCCTGGCGCTGCGCGCGGAAATCTGCGGCAAGGACGGCTTCACGCCGGACAAGGCCATGGTCGACCGCCTATGCGACGAGTGCATGAAGGGCGATCTCGTGGTGAAGGGCAAGAAGTACGGCCTGGTGCTGGATATCGGCGGCTACTACAAGAACGTCATCACCTTCGCGCCGTCCCTGCACATCAGCAAGGAAGAGATCGATCTCGGCCTTGAGCTGCTCGGCCAGGCCCTGCACCGCGTCACCACCAGCCGCTGAACCAGGCCATGAACCAGACCCCGGCCGAAGGCATCAAGGATCACAGCTTCTTCTACGAAGGCGGCGACGTCGGCGTGCTGCTGATCCACGGCCTCACCGGCACGCCGGTGGAGATGCGCTTCATCGGCAAAGGGCTGCACAAGGCCGGCTTCACCGTCTACGGCGTGCAGCTGCCGGGGCACTGCGGCGACGAAGCCGACCTGCTGGCGACCAGCTGGCAGGACTGGGTCGCCGGCGTCGAGCAGGCCCTGGATGCCCTGCGCGGCAAAGTCAGGACGGTGTTCGTCGGCGGCCTGTCGATGGGCGCGATCCTGTCGCTGCACCTGGCGGCGAAGCATCCGGACAAGGTCGACGGCCTGCTGCTGTACGGGCCGACGCTGCGCTATGACGGCTGGACCATTCCCTGGTACAGCTTCCTATTGAAGCTGCTGATCAATACGCCGATCGGCCACAACTACCGCTTCATGGAGAAGCACCCCTACGGCATCAAGGACGAGCGTCTGCGCCGCCGCGTGGTGCAGAACATGCTGTCCGGCAACAGTGCCGACGCCGGCCTGGCCGGCACCCCGGCGCGCGCCCTGCGGGAAATGTGGCGGCTGGTGGCCCAGGTCAAGAAGGAGCTGCCGTCGATCCAGACCCCGGCCCTGGTGCTGCATGCGCGGGAGGACGACGTCAGCAGCATCGCCAATGCTTACTACATCGCCCGGCACCTGGCCGGTCCGGTGGACGTGAGCCTGCTCGACGACAGCTACCATATGATCACCGTGGACCGGCAGCGCGACCAGGTGCTGGCGCGCAGCATCGAGCACCTGCAGCGCTGGTGCGCCCAGGCCGAGCCCCGCTCCGGCAATCTGCGGATCGCCGCTGTATCCTGACGAACTGGTGAACCCCGCGCATTCCGCCGGGGCAGCCTGGGCGGTATTTTCGCGGGAGCAGGAGTAATTCGTGGTGGCCGCAACTGAAGCTGCGCAACGGCACAGGTCCGGTATCGCCACGCGGCGTCGCGGCTCCCTGCAGGTGCGGCTGCTGCTGGCCTTCCTGATCGTCGGCCTGGTGCCGATGTTCTTTGCCGCCGAGCTGGCCAGCCAGGTGGTGACGCGCGCCTTCGAATCCAATCTCAAGACCTGGCTCAACGACACCTCGATCTACTTCCTCAGCAGCATCGCCGATTCGCAGCAGGAAGCCGCCGAAATCGCGCAAGCGCTGGCGCGGCAGCCCGAGCTGCTGCAGGGCCTGGTCGAACGGCAGGGCGAGGTGCCGCCGCTGATCCGCGACATCATCGCCGGCGAAGGCTTCCACGTCCTGGCGATCATCGACGACCGCGGCGGCTTTGTGTACAGCTCGATCCCCATGCGCAGCAGCCAGCGCATCCGCCTGGGCAGCGTCATCACGCTGTACCGGACCGAAACGGACAAGGGCAGCAGCACCATGGTCGCCGCGGTCGAGCCGTTCCAGAGCGGCGGCCGGCAATACCAGCTGCTGCTCGGCTCCTGGCTCGACGACGATTTCTTCGGCCGCCTCGGCTCGCTGACCTCCTTCGATTTCCGGCTGTACAGCGACGAGGCCGACGGTTTCCATGAGCTGTATCGTTCGCAGGGCGCCAGCGACCGCAGCACCATGCTGGAGCCGCGCATCGTGGCGGAACTGCGCCGGCCGGATGCCGAAGTATTCGACCGCCAGGCCGCCGGCGGGGCCTTCACCGGCATCTACCGTCCCCTGAGCAGCGACGTCGGCCAGCTGCAGGGCGTGGTCTTCTGCGGACTCAAGACCCACGACTGGGCCACCAACTGGGTGTCGCGCGGCAATGTCTTCATCATCATTTTCCTTACCGGCACGGCGCTGTCGCTGCTGGTCGGCTACGCCGTGTCGCGCCGGCTGGCGCGTCCGCTGCGCTCCCTGGCTTCCGGCGTGCAGGCCATCACCGCGGGCGACTATCACAGCCGCGTCGCGGTCGAGGGCAACGACGAGGTGGCGGAGCTGGCGGAGGCATTCAACGGCATGTCGCAGCGCCTGGAGCAGCTGCACGAGCTGGAGTCCCAGTTGCGGCGCCGCGACCGCCTGTCGGCGCTGGGCCAGGTGGCGGCGGGCATCGCCCACGAAGTGCGCAATCCGCTGGGCATCATCCGCACCTCGGCGGAGCTGATCCGCAAGCGCCAGCGCATCGCCGAGGCCGACCAGCAGCTGCTGGAGAACGTCATCGGCGAGGTGCGCCGCATCGATCAGCTGATCACCGACTTCCTGGCCTTCGTCAAGCCGGTGTCGCTGATGCAGCTGCCGCTGCGCACCAGCGACCTCATCAGCCGCGTCACGCGCTTCTGCGAGCCCGAGCTGGGCGTGCGGGGCATCGCCCTGGAAGTGCGCGACGAGGCTCCCGACGCGTGGGTCGACGGCGACGCCGATTCCCTCTACCAGGCCGCGCTCAACGTCGTGCTCAATGCCATCGACGCCATGCCCGGCGGCGGCAAGCTGCTCATCGGCCAGCGCATCGACGGAAAATTCCTGTGCCTGCGCTTCACCGATTCGGGCCCGGGCCTGCCCGAGGCGGTGCGCGAGCGGGTGTTCGACCCGTTCTTCACCACCAAGCCGCAGGGTACCGGCCTGGGGCTGGCCAAGGTGCTGAGCGTGATGGAAGGCCACCGCGGCAGCGTCGAATGCCGCAACGAAACTGGCGGCGGCGCAACCTTTGAATTTATCCTGCCGCTGTCGAAAAAAGATTGATGGACCGGATGATCCGATGAGCCACACCATCCTGGTGGTCGACGACGAGCCGAAACTGCGCGAGGTGCTGGCGGCCACCTTGCAGGAGCTCGGCTACCAGACGCGCATGGCCGCGTCCGGCGCGGCCGCGCTGGAGCAGATCGAAAACGACCCCGTCGATCTGGTGCTGAGCGACCTGCGCATGCCCGGCATGAGCGGGCAGGAGCTGCTGGCCGAGCTGCGCCGCCGCTCGCCCCATGTGCCGGTGGTGCTGATGACCGCCTACGGCACGGTCAAGGATGCGGTGCAGGCGATCAAGGACGGCGCTTTCGACTACATCAGCAAGCCGTTCGAGATCGACGAGCTGGAGGCGACCATCGCCAAGGCGCTGCGCATGTACACCGCGCTGCGCGACAACTTGCGCCTGCGCGAGGAGCTGGAGGGCCGTTACCGCTTCGAGAACCTGGTCGGCGCCAGCCCGGCCTTCCACAAGGTGATCGAGGCCATCGCCGAGGTCTGCGAGAGCCGCGCCAGCGTGCTGATCAGCGGCGAGAGCGGCACCGGCAAGGAAATGGTGGCGCGGGCCATCCACTTCAACAGCAGCCGCCGCGGCGGGCCCTTCGTCGCCATCAACTGCGCCGCCATCCCCGAGGGCCTGCTGGAGAGCGAGCTGTTCGGCCACGTCAAGGGCGCCTTCACCGGCGCGGTCGGCGCGCGCCAGGGGCGCTTCGCCCAGGCCGACGGCGGCACCCTGTTCCTCGACGAGATCGGCGACATGCCCAGCGCCCTGCAGGCCAAGATCCTGCGCGTGCTGCAGGAGCGCAGCTTCGAGCCGGTGGGCAGCGCCAACTCGCGGACCACCGATGTACGCATCCTCGCCGCCACCAACAAGGACCTGCGCGAGGCGGTGCGCAACGGCAGCTTCCGCAGCGATCTGTACTACCGCCTCAACGTCTTCCCCATCGACGTGCCGCCGCTGCGGGCGCGGCGCGAGGATATTCCGCTGCTGGTCGAGCACAGCGTGCGCGAGCTGGCGCGGCACATGGGCCGGCCGCAGCCGGTCTTCACCCAGGCCGCGCTGCGCGCGATGCAGGACTACGCCTGGCCCGGCAATGTGCGCGAGCTGCAGAACTGCATCGAGCGCGCCATCATCGTCGCCAAGGGCAACAGCGTCGATGTCGGCGACCTGCCGCAGGACCTGTTCACCCCCTTGTCCGCCAGCCACGAGTCGGTGCGCATCCCCTCCAATCTCGACGCCGAGCTGGAACGCCTGGAGCGGGGCTTCATCCTGGAGGCGCTGCGCCGCACCGCCGGTGTGCAGGTCAAGGCGGCGGAGCTGCTCGGCGTCAGCGAGCGCAGCTTGTGGCATCGCGTCAAGAAGCTGGGCATCAGCATTGCCAAGCGGGCCACCACCTGAGGGCGTAACAAATCCTTCCTCACTCATTGTCATCCTGAGCGAAGCGAAGGATCTGGCCCCACACCAGAATGGAGCCGCCACGCTCACCGTTACAGCCCCTCATCCCGCCACGGACTTGTGCTGCCCATGCTCGGTAAATTTTTCGATCATCTGCTGAAGAAAGGCTTGTCCGATCTGGTCCGCGGCGGCCATCTGGTGGTGATCACGGCCAGCGGCGCGACACTGACTTTCGGTGACGGCAGCGGCGCGCTGTCGCAAGTGCGCTTCGCCGACGCGATGGCGCAATGGGGCTTCATGACCGATCCCGAGCTGCGCCTGGGCGAGCTGTACACCGACGCAAGGCTGCTGGTCGAGGCGGGCACTATCTACGATTTCCTGGCACTGGTGCTGGGCAATGTACGGGCCGCGCCGCAGACCCGGCCGAACCTGCTGGTGCGCACCGCCAACCGCCTGCGCTTCGCCACCCGGCGCTTGCGCCAGCGTAACACCTCGCGCCGCGCCAAGAGCAACGTGGCGCATCACTACGATCTGGGCGACGATTTGTACCGTCTGTTTCTCGACGACGACTGGCAATATTCTTGCGCCTATTTTGAAACACCCGGGCAAAGCCTGGAGCAGGCGCAGCTGGCGAAGAAGCGCCATATCGCCGCCAAGCTGCTGCTCCAGCCCGGGCAGCGCGTGCTGGACATCGGCTGCGGTTGGGGCGGCCTGGCGCTTTACCTGGCACAGACCGCCGGCGCCGGCAGCGTGCTCGGCATCACCCTGTCGCAGGAGCAGCTCGCCGGCGCGAGCCGCCGCGCGGCGGAAGCCGCGTTGCAGGACAAGCTGGAGTTCAGCCTTACCGACTATCGCGATGTGCGGGACAGCTTCGACCGCATCGTCTCCGTCGGCATGTTCGAACACGTCGGCCTGGCCTATTACGACAGCTACTTCCAGCACTGCCGCCGGCTGCTGCGGCCCGATGGCGTCATGTTGCTGCATACCATCGGCTGCACCGGCGTGCCGAGCCACGCCAACCCCTGGCTGGACAAATATATTTTTCCCGGCGGCTACCTGCCCACCCTGTCGGAGCTGACGCCGGCCATCGAGCGCTCCGGCCTGATGGTGACCGACATCGAGGTGCTGCGGCTGCATTACGCCGAGACGCTGCTGCACTGGCGCCAGCGCTTCATGCGGCGCCGCGACGAAGCGCTGCGGCTCTACGATGAGAGATTCTGCCGCCTGTGGGAGTTCTACCTGGCGTTCTGCGAAGCGGCGTTCCGCTACGAGGACGTGGTGGTGTTCCAGGTGCAGCTCGCCGTGAAGACGGAGACGGTGCCGCTGACCCGGAGCTACGTCGAGGAACGCGAAGCGGTGCTGCGCTCGCGGGAATGAGCGCATCGGGCTTAAACTGTGAGTGGGGCTTCATCCTCGAAGCGCTGCACCGCACGGCCGGCGTGCTGGTCAAGACGGCGGAACTGCCCGGTGTGAGCTGGACAGCGTCTTGATCCGTCACCAATCCGCCCCACTTTCCATGGCATCCTGAAGCCTGGCGAGGGAATCCGGCGGTAGTTGTGCCCGCCGGACCCGGAACCGGGCTTTATGTCCCAACCCAGCAAGCCGAACCCGGCAGGACCGCAGCCATGAGCAAGCCGCTACGCATCGATTTCGTTTCCGACGTCTCCTGCCCCTGGTGCGTCATCGGCCTGCAATCGCTGGAAACGGCGCTGGCCCGGGCGGGCGACCAGGTCCAGGCCGAGCTGCACTTCCAGCCGTTCGAGCTGAATCCGGGGATGCCGCCGGCGGGGCAGGACATCGTCGAGCACCTGGCGCAGAAATACGGCTCGACCCCGGCCCAGATCGAAGGCAATCGCGAGGCCATCCACGCCCGCGGCGCCGAGGTCGGATTCACCTTCCGCATGGAGCGGCGCGGCCGCATCTACAACACCTTCGATGCGCACCGGCTGCTGCACTGGGCCGAGCTGGAAGGGCATCAGGTCGCGCTCAAGCATGCCCTGTTCCAGGCGTATTTCACCGATGGCAAGAATCCCGCCGATCACGAGGTGCTGATCGATCTGGCGGCCCAGGTGGGTCTGGACGCGGCGCGCGCGCGGGCCATCCTGTCTTCCGATGCCTACGCCGAGGAAGTGCGCGAGCAGGAACGCTTTTACCTGGACCGGGGCATCCATTCGGTCCCCGCCATCATCATCAACCAGCGCCACCTGATCTCCGGCGGCCAGCCGCCCGAGGTGTTCGAGCAGGCGCTGCGGCAGATTGCCGCCGCGTCCGAGCCCGAGCAAGGCTGAGCCGAGTGAAGCGGCCGCGCTATCTGCTGGCGGCCTGCGCCCTGATCTGGGCCATCGCCGGTAGCGCCTGCCATTCAGGCGATCCCGACGCGCTGTGGAAGATCGTGCATCAGAGTTGTGTGCCGGATCAGCAACAGCATGACGACCCTGATCCCTGCGCGCTGGTCGATCTGGCGCATGGCGAAGCGCAGGGCTATGCGGTGCTGAAGGATCGTAATGGTCCCACGCAGTTCCTGCTGATCCCGACCGCCCCGCTCAGCGGCATCGAGAGTCCCGCGCTGCTGGCCGCCGATGCGCCGCCCTATTTTGCGGAGGCATGGCAGGCGCGCAGTTTCGTCGAGCGCGCGGCGCAACGCTCACTGCCGCGCGAGGCCCTGGGTCTTGCCGTCAATTCCAGGTACGGGCGCTCGCAGAATCAGCTGCATATCCATATCGATTGCCTCAAGCCCGAGGTCCGCGAGGCCCTGCACGCGCATCTGGGCGAAGTCGGCGAGCACTGGGCGCTGCTGGATGTGCCACTGGCCGGACGCAGGTATCGCGCCATGCGCATCAGCGAGGCGGCGTTCGATCGGGCCAATCCGTTCGCGCTGCTGGGCGAGGCGCCGGTCGGCATGGCGCGGCATACCCTGGTGGCTGCGGGCGCCACCTTCGAGGACCAGACGCCGGGCTTCATCCTGCTCGACGATAGCGCGGACCTGTGGCGCCTGGATCGCGGCCATGGCGAGGATTTGCAGAGCCATAGCTGCTCTTGATCGAATAAATACGTCATACCGGCGAAAGCCGGTATCCAGGGGTTCGGAGTGCATCCTTAGCCGCTCTGGATACCGGCTTGCGCCGGTATGACGATCAGCTTTATGAGGGCATCAGGCTACGGACGCGGCCCCAGGGGATGCGTCTGCTTCAGCGCCTCGTCCAGCAGCCACTCGCGGAACGCCACCACTTCCGGCCGCTGCATGGCCGCATCCGGCGCCACCGAGTAGTAGGCATTGTCCAGCGGCAGCGTCATGGGGAAGGCCACCGCCACCTTGCCCTCGGCCAGCTCCGCCGCGGCCAGCAGGGGCATGGCCAGCGTCACGCCGAGGCCGTCGGCGGCCGCTTCCAGCGCCAGGGTGGAGTGATCCAGCTGCAGGCCGCGGCGTGGATCGACCTCGCTGACCCCGGCGCGCTTCAGCCAGCGCGCCCAGGACGAGCGCGTGCGGTCGGCCACGCGGGCATCGCCGTGCAGCAGGGTCTGGTGGCTCAGATCCTCGGGCGTGCGCAGCGGCGGCGGCCCCTTCAGCAGGCGCGGATGGCACATCGGCACCACTTCAACCGTGAACAGCAAGTCCACGTTCTGCCCCTCGGGCCGGCCGTTGCTAAAGCGGATCTCGATGTCCGCGTCGACGTCGGACTCCGCCGCGTCCTCCGAGCGGATCTCGCGCGCCGAGGCATTGATCAGTTGGCCGCTGGCCACCAGCCTGACATCGATCTCCGGATGCTGCGTCAGGAAGCTTTGCAGGCGCGGCATCAGCCAGCGCGAGACGAAAGTCGGGGTGGCGCCCACCGTCAGACGCGGCGCCTGGCCGTGGTTGCGCAATTCCGCCACCGCCCGCGCCAGCGCCTCGAAACCCTGCTGGAAGCGCGGCAGCGCCGCCTGCGCCGGCGGCGTCAGCTCGATCCGGCGCGCCAGCCGCTCGAACAAGGGAAAGCCCAGCAGTTCCTCCAGCGCCTTGATTTGGTGCGTCAAGGCCGCGGGCGTGACGAACAGCTCCTCCGCAGCCTTGCGGAAGCTCTTATGGCGCGCCACGGCCTCGAAGGCGCGCAGCGCGTTTAGCGGGGGAAGTCGGGAGAAGGACACGGCATAGTTTAGTTTTTATCAATTAGTCCAGTCTATCGCTGGCCAAGGCTTTCGTCTGCTTCAATTGAGACATCCGTCTCACTGTCCCACTTCACGCGACCTGCCCGGCGGCGTGTCCCGAAGCCCAGGCCCACTGGAAATTGAAGCCGCCGAGGTGGCCGGTCACGTCCACCACCTCGCCGATGAAGTACAGGCCCGGCACCTTGCGCGATTCCATGGTGGTCGAGGAGAGTTCGTCGGTATCGACGCCGCCGAGCGTGACCTCGGCGGTGCGATAACCCTCGGTACCGCTGGCGACCACCGGCCAGGCGTGCAGCTGGGCGGCGATGTCGCGCAGTTCGGCCGGTCGATATTGCCGCATCGGCCGGTTGCCGAAGCGCAGTTCGCACAGGCGCTGCGCCAGGCGTTTGGGCAACGCTTCGGACAGCACGGTCTTCAGCTCGGCCGCTGGCCGTTCCTGCTGCTGGGTGTTCAGATAGTCTAGGGCGTCGCTATCCGGCAGCAGGTTCAGTTGCAGCGTTTCGCCAGGCTTCCAATACGAAGAGATCTGCAGGATGGCCGGGCCGCTGAGGCCGCGATGGGTGATGAGGAAGCCGGCGCGGAAACTCTGGCCGGCGGCTTCGGCGATCACCGGCAGTGCTACTCCGCTAAGGTCGGCGTAGTCGTCCAGGTGCTTGCCGCTGAGCGTCAGCGGCACCAGGCCGGCGCGCGTCGCCAGCACGCGGTGGCCGAACTGCCGCGCCAGTTCGTAGCCGAAACCGGTAGCGCCCATCTTGGGTATCGACAGGCCGCCGCTGGCGACCACCAGCGAGGCGCAGCGCATGGTGCCGCGCGTGGTGGCCAGCGCGAAGCCTGTGTTGTCGCGCCGCACCTGGTCGATGCTGCAATCGGTTTCGATCTGCACCGCGGCGGCGGCACATTCGTCCAGCAGCATCTTCACGATCAGCTTGGACGACTCGTCGCAGAACAGCTGGCCCAGCTCCTTCTCGTGCCAGGCGATGCCGTGGCGCTCCACCATGGCGATGAAATCCCACTGCGTGTAGCGCGCCAGGGCCGATTTGCAGAAGTGCGGATTGGCGGAGAGATAATCCTCCGGTCCGGCGTGCAGATTGGTGAAATTGCAGCGCCCGCCGCCGGACATCAGGATCTTCTTGCCGACGCGGTTGGCGTGCTCGATCACCAGCACGCGGCGGCCGCGCTTGCCGGCCTCGATCGCGCACATCAGGCCGGCGGCGCCGCCGCCGACGATGATCAGGTCGTGTTCCATGGAAGTCGCCGGCGCGGCTGCTGGCGCTTCAGCTCGCCGGCACCACCGGCAGCTCGATCGAGCTGGCCTGCGCCCCGGCGTGGTAAATCCGCTGCGTCGCCTTGCGGTAATCCTCCGGCTTGGCGAAGAAGATGTTCGGCACGTAGGTTTGCGGGTTGCGGTCGTACAGCGGGAACCAGCTCGACTGCACCTGCACCATCAGGCGATGGCCCGGCAGGAACACATGGTTCGCGTTGGGCAGGGCGAAACGGTAATGCTGCACCTTGCCGGCGGGGATGGCGGAAGGATGCTCCAGGCTGTCGCGGTAACGGCCGCGGAAGATGTCCATGCCGATGTTGAGCTGGTAGCCGCCCAGTTCCGGCTGCGACGGCACTTCGTCCGGGTAGACGTCGATCAGCTTCACCACCCAGTCGCTGTCCGTGCCGCTGGTCGAGGCGTAGAGATCGACCACCGGCGCGCCGCCGATCTGCAGGGGCGCGGTCAGCGGCGCCGACTCGTAGCTCAGCACATCGGGGCGGCCGTCGACGAAGCGCTGGTCCGTCACCAGCCAGCGCTTCCAGGCGTCGCCGTCGGCGAAGCGCACCGGGCGCGGCAGGTAGGGCACCGGCTTGGCCGGATCGGAAACGTATTCGTCATAACCGGTGTCGGCCTTGGCCGGCGCGGCGAAGCCCAGGGCGAAGCCGGGCTGCAAATACAGCGTCTGCGGCTTGCCGGCGCAGCCTTTGTCGCAGGACAGCGGCCAGGCCTTGAGCCGGCGCCAGGTGTTGCTGCCGGTCTCGTAGGCGAACACCGGCGGCGTGTTGGCCTTGGGCGCGCCGTCCTTCAGATGCTCGTCGAGGAAGGGCTGCATCACGTCGCGGCGGAATTGCAGGGCGGTATCGCCGTCGAACTTGAGCGGTCCGAGGCCGCGGCCCTCGTAGTTGACGCCGCTGTGGCGCCAGGGGCCGAGCACCAGGAAGTTGGTGTCGTTGTTGGTGTCCTTCGGCTCCACCGCCTCATAGGTATTGATGGCGCCGTACATATCCTCCTGGTCCCAGATGCTGGCCACGTACATGGTCGGCACCTTCAGCGGCTGCGCCGCCAGCGCCGCATCCAGCGCCTGCCCCTGCCAGTAGGCATCGTAGGCCGGGTGCTCGGCTAGCTTCTTCCAGAAGGGCAGCTGATCGATGCCGGCCGCGCGCGCGTAGTCGCCGGCCGAACCGGCGTCGAGAAAGGCGCTGTAGTCGTCGTAGTAGCCGCGCGGCACCGGGTCGCCCTTGCCCTTCTGCTTCGTCTGCATATAGATGTAGTCGAAGTTGGTCTGGCGGAAGGCGCCGTTGTGGAACCAGTCGTCGCCCTTCCAGCCATCCACCATCGGGCTCATCGGCACCGCCGCCTTCAGCGCTGGGTGCGGATTGATCAGGGCCATCAGCACGGTGAAGCCCTCGTAGGAGGAGCCGATCATGCCGACCTTGCCATTGCTCTCCGGCAGGTTCTTCACCAGCCAGTCGATGGTGTCCCAGGCGTCGGTAGAGTGATCCACCGCGCTGGCATTGAGCGGCCCGCGCAGCGGCCGCGTCATCACGTAATCGCCTTCCGAACCGTACTTGCCGCGCACGTCCTGGAACACCCGGATATAGCCTTCCTCGACGAACACCTCGTCGCCCTGCGGCAGCGTTGCCAGCATGTGCGGGCTGTCGTAGCGGTCGGTGCGCTTGGAGGCTTCGTAGGGGGTGCGGGTGAGGATGATCGGCGCGCCATGCGCGCCCTTGGGAATCACGATCACGGTATGCAGCTTGACGCCGTCGCGCATCGGGATCATCACCTCGCGCTTGATGTAGTCCGCCTGCTGCGTCGGCGCCTCGAACCTGGGCAGGATGTCGGGAGCCAAGGGGTCGGTCTGGGGATCGGTTTGGGAGGCAGTCTGGGCGTGGACGGCCGCAAGCGGCAGCAGGGCCAGTGCGGCGATCGCCGCCAGCGGGCGGCGCGGGCGTTGCAGGGACATGGGTGGAATTCCTGAAGAGATCGGCCATCCTAGGCGATCGGGCCGTTCTTGCGGAAGGGACGTCGGGTCGGGTGGAAAAAAAGCGGCTCGCGCAAAGCCGCAAAGACGCAAAGACGCAAGAAGCTTTTCTTCATGACTTTTCTTGGCGTCTTTGCGGCTTTGCGCGAGAAGGGCTTTTCTGCATGCCGCTGCCTGGATGAATAAGATAGGAACCATGGAAGACTGGGTATTGCGTTCCCTGGCGCGCTGGCCGAATGTGCCGGCCCTGTTCGGCTGGCTCAAGCTGGATCGGCGCGGCCGCTGGCTGATCCGCGGCGAGCCGATCAGCCGGCCGCAGATCATCGACACCATCAACCGCAACTACGCCGCCGACGCGCAGGGCCGCTGGTATTTCCAGAACGGCCCGCAGCGCGGCTACATGGAGCTGGAATACGCACCCCTGGTGCTGCGGGCCGACGCCTCGGGCGAAACCTTGACTGCGCATACCGAGGCCCGGGTCGGCCGCGTTTCGGCGGCCTATCTGGACGAGGAGGGCGCGCTTCTGCTCGATACCGACCTGGGTCCCGGCGTGCTGGATGCGGCCGACCTCGCCTGGGCTTTGCAGCGGCTGGAAGCCGATGCCGGGGAAGTAGGAGAGGAGCGGCTTGCCGAAGCCCTGGCCTTGCCTACCGGCAGCGTCACGGAGTTGTACCTGCGCATCGGCCCGGCGCGCCTGCCCCTGCTGCGGCTGGATGCGGCGGAAGCGCCGCGGCAGCTGGGCTTTGTGCGCGAGCCGTAAGCTTAGGGAAGGTTTGATCAAATCGTCACCCCGGCGAAAGCCGGGGTCCAGGGCCCCAAGCGCTGCGCGGAATTCCCTGGATTCCGCCTGCGACACGGTGCCGCGAAGCGTGGGTGCGGGAGCAGGCGGAACGGCCCCGAGTTGACTCCACAGAGCGCAGGCGCTCCGGCCCCTCCCGCACCCACCGTTCCGGGCACCGTGTCGGGGCCGGCTTTCGCCGGAATGACGATCATGAAATTGATCAGAGTTTTCCTAGATCACTTTGGGACGGGCGTGGCTGACTTTTGCCGGCGGCGGCGATACGCTGCGACATTGTCCCAATCCTCGCCTGAACCCTCTTCCGCCATGTCCGCCAATATCGCGAAACACGCCGCGCGCCTGTTCTGCACACTGCTCGCCGCTACTGCCGCTACTGCCGCTACCGCCGCCGTCCATGCCGGCGACGCAATGCCGCCGCCCGCGGCCGCGGAAAACCCGGACACCATGCTGCAAACGGTGGCGGAGCAATCCGGCAACCTGAAGACGGGCCGCTACGACGAGGTCGAGCGGCTGTGCCCGGCTTATCAGCGGATCTGGCCGCAGCAGGTGAGCTGCTTCGAGTTCGGCCGCTCGCCGGAAGGCCGGCCGATGCTGGCCATGGCGGTCAGCCGCAGCGGCGCCCTCACCGGCGAGGAGGCGGCACGGCGCGGCATCCCGGTGCTGCTGCTGCAGGCCGGCATCCATTCCGGCGAGATCGACGGCAAGGATGCCGGTTTCCTGGCGCTGCGCGAGCTGCTGGAAAAGCGCGTGCTGCCCGAGGCGCTGGACCATAGCGTGGTGCTGTTCGTGCCGGTGTTCAATCTGGATGGCCATGAGCGCTTCGGCCACTGGAACCGCCCCAACCAGGTCGGCCCGGAGGAAATGGGCTGGCGCACCACCGCGCAGAATCTCAACCTCAACCGCGACTACGTGAAGGCCGACGCGCCGGAAATGCAGGCCATGCTGCGCCTGCTCGACGCCTGGGACCCGATCATCTACACCGATCTGCACGTCACCGACGGCGCCAATTTCCAGCACGACATCTCCATCACGGTGGAGCCGCTTTACGCCGGCGACAGCACGCTGCGCGAGGACGCCCGCGCCTTGCAGAAAGGCGTGACCGACCGCTTGGCTGCTACCGGCTCGCTGCCGCTGTCGTTCTATCCCAGCTTCCTGCGCGACGACGATCCGTCTTCCGGCTTCGAAGTCCAGGTGGCGCCGCCGCGCTTTTCCACCGGCTACTGGGGTCTGCGCAATCGCCTCTCCATGCTGGTGGAAACGCACTCCTGGAAGGACTATCCGACGCGCGTGCGCATCACCCACAACACCATCCTGGCCCTGGTCGAGCTGACCGCCACCAAGGGCGCGGCCTGGCTCAAGCAGGAACACCAGGCCGACCGCCGCGCGGCGGAGCTGGGCGGCACTGAAGTCCCGCTGAATTTCGACGCCGGCGACCATGTGCAGATGATCGACTTCAAGGGCTACGCCTATACGCGCGAGCCCTCCGCCGTCTCCGGTGGACTTGTGACGCGCTACGACACGACCAAGCCTGAAATCTGGCATATCCCGCTGAAGGACACGGTCAAGGCCACGTTGACGGTGAAGGCGCCGCGGGCCGGCTACATCGTGCCGGCCGCCTACGCCGAAGAGATCGGCCAGAAGCTGGCGCTGCACGACATCTCCTTCCGCAAGCTCGATGCGGCCCTGCCCAAGGCTTCCGTCGAAACTTTCCGCGCCACCAAAGCCGACTTCAAGAAGCCGCCGTTCGAGGGCCGCACCTCGCCCGAGTTGCAGGGCGAGTGGAAGCCGGAGACGCGCGACATCCCGGCCGGCTCGCTGTTCGTACCCATCGCCCAGCCCGAGGCGCGGCTGCTGCTGGCGCTGCTGGAGCCGCTGGCCTCGGATTCGCTTGCCGCCTGGGGCTTCTTCAACGGCGCCTTCGAGCAGAAGGAATACATGGAGCCCTACGTCGCCGAGCAGGTGGCGCAGCAGATCCTGGCCAGCGATCCGCAAGCCGCGGCAGAGTTTCGCCACAAGCTGGACACCGACGAGGCCTTCGCCCGCGATCCGCAGGCGCGGCTGGATTTCTTCTATCGCCGCTCGCCGTCCTGGGATGAGCGCCTCGACCTGTATCCGGTTTACCGCGTGGAGCAGGCGCCGCCCACATGAGGCGCGCCGCGCCATGACGCAGCGCAAAATCCCCGCCCTCTACATGCGCGGCGGCACCAGCAAGGGCGTGTTCTTCCGCGTCGAAGACCTGCCCGCCGATGCCGCGCAGCGCGACGCCATCCTGCTGCGTGTCATCGGCAGCCCCGATCCCTACGGCAAGCAGATCGACGGCATGGGCGGCGCCACCTCCAGCACCAGCAAGGTGGTGATCCTCAGCCGCTCGCGGCAGCCCGGCTGCGATGTCGATTACCTGTTCGGCGCAGTCTCGATCGGCAGCGCGGTGATCGACTGGTCGGGTAGCTGTGGCAACCTTGCCGCCGCGGTGGGGCCGGCCGCGATTCACTGGGGCTTGTTGCTGGCGCCGCGCGAGGGCCTGGCCACCGTGCGCATCTGGCAGGTGAATACGCGCTCGCACATCGTCGCGCAGGTGCCGATGCTGGATGGCGAGGTGGTGGAAGAGGGCGGCTTCCGGCTCGACGGGGTGAGCTTCCCCGGCGCCGAAATCGTCTTGCAGTTTCCCGATCCGGGCAGCGACGGCGAAGAGGTGGGTCGCGCCGGCCTGTTCCCGACCGGCAGGCCGCTGGACCGGCTCGACATTCCCGGCATCGGCAAGCTCGAGCTGACCCTGATCAACGCCGGCAACCCGGCGGTGTTCGTCGACGCGGCCGCGCTCGGCCTGCGCGGCGACGAGGCGCAGGAGCAGGTCAACGGCAATGCCGCTCTGCTGGCGCGCTGCGAAGCGGTGCGCGCCCATGCCGCGGTCGCCATGGGCCTTGCCGCCAGCGCGCGGGAAGCCACCGATAAACGCCCCGCCACGCCCAAGCTGGCCTTCGTCGCGCCGCCGTGCGATTACCGCGCCGCCGACGGCCGGGCAGTCAGCGCCAGGGACATCGATCTCAACGTCCGCATCCTCTCCATGGGCAAGCTGCACCACGCCATGACCGGCACCGGCGCGGTGGCCCTTGCCGCGGCGGCGGCGATTCCGGGTACGGTGGTGCGGCGCTGCGCGCAGCCCGATGCCCAGGGCCGGCTGCGCTTTGGCCATCCCTCCGGAACCATGACGGTCAGCGCCGAAGCGGAGCAGCGCGATGGGCGCTGGCGCGTGCTGTATGCCGGCATGAGCCGCAGTGCGCGCCGCTTGATGGAAGGTGTGGTACTGGTGCCTGATCAGGGGAAGTAGGGAACCTCTGATCAATCGTCACCCCGGCGAAAGCCGGGGTCCAGAGCCCAAGCGCAGCGCTGGATTCCCTGCATTCCGGCTTTCGCCGGAATGACTATAGGACATTGATCATAATTTCCCTAGGGTTGGTGGCGGCCATTGAAAGTCTGCCGCCAGCTCATCGGCGACACGCCAAACGCCGCGCGGAAATGATGCCGCAGCGAGGCCGATGAACCGAAGCCGGCCAGGGCGCCGATGTTCTCGATCGACTGATCGGTGGTCTCGAGCAGGCGCTGCGTCAGCGCCAGGCGCTCGCTCAGCAGCCAGTGGCCGACCGTGCTGCCGGTGAGCTGGCGGAAGTGGCGGGTGAAGGTGCGCCGGCTCATCAGGGCCTGACTGGCGAGGCTGTCGAGATCGTGCGGCTGCCGCAGGTTGGCGCGCACCTGCTCGATCAGCTCGGCCAGCCGCGAGTCGCGTGGCGTCGCCGGCAGTGGCTGCTCGATGTACTGCGCCTGGCCGCCATGCCGGTGCGGCGGCACCACCAGCCGGCGCGCGACGCAGTTCGCCGCTTCCGCGCCATAGCGCTGTCGCAGCAGGTGCAGGCAGCAGTCGATGCCGGCGGCGGTGCCGGCGGACGTCACGATATTGCCCTCGGCGATGTAGAGCAGATCGGCGTCGAGGCGCACCGCGGGATAGCGCCGCGCGAAGTCGCGGGCGAATTCCCAGTGCGTGGTGGCGCGGCGCCCGTCGAGCAGACCGGCTTCGGCCAATACATAGGCGCCCAGGCACAGCCCCACCACCTGCGCGCCGCGCCGGTGCGCGGCGACCAGCGCGGCAAGCAGGGCTCGCGGCGGCCGCTCTTCCGGATCGCGCCAGCTCGGCACGATGATGGTGCTGGCCTTCTTCAAGGCTTCCAGTCCATGCCGCAGGCTCAGCGTGAACCCGGCGGTCGTGGTCAGCGGCCCCTTTTCGGCGGCGCAGACCAGCAGCTTGAATTGCGGCGCGCCGGGATGGGATTCGCCGAACACCGCGCAGGGCACGGACAGGTGAAACGGGCTGATCTGGTCGAACGCGACCACGGCGACGACAGGGCTGTTCATACTGCATGCTCAATTGCAGGGCCGCTTGAGTTGGCCCGATCCTGGCGTATTTTGTCAATCGGGCCACTCGCCGGCCGGGTGCATCCGGCGGACACTCGCTCCTGCCTGCCGATCCCGGCAGACCATCCTCGCGCGAGAGCGGAAAATCTCATGGCCATCGAAGCATCCATTCCTCTGCTGGAAGACATCCTCGGCAAGTGGAAGCAGCAGCTGGGCGACGACTACGCGGCTTACAAGAATCACGTCTATCGCATGCTGCATTTCTGCTTCGCCCTGCGCGACTGCGGCGAGGACGAGCGGCGCAAGCTAGTCATCGCCGGCTGCTTCCACGATCTGGGCATCTGGTCGGACGGCACCGTCGATTACCTGCCGCCCTCGGTGCTGCGCGCCGGAGAGTATCTCAAGGCCAATGGGCTGGAAGCCTGGAACGAGGAAGTCGGGCTGATGATCGACATGCACCACAAGCTGCGGCGGTACCGCGACGCCCGCTACCCGCTGGTCGAAGTGTTCCGCAGGGCCGACCTGGTGGATGTCTCGCTCGGGCTGGTGAAGTTCGGCGTGCCGGCCGCCTACGTCAAGGAGGTCAAGGCGCAGTTCCCGAACGCGGGGTTCCACCTGCGCTTAAAGCAGCTGGCGAGTGGGTGGTTCGCCAAGCATCCGCTCAGTCCGCCGCCGTTCCTGAAATGGTGAGGCGCGACGGGTCCGTCTAATGACCCATGCCTTCCACGCTTTGCTTCGGCTTCTGGATCAGCGGCACCAGCAGCACCGATAGTGCGGTGGAGATCGACAGCAGGAAGTACATATCGGCGTAGGTCATGGTGGAGGCTTGCTGGTAAGCCTGCTGCGCCAGCATGCTGATGGCGCCGGCGTGGCTGCCCGCGCCGAGTTGCGGCGCCAGCATGGCGCTCATGCTGCTCAGCCCTTCCCGCACCGCCGGGCGCGACAGGCGGGTGCTTTCGGCGAGCGCCTGCCAGTGGGTCCAGTTGCGCTGGTTGATCAGGGTGGCCACCACCGCCAGGCCGACGGCGCCGCCGAGGTTGCGGGTGACGGTATAGAGCGCGCTGGCGTTGTTGAGTTCGTGCCGGGGCAGGGTGCCCAGGGCCAGGTTGGTCATGGGGATGAAGGCGAAGATCAGCCCGGAGCCGCGCAAGCTTTGCGACAGCGCGAACTGGCTGAAGCCCCAGTCCGCGGTGAGCAGGGAGTTGGTCCAGGAGCCGGCGGCCACCAGCAGCAGGCCGATGCCGATGCTCACGCGCGGATCGAGCACGCTGGCCAGGCGCATCACGAAGGGCGCGGCAATCACCATCGCCAGGCCCTGCACCATCATCACCTCGCCGATCTGCTGCGGGTTGTAGCCGCGCACCTGGCCGAGAAACACCGGCGTGATGTAAACCAGGGTGAAGATGCTGACGCCGAGCATGGCCGAGACCAGCGAGGTGACGGCGAAGTTGCGGTTGCGGAAGGCGCGCAGGTCGATGATCGGATAGTCGGAGCGGAAGCCGCGCCAGAAGAACAGGCTGCCGCCGATCAGGGCGGCGATGGCGCAGAGCAGCACGCTGCGCTGGTCGAACCAGTCGTGGCGCGGGCCGTCGTCCAGGGTGTATTCCAGGCCGCCGAGAAACACGGCGAGGAACAGCACGCTCCACAGGTCCAGCTTCTTCAGCATTTCCGGCTTGGGCCGGTCCACATCGAGCGTGGCCCACACGATCAGGGCGCAGGCGATGCCGGGCACGAAGTTGATCAGGAACAGCCAGCGCCAGGACAGCGCGTCGGTGATATACCCGCCGAAGGTGGGGCCGATGGCCGGCGCCAGCATGGTGGTCATGCCGCCGAGCAACTGCGGCAGGCCGCGCTTCTTCTCGTCGGGAAACAGCAGGAACATGGTGGCGAACGAAGCCGGGATCAGGCCGCCGCCGAGGAAGCCCTGGAGGACGCGGAACACCACCATCGAGCCCAGGCTCCAGGAAAAGCCGCAGGCCACGCTGGACAAGGTGAAGCCGATCGCCGCGAAGGTGTAGAACACCCGCGTTGACAGCATCGGCGCCAGGTAGCCGGACAGCGGGATGGCGATGATCTCGGCGATCAGGTACGAGGTCTGCACCCACTGGATCTCGTCGGTGCTGGCCGACAGCCCGGCGCGGATCTCGTTGAGCGAGCTGGCGACGATCTGGATGTCGAGGATCGCCACGAAGCTGCCCAAGGTGATGGCTAGGAACGCGGCCCAGTCGCGCCACTCGTGCGCGCTCTCGCTAGTGGTGCCGGGAGCCTGCGATAGGGATGCGCCGTGGCTCATGCGCGCGGGCTCGTGCGGTGTGTGGGAAGGTCATCCCATTTCACACTGCCCGGCTACCGCGGGCCTACCCAGTTTGAAGTAGGGCCGGATCGGCTACGGTGGGGGTCCGTCCAGGAACCGGTCGCTCCCGGACGGACTGTTCAAGCGGGAGAGCCGCGGCACACTTTCGTGTACCGCGGCTCTCCACCCAAACGACTTTCAAGCGATGGCGCTTACAGGCCCAGCTTGCACAGCGTCGACAGCAGGGGCACGTTGGCGAATACGCAGGTGCCGCTGGTGCCGCCGCCGAGGATGCTGCCCAGGACGGTGGTCAAGGGGCCCAGCAGCGCGTCCAGCGGTGTGCCGGTGACACCGCCGCCGGATGAGGAGCTGCTGCCGCCCACGCCGGCCAGGGCCTGGGTGATCGGGCCGAGGATCGCCGGCAGCAGATCGTTCAGCACCGGGTTGACCACCGGCGCCAGCTGGCTGCTGCCGAGCGCGGCTTCCAGCGCAGCCTCGCCCTGGGTCAGAGCGGCTGCCACGGTGGTGCTGAAGGTCGCCGCGGCCGTGTCGATCGGGCCGGTGATGCTGCCGGGCTTGCCCGCCTGGGTCTCGATGAAGCTGGTCGGAATCACCTGGGTCAGTATGTTGACCAGCAGATTGTCGAGCAGGGCTTGCGTGGCGCTCTGGAACGAGCTGCTGCTGCCGGAGGCAACCGCATCCATCAGCGTGTCCAGATTGGCGACGGTGGTCTTCAACGTGGTCAGCACACCGCCGACGATGGGCTGCGAGAAGGCCGAGGCCGGCACCTGGGCCAGGCCGGTTTGCAGCGCCGTATTCAGCTCGTCGACCAGGGTGGCCAGGTCGGCGAGGCCGCTGGCGCTGCTACCGCTGCCGCTGGAGCCGATCTGTCCCTGGATCTGTTGCAGCACCGGCAGCAAGGCCGCGCCCAGCGGCGCCAGTGCGGTGCCGGCGAGCGGATTGGTGGTGGGCAGGGTGCCGCTGCTGCTGCCGCAACTGGCGCCGCTGCTGGAGCTGGAACTGCTGGCGAGGGAGGTGAGCAGGCTGCCGAGGTTGTCGGTCATCTCCATCAGCAGGGACTGGATCTGCGCCGGGGCGCCGGAGGCGGAGCTGGGGTTTTGCAGTGCGTTCAGCACGGTGTTCAGCACATCGAGCGCGTTGTGATCTACCACGTCGTCGGTGCAGACCAGCACGCCCTGCAGCGGTGTGCCTGCCGTCGCCTGTTCCAGCGGGCCCAGCAGGCTGCTCGACAAGGTGGTCTGCAAGGTGTTGAGCGGTCCGTTGACCGAAACGCTGGTGCCCGTGGGGCCGCTGCTGGCGCTGCCGCTGCTGCTGCCCGAAGCAGCCGAGCCGCCGCTGCTGCCGCTGCTACTGTCGCTGCCGCCGCCGCCACAACCCGCCGCGATGACGCATGCGGCGATGGCGCCCGATAAAAGAAATCTCTTGATCATGTTGCGTTCCTCCGTGACTAGGCTTGTAGATGCAGCATCCCCAAGCATTCGAACGCTTGTGTAGACGCCTGCCCGGACGCTAGGCGGTATGACGCATGGTTCGGGAACTGGAGCGACCGGCGGTAGCACTGGCGGGTATGACGTGACCGGCGGTAGCGCGGAGCGTCCTGAGCGGTGCTCGTAAACGCTGTTAAATCAAGCGCGCCGGCGTTAGCGCGCCGAAAAGTCGCGGCAAGCCGTCGGTGAGCCGGGACATTCCCGCGGGCCACAGTCCCAAGGAAGCTCTGAACAATTCAAGAATCGTCATTCCGGCGAAAGCCGGAATCCAGGGCGCTCGAAGCACTGGACCCCGGCTTTCGCCGAGGCGACGATTTGATCGGAGCTTCCGCAAATCACCGTATCCGGTCACGGCCTCGCATGCTCAGGTCTTGCTACGCCTGCTCTTTGCTGTCCGCAGCTCCAGCTCATCCAGCCGGATGCTGCGCAGCTCCAGCACTTTCATCAACGCCAGGAACAGCTGCGCGCTCATGTCGCCGCGTCCGAGCTTGGTGCGCAGATTGGTCGGCGTCTGATGAATGCCGTACTGGCGCAGGCGCTGCGAGATGTCCTCGAAGGTGAGCTTGCGGCGCGCCTTTTCGGCGCGGATCAGGCCCTGGATGTAGAGCCCCACTTCGGCGTGTTTGGCCATCGGCTCGATCCAACTGGAAATGATGTGATTTTATAGTGACATACGTCACTCATTATTGACAAGATCATGCCGCAGGTGCAGCATTTGCAGCGTCACTTATTGGTGACATCACGGACGCTGGCAAAGCGTCCGGAAGCCCCTGCGAGGTGGCTTCGCATGAGTTCGCAAAGCATCGCTTGCGTACCGCTGTTCCCCTCTCCTGCCGCCCTGCGGCAATCCCCCAGCCGTCCGCTTCAGGCAACGCCACTGACCTAGCGGCCGCGTGCCTGGTGGAGCACGGGCGCCCCGAGCGCCCGCGGGAGTCCTGCGTCCCCTGCCGGCCGTCACGGCGGCATCCCGTCTGCAAACAATAAAGGAGTACTCAGATGGACCTGTGGTCGATCTTCCTCGCCGTACCTTTCGCCATACGCGTCGCCCTGGGCGTGGTGCTGGCCGCATACCTGATCTACATCTCCAGGATCATCGTCTTCATCGGCAACGATTCGATGGGCATCGTGGAAAAGATCTGGAGCCTGCGCGGCTCGGTTCGTGACGGCTTCATCTCGCTCGACGGCACGGCGGGCTTCCAGCCCGAGGTGCTGCGCGGCGGTATCCACTTCTTCATGCCGTTCCAGTACCGCATCCACATCAAGTCGCTGCCCACCGTGCCGCAGGGCACCATTGGTTACGTCTTTGCCCGCAGCGGCCAGCCGCTGTATCCGGGCCAGGCCCTGGCTTCGTTGCCCGAGAACGTCTCGTTCGAGGACGTGCGCGGCTTCATCATGGGCGGCGGCCAGCGCGGCCCGCAGCGGCAGATCCTGCGTGAGGGCGTTTACGCCATCAACACCGCGCAGTTCGTCATTCTCACCAGCGACGGCAATCACGCCGTGCGCTTGTCCGGTGACGAAGCCTCGCTGGAAGAGATGCGTTCGCGCCTGATGGAGCGCCGCGGCTTCGAGCCGGTGGTGATCCGTGACCAGGAAGACCGCATCGGTGTCGCCACCGTGCACGACGGCCCTTCGCTGGAACATGAGGAAATCATCGCCCCTAGCGTCGGCACCGATGCGCGCGATCAGGACACCTACCACAACTGCTTCCAGGACCCGGAGCGCTTCCTCATCGCCGGCGGCCGCCGCGGCCGCCAGGAGCAGGTGCTGGTGGAAGGCACTTACTTCATCAACCGCCTGTTCGCCACCATCGACCTGCAGCCCAAGACGGTGATCGAGATCGGCAAGGTCGGCGTGGTGGTGTCCTACACGGGCCCGCGCGGCAACGACCTCACCGGCACCGACTACAAGCATGGCGAGCTGGTCGAATCCGGCAAGCGCGGCGTGTGGAGCCGCGCCCTCCAGCCGGGCAAGTACGCGCTGAATCCCTATGGCGTGAAAGTGATCCAGGTGCCCACCACCAACTTCGTGCTGCGCTGGATCGAAGGGCGCAGCGAGGAGCATGGCTTCGACGCCAACCTGTCGGAGATCCGCCTCATCACGCGCGACGCCTTCGAGCCGGTGCTGCCGCTGTCCATCGTGCTGCACATCGCCTATGAGGACGCGCCGATGGTGGTGCAGCAGTTCGCCGACCTGCGCCTGCTGGTGGAGCAGACCCTGGACCCGATGGTCTCGGCCTACTTCAAGGACACTGCGCAGGGCTGCACCCTGATCGAGCTGGTGTCCAAGCGCGCCGAGATCCAGGCCATCGCGGTCAGGGCCATGGCCGAGCGTTTCAAGAAATACCGGCTCAACCTGATGGAAGTGATGATCGGCACGCCGCGCCCGGCCCAGGGCGATGTGCATATCGCCACCATCCTCGACCAGCTGCGCTTCCGCCAGGTGGCGGAGGAAAAGCTGGTGACCTACGAGAACCAGCGCAAGGCCGCGGACAAGGAGCGCGAGCTGCGCCAGGCCGAAGCCATCGCCGCGGCGCAGGGTGACCTGACCCGCTCCTCGGTGGAGATCAGGATCGCCGAGAACAAAGGCTCCGCCCAGCTCGCCGTGCGCCAGCGCGACGCCGACGGCGTGCGCGTCACCGCCGCCGCCAACGCCGAGCGCATCCGCGTCGAGGGCATCGCCGAGGCCGACCGCATCGCCGCCGTGGGTGAAGCCCAGGCCCGCTCGGTCAAGGCCCAGGTCAACGCCTTCGGCGGCCCGGAGTTCCAGCTGAAGAAGGAACTGGCGCAGATCCTCGAGTCCGCCATCCGCGACTCCAAGAATCCCCTGGTGCCGCAAGTGGTGATCGGCCAGCAGGACGGCCGCGGCGGCACCGCCGTGGATGCCTTGCTGGGGATGCTGCTGAGCAGCAAGACCGAGCCGGTGGAAAAGTCCGTTAGCCGCTGATGCTGGAGGGCGGCGCCGGCAATGACTCAATGTCGTTGCCGGCGCTACCAAGCGGGTGGCCAGGGACGGCCGCCATTCGTTCCTTCAGTCATGGTGGTGCTCCCGTGCCAAACAGTGGGTGCCTTACGCTATTGTCCGAACGACACCGCCGTCGACACGCAAGGACGTGCCTGTTGTCGCCGACGCTTGTTCCGAGCAGACATATACGACAAGGTTTGCGACTTCTTCGGTTGTCGCGAAGCGCTTGATAAGCGTCGACGGGCGCGTCGTTTTGAGGAACTGCTGCTCGGCTTCCTCCTGCGTAATGCCTTGCGCCTCTGCGGCTGCCTTCATCCAACCGCCCATGATCTCCGAATTTGTCGGACCAGGGAGGACCGAATTGACGGTGACGCCCGTTCCGCTGACCACCTCGGCCAAGCCCCTCGAAATAGCGAGCTGAGCGGTTTTGGTCATGGCGTAATCGATCAAATCCACGGGGGTTGCGAGCGCGGACTCGCTACTGATGAAGACGACGCGACCCCAGCCGCGCTTCATCATGTTCGGCACATAGTGACGGGAGGCGCGAATGCCGCTCATGACGTTCAGCTCGAACAGATCGGTCCACTCGCTGTCGCCAATTTCGAAGAAGGGCTTCGCGCGCCCCGTGCCCACATTGTTGACGAGAATGTCCGCTTCCGGTGCCCGCGCGAACAACTCCGCCGCGCCTTCCGCGGTCGCTAGGTCGGCGACGATGCCGATGAACTCGCCTTTTGGGAAAAGCGCGCGCAACTCGCGAAGCGTTGCGGCGACCCTGTCCTCGCGGCGGCCGTTGATGACGACCGAGGCGCCAGCGCGCGCCAGCCCTTCTGCAATGGCTCGGCCGATACCTGCCGTAGACCCGGTGACGACCGCCTTGCGGCCAGCGAGATTGATATGCATGACGCCATTCCTTTATTTGCTGATAGAGCCGCATTGTGTGTGATGTCTGGAGCAATGATAATGGCCTAAATTTCCATAACATTAATTCTCGGGAGGAATGGGTGGATCGGTTCCACGAATTAAACGCCTTCATAGCCGTGGTTGAAGCAGGTGGCTTTTCCGCCGCGGCGCGCACAACCGGCGAATCACAGTCCGCCATCAGTAAGGCCATCGGTACGTTGGAGAAACGCCTGGGCGTGATGCTTTTCAACAGAAGTACACGCCGGGTGACCCTGACGGATCAGGGGCGGAGATACTACGATCGGACCAAGCCACTTATTGACGAGATGCAGGACGCTGATAGCGAGCTGACCAGAACCACGCTGGGTGTTTCGGGCCTAATCAGGATCGCCGCATCGGGTACTTTCGGCCGCCTTCACGTCTTGCCGCTTATACCCAAGCTGTTGTCACTCAATCCCGGCCTTCAGGTGGATCTCGTTCTCTCGGACAGCGTGCGCGATATGGTGGAAGATCGGATCGACCTGGCGATACGCGTGGGGCCTGTCACTCAACCCGACGCGGTTGTCAGGCGCGTGGCGATCACACCACTCGTATGCGTCGGATCCCGTCGTTATTTCGAGCATCGTGGGATGCCAAAGACCCCCGCGGATCTAGTTGAGCACAACTGCCTTTTGTATGGTGGCTCAACAAATGCGGCGAATTGGCCGTTCGTGGGGCAACAAGGTCGATTCAGCGTGCCGGTCAAGGGGAATCTCTCTTCTAACAGTGTCGAAACGATCCGGGCCGCCGTTCTGGCCGGTGTTGGAATTGGCATGTTCGCCAAGGTTTCCCTTGCTGATGAACTCCACCACCCCGATGTCATTACGATCCTCGAGGACTTTATGAGCGACGTGAGAGACATAAACCTCGTCTGGCCGAAACGCCGTTTCGTTCCGGCCCGCGTCCGCCAAGTGACCGATTTCTTCGCGGAGGCCATTCTGCTAAAGGGGCCAGGCTGGATTTAAATCCGAAAATCCGGGCCTGCCCCTCTTTAGCTTTTTTAGCGAGTCTAGAGCGGGCAGGCTTAGTCTGCTCGCATGGTCTGAGCCCTGGCCCGCGTGGGCATGCTTCGCTTTTCGCATCCTACGCTTGCGGCGTTTTCAAAACTGCGAGCCGTCCTGCCGCCCGGATCAAAGCTCTCAAGCCCCGAAAGCGGATTTTGCTTCCTTGAGATACTCGGCGAGACGTCTCGGAGCGCGCCCGATAAGCGATTCGACATGATCCGTGACGATGGAGAGATTACCCGCCCGCGTCTCCGCTTCGGCCGACACCAGGACAGATACAAATATCTCGGGAACGCCGGCGGCCTTCAGCCCCGCGGCGAATTGCCCGTCGGTGACGTGAACGACGGCAAGGGGCTTGCCTGTCGCCTGGCTGGCGAGGCGGGCAATTTCTTCTGTAGACAGCGCCTCGGAGCCCGTGAGCGTGTACGTCCTGCTTTCCAAGTCTGAAGTAGCGAGCGCCGCGGCAATCGCTTCAGCAATGTCCTCGCGCCCGACATACGACGTTCTCCCGCCTTCGGCCGCCGAGTGCCATTGCCCGCTCTTCAACGCAGTGGGAAGCGCCCGGAGCAGGTTCTCCTGATACCAGCCGTTCCGGAAAATCACGTAGGGGAGACCGGTGGCCTCGATGGCCTGCTCGGTTCCCAGGTGGTCGGGCGCGAAGCTCAGAAGCGAACTGTCCGGATTGGGCAGAGACGTATAGGCGAGACGCTTGACGTCCGCGGCGGCGGCCGCCGAAACCGCATTGCGGTGCTGCTTCAGGCGTGTATCGGTTCCGTCCAATGCATCCGTCGAAATGATGAGGACGGTGCCGGCGCCGTTGAAAGCCTTGGTCAAGCCAGGCAGGTCTTCGAAGTCTGCCTTGCGCACCTCGATGCCCGCCGCGGTGAGGTCGGCTAGCTTCTCGGGGCTGCGGGTGCCGGCGGCGATGCGCCTCGGCGCTACGCCGCGCCCCAGCAGCTGCTTGATGACGAGCCGCCCGAGTTGACCGGCCGCACCGGTCACAAAAATCTTGTCGTTCATATACGAGTCTCATTATGAGTGTTACTCTCAATTCGAGAGTGTCACGATACTGAGGCGTTCGCGGGCAGTCGTAAAGAAGGCAGTTTTTCAGGAGATAGTTACCAAATGGGAACCACCAAGGCGACGGCCAGTACGCTCAGAACGAAGCTCGAAGGAGCCAGGGCGAAATATGGGGCGTCCACCAATTGCCCCGTACGCGACGTCATCGACGTCATCAGCGGCAGGTGGAGTTCCCTGCTGATGACCGCACTGGCTGAGCAACCCCACCGGTTCGGAGAACTTCGCCGGCTCGTGCCGGACATATCGCAGCGAATGCTTACGCAGACGCTTCAAGAGTTGCAACGCGACGGCTATGTGCATCGGGAGGTCTTCCCGACCAAACCGCCAGGCGTGGAATACAGCCTGACCGACCTCGGCCGTTCGATGTTCGAAGCGCTACACGTGCTGTTGCGGTGGGCGGAGGACAATCACGATGCGGTGACGGCGGCGCGCGCGGACTTCGATGGCGAGAGGGCATCCGCTTAAGAAGCGTAACGTAGCCTGGATGGAGTGAAACGGAATCCCAGGGGCTTGGCGCACAGTTCCCGGATTCCACTACGTTGCATCCAGGTTGCGCTTGCTGCTCTTCAAATCGACTTGACCTCGCCGCCATCCATGCGGATGGTCGCGCCCGTCATCCAGCGCGCCGGCGGTGAAACCAGGAAGGCCATCAGCCCGGCGATATCCTCGGGCTCGCCATAGCGCGTGATCCCTGCTTCGCGCGGAAATTTCTCGGTCGCTTCCTCCACTGTCATGTGGTGCAGCGGCGCCCAGTGTTCGAGGTAGGAGCGGCGGCGGCCGGTCATCACGGCGCCGGGCAGCACGCTATTCACCTGCACGCCGTCCGCGATGCCGCGATCGGAAAAAGCCTTCGCCAGTGCGATGATCGCCGCGTTGATGGTGCCGACCGCCGCATAGGGCGCTTTCGGAAAGACGGCTGAATTGCCGGAGATCAGCACCACGGAGCCCTTGCTTGCCTTCAAAGCGGGCCAGGCTTCCACGGTCAGGCGGCGGGCGCCGTGCAGCTTCAGCGCCATGCCCGCATCCCACTGCTCGTCCGTCATCTCGAACAGGTCAATCTGGGGAACGGCTCCGGCGATGTTGAGCAGGGCGTCGATGCGCCCGAACGCGGCGAGTGTCTGCTCCACGACCTGCTTCGCCGATGAGCGTTCGGACAGATCGAGGTCGATGACCAGGGCTTCGGCGCCGGCCTCCCGCACCGCGGCGGCGGTCTGCTCCAGCTTGTCCCGGCTGCGCGCAACCAGAACGACGGCGCCGAAATCCCGCGCCAGACGTAATGCCGTGGAAGAACCGATGCCCTGGCTGGCGCCGGTCACGATGGCTACTGACTTCGACATGTCTTCAACCCTCCATGATTTGAATAAACACGATCGCCATTCACCGTGCCTGCGGTGGGCCTGGACCGGCCCGCCGCAGGCACCTGGCTCAGCGGGAGAGGAATTCCCCGATCGCCTTGGCGATTTCCACCGCATGGGTTTCCAGGGCGAAGTGCCCGGTATCGAAGAAGCGGACCTCGGCGCCGGGAATATCCCGCTTGAAGGCTTCCGCGCCCGGCGGCAGGAAGAACGGATCGTTCTTGCCCCACACCGCCAGGAAGCGCGGCTGGTGCTTGCGGAAGTAGTCCTGGAAGGCGGGATACAGCGCCACATTGCTCTGGTAGTCGCCGAACAGGTCGAGCTGGATCTCGTCGGCGCCGGGGCGCGTGAGATAGTAGTTGTCGAGCGCGGTGCCGTCGGGCGACACCAAAGATTCGTCCGGCACGCCGTGGGTGTACTGCCAGCGCACCGACTCCGGTGCCAGGAAGGCGCGCAGCGCCTTGCGATTCTCCGCGGAAGGATCCTGCCAGTAGGCGCGGATCGGGTTCCATCCCTCGCTCAGCCCTTCCACGTAGGCGTTGCCGTTCTGGGAAATGATCGCGGTGATGCGTTCCGGATGCTGGGTGGCGATGCGCAGGCCGGTCGGGGCGCCGTAGTCGAAGACGTAGACCGCGAAGCGATCGAACTCGACCACTTCGGTAAAGCGGTCGATGACGCCGGCGATGTTGTCGAAGCTGTACTTGAACTGCGCGCGCGGCGGCATGTCCGACAGGCCAAAGCCGGGCAGGTCGGGGGCGATGATGTGGAAGCGGTCGGCCAGCAGCGGGATCAGGTCGCGAAACATGTGGCCGGAGCTGGGGAAGCCGTGCAGCAGCAGCAGCTTCGGCGCCTTTGCGGGGCCGGCTTCGCGATAGAAGATCTTGAAGCCGTCGACGTCGGCGGTGCGGTATTGGATGGCGGTCATGGTGAGGCTCCTTGCTGAAAGTTGCGGCCGCATCGGCGGCCTTTGGGGACGGGTATTGCTGAGATGGTGAAGCGGGGGAAATCTGTGGGTCCGGTCAGCCGCGCACTGCGCGCACGGCTTCGAGAATCAGGTCCACCACCGGGCCGGGCGCGGTTACGCTCGGCGTATGGTCGACCGCATGCGCGCTGATCCGCGCCTTCATGCGTTCCGCCATGAAGCGCTGGGTCGCGGCGGGGATCATGCGATCCTGCTCGGCCAGCAGGTACCAGCTCGGCACGTCCTGCCACAGCGGGCGCCCGACCGGCACGGTGATGCACGCCGGCGAGATCGGGCGCTGCACGGCGGCCAGCACCGCCTGCTCCTCCGCCGATGCGTTTTGCGCAAAGGCCGCGGCAAAAGCATCCTCGGGCAGCCAGATCAGGCCGTGATTGTCGGGTGCAAGCTTTGGCGCCTTGGGATGCGCCTCGTTGCGATAGAACACGTCGGCGACAGTCTCACCCTCGGCCGGGGCAAGGGCGGCGATGTAGGCCAGCGCCTTCACCTTGGGATCGCGGGTCGAGCCGATGACGGCGCCGGCATAGGCGTGGCCCACCAAGACGACCGGCCCGTCCACCCGCTCCAGCGTCTGGTCCAGTGCCGCCACGTCGTCGGCCAGCGTCGTCAGGGGCACCGGCACAGTAACCGCCTTGATGCCATTTTCGCGTAGCCCGCCGACTACCTTGCCCCAGCTTGACCCATCCGCCCAGGCCCCATGCACCAGCACCACGTTTACTTTGCTTACGGACATTTTCCTCTCCTTTCTATGGCTGGATTCCATCTGGCTGCGAATTCGGTTGCGATCAGATGGCTTGAAAATTAAGTAACCGTCTTGATGATGTTTGACAGGTTATTTAAGTCAAAGTAACTTGTCAAGCACTTTCAAGCCGGTTATTTTCTACCCCACCCAGAGGCCGCCCCATGTCCCAGCCAATTCCCGCGTTTTTCATCGCCGACTCGACCGGCCTCGATTTCCTGAATTCGGTGGCGACGCCGGTCGATGCCGCCCTCGACTGGCTCGACGACGGTGACGGCCTGCTGCGCTGGCTCGAGCAGTCGCGGCTGGTGCCCGCCGAGGTTCTGGGCGCGATGCGCCAACGGGCCATGCCCGGGGAGCTCGATCGCCTGGCGGCTCAGGCGCGCAGCCTGCGGGAATGGTTCAGGGACTTCGTCCGCGCGCGCAAAGGCCGCCCGCTCGAAGCCGCGGACCTGGGCGAACTGGAGCCGCTGAACCTGTTGCTGTCGCGGGATGAAGGCTTCGGCAAAGTCGTCGCGCATCAACATGCGGGGACGGCCGCGCTCAGCTTCGAACGATCGCGCCGCTGGGCTTCACCGGAAGCGCTGCTGCAGCCGATCGGAGAAATCCTGGCGAAGCTGGTTTGCGAGGAGGACTTCTCCTACGTGAAAGCCTGCGAAGGGCCGACCTGCACCCTGATGTTCGCCGATCACACCCGCGGTCACGCGCGGCGCTGGTGCAGCATGTCGGCCTGCGGCAACCGGGCCAAGCAGGCGGCTCATCGGAATCGGGCCAGGCAGGGGAGTTGAAGGCGATCGTTGCCACCGCCTTCCGCCCGCGCGGAATCCGAGGCCTCCCTACATGGGTACACAGAAAATGATCGAGTAGGGCTGACGCATTGTCGGACGATGGCTGCGGCACCAAGGTGAGACGCTTCCAAGATGCCGCGGATTGGCGGAAAATCCCGCAATGAAGCGCCTCCCCCTGATCTTCTGCATTCTGCTGCTGGCCGGGCCCGTCCCGGCCATGGCCGGCGGCATGGGGATGATTGCGCCGCCCGCCATCAACATCCAGCCGCGCCTGCCGGTGCTGGACCAGCAGTGCGTCGACAAGCTCAAGGGCGAAGGCGCCAGCACGGCGCGCGCCGCGCATGAGTGTCGCAAGGCCGCCAGTCCCGGCACGCCGCAGCCGTTGGCACTGCGCGAATCGAATCAGACCCCCACCACGCCGCCGGCCGCACCGACGCCTTGAATACCGCAGAACCCCTGCGCGCCCTGCTGGGCGCGCGCTACGTCGAAGACCGCGAGCGCCTCAAGCGCTACGAAATCCCCGAGCGTGGCGAGCCCGGACACACCGATTGCGCCCTGCTGCCGGCCAGCGAGGCCGAGGTGCAAGCCTTGTTGCGCCTGTGCAACGAGCTGGGCCGCACGCTGGTGGTCAGCGCCGGCCGCACCGGCCTGGTGGAATCGCAGCGGCCGGAAGGCGAGGCGGTGCTGTCGCTGGAAAAGCTCAACCGTCCGCTGCGCTTCGAGCTGGCCGATGGGCGCCATTTCGATTTCCCGCCGGAAGCGAAGCCGGAGGAAGCGGCCGACGCGCTGGCCAACTGGTGGCGCGGCCTGGGCCAGCCCGCCGTGGCTGGAGCCAGGCTGGAAGTGCAGGCCGGGCTGGCGGTGGATGCGGTCAACGAACTGCTGCGCCCGCTGGGCCTGATGTGGCCGATGGAAATGGGCTCGACCAGCGCCGCCACCGTGGGCGCCTGCGTCTCCAATGCCTCGGCCGGCGCCAACGCGGTGAGCTACGGTACCGCCGCGCACCTGTGCGAAACGGCCTGGGGTTTCTGGGCCGATGGCAGCGCCGCCGGCCCCTGCGCCGCCGCAGCCTGGCAGGCGCCGCCGCCGACGCAGCTGGCGATCGATTCCGCCAGCGTGCAGCCGGCCTGGGGCCTGATCGGCAGCCAGGGCCTGTTCGGCGTGGTCACGCGGGCGCGCCTGCGCACTTATCCGGTTCCGGCGCTGCGCGAAGCGGTGCTGCTGCCGGTGGACGGCATGCCGGCGGCGATGCGCCTGCTCGACGCCGCGCGCGGACAGTTTCCCGGCGCCATCGAGGAATTCGAGTTCATGAGCCGCCGCTCGCTGGAGCTGGTGCAGCTGCACCTGGGCGCCGCCTTCCGCTGGCCGTTTGAAGCGCCCGAAATCGATTCGCCGTTCTATGTGCTGCTGCAGGTGCGGTCGCCGGATGCCGAAGAGGACCTGGCCGGCCGCCTCTACGATTTTCTGGCCGAGACCCTGCAATGGCCGGCGGAGCGGATCGGCTACGCGCCCCTGCCGCTGCTGAAGAAGCTGCGCCACTCCATCACCGAATCGAGCAATGCGCGCATGCGCGCGCTCGGCGGCGGCCGGCTCAGCTTCGACACCGCCACGCCGGTCGCCGTGTTCGGCGACTACCTGGCCGCGCTGGAGCGGGACCTGCGGGCGGCGCATCCCGAGGTGGAGCTGGTCGCCTTCGGCCATGCCGGGGTCGGCGGCGCGCACCTGCACCTGCTGGGCAGCAAGGATCAGCCGGTGAAGGCGCATGCGGCGGAGCTGGTCAAGCTGGTGTTCGACGTCACGCTGCGCTTCGGCGGCACCTTCTCGGCCGAGCACGGCATCGGCCCGAAGTGGGCGCAGGAATTCCAGCAGCGCGCGCCAGCGCAATTGAAGCAGGCACTGGCGGCGGAAAAGCATCGGCGCGATCCGCGCGGGATTCTGAATCCGCGCAGTTTCGGGCTGCTTCAAGCGGGCTGATTTTCTTGCCGGAGCCCGGCTCCGGCCTTGGTGTTTAATCGGGTTGTTTGTTCATGAGTGCTTTGCTGCTTCTCTTCGTCTGTCTGGCTCTCGGCGTTACAGTCGCGCGCTTTTTCAAGCCGCCGCCCGGCCTGGCGCAAAACCTCAACTGGTGGGTGTTGAACATCGCCCTGCCGGCGCTGGTGCTGGATCTGCTGCCGCGCATCCGCTTCGATCCGCACCTGTGGTTCCTGGTAGCGACGATGTGGCTGGTGTTCCTCGGCGCCTGGCTGTTGTTTGGTCTTCTGGGGCCGCGGCTGGGCTGGTCGCGCGGGCGCATCGGCGCGCTGATCCTGGTGGCCGGGCTCGGCAACACCTCGTTCATGGGCTATCCGATGATCGAGGCGCTGCGCGGCAAGGACGGCCTGGGCCTGGCGGTGATCGCCGATCAGGTCGGCTGTTTCGTGGCGCTGGCGGTGGGCGGCGTGGCCGTTACCGCGGTGTACGCGGGGCGCAAGCTGATGCCGGCCGAGGTGCTGCGGCGCATCCTGCTGTTTCCTTCCTTCCTCGCCCTGCTCGGCGGCATCGCCGCCAACGCGCTCGGCGGCTGGCCGGATGCGGTGCATCTGGTGCTGGAGCGGCTCGGTTCCTCGCTGACGCCGCTGGCGCTGTTCTCGGTGGGCCTGCAATTCCGGCTGCACCTGGGCCGCTCGCAGATCGGCGCCTTGAGCCTTGGCCTGGGCTGGAAGCTGCTGGTGGTGCCGCTGCTGTGCTACCTGCTCGGCATCGCCACCGGCGTGAGCGGGCTGGTGCTGGTGGTGGGCGTGCTGCAGGCGGCAATGGCGCCGATGATCTCGGCGGCGATCCTCGCGGACCAGTACGACCTGGAGCCGGCGCTGGCCAATACTGTGCTGGGTGCCGGCATCGTGCTGTCGCTGCTGACGGTGCCGCTGGCGAATATGCTGCTGTAGCGTTCCTGCTACGCCTTCAAATATCGTCATTCCCGCGAACGCGGGAATCCAGGAACATCACGGCTTGCGGTGCGGATTCGTCTGCTTGTGAAGCGGAACAAAGCATTGCTGCTTCGTGGCGGCTTCGCCACTTTGTCTCAACCCTTCCTGGATTCCCGCTTTCGCGGGAATGACAATCTGGGATTTGGGCTTTACGAAACCAGCTTCGCATGCAGATCGTGCGTATCCGCACGCGTCACCTTCACCTGCACCCGCTGTCCCGGCATCGGCTTGAGCTTGCCTTGGATGTACACCTTGCCGTCGATTTCCGGCGCATCGGCCCAGGAGCGGCCGACCACGCCTTCGGGCGTGACCTCGTCGATCAGCACCTCCAGCGTCCTGCCGACCTTGGCCTTGAGCTTGGCGGCGCTGATCACCGCCTGCTTTTGCATGAAGCGGGCGAGGCGCTCTTCTTTTATTTCTTCCGGCACGGCGCCGGCCAGCAGGTTGGCGGTGGCGCCTTCGACTGGCGAGTACTTGAAGCAGCCGACGCGGTCGAGCTGGGCCTCGTCGAGCCAGTCCAGCAGAATCTGGAAGTCTTCCTCGGTTTCGCCGGGGAAGCCGGTGATGAAGGTGCTGCGCACGGTGATGTCCGGGCAGATGGCGCGCCAGGCTTCGAGCCGGCGCAGCGTATTCTCCGCGGCGGCCGGGCGCTTCATCGCCTTGAGCACCTTGGGGCTGGCGTGCTGGAACGGCACGTCGAGGTAGGGCAGGATCAGCCCTTCCGCCATCAGGGCGATGATTTCGTCGACGTGCGGGTAGGGGTAGACGTAGTGCAGTCTTACCCAGGCGCCGAGCGAGCCGAGGCCGCGGCACAGGTCGAGCATGCGCGTTTCGTATTCGCGGTCGCGCCAGGTTTTCTTCGCGTATTTCAGGTCGGCGCCGTAGGCGCTGGTGTCCTGCGAGATCACCAGCAGTTCCTGCACGCCGGACCTGACCAGCTTCTCCGCCTCGATCAGCACGGAATCCACCGTGCGCGAGGCCAGCTTGCCGCGCATCGAGGGGATGATGCAGAAGCTGCACTTGTGATTGCAGCCTTCGGCGATCTTCAGGTAGGCGTAGTGCCTCGGCGTCAGCTTGATGCCCTGCGGCGGCAGCAGGTCGAGGAAGGGGTCGTGCTGCGGCGGCACGGCGGCATGCACCGCGTTCATCACGCCCTTGTAGTCCTGCGGGCCGGTGATCGACAGCACTTCCGGAAACCTGGCGCGGATCACGTCGGATTTGGCGCCGAGGCAGCCGGTGACGATGACCTTGCCGTTCTCGTTGAGCGCCTCGCCGATGGCGTCCAGCGACTCTTCCACCGCCGAATCGATGAAGCCGCAGGTATTCACCACCACCACGTCGGCCGCGCCGTAGCTGGGCACGGTCTCGTAGCCCTCGGCGCGCAGCTGGGTCAGGATGCGCTCCGAATCGACCAGCGCCTTGGGGCAGCCGAGCGAGACGAAGCCGACCTTGGGCGAGGCTGGCGGGGCGGCTGGCGCCGCTTTGCGGCGGCGCGGGGATGCGGCGGGGGAGGGCATGGCAGCGATACAGCAGGCTCTAAAGGCCTATTTTACCGCGCCGGGCGGCGCGCCGTATGGCCGGGGGCGGAAGCGCAGCCGGCCGCCCGGAATCCAGCGGGCCGGCCGCGGCATCTAAAGCGCAGGGTTTCCAGCCGGGGGGCGGCTTTTGCCGCCGCCGGCAAATACTTCGCCGCCGGATGGGGCGGGCTTCGGGCCGGAAATTCCAGCCGCTACACTAGTCTTTCGCTATTGCTGCTTATGTGGGTCAAGGACGGGTCATGAAGATTTTCCTGTGGATTGTCGCCTCCCTGGTGGCGGGCTTCCTGCTGCTGTGCGTGGCGGTGGCCCTGCTGTTCGATGCCAACAGCTTCCGCGCCCGCATCAGCGCCGAGGTGGATCAATCGATCCATCGCAAGCTCACCATCGGCGAAATCCACATCGGCATCTTTCCCACCCTGGGCGCGCGCATCAGGAACGCCGAGCTGAGCAATGCCCCCGGCTTCGGCGACGAGCCGATGGCGCAGGTCGGCGAAGCCAAGGTGGGCCTGCGCATCCTGCCGCTGCTGCTGCATCGCCGCGCGGATATCTCCAGCATCACGCTGAAGGACCTGCACCTCAACCTGCTCAAGCACGCGGATGGCACCAGCAACTGGGACGACCTCGGCGGCCAACAGACGGCGCAGCAATCCCCATCGCACGCGCCGCCGCAGCCGCAGCCGCAGCAGCAGAGCGGCCAGGGGCTGCTGATCAGGATCGGCGGCATCGACATCGACAACGCCAATATCAGCTACGTCGACCAGCAGGCGAAGATGTCCTATGCCCTGACCCGGTTCGGCTTCAAGACCGGCTCCATCGCCCCGGGCAAGCCGTTCGACTTCAAGCTCGCCTTCAGCGCGGCGCTGGCCGATCCGGCGATCAATGCGGAAGTGGAAGCGTCCGCGACGCTGGATATCGATGCAGCCAGCAAGCTGTTCGAGGTGCAGAACCTGGAAGCCGACGTAAGCGCCAATGGCCAGGGCGTCCCCGGCGGCAAGCAAGACCTGAAGTTCAGCGGCAGCGCCCGCTACGATGGCGATCAGGGCAGCTTCAAGCTCAGCAATGGCAAGCTGTCCCTGGCCAATATCGTCGCCAGCATCAGCCTCGACGGCAGCGGCCTGGACGGCGATGCCGGGCATATCAGCGGCCCGCTCAGCGTGGCCGCGTTCAATCCGCGCGACACCTTCAAGGCCCTGGGGATCGAGGCGCCGCGAACGGCGGACGCCAACGCGCTGCAGCAGCTCAGCCTCAGCGCCACCTTCGACGCGGTGAAGAACCATCCGCGGCTCACCGACCTGAACCTCAAGCTCGATCAAAGCACGCTCACCGGCAGCGCCGGCCTGGCCGCTTCCGCCATCCAGTTCGCGCTGAAGATCGATCAGCTCGATGCCGACCGCTATCTGGCCCCGGCGGCGCGCAATCCCGTTGCGCCGCAAGGCACGGGCAAGCCGGGCGAGGGCGACAATGCGCCGCTGCCGCTGGACAAGCTCGACGGCTTCAATGCCAACGGCACGGTCGACATCGGCAAGCTCAAGCTGAAAAATCTCAACCTCGCCAATGCGCAGCTGAGGCTTGCCGCCGCCAAGGGGTCGCAGAAGGAAATCATTCTAGGCGCCAGCCTGTACGGCGGCACGCTGGCTTCCGCCACCCGCATCGGCCCCGGCGCGCGCCCGAGCCTGGCGCAGACCATGAAGCTGGCTTCCATCAGCGCCGGTCCGCTGCTGCAGGATTTCATGGGCAAGGACTACGTCAGCGGCACCGGCAATGTTGCGCTGGACGTAACCTCCGCCGGCGGCAGCGTGGCCGAGCTGAAGCGCGCGCTCAACGGCACCGCTTCCTTCGCCTTGCAGAACGGCGCGGTGAAAGGCTTCAACCTGGCCCAGATCCTGCGTCAGGGGCAGGCCGTGTACAGTGGGCAGCAACTGCAGCAGGGCGACTCGCAGCAGACCGACTTCAGCACCATGAGCGCCAGCGGCAAGTTCAGCAACGGCGTGCTGCATTCCGACGATCTCAGCGCCGCCAGCCCGCTGCTGCGCCTGACCGGCGCCGGCCAGGTCGACCTGGTCAACAACACGCTGGACTACACCGCCAAGCCCACCCTGGTGAACACCGCCAGCGGCCAGGGCGGCAAGCAACTGGCGCAGTTGCAGGGCGTGGTCATTCCGGTGCGGGTCTACGGCCCGCTCAACGCGCCGAAGTACCAACTCGACGTGGCCAGCGCCTTGCAGCAGGAGGCGGTGCAGAAGCTGACGCAGAAGCTGGGCGGGCAGAAGGGCAGTGACCTGGTCAATACCTTGCAGGGGCTGTTCGGGAAGAAGCCGCAGTAGAGTCTGGGCTGTCATGCGGTAAAGCATGCGATAAAGTTTGTTGTCGTCATTCCCGCGAACGCGGGAATCCAGGAACCTGCGAATCAAATGACGCGATGAATTCAGAAAAGGCTTTCTGGGTCTATATCGCCGCAAGCGCCAAAAACGGAACTCTTTACATCGGCATCACCTCCGACCTGATCAAGCGCATCTGGCAGCACAAGAACAAGGTTTTCGAAGGCTTCACCGCCGATTACGGCGTCGACAAGCTGATGTGGTTCGAGCAACACGCCAATGCGGAAGCGGCCATCACCCGGGAAAAACAACTCAAGAAGTGGAACCGGTCGTGGAAAATCGAGCTGATCGAGAAAACCAACCCCCGCTGGCAAGACCTGTACGACAGCATCACGCAGTAAAGTAGGCGCATGGGCGGCGGGCCCTGGATTCCCGCTTTCGCGGGAATGACGGATTGATATATTTTCTCTCTAATTGGGTGGAAACGTTGAGGGTGAGGACGTGGCTCTGCCTGCCGCTAATTTTGCTCACTTTAGTAGCCACCACCTCCGCCGCCGAGATCCAGTCCCTGCAGGTCACCCGCAGCGGCACCCGCTATCACGTCGATATGCAGGTGAGGCTGCAGGCAACTGCCACCGCCTCCTACGCGGTATTCGCCGCCCCCGGCAATCTGCCCAGGATCAATCCGGCGGTGCGGCAGGTGCGGATCATCGAGCAGCATGCGGATGTCCAGGCGCGCATTTATACCGAGGTCCGCGTCTGCGCCTTGCTCTACTGCAAGACGCTGCGCCAGATGCAGGACATGCGTTATGCGGCGCGGCCGGATGGCGGCGATCTGCATGCCGAAGTGCTGCCTGCGCAGAGCGATTTCAGTTACGGCCGTGCCGACTGGCAATTCCGTCCGGCGGGCGCCGCCACGCAGCTGCACTTCAGCGCCGAGCTGGAGCCGGCTTTCTGGGTGCCGCCGCTGATCGGCCCCTGGCTGGTGGAACGCTCGCTGCGCGAAGAGGCGGAGCGCACCTCCGCCGGCATCGAGCGGCTGGCGACGCTCGCGCCGGGAGCGGCGCCTTGAGCGCCTCCTTCAGCCAGCGCCTGCTGCGCTGGTTCGATCATCATGGCCGGCATGACCTGCCCTGGCAGTCGCCGCGCACGCCCTACCGGGTGTGGCTGGCGGAGATCATGTTGCAGCAGACGCAGGTCGCGGCGGTCATTCCCTATTTCCAGCGTTTCATCGCGCGCTTTCCCGAACTTGCCGACCTGGCGGCGGCGCCGGCCGACGATGTGCTGCAGCACTGGGCCGGCCTGGGCTACTACGCGCGGGCGCGCAATCTGCAGCGCGCGGCGCAGCTCATCGTCAGCCAGCACGGCGGCGAATTCCCGCGCGACATCGAAGCATTGACCGCGCTGCCGGGCATCGGCCGCTCCACCGCCGGCGCCATCCTGGCGCAGGCCTATGGCCAGCGGCATGCGATCCTCGACGGCAACGTCAAGCGTGTACTGGCGCGCCACGGCGCCATCGCCGGCTGGCCGGGCGAGCCGCGGGTGAGCAAGCAGCTGTGGGCGCTGTCCGAGAGCCTGCTGCCGCGGCAGCGCCTGACCGATTACACGCAGGCGATCATGGATCTGGGCGCCACCCTGTGCACCACGCGCAAGCCGGCTTGTACACGCTGCCCGGTGAGTGCGGACTGCCAGGCCTTCCAGTCCGGCAGGGTGGGCGAGTTCCCCGCTTCGCGGCCGAAACGGGAGCGTCCACTGCGCCACGCGCAACTGCTGCTGATCGAGAACGCGGCCGGCGAACTGCTGTTCGAGCGCCGTCCGCCCGCCGGAATCTGGGGCGGCCTGTGGTGCCTGCCGGTGCTCGAAGGCGCGGCCGAAGACAGCGAGGACGCCGCTGCCTGGCTGCGGCGGCGGCACGGCCTACGTGCGCGAGCCTACGCCACGCTGCCCGCCATCAGCCACGGCTTTACCCACTTCGAGCTGGAACTGAGCCCGCTGCGCCTGCGTGCGGAGCCTGCCGGCGATACGCTGGGCGAGCGCAGCGAGCTGCGCTGGATTAACATTGCCGCCGATGACCTGCCGGGTTTGCCCGCGCCGGTCAGCAAGCTGCTCCGCGCGTTGAACCGGCCGGTGCCGATCGATCCGCAGGGCAGCCTGCTGTTCGCCGAAGAACGCCAAGCTGCACCGGGCCGCGCCAAACGCCCCAAGCCCAGGAAGCGGCGGGCATCCACCACTTAATTCCCCCAGGTAGCCATGTCCCGCACTGTCCAATGCATCAAGCTCGGCAAAGAAGCTGAAGGCCTGCCCAAGCCGCCGATTCCCGGCGCGCTCGGCCAGCGCATTTTCGAGCAGGTTTCGAAGCAGGCCTGGCAGGAATGGCTGGCTCACCAGACCCGGCTGATCAACGAATACCGGCTTGTGCTGGCGGACGCTCCGGCGCGCAAATTCCTCGCCGAGGAGATGGAAAAGTTCTTCTTCGGCGGCGAGCTCGCCACCACCCATTACGTGCCGCCGCCGCCCAAGCCTTGACGGCGCGCGCCCTCTCGCGTCTAATTGCGCGCTCCGCATTGCGGCCGGGTAGCTCAGTCGGTAGAGCAGGGGACTGAAAATCCCCGTGTC
>Ga0302313_10000312_pt1 | contig 45135 bp, 43 predicted proteins | sample III_Palsa_N2_2_FD_200454 | JGI IMG/M metagenome (GOLD analysis project Ga0302313, IMG submission 200454) | Peat permafrost microbial communities from Stordalen Mire near Abisko, Sweden - III_Palsa_N2_2 | ecosystem: Environmental > Terrestrial > Soil > Palsa > Peat permafrost | place: Sweden...
CCTCAGCCTTGGTCTGTGCGCCGAGCAGCGCCTGCGAAACGGCATCCATCAACTTCACCTCACCTGCCCAAACATCGGTCGAACCGTCCTTCCACCCGATGAGCGTACCAATTTGTCGTCAATGCGAGGCTAATTTTTGGACCCTGTAACTTGATGTTAGGAACGATGGCGCGCGGCAAGGCGTGCCTTGCCGCGCGCTCGGCGAGCGCGAACACGCGCTCGTAGATTTTGGTTCGTTCAAGGTCCCGCGTTTTGCCCTGCGCCAGGGCCTCATGGATTTCACGGTCATCAACATTCAGGCGGGAACCCAGCGTGCGCAGCGCCAATTCTGTTTCGCCAGGCCCGGACTGTGCGCCCGTTGACGGCAGCAAGGCGCCGTCGGCTGTGATCGGTATTCCGGAAGCTTCGCTGACGGCATTCTGAAATGCGGCGTTGCGACTTGCGAACTGCCCCGCGTTGAAGTCCGCGAACCGGAAAAGGTACTTGTCATAAGGTGGCTGATACGCGAACAGGTGCGCAATTCCGAAGTACAGGCTGCCGCGGCGGGTGAACAGCTCATCCGCAATGGTGTCCTTGATGGTGTAGGGATAGGGCCTCACAGCGGCATACTGGGTGGCAAATGCAACATTGACCTGCATCGGCCCGCGTGTGCGGATGGGATTCAGGTTCGCGAATACCCTGCTACCGAGCGGTACCGAGCCGATGAAGTCCTCGTAGATGTCGGAGAGATCCTTCTCGGTTCTGGCCGCATCGATCCGTTGACTGTAGGTCCGGCCATCCGGGGATCGCAGCTCCAGTGCGCCATGCACGAGAACGCGCGGCACCCCGGCACGCTCAGCGCGGCTGTCAATCTCGCGCCACGCGATCGCCCCCAGTCCGGGTACGACCGGATTGACCTGGAAACCCGATTCCTGCTCGATCACGGCGATCACTGCACACACCGAGTCACGGGTCGGCGCCAGATTCTGCGCCGCAAAGCCCGCGTAGATGTCGTTGCGCCACCCGCCGCGATCTGCAACGCCTTTCGGAATTGATTCGTCGATCACGGCGCGCGCCTGCTCGGGGCTCAGTGTCGGAGCGCTACCGGCCGGTGGCCGCTCCAGGGCGCAACTCGCCAGCAGCGCCATGCATCCGCAGATTCCAATTCTGGCCAGCATCCAGGAAATCATGACACACTGTTCCGGTGATCGGCACGTGTTGGCCAAGTACCTGAAGAGACAAGAGAATGGATGCTGGAGAATCGCCTTTTGATCTTGGCGGGCGCGTCGCAATAGTGACGGGCGGCAATGGCGGCATAGGCCGTGCAATCGCTCTGGGACTTGCGCGTGCGGGTGCCGCAGTGGCGGTGCTGGCGCGGGATGAAGCGAAGAATGCCCGGGTCCTCGAAGAACTCAAGGCCATCGGCGTGCCGGCGGCGGCGTTGCATCTTGATGTCACCCGGCGCAACGACTTGCAGCAGGCACTTCTTGAGGTCGAACAGCGACTTGGCGGCCTCGACATTCTTGTCAACAACGCCGGGGTCGCGATGATCAGCGGCGGGGTGCTGAACGAATCAGAAGAGTCCTGGGACACCACCATCGAGACTCACTTGAACGCCAGCTTCCTGCTTTCGAAACTCGCCGCCGCCTCCATGGTCAAACGTGGGCGCGGCAAGATCATAAACCTCGCCAGCATGTATTCGTTCTTCGGCTCCGGCGTAGTTCCTTCATACAGTGCGGCGAAGGGCGCGATCGTCCAGCTGACCAAGTCGATGGCCATTGAGCTGGCGCCCTACAACATTCAGGTCAACGCCCTTGCGCCTGGATGGGTCGAAACGGAGATGACCGCGTTGGCATGGAGAAATCCGGACGCCGACTGGACCGCTTTCAATCAGATGATTCTTGATCGAACACCCTGTCATCGCTGGGGCAAGCCCGACGAAATGGCCGGTGCTGCCGTTTTTCTTGCCTCCCGTGCATCGGACTTCGTTACCGGAGTCACGCTGCCGGTCGATGGCGGATATTCAATTTCATAAGTTCCTCAATGACTTAGATCCCTGGAGCAACCCGGCGAGCGCGCGTTTGGGTACTGTAAGCGAGCTACGGCTTGGCGGCGCCGCGAAACGATTGACATAATCCCGGCGCCGCCGTAGATTTCTCAATAGAACAAGAAGAAACAGGGGTTTTGATTCAAACCGCTGGAGATAGAGTAGACGCCTGATGATCCCGTTGAAGACGGGGATGAGCCGAATAAGAAACGCAAGAAAGCTCAGCAATGAGGTTACTCGTGAAAGAAACAAATACGCGCCCCGGAAGCCTCCTGAATATGCGATCCCACTCCTCGGTGGGCCCGCGGGACTCTGACGGAATCCTGGTTCAGGAGGAGGAGCTCAGCTCCGCCACTGCGCAACTGATGTACCGGATACGCTGCGATTGCGGTCGCTCCTGGTTCGAGCTGGAACTCAAACTGATCGTCAAGTGCCCGGGCTGCTCGAGGCTGAATCGCGTTCACATGGAGTGAGACCGTAGCGCGGGTCTGAAGACGGCAATTGCCTTGGCGGTGACCCAAGGCGTTTAATGCCGCGGCAAGAAAAACAGAAAGGGGGTTTTTTCTGCCATGCGTCAGACCCATGGGCTTTGGCCTTGCCTGATTGCCGCTGTCATCCTGCTTGCCGCACCGGCCGCCTTTGCGCAGATCGTCGACGATGCAAGGCTCACCGCCGCAGCGTCCTCGGACGAGTGGCTGACGATCGGCCGCGATTACGCCGAAACGCGCTTCAGCCCGCTCACTCAGATCAACAGCAACACCGTGAAACGGCTGGGCCTCGCCTGGTCCTACGACACACAGTCGCTGCGCGGCCTTGAGGCCACGCCGCTGATGGCGGCTGGGGTCATGTATTCCAGCGCGGACTGGAGCAACGTCTTCGCGGTCGATGCCCGCACGGGACGGCAGCTGTGGCGATGGGACGCCAAGGCCGATCGCATTCGCGGCGCCCGCGCCTGCTGCGATGTGGTGAACCGCGGCCTCGCGCTCTACAAAGGCAAGATCTATGTTGGGGTGATCGACGGTCGTCTGGCCGCACTCGACGCCGCCACAGGTGCGCTGCGTTGGGAAGTCCAGACCACCCCAGTGGCTGAGCCGTACACCATCACGGGCGCGCCACGCGTCGTCGATGGCAAGGTGATCATCGGCAATGGCGGCGCCGAGCTGGGCGTGCGCGGCTTCGTTTCCGCCTATGACGCCGAGACGGGCAAGCTCGCCTGGCGCTTCTACGTCGTGCCCGGCGATCCATCCAAGGGCTTCGAGAACGAAGCCATGCGCGAGGCGGCCAAAACCTGGACCGGAAAGTGGTGGAACAATGGGGCGGGTGGCGGCACGCCATGGGATTCCTTCGCCTACGACCCGGAGGCGAAGCTGCTGTACGTGGGCACCGGTAACGGCGGGTCGTGGGACCGCAAGATTCGCAGTCCCGGCGGTGGCGACAATCTCTATCTGTCGTGCATCGTCGCGCTGCACGTGGAGACGGGAAAACTCGCCTGGTATTACCAGACCACGCCCGGGGACCAATGGGACTACACCGCCGTCCAGCAAATGACGCTCACGGATCTGACGATCGGCGGTCGCACGCGCAAGGTGCTGATGCAGGCGCCGAAGAACGGGTTCTTCTACGTACTTGATCGCCTCACCGGCGAACTGCTCTCGGCGCAGCCCTACGCGAAGGTGACCTGGGCGAAGGGCATCGACATGAAGACCGGCCGACCCATCGAAACCCGGCAGGCACGCTATGGCTATCAGGCCGAGACCCAATGGCCGGGGCCCGGTGGCGCCCATAACTGGCACCCGATGTCGTTCAATCCGGGGACGGGCCTGGTGTACATCCCCGCCATCGAGGGCAGCTTCAAGTATGTGCGCGAGCGCGACTTCACGCGCATACCGGGGTTCTGGAACATGGGTATAGATCTCAGCGCCGCGTTCACGCGCGGGCGCGAAATCCCACTGTTGCCGGAGTCGGAATATGAAGCCGGCACGGGCACCGAGGTCGGCGCGCCTGCCTCACTGCTGGCATGGGATCCGGTCGCGGCGAAGCCGCGGTGGCGCGTGAAATATCAAAACGCTGCGGGCGGCGGCACGCTGACCACGGCGGGCAACCTCGTGTTCCAAGGACTTAGCGACGGTCGCCTGCTGGCCTACACCGCCGATACGGGACGGAAGGTCTGGGAGGTCCAGCTCGGCAACGGCATCATGGCGGCGCCCAACACCTGGATGCTGGATGGGAAGCAGTATGTGTCGATTCTGGTCGGCTGGGGCGGCGCCGGCGGCCTTTACACCCCGAATCCGACTCATCAGTACAAGGCGCCCGGGCGGCTGTTCACCTTCGTTCTTGACGGCAGTGCCAGGCTGGATATGGTGCGAGGAATCGACAAGCCGCCACTGAGCAAAATTGAGTTCAGCGCGACGGAAGCTCAACTTCAGCGCGGCGCCATCCTGTTCGGTCGACGCTGCTCGGTGTGCCACGGCATCGAGGCGGTCAGCGGTGGGGACATCGCGGATCTGCGCTATGCCCTGCCCGCGACGTACGACATGCTGGATAGGATCGTGCTGCAGGGTGCCTATCAGCAGCTGGGCATGCCAAAGTTCTACTTCCTGAAGGAAAGTGATACGGCTGCGATAAAGAGCTACCTGCTCTCGCGCCGCAAGGAACTGACCGACGCGACGCACTGAGCGCTACAGAACCCGCAGCAGCGTCAGCCCCTCCCCGATTGGCAGCATCGCCAGCTCGACCCGCTTGTCCTGGCTGACGTGGGTGTTGAATGCCCGGATGGCATCGGCCGAGGGGCTCTGCAGCTCGGTGACGAAGCGGCCGGAGACCCCCAGCGTATTGTCGACGGCGATCAGGCCCCCGCGGCGCACCAGCTGCAGCAGCTTCTCGTAGTAGGCGATGTAGTTGCCTTTGTCGGCATCGACAAAGGCAAAATCGAAGCCCCCTCTGCCACCGGGCTGGGCCAGAAGCTCCTCCAGCGACTGCAGCGCCGGCGCCAGTCGCAGATCGATCTTCGCTTCCACGCCCGCTTCGCGCCAGAACGGGCGTCCGACGCGGGTGAACTCGTCACTCACGTCACAGGCCACGAGGGTGCCATCCGCAGGCAGCGCGAGCGCCACGGCCAGCGCGGAGTACCCCGTATAGGTCCCGAGCTCGATGCAGCGGCGGGCGCCGATCAGGTGCACCAGCAGGGCCATGAACTGACCCTGCTCGGCGCCGATCTGCATTTCGGATTCAGCCCTGGGCGCGGTCGCCGCGCGCAACCTGGCCAGCACCGGGGCTTCGCGTGAGGAAACCGACAGCAGGTACTCGTGGACCGCGGCCGGCAGCATACTGTTGCGTGTCACCATACTCCCCCCTTTTTCTGCGCCCAGCTTAGTCCTAACGAGCGCCGCTGAAGGTAATCTTAGCAATATGGACAACATCCTATCGGTTCAGAATCTGACCAAGACCTATGCCGGCGGCCATCAGGCGCTGCGTGGCGTGAATCTGGATATCCGTCGCGGTGAGATCTTTGCCCTGCTGGGCCCCAACGGGGCCGGCAAGACCACGCTGATCGGCATTTCGTGCGGCCTGGTGACCCCCTCCTCCGGCAGCGTCAAGGTCGACGGCCACGATGTGGTACGCGACTTCCGGGCGGCGCGAGCGACGATCGGACTCGTACCTCAGGAACTCACCACGGATGCGTTCGAGACAGTATGGGCCACGGTGAGCTTCAGCCGTGGCCTGTTCGGCCGCCCACCTGACCCGGCGCTGCTGGAGAAAATACTGCGCAGCCTGTCGCTGTGGGACAAGAAGGACAGCACGATCACGACCCTGTCCGGTGGCATGAAGCGCCGCGTGCTCATCGCCAAGGCCCTTTCTCACGAACCACGGCTGCTGTTCCTGGATGAGCCCTCGGCCGGGGTCGACGTGGAACTGCGCCGCGACATGTGGAATGTCGTGCGGGGCCTGCGGGATTCGGGTGTCACCATCATCCTCACCACACATTACATCGAGGAGGCCGAGGAGATGGCCGACCGCGTCGGGGTGATCAGTCGCGGCGAACTCATCCTGGTCGAGGACAAGGCCACCCTGATGCGCAAGCTCGGACGCAAACAGCTGACTCTGCACCTGCAGGAGCCGCTGCCAGCCATCCCTACCGTGCTGAACGACTATGGCCTCAATCTCAGCGCGGATGGCATGACTTTGGTCTATTCCTTCGAGAACGAAGGCGGCCGGGTGCGCATCACCGGTCTGCTGCGCCAGCTGGGCGAGGCGGGTATTACGTTCCGGGACCTGGAAACCAGCCAAAGCTCGCTGGAGGAAATCTTCGTTTCCCTGGTCCGGGGTGCGGCATGAACTGGTATGCGGTGAAGGCGATCTATCGCTTCGAAATGGCGCGCACCTTCCGGACCCTGGTGCAGAGCATCGGCGCACCGGTGCTCACGACCTCGCTGTACTTCGTGGTCTTCGGCTCTGCGATCGGCTCGCGCATGTCCCAGATCGGCGGGGTGCCGTATGGCGCCTTCATCGTACCCGGACTGATCATGCTGTCGGTACTCACTGAGAGCGTGAGCAATGGCTCGTTCGGCATCTACATGCCCAAATGGGCGGGCACAATCTACGAACTGCTCTCGGCGCCGGTGTCGACACCGGAGATCCTGCTGGGCTACGTCGGCGCGGCCGCCACCAAATCGATGCTGATCGGCCTTGTGATCCTGGCCACTTCAACATTCTTCGTGCCGCTGCACATCCGGCATCCGCTGGGGATGCTCGGCTTTCTGCTGCTTACCTCCGTGAGCTTCGGCCTGTTCGGTTTCATCTTAGGCATCTGGGCCGACAGCTGGGAGAAGCTCCAGATCGTGCCACTGCTCGTGGTGACACCGCTGACGTTCCTCGGCGGCAGCTTCTACAGCATCGATATCCTGCCGCCAATATGGCGCACGATCACGCTGTTCAATCCCGTGGTGTACCTGATCAGTGGCTTCCGCTGGAGCTTCTACGGCCTCTCGGATGTCGGCATCGGTGTAAGTCTGGGCTTCATGGGGGCATTCCTGATGGCATGCCTGCTGGCCGTGTCCTGGATGCTGCGCACCGGGTGGCGACTCAAGAACTGAGGCCGGCTCGCCTTACCTGACCAGGCATGACACTTGGTTCATTTAATTTCAATGACTTATGTCGATGGCAAAATTCGGCAGTGAAGGAACCTCCGATGCGTGATTCGACGACCGCAGCACTGCACCCCGATCGCCTCATTTCGGGACCAGTCGCCTGGTGGCACGTACAGCTGGGCGCGATCGCTCTTCTGAACCTCGTTCTGTGGACCGTGTCGGCGGCCGCGGTCGCTCGCGGACCCTCTGCGAGTAACGCAGCCTGCATCGTGCAGCTGGTGCTCTCCGCCGTGTATGTGCTGGGTTGCGCGTTCCGCTCGGTGCTGCCGGTGTACGACATCCCCCGCATCGTGATCGTCGAATCGCGGCTGTCCAGCGTCATGGTCGGTCGATCGGTCGCGACAGTCGCCGAATTGTGCTTCGCCGCCCAATGGGCGCTCATCCTGCACCGGATCGCTGCGCTGAGTCACAGTCCGTTCGGCCATGCGGTGTCGCTCATGATCATACCGCTGGTCGTGATTGCCGAAATCTGCTCCTGGCACTCGGTGCTCACCACTCAGCAGCGGGGCCACATGTTTGAGAATTCTCTGTGGGGCGTGGCGGCCGCGCTGGTGGTCGCAAGCCTGCTGGTGATTGGTTCCCACCGGCATGCGGACTTCTATTGGCCGATGGCGATCTGGTCAGTTGGCGGCGCCGCCTACGCCGCGTTCATATTCCTGCTCGATGTGCCCATGTACTGGTCGCGATGGCTTGCGGACCGCGCCGCCGGACGTCGCTATCTGAGTATCGCCCAAGGCGTCGGCGATGTGTGCAGGCGGCAGGTGGTGTCCCACCGATGGCAGGACTGGAAGAGCGAGATGCTGTGGATGTCTCTCTATTTCAGCTTGGGGGTGTGGAGCAGTATTTCGCTGGTGTATGCGTCCATAGCATTGGGCGCCTACAGCCGCTTCTGAGCCCTTCAGTTCGCCGGCATGTGCTGGGAACCGGCGCTCCCGCCCGGAACCGTGGTCGGATCGTGGGTTGCATCCTTGGTCTTCAACGCCCGGGGCCACGCCGCAAATTCCTGGGGACTTAGAAAACCGTCGTGATTTACGTCGAGCATTTCGAAAGACGCATACAGATCGGGATCGGCGCGGGCTTCGCTTGGCGATAACTTGCCGTCCTTATTGGTATCCAGAGTGCTGAACGCAATCGGCTTCAGCTCTGAATGAGTGCCCTGCGCCAGGACCATCCCGCACGACAACGATGCCAGTAACCAACACGCCAGCGGCATTGCCAATTTCATGACCGACCTCCTTAACATGAGCTGAGGTTAAGTCAGCCGCGATGCGATTCCCACCGGGGCATCACTCGATTCCCCTTTCGCAATCCAAGCGAAGGCCTGTCGGCGCCCGCCTACCCCTTCAGCCGGCTATTGGCTTCCAAAGCGGGGCCAGCCATGATTGGCATCCTCATGTACACCTTATATGGATATAAGGGCTCCGGGTCGGCCGCCATCGAATGCGCGCTCGAAGCGACCGGGACGCCGTACCAGATCGTTTCGGCCGCGTCCTGGGACACCGCTTCGGCGCTGGACGCGCTGACCCGCGTCAATCCGCTAAATCAGGTTCCAACACTGGTTACGCCGGAGGGGACCGTCATTGCAGAAAGTGCGGCGATACTCATTCATCTGGGTTTGCAGTTTCCGGAAGCCGCGCTTCTGCCTCGTTCGCCCACGTGCCGTGCAACCGCGATTCGCGGACTCGTCTTCATTGCCGCCAATTGCTATTCGGCAATCAGCGTGATCGACTTCCCGGAGCGGTGGCTGGCCGAGCCGACCGAGGAGGCGAAGGAGAATCTTAAAGCCGGTTCGAAAACCCGTCTGCATGCGAACTGGGAAATCTTCGCCGACAGCTTGGCCCCTGGTCGCTATCTGTGCGATGACAAGCCCGGTGCACTCGATCTTCTGGCCGCAGTGGTGTCACGCTGGAGTGGTGCGAGAGAACATCTGGCGCGGACCAGGCCGGCGCTCGTCGAAGCCTTGCGGCGAATCGACAACGACGAGCGCTTTCGGGCCGTATTCCTACGCCACTGGAACCCGAATTAGAATTTGTACGTGTAGCGGGCAACCAATGTCCGCGGTACGCGCGGTGGCGCGCGCATGCGGCAGATCCACTGGAACTTCGGGCTCGGAACGGTCAATGCTGATCAGTGACTCAGATCGTCCCGCCAGGGTGAGTCGCAGGAGTAACACCCCGGCGACAGATTCCGCTTCAGCGCGCTCTATGGGCTGATCGGCGGCGATCGGTTCGGTCGTGCATCGACAGCAGGCGCGCCAGGCAATGGGCTCGAGCATCGCCGCCCGATCCCCGGCTCACGTGTGCCGCGCTGACGGGCCCGGCGGATCAGGTTGCAGCGAGGGCGCTGTGAAGACGCTGTCGTGCCCGCCGGATCCGCAATTCGACGGCTTTGACCGTAATGTTCAACTGACGCGCCACGGCGGCCTGTGAATCCTGGTGCAGCGCCGTGCGAACCAGGGGGTCGCGCAGCGACGCCGGCAGTTCGGTGAGCGCCCGGTGCAATGCACCGAGCCGCTCGTCCTCCATTAATTCAGATTCTGCAGGGCCGACGCAGGATCGTTCGAACCCGTGCAATACGTCTTCCCCGAGCTTGGCAAGAGTGTCGCGCCGGACGGTTCGGCGCCGGGCCCAGTCGCGACATTTATTGATCGCAATCGTGGTGAGCCAGGACTCGAAGTGGCGCTCGATATCGTAGCGGTGCAAAGCGCGCCAGAGCGCCAGTTGCGTTTCCTGCACCACATCGGCGACATCGCTGGGATCCGCGAGGCGGGCGGCGATCAGATTGCGCATCCGAGGCGAATGCCGCTTGCACAGCAGCGTGAAAGCCGGCTCCACTCCGCCCAGGGCGAGGCTGACCAAAGACGCGTCCGAGAGCGGCGGTACCGCCGTGTGGCTGGAGATTGCTGTGGTTTCCAAGGGCAATGCCTCAAATGTCCCGAGTCCGGAGCATGCCCGGTGACCCGCGCAGGGTCACGTAAGTTACTGTTTTTATATTCGTTCACAAACGTTAAGGTTACCGTTAACGAGTCTTGTCGCTGCCCAACCCTCGTGCCCTGCCAGGAGGATCGTTGATCCTCAATACAATCATCTACGCCTCATGCCCTCCCTGAACCGGCACAGGTCCAGCCAAGGCTTGCATCCGTCACGGTATATGCTACATTGTGTAGCACTACAGTCTGTCGTGGATGGTATGGCCCGAGAACGCGCACAGCTGGGAAGGCTGGAGCAGGAAGTCCTGCAGTTCATCCTTCGCAATCCCGGCAGCAATGCCGAGCACGTCAGGCTGGCATTGCGGCGTCCGCTGCGTGAATCGACCGTGAGGACGGTGCTGTCGCGCCTGGAACAAAAGGGCATGCTGACCCACACCGTGGATCAGCGCACCTTCCTCTACCGTGCAAGCCAATCGCGCGGCCTCATGGCAGCCAAAGCCGTGCAACGCGTCGCGGACTGGCTGTGCAATGGATCGGTCGATGATGTCCTGCTCGGATTGGTCGAGGCCAAGGCAATTGGCCGCCAGGACCTGCAGCGCCTGCTGGAGCGTATCGAGGAACGCAAGAAAGGAAAGTCACCATGATAGCGCTGCTGCTTGAGGCTGCGATGCGTTCGGCGGCGCTGGGGCTGGCTGTATGGGGAGTAATCAAGGTCCTGCGCATACACGATGCGCACCTGGAGAAACTCGTGTGGACGCTCGTGGTCGCAGCGTCCCTGGCAATGCCGGCGCTGATGCGCACGGCGGCACTCCCAGTGCCCACGCAGACGACAGTCATGGTGCCAGACGGCGCCGTCGCGGCTTTGTTGCGGGAGACCTCCCACCATTCCGCAGTCACGACCGCGCTGCTCGGCGCCTACCTGTCGGTGACCGCAATCCTGTTGATTCGGCTTCTCGCCAGCCTGCTCGGCGCTTTGCGGCTGCACCGCGGGGCGCTGCAGACAGGCGCGGATCCCCTCTCGGGTATTGAGTTGCGGATCAGCGACGCCGTCCGCACTCCCTGCACCTTTGCGCGCTGCATTGTGTTGCCCACCGGATTTGACTCGTGGGCGCCGACCGCCCGCGCGGCCGCGCTCGCCCATGAGCGCTCGCATGTGAAGCATTGGGACAGTTACCGCCTATGGCTTGCGGCAGTGTACTGCTGCGTCTTTTGGTTCAACCCGGCGGCATGGCTGGTTCGCCGCCGACTGCAGCTGCTGGCGGAGCTGACGAGCGACCAGGAAGCGTTGCAGTGCGTCGGTGATGCAGGCGCATACGCTGAGATGCTCGTGCACCTGGCCGCCCAGGCATCACCGCTACCCGCTGCAGTCGCAATGTCGGGCAGCACACAGTTGACGGCACGAATCGATCGAATCATGGAGAACAAGATGAGCAATCATCGATTGAACCTGGGGCAAAAGGTGGTCTTCTGCGGCGCCGCATTGGCGGCAACCGTGTTTTGCTGCAGCTGCGTAACTGGTCCGCATGCACTGTCACCCGCGGAAGACCCAAAGGTAGCCTGGGTCAGCGGCACACCATTGAGTCAGTTCTATCCGGCAGCACTCAAAGACCATGGCGTACAAGGATATGCCGTCATGAAACTGATCATAGATCGGGCCGGAAAGGTGACCGACGCCAGCGTCGTCACGGAAAAGCCCGCAGGCCTGGGGATTGGCGCAGCGGCCACGGATGCGGCTCGTACATTCCGCTTTGACAACACGCTGTCCAGGCCCGTCGTCAAGACATTGCAGGTCAGATTCGCGATAGCTGACTGAAGTCCGGATTTGCACGAAGCCGGACCATCACCTGGTCGATGCATTGGTCCAATGAGACAGCAGTCGTATCCAGTATCTCGCAACCGCTTTGTCTGGCCTCGCGCCGCAGATAGCGCGCCCAGTTCATCATCGTCTCGTTGGCCAGTTCCGGCTGCTCCCTTTCGAGCAAGAGACGCCGCGACCGGGTTGCGTCGTCGCAGTCCACAAGAATGGGCAGATAGCCCACTCCATCAGCTGCAGTGGCTCCCTCTGCCAAGCTGGAAAGACGGGTCTGACCTTCGAAAAGCAGCCCGCGTCCGGATCTGCTGAGCGGCGCGAGCTTGGCCATCCACTCAATTGTTTTGGTGCGCTGCCAGGCCTCACCCGATCCGCAATCAGCGATCATCTGCTCGACGGGCGGCACTCCGATTGAATCAAAGTGGAACACGTCGATAGCATCGGCATGGCGCTGCGCAATCGCGTGGGCGATCGTCGTTTTTCCAGAGCCGGAGGCACCAATGAGAATGACGAATACCATGACATCAATCGGACGCGCTTGAAACTGGGTAGTTCCCGAAGGATCATAGGCTCGGGATTGATAATAGGGCAGATGCATGACAAGCACCGCCTCGCGCGTGCCAATTCACATGGCGGCGAGCCTCGACGGCTACATCGCTCGGAAGGACGGGCGAGTCGACTGGCTCGAGACCTCGGACGAATACACACATGGAGAGACGCTGGCTCCCGAGTTCGTCGAGGCGTTCCTGAAGACAATTGACTGCTACGTCATGGGATCGCGAACCTATGAGACCGCGTTGGATTTTGAATCCAAAGGTTTCGGCTGGGCCTACGGCGACAAACCGACATTTGTGCTAACGAAACGTGCTCTACCGCGCACCCGCGACACGGTCAGCTTTTGCTCGGGCGATCTTGCGGAGTTTGTGAACGGGCGGCTACGGCCCAGGTTTAATAGCATTTGGATTGTTGGCGGCGGCGCAGTTTCGGGTGAATGCCTCCGTCGTGGGCTCGCTGATGAACTTCGCTATTCCATCCTGCCTATCCTGATCGGCGAGGGAATATCGTTTCTTGAGAAGCTCGGTAGCGACATCCTCCTGCATCTGGCAGAGGTGAAAGCCTATAAGAGCGGCATGGTGGAGCTTTGTTACGAACCGGTTGGAACGGGCGCTTAATCCTCACAGCGAGCCGTGGCGTCACGATCGCGCTCGTATCGGCGCGTGAGAGGAAACGCCGGCAACCAGGACTCGCGGCGCACGATCCAGCTTTCGTAGGTCGGCATCAGTTGGTCAGGGGCATCCAGGGATCCCAGATTCACTTCGACTTCGTCTGCGGTGCGAGCGAATAGGGACGAACCACAGCGAGGACAGAAAAACCGCCCGGCGTAGTCGCGTGTCTCGCCTTCGATTGTCACCGCATCCTGAGGGAATATCGCGGAAGCATGAAAAAGCGCGCCATGATGCTTGCGACAGTCGAGGCAGTGACAGAGGCCGACCCGGTATGGGGGCCCAGACGCCACAACTCGGACGTTGCCGCAAAGGCATCCTCCCGTGAATCGGTCCATGTCGGTCACCCCGATTGGTTGAAAGTTAGAACAAGAGCACCCGAAGATGCCCTTGTCCGACGCCAACTCGCCCGTCAATGTGCGCGGCGGCGTCCGCGAAGTACGAGTACACCCCCCATGAGCAGTGTAAGCGCGCTCGCGGTAGAGGCCGGATCGATTTCCGGTGTCGCAGTGAAATGATTGTCACCGCCGCCCATGCCCGGAGGGGGTCCGCGAAACACCAGAAAGTCGTCGACCGCGGCAAACGACGAAGTACTGACGCCGAGCAGCGCTGCCGTTGCAATCCACTTTGTGATCGGTTTAATTAGATTGTTCCCTTGAGTATTTATAGTGCGTGCCCGAAACAATGATTGATGCCGCTCGAGAATGTTGTCTGTCTTGGTTGCGAGCGTGTTCGGGTCTCTTGGAAACTATCAGGAATTCCAGTGCCGCCGGCTCGATTGGCGACATAAAGTCGCCTCCTCATTGGAAACCTTAGGCAGCCGCAGTTGCCGCTTATGTCGGGTTAGCCATCAAGCGCCGGCGAAATGCCGGCGCTTGAACAGACAAGTCCAGTTCAGCGTCCGGCAATCGAAGCCGCAACCACTGACGCAATCACCCCAGTGGCAACTGCTGCGAGGACATAGTTACCGTCAACCTGCCGCCACTCATAGCCACGCGGCGGCGCCCGCAGGTGACGCTCACGGTAGTCAACATGCTCCCCGCGCTTCCAGTCTTCATCGCGGATCTTCGACCCTTTCTTCCACTCGTCATGGTGGACGTATTGGTGGCCATCGTGTTCGTCGGCGAGTGCCGGCGTGTTCGCAGTAACTGCCATTGCGAGCAGGGCTGACGCGACTAAGGCTGATTTCATGGATACTCCCGAAAGTTATCTCTACCGCTGGACATAGCGTAGGCAGGACCTTACTGCCGAAGCTCGGCACCCGCTGTCGGGCAGTCGGTACTGATGACTCGTAATATGGCCCTCGCAGTGACAGATAACTCTTACCCAGGAGAGTCAGCGGTGCAGCTGCAGGGACCTGATGGGATGGCGCGCCCGGAGAGATTCGAACTCGCGACCTCACTGTTGAGAAGTCAATTTTGAATCAGGGTATCTGCTAAATCAGTAAGTTAGATGGCCCGCCCTCTTTGAATATTTCGAGTAGAGCGGCGCGGAGACTCTACGCGGGCCTGCCGCAGGCGGCGGCTGGTTTCGGCCGCAGCGGAGAGTGCCAATCCCGAAATGCCTGCCGTGAGCGGCCACTCGCTGAGGCTGCCCGCCAGGTCCGCCAACGGGATGGACCTACACTGTCTGGGCTAACTCATGCGCCGGCGAATCATCGCGCCTAGTCCGCTCAGCCCGCCAAGGAGCATCCAAACCGAGGCGGGAAGCGGTACGACACTGATTTGACCCGGAGCGTTTTGAGTGAAACTTATCGTGAACGAGTTTCCTGAGTCGAGGACCCCCTCGAGCTGTCCCGATGTCGCGCTGATGGCTCCTCCCACCGGATGAAAACCCGTACCGGTGTTGAGCTCGAAGCCGCTTCCCTCGAGCATCAGCGATCAGGGCAGCTGAGGCACCCGGAATGCCGGACGATTTGCCAGTTTAGTGGTCGTGGTCGCCCTCATCATGATGGTCCCAGTGTGGGTTCCATTTCTTGTCGGCGTACTCAAAATGGCACCGATCCCCATCGGAGTCGCACACCCAACGCCCGGGCCGGCTTAGGCGAGTGGCGGCTGGGTTGCACGCCTGATCTACACGACGCACCTGGGCGGTCTTCTGACTGCAGCGATGAACACGCGCGCGGTATCCCGATTCCTGCTGTCAGTCAGATGCTGATTGAGTGCGGGATTCAGCGCTAGAAGTGTGCAGAACGTTTCGGCGCTGGCACAGCAAGGAAGTCCGGCGATAACGGCAACCGTTCCGGGGGTGTCGTTCGAGGAACGGCAGGACCTGCTGGGTCACAGGAGCGGGCGGATCACGACGCATTACTCGCGGGCCGAGCTTTCGAATCTGATCGAGGCGGCGGAGAGGGTATGCAGCACCGAGTCCCGCAAAACTCCCGAAACCACATGGCTTCGGAGTTGGCGCGCCCGGAGAGATTCGAACTCCCGGCCTCATGGTTCGTAGCCATGCGCTCTATCCAACTGAGCTACGGGCGCGTAATGCAGGCCACCGCGGCCGCGGGGCCTTGGGCCACAAGCTCCAATGTAATCATTATGTTACATCGAATCGGGCGTCTCGTCGAACCCGTATCGGGGGTCGGTCGCACCCAACTTGAGCCAGCGGCACCTGCCGCTGCGGGGGCGGGATCCTAACACAACTGCCCGGGTTGCCGGCTAGTGGTACCGGCCACCCCCGGGAATCGGCGAACTGGGTCGTTTCGCCGGTGTCGGACCGCAATTGGCCGGCAGCCTCTGGAACGCTGCGCCGGCACGCGCGTAAGGTCGCCAGCAACAGTTGGGAGGCCGTATGTACAACATTCAACCCACCAGTCCCGCCGATGCCCGCTCGCGCAGCATCAGTGTCGCCATCGTCGGCATCGTGATCATCGCTGCCGGGGCAGTCCTGCTGGCCGGAAACCTGGGCGTGATCGATTCGCGGTATGTGTTCCGCAACTTTGGTCCCGTCGTGCTGTTCATTCTGGGCGCCGCCTTGCTGATGCGTCGCCGACATGACCAGGTACTGTTCGGACTGGCGCTGATGTTCGTGGGCGCCTGGGGCTTTGCTACCCAGCAGCAGTGGATCAAGGTCCATTTCTGGGCGGTGATCGGGCCCATGATGCTGGTGCTCGTCGGCGGCTCAGTGGTCTGGCGCGCGTTCAACCGACCGGTGCCGGAAGGCGCTGGTGACGCCTACATCAGGACCTTTGCCTTGTTCTCGGGCGCCGAACTACGCCCCACCGTGCCGTTCGAAGGCGCGGAAGTCACGGCGATCATGGGCGGAGTCAAACTGGACCTCTCGAATGCATCCATGGCGCGGGAGACGGCGGTCGTCGATGTATTTGCCCTGATGGGCGGCACTGAGATCTTCGTACCGCGCGACTGGGACGTGACGGTCAAGGTGGTGTCGCTGATGGGCGGCTGCTCGGACAAGCGTCGTCCGGCGACGGGTCCGGCAACCCGCCACCTGATCATTCGGGGAATGGCCGTGATGGGCGGCGTTGAGATCAAGGACTGATGCACCCGATCCTGGGCTTCCGCTGGCGCCTCCTGGGCTACCTGCTGCTGTGGGTGACCTTCGGGGCGCTGCTCGCCGGTGTGATTGCGGTGACGGGCCAGGCGCCATTGCGCTGGGCTGAGTGCTTCGCTCTGCCGCTTGCGGTGCTGTTGGGATTGCAGTGCCTGCCCTGCTGGTATCTGGTCAAAGGCATGGCGCCTGAAGAGGTGCCTGCCTGGCGCCTGGTGGGGACCTGGCTGGGCACGGGTTTTGTGCTGCTGTCGCTGTGGGCGGCGGTGGCGAGCGGCTGGATGCGGGTACTGAAGACCTTCAATCTCACGCCGAACGTCGATCCGGGGATGCTGATGCCGTTGCTGGTATTTGCCGGCTGTGTCGGCATCCTGATCGCGATTCTCGGGTTGTACACGGCCGCAGCCTTTGAGCGCTCGCGGGATGCCGAGCGCCGGGCGCTGGAATTGCGGGCGCTGGCGCGCGAAGCGGAGATGAGTTTTCTGCGCCGCCAGCTCGATCCACATTTCCTCTTCAACAGCCTCAACTCGGTGGCGGCACTCATTGGTACGGACGCGCAGGCGGCGCGGCGCATGTGCCTGCTGCTGGCGGACTTCTTCCGCAAGAGCCTCAAATTCAGTGCCCAGCAGACCATCGCGTTGCGCGATGAACTGACGTTGATCGAGACCTTTCTCGCGATCGAGGAGGTGCGTTTCGGCGAGCGCCTGCGGCGCAGCCTTGATGTCAGCGACGAGGCGCTGGGCATGAGCATTCCGGCGCTGTTGCTGCAGCCTTTGGTGGAGAACGCCGTACACCACGGGATCGCGCACCTGGTCGCAGGCGGCGACATCAGCGTCAGCGCGCGGGTGCGCGGCACATTGCTGGATATAGCAGTCGAGAATACCTGCGATCCGGATCGCCCGACCTCACGCAGCACCGGCCTCGGACTCGGCAATGTGCGGGGCCGCGTAGAGTCCATGTATGGCACCCGTGCCCGCGTGGACACGGAAAGCTCGCCGGAGAAGTTCCGGGTCCTGCTGGCGCTGCCGGCCACACCCATGGAGGCACCGTGTGCGCATCCTGATCGTTGATGACGAAGCCCTCGCCCGCTCTTACCTGGCCGAGCAGCTGGCGGCCACGGACGATGTCGAAATCGCGGGGCAGGCCAGCAATGGATTCGATGCCGTCAAGATGGCCGAGGAGTTGTCGTGCGACCTGATGCTCCTGGATGTGCAGATGCCGAAGCTCTCCGGCTTCGAGGTCATGGAGCTGCTGGGCGAACACGCACCAGCCGTGATTTTCGTCACTGCTCATGAGGAATTTGCCGTGCAGGCCTTCCGGATCCATGCGGTCGACTATCTGCTCAAGCCCGTCGAGCCCGCCCGCCTGCAGCAGGCGCTGCACCGCGCTCGTGAACGGCTCGGGGATCCGGCAGCCGGGCGGGCGGCGCTCAGCGCCCGGCTGGCCGTGGCCGCCCGGCCACCCGGCCAATGGCTGCAACGCATCGCGATCCGCGAGGGGTCCCGGGTTCATGTCCTGGCGGACCATGCGGTGGACTTCATCGAAGCCGAGGACGATTACCTGGTGATCGCCGCCGGCGGCAAGCGGTACCGCAAGCAGCAGACCCTGGCACAGCTGGAAACGCAGCTGGATCCCTCGCGGTTCGTGCGCATCCATCGCTCCTTTTTGCTGAATGTGGAGCGCATTGCCCGAATCGAGCCCTACGCCAAGGACAGCTGGCAGGTGTTCCTGAGCGACGGCAGCCATCTGCCCATGTCCCGCAGCGGGTATCAGCGCCTGAGGACAGTACTGGATTGACCACTCAACCGGTAGAATCCCCACGGGTCATCCCGATCCGGCTGGAGTCTACGAAGTGAACCTCTCACGTGTGCTGCCCGCTGTACTACTGACCGCGCTGCTTGGCGTCCCTTGGAATGTCGTGCAGGCGCAGGTTGCGCCGACGGAAACCCCTGATCAGCTGTCGATGCTCAAGGACAGCAATCCAAAACTGGCGCGCAACAAGAAGTTCGTGTTCGACTTCTGGCGCATCGTTTACGAGGGCCGGCACCTGGACCAGGCGCCCAAGTACATGGACGAAGGCTACATCCAACACAACCCCAACGTGCCCTCGGGACGTGCCGCGTTCGTGGCCCTGTTCACCAAGAAGGGGCCGCCCGTCCCGATCGAGCCGCGGATGAAGATGCATGTGATCAACATCATCGCCGACGGCCGGTTTGTAATGGTCAGCACCGTGCGCCGGATGCGCGACATCAAGGATCCGAACCACATCTATTCCACGACCTGGTTCGACATGTTCCGCCTGAATGACAAGGGCATGATCGCCGAGCACTGGGATCCGTCACCGATGTGGATCGACGGCAAACCACCCGGCGCAGAATTCCTGCCCTGATTGGCCGCCGCGACGTGAGTACCGAGTCGCTTGTCGTCACCAGCGCCACGGGGGTCGACGTGGAACTGGCGATTGCCGGTCCCGGCAGCCGCTCGTACGCCTTTCTGATTGACTGGCACATCAGGATCCTGCTCGCGCTCACCTGGCTGATTGCCGCGAGCCTGATTCAGTTCGGAGTCGCGTTCCTGAAAGTCACGTCAATGGGCCGGGCTGCCGTCATCATCCTGGCGCCCGTCGCGGCCATCTACTTCCTCTATCACCCGCTGGTGGAACTCGCGATGCGCGGGCAAACCCCCGGCAAGCGTATGGCGGGCGTGCGCATCGTCAATCGGCTCGGCGGCACGCCCTCGAGCGTGGCCATCCTGATCCGCAACGCCTTTCGGCTGATCGACAGCCTGCCGGCATTCTACGGCGTGGGATTGGTCACCACGATCTTCACCTCGCAACGCGTGCGCCTGGGCGATCTGGCGGCGGGAACCCTGCTGGTGCATGACGGCGAAAACGAATCCAAGGCCCTCTCGCAGCTGGGCTCTCTGTCCTTGAATCCAACCCTGGATGCCGGCACCCTGGCTTTCGGCAACGACCTGCTGCTGCGGTGGAAGGAGCTGGAGTCCGCGACCCGGCGGCACCTGGCCCGCGAACTGCTGGCGCGTATTGCCGCGACCAGCGCAACGGCGCCACTGACGGCTCACAGCGATTCGCTGGACGACAGTAAACTGCAGCAACGCGTGCGTGATGCACTCTCGGGTCGGGCGCGATGAAAACTGGCACCCCGACACCCTCATGGCTGGCGCAACGCACCGCTCAATGGAGCCGCCTGGGCGAATCACTGGGCACCTGGCGACGCGGCCGGCTGTCCCGGCAGGACGCTCTGAAAGCGCTGGACGGCTATCGCGGCCTGGCGCGCGACGTGGCGAGCGCGCGCAAGGGGCTGCCCGGCAGCCCGATCACCACCGCACTTGAGACCCTGTATGCATCGCTGCATGCCATCGTCAACCGCGAGCCCCGCCATACCCTGGCGTCCCTGCGACACCTGTATGCGGTGGAAATTCCGGCGACGTTCCAGGAACTGAAGCCACAACTTCTGGGCGTGTGGCTGCTGTTCGCACTCAGCACCGGCGCGGGGTGGTGGCTGGTGCACACCTGGCCCACGCTGGTGGGGCTGGTGGCGAGTCCCGCGATGGTCGAGCACGTGGAACACGGCGAACTGTGGACGGACGGCATTTTGAACGTCACGCCCTCCTCGGTGCTGTCGATGCGAATCTTCACCAACAACATTGCGGTGACACTGTTTGCCTGCGTGGCGGGGATCTTCTACGGACTGGGGACGTTCTACGTGATCGCCAACAACGGCCTGATGCTGGGCGGCGTGTTTGCATTCACGCGTGAGTACGGACTGGATGGGGACCTGCTGAAATTCATCTTCGCCCACGGTACCGTGGAGCTGTCGATGATCTGCCTAGGGGGCGCCGCGGGCGTGGCGCTGGGCGAATCGATCATTCGACCCAGACTGGCAAGTCGTCGTGACTCGCTGCAGCAATGCACCACGCGGATCGCCCGCCTGTTCGCCGCGCTGATTCCGCTGCTGGTCATCTGCGGACTCATCGAGGGCTTCGTGTCGCCTGACACAGTTATCGGCTGGCCGCTGCGGATTTTTCTGGGTCTGGCCAATCTGGCGTTGATGTTCGCGGTCCTCTCGGGCCGACTCTTCAGATCCGCCGCCGCTGCCTGAACTGCCGATACTGATCAAACAGCATGCGCTCGAACTCCGCCGGCGTGCTCAGCACCACCTGTGCCCCGGTGGCGCGCAGCGCGCGGATCCCGCGCTCGTGCTGAGTGAGCGTATGCGCGGCCGCCAGGGACAGCCACGGATCAAGCCAGTCCTTGGGGTCACGATCGGCGATTGCACCCTGATTCAGTTGGCTCAAGGCTGCCACGAAGCACAGATGCCGTGCCTGCAGCAGGCGCAACGCGCCGATCAGCTGACCCTCCGAGCTCGCATCCTCAATGTCGGTCATCAATATCACGAGACTGCGTTGGCGCACGCGCCGCAGCACCTGTGAGGCCGCATGGATGACGTTGGAGTCGGTGTCCTGTGAGCGGATTCCGGCGAGCAGGTTGCGCACCTGCATGACCCCGACATGTCCACGCGTGGGCTGCAACACGGCCGCCGGCTGGTCGCCGAACACCACGAGCCCGATGCGATCATCCTGGGCCACCACGTGCTCGGCGAGCCGCGCCGTGGCGTTCACGTAGTACCCGAGGCGGTCAAGGTCCCCGCACTGGATGCGGCTGGCGCGTCCGATGTCGAGCGCCACCATGACATCCAGATGCTGATCTTCGGTGAAGTCCCGACTCACCAGCTGCCGGCGCCGGGCGGTGGCGCGCCAGTCAATGACCCGCAGCGGGTCGCCGGGGCGGTATTCGCGCAGCTGTTCGACCAGCGAGCCGGGACCGATGGCACGACTGGCGCGTGAGCCCGACAGGGCCGCGCCGACGGCGCTCTCCTGCAGGCTCAGCATGTCCGGAACCACCGTCGCACGTTCGTTCCCTTGAAGATTCAGTGACCACCAGGCCAGCCCCAGCGGGCCCGCCACCCGCGCCGGCTGCAGCGGCCAGCGCAGTTCGCCCAGGCGGCGCGCGACGGCCGGCAGGTCGAGCATTGCGGCCTCCCGCGCCGGCACCTGCACGGTTCGCACGTCAGTCGCGGCATCGATACCGGGAGGCAGATGCGGCGCGAGCATCAAGGTCAGGTTGCGCGGCAGACGATGCTGCAGTTGCCAGCGCACGGCGCCCCTGCGCGCCAGATGCCAGGGCTGCGGTGCTTGGATGCTCAGGCTGACGGCGGCACTGGCGCAGATCCAGCGCTCGTACGCGAGCCCCAGCAGCAGCAACCCCAGTGGCAACGCCCAGAGGTTCGCCATGGAAGGATTGCCCGCCCACTGGGCCGCAATGGCCAGCAGCGCGGTGGCCAGGAGCAGCAGCAGACTGTTCTGCCGCAGGTTCATCGTGGCGCCGGCACCTGCTCTAGAATCCGGGCCACGACATCCGACTCGGTGACATCCGCCAGCAGCGCATCGCCCGTCAGCATCAGCCGATGGGGCAGCACCATCGGCGCCATGGACTTCACGTCATCGGCGGTCACGAACTCCTCCCCCCCGATGCCCGCGCGGATGCGTGCCGCGCGCAGCAATGCCAGGGCACCGCGTGTCGAGACTCCCAGAGACAGCTGCGCGTGTTCGCGTGAGGCCTTGGCGATTGCCAGCACATACGCACACAGCTCAGGGGAGATGTGCACCTGCGCTGCCGCCGCCCGCGCCTCCTGCACCAAGCCCGCGGGCACCTGGCTGCTCACCGGCTCGGCCGGTTGTGCCGCAACACCGGTGTAGCGCATCAGGACCTGCGTTTCGGCGTCCAGCTCAGGATAGGACAGGTCCAGGCGCAGCATGAACCGGTCGAGCTGCGATTCCGGCAGCGGATAGGTTCCCTCGAACTCGCGCGGATTCTGAGTCGCGATGACGATGAAATCGGTCGGCAGCTCAAACAGTGCCCGGTCCACCGAGACCTGCCGCTCTTCCATGGCCTCGAGCAATGCGGACTGCGTGCGCGGACCTGCACGGTTGACTTCATCAAACAGCACCACATCGGCGAACAGGGGTCCGGGGCGGAACACGAATGCGCTCTTCGCCGCATCGAAGAGATGGGTGCCGGTAATGTCGGTGGGCATGAGATCCGAGGTGCCCTGAATACGCTTGAACTCGCCCCCCAACGCTCCGGCCAAGGACTTGCTGAGCAAGGTCTTGCCCAGTCCCGGCACGCCCTGCACCAGCACATGGCCACGGGCGACCACCGCGATGCACAGCGCCCGCACGGCGGGGCTGACGCCCAGCACCACCTCACCGATACGCTGTTGAAGGGCCGTTTCCAGATCCTGCAATGCATTGCTCATGAGGTTTGTCCTGAAATCTGCGAAATGATCCGCTGCAATCGTACGAGACTGACGCGGTGCCCGGCTTGGGTGCGCGCGTAAAGAGCGCGCAGCTCCGTGAGCGCCGCGCCGGTTACTCCTGCATGGGAGGCCAGCCAGTCCCAGGGTGGCGCCGGGCTGTGCGACAGGCCGTGCCGTCGGCGCAGCCGGTCGAAAAATTCATCCAGCAACCACTGTGCGCTCGCCACGGGCCGCAGTACGCCGGCGAAGAAACGCGCCGTCACCCGCAGCATGGCGGCCTCGTCCAGGCCGCCGGTATTCGGTGCCGAGGCCCGCAGGGGTTGGGTGGCCAGCACCCAGCCGAGCCACAGCGCGACCAGCCATAGCAGGGTTCGATGCAGGCGCGGATCGGCATAGAACTTCGCCGCGTCATATTCATCGAGCGCCCCCTGGTGGGCATCGTCGATGATCACTCGGCCGCCGGGCCGCAGTGACCAGGCGATGAGGTTCGCGAGCAGCTGGGCGTTATCGGCCTTGCCGATCACGGCATTGGCGAACAGGCTGGCATAGGCGCTGACGACCACGGTGCCATTACCGGAAGTCGTCAGCCACAACACCGGATCCGCACTATCCGTACGGCGCGCCAGCTCCAGTACCGGGGCGGTGCTGCCCGCCTGTACCTGCCACTGCGTGGAGGGCAACGGGGACAGCGTGGCAAGGTGGTTGACGCCATGCAGCACAGTGATCCGGCCACTGGCCCGCAGCTCGATCTCACGGCCCGCCGGAGTGAGCGCGGCGCGCAGTCCTTGGCGGGCCCGCGTAACTGCGTCCTGATGGGGCTCCTGCCGGCTTGCAAACCTGAGCGCCGTGAGCTTCTGGAGTTCGGGCAGGAAACTGTCGCTGCCAACACTCCACAGCGGCGTGTCATCCAGCGCCGCCAGAATGAGCAGCGTGTTGCCGGCACTGACCCACTCATCGAGCGCCACATATTCCTCGGAGTGCAGCACCACATCGAAAGGCAGGGTCGTGATCAGCAGATTCCCGGTCGGCTGCGCGCTGACGGACCGGTCGGCCAGCTGATCGAAGCGCCGATGCAGTTGCAGCGTTGGTACGCCGGTGGCCCCGAGCCAGCGCGACAGCGCGAGATACCCTTCCCCTTCGGGCACCGTCGTCAGTGGACGCGGCGCGCTCTGCCTGGATGCCGGCTTGGGAAACAGCAGCATCCAGAAGAGCACCAGTGCACCGGCCGCCAATCCCAGCGTCACGAGCCGTTCCTTCACTCAAGGCTCCACGGACCGGCCCCAGCCGGTGATGTAGAGATCCTCGCCGCGTGCCAGCAGTTCATCGAGCCCGGCCGGAGCAAGGGTCGAACCTGAGTACAGTTGCCGCTCCGACAGCCGCGCCAGGGATTCAATCAACCGGCGCTGCTCAGCGTCATCCAGCACCACGCGCCTGACCACTTCGCGATGGGTCAGACTGCGGTCCGGTGGTAGCCGCCCTGCTGCCACCAGGCGCGAGATCAACAGGGCGAATAATTGCGCCGGCCGCTGGCCCGGCGGCAGCTGCCGCAGCAACGCCAGCTGCGAACCCGCCCGGCCCGCCGCCAAAGCCTGGTCTGCCGCCACCGGATCATCGAGCGAGCGCTGGCCCATGGCGCGCATTTCGCGGATCACGAGGATCACGACCGCAACGGGCAGCGCGATACACGTGGCCCAGATGAGGCCCGTCCAGACCCATTGCAGTTTCGGCAGCAGCCGCAGGATGCCGGTCAGCCAGGCAGGTACTGATCTTTGATCCTGGTTGGGAGTGAGGTGCGCCGCCAGCCAGTCCCAGAGCCTCTGCCACCAGGACGGAGGCGGGACGGGCGCCGCCCGCAGTCCGCGCAGAATGGGAGCCAGCGCCGCCACCGCGGGTGCCGGACCCGCGGCGGGGTGGATCGAAATGCGCAGCTGGCGCAGTGAGGTGGCGTCGAACACCGCGCGTGAGCTGTCGATGATCAGTGGCCGCAGCCCCGCGCGCTCGAGAGCCGACGGCAGATCCGGGCAGCGTTGCTCCACTGCGGGAAGTCCGATCGGTGCATCGCTGATCTTCTCGCTGCAGACCTCAAGAGCGGCCCGGGCGCGGGCGTCGGCTTCGGGTAGCGGCGAGGGCGACTGCGCCGCCGCCGCGCCGCCGAGCAGGACGGCAAGCAGCGGCATTGCAAGCAGGGCGAACGCTGGGCGCAGGGTCATCCCGCACTCAGCCCTTCGGCAGCGCTCCCAGACGGGCTTCGAGATCGGCACCGCCCTTGCGCAGCTGCAGATCCTGATAGAGCGCCACGAAGGCTGCGAATATCAGCGGCGTTGTGAAGATGCGCAGGATTGCCCCCACGAATATGGTGATCGCCTGCACGCGCCCCAGCAGCAGCGCAGGATTGCCGGATATGCCCGATCCCACGCCAACGATCGCGCCGATGGATCCGGCCACCAGCGACAGGATGATCTCCAGCACCACCAGAATGACGAATATCACGAACACCACCGTTGCGGTGCGCCACCAGTGCCCCCCCACCGCGCGCCAGCTGGCGCCCAGGGAAGTGAAGGGTCCTTGTGCTTCATCCACCAGCGGCACCATGTACAGCTGCAGCCGATTCCATACGTAGAAGCCGGGGATGATGAGCAGGATGAAGCCGACGGTGATGCTGATACCAAAAACGATTGAGGCCAGCAGCAGCGCCGGCGCCCGTCGCAGAGCCTTGTTCAGGGAAGCACCGAACGCCGGGGTCTCGCCCCGCGCCACTGCCGCGATGTTCGCGATCAGCATGCCGTAGAACACCACGGTCACGACGATCACAACCAGGTACCACAGACCGAACTGAGCGAAGAGGCCGCGGTACAGGGAAAAGAATTGCGTCGGCGGTATCGAAGCGCTCGTCAGCGGCATCGATGCGGCCATGTAGTAGCTCAGCACACCCGTAACGAGGCTCACCAGCAGCGCGGGCAACCAGCAGCTGGGTAAGGAGGCTTTGAAGAGTTGGAGACAGTCATCGAGCACGCCGCCGATGGATCTCGGCACAGTAGGTCTCTGATACATGAAATCCCCCCTGATCCCCCTGAACCTGGGCGGCAACGCTAGCACGGCAGCAACGGGCCGGCCAGCAGACCTCAGCCGGCGGTGATTCGCTGCACTGCCCACACGAGCCCGACGGCCGCAATCACCAGCGAACAGGGAATCGCGATCCGCGCGCGAAACCACGGCCGGTTGCGGAACCAGCCCACCAGCAGGAACGCGCAGCCGATGACGAACAGCTGGCCAAAGTCGACCCCGAAGTTGAATCCGAGCAGGGCGAAGATAAACTGATGCTTGGGAAAGGGGACATTGCTCAGGCTGCTGGCGAAGCCCAGGCCGTGAATGAGCCCGAAGCAGAAGACGATCGCGAGCCGTCCCGGCCCCAGGCGCGGCCGCAATACGTTCTCGAAGGCGATGTAGGAAATCGAGAGCGCAATGGCCGGTTCGACGTAGTGGCTGGGTAGCCGGAAGATTCCGTACATCGACAGGAACAGGGTCGTCGCATGCGCAACGGTGAAGACCGTGGTTTGCGACAGCAGTTTGCGCCAGGTGATTCCGAGGAAGAACAGTCCGAGCACGAACAGAATATGGTCGATGCCCTCCGGCACGATGTGGTGAAAGCCAAGCCGCAGGTACATTGCCAGCTGCTGCCACCACGGCAGCGCATCCGGATCGAACTCCACGGTCGCAGCGGCCGTCTGCGCCGCGGCGACTCCCGCCGGCACCCTGCCGGCCCAGACGAACGGCTCACTCTCGTGCATGCCTTCATCCAGCCAGCGCGTCTTTGAAAGCCGCTGCGCGGGGATCTGCACGGTATAGGCGATGGGATAACTGATGTCGGCGCCGATCGGTAGCACCAGGCGCAGCGGCCCCCCGGTGGCGGGCAGCGTCGCGACGAACCGGAAGGTCGAAGCCTTGTTGGTCGAGGCGTCCATGAAATCCGCCTTCGACGCCTGCGCCACGGTATACCCGGTGAATCGGGGTTGCAGGGCCTGCGAGCCCACCAGCAGCTGCAGGTTCGCGGTCAGCCTGGGGGCAATCGCCCGGGCGTCCGCCTGTTGTCGCGCCGGCGGCTCGGACGCAAACTCGTAGTAGCGCTCAGGCGAGCCCAACAGCAACAGCAGATCGGCGTCGATCTTGATGTCCACCGTACCGGGCTGCCCGAAGGACACCAGGACCAGGGTCGGCATCAGCGTATGCGCCGCCGCCGTGGACGCAGCCCACGGCGACAGCAGTGCGAGGCACAGCAGCGCCGCCAGGCGCCGGAGCATCAGCTGAACGCCTACTGGATCGTGGGCATGATCTGTCCGGTCTGCAGCAGCACCAGCCCGCTGGGATTGCCGGGGTACGGGACCACCAGCCGCCAGGTGAAGGGGCTGCAGGTAATCATGGCGAAGATGACGTTCTTGGGGAATCCGGGCGCGCCGATCCACTCCATCGAGTCCGCCTTCGCGTACAGGTCATTCATGCTCGCGGCCGCTACCTCGATCGGCCGGCTGGTCATCAGGCCGCCGATCTCCAGGGGCATTTCCGCGGTCACCTTGCCGTTGTTCACCAGCACGATGCCGCCCTTCAGTTCCGCGATTCGGTTCACGGCCAGGGCCATGGCCGCATCGCTGCTGCCCACCACCGTGATGTTGTGCAGATCGTGGGAAACCGAGGTGGCAACGGCGGAGTTCGGCGTCTTCGGTCCCAGGCCCGACCAGAACATCTTGCCGAGTTTGCCGCGACCGGTGTATCGGTCGACGATGGCGACCTTGATGATGTCGTGCGCCATGTCGCGCTGCACGACACCGTTGACCACCGGCAGCGTCACGGTTTTCTGCGTGGGATCCGTGTACATCGGTGTCTGGACCGCGGCGATCACTGTCGTCTTGCCGGCCGGGGCGCGGATTTCGAAGTCCCGGGCCGTCAGCTTGCGTCCGATGTGAATGGTGTCGGTGGCCCAGGCCGGCCAGTGGATTTTCGGAATCGGCAACAGGTACTTGCCATCCTGCGCGGCCAGTACACCGTTGGCGAACACATATTTGATGCCCACGTTCTTCACGTTGTTGAGCAGCACGACATCCGCGTAGCGGCCCGGGGCGATCGACCCGACGATGTCCTCCATGTGCGCGTGTTTCGCCGGGTTAAGGCTCGCCATCTCATAGGCTGCCTCCGGGGGCGCCCCGAGCTTGATGGCCAGCTGCACGTGGTAGTTCATCGTCCCCTCTTTCAACGTATCGGCGACGTTGCGGTCATCCGTGACCACACTGATGTTCGACCAGTCCTTGAGTCCCTTCTTCACGAAATAAGGCACGGCGTGCTCGATGTTCTGATCGCGCAGCTGCAGGAAGAGCCCATGCGAGAGCTTGTCCCAGGCCTCCTCGGCCTCGCGCGTTTCGTGATCGCTGGAGAGCCCCGCCGCGACGAACGCGTTGATGCGCGACAGGTCCCGCAATCCCGCACCATGGCCGTCGATCACGCCCCGGTTGTCGCGAGCCGCCTGGATGTCCTCCCAGATGCGCTGGTGACCCGGATGCGTAGGTTCGGACACCGCGGGCCAGTCCATGACCTCATCGAGGCCCTGCACCCACGGACTGCTGCGGATGTTCGCCGCAATGTCCTGGTAGGCGTAGTTGCCACCACCTACCTCGAACGCCGAGGGCGGCGTCGCCGAGCCCAGCGCCGTGAAGATCTTCAACGGACTGCCATGCAGTCCGGGTGTGTTCCAGAATTCCACATTGTGCACACCGCTGACGTTGGAAAACTCATGGGAGCCTTCGGTCGTCCAGGTGTTGCCCAGCGGGATCACCAGCGCCGCCTCGTACTCCGGGGAGAGCATGCTGCTCTCGATATGCTTGTGCGACTCGCCGAAACCGGGCACAGCCCAGAGGCCCTTGGCGTCGAACACCTTGGCGGCCTTGCCCTGCCACTGCCCTTGCGGTCCGACCCAGGCGATGCGCTTGCCCTGCACCACGATGTCCTGGTCCGGATCCCATTGGGACGTGAAGACGTTGAGTACGGTCGCGCCGCGGATGATCAGATCGGCGGGCTCCCGGCCCAATGACACCAGCAGCAGGTGCTGCCGGACCCGGGTCTCCTCGCTGAAGGTAATGGGATGTGCGACCGTGGTGGCAGTCGGTACCGCATGCGCGACCATGGCGGCAGAGAGCGTCGCTGCAATGAATGCTGATTTCATATGAGGTTCTCTAAAGGAACTTGTAGCTGACACTGATCTGATAATGGAACGGCAGGGCCGCGGTGATGAGATCGTTGCCTTCCGCACCATTCTCCGCGATCCAGTTCTTCTGGTTGGTCAGGTTGTAGAAGTTCGCATGCACCGACCAGCGCGGATTTTCATAGAACAGCATGCCATCCAGAGTGTACTCGGACGGGACATAGACGTTGCCGAGATAGGAGGTGGTGATGTCACCGGTTTCCACTATGCCTAAGCTGATCCCGAAGCCGCTGTCCAGGCGGTATTTCGCGAAGGCGCTGAGCAATCGCTGCGGCACGCCGGGCTGCCGGTAGCTGCCCAGCGGCAGCGAGTTGAAGTTCGGACTGCCGACGCCGGTACCGTACGGCGGCGCGAACGCGTCGTAGACATTTTCCGTGAAGGCCAGACCGCCGCTGGCATCCGGTAGCCAGGCATGCAGCCAACTCGCCGCGGCGGTCGCGGAGAAGTTGTTGTTCGGCTGGTAGTTGGCTTCGAATTCCGCCCCGATCGCCTTGATCACACTGGTGTTGTTGAACTGATCCGTCTGCGAGCGCTTCTGGTCGAAGAGGGCCGTCGTCAGGTACAGGGTATTGTCGGCCAGCGCCAGTTTATTGCCCGTCTCGTAGAGCCAGTTCTTGATGTGGAAGTCACCCGGGGCCAAGGTGTCTCCCGTGAACGCCGCGTAACCGCCGCCGTTGGTGGTCACCGGCGACTGATTGAAGTCCACGGTGGCGTAGAAGGTGTTCCAGGTTTGCGGCTTGTAGGTGATGCTGGTGTCGACCGCCTCCTCCACCTGCGTGGTGCTGGCATGCGCGGCCGTGAACCCCGGGGGCGGCAACGGATCGGTGAGGCTCTCGTGAATGGCATCGACCCGGACTCCTCCCAGGACGCTCAACTGATCGGTGAGACTGTAGATGTCCTGGAAGAACAGGCCCAGCTGGCTTGCGGTCTGGTCCTGGGTATTGGCGATCTGGTTCGGATACAGCTCACTGGCGTAGGCGGCACCCGGGGTCGCGAACTGCATCGGACTTCCCGGCACGGGCAGCACGCCGAAGAGCTGTGTGATCGGGTAGGTGGACGGATTGGTGGTGAGGTCCGTGGCGTTTAGATACTCGTTGAAGAAGTCCCCGTACGCCACGACATGCATGAAGCGGTAGGCGGCGCCCGTGATCAGCTGGTTGTTGGCAAACTTCCCCTGCAGCTCCAGCCGGTCCTCGAAATTGTATGATTCGTTGATGTTGTTGTAGTAGCGCTGCGCGTACTCCAGCTGCAGCTGTGCGTAATCCTCGAAATAAGCCTTGTTCACCAGCGTCAGGGCGTTACTGAGAGTATCGGTTACATCGAGCTGAGCCTGGAAGTTGGTGCCCTGATCATGGTCGCTGGGCGCCACGAGCTGGAGGCGGCGGTTGAGATCGACCACGCCGGTCACGTCGATCACCGAGTCGAAGCCCCTGGGATCCGTGCCCACGGGGAAGGGGCTCACACCGAGGCCCGTGTAGTACTCGCCGTTTTCGATCAGCTGTTCGGTCGGCCGGTTGATGCCGGTGTTCTCCGTATAGTGAGCCGAATAGAACTCGGTATTGAAATCGACGGTCAGATTGGCGGTCGGCAGGTAGCGCAGTGCGATGTACACATCGTCTGAGTGCGTGTAACCGTTTTCGTAGTAGCTGCCGGAGTGGATGCCCTCGTAGCTGACGCGATAGGCGAACTGATCATTCAGCGGGCCGCTCACGTCCAGCTGCCACTTGCGGGTGCCGTATTCGCCATCGGTGACGGTTGCCGTGGCGTGTGTATTATCGAAATAAGGACGCTTGGTGACGAGGTTGACGTAGCCGCCGACGTTGCCCGTCGGACCATAGACGACATCCGCGGGTCCTTTGACGATGTCGAAGCCTTCCACGGAATTGAAGCTCAGGGGCTGACCATCGGAACGCGGCGTGCGGAGCATGCCGTTCTGGAACACCTCGGCCGCCTGGCCGCGCAGCCAGGGGACGTTCGGACCGCCGAACTGATCGTTCGTGTAAGCGCCGGATGTCACCTTGGCGAAGTCGGTCACATCGACGATCGACTGGTCACGCATCTGCGCCGCGTTGATTTCGGTCACTGACCGGGGCGTGTCGAGGACCGAGAGCTCCAGTCCCAGCACCGAACTGACCTTGCGCTGCAGCGGGCTGACCTGGTCCTCAAGCTTGACGCCCTGGACGACGACTTCCTCCAGGACCTCGGTGCCGCCGGTACCGCCCTCGGCGGTTGCTGTCGCGGCGTCGGTGGCGGTGGCGGTATCCGCCAGGGCTACGCCTGTTGTGCACAGGCACGACAAGGCGATGATTGCTGCAATTCTTGGTATGGCGTGGTGCATGGTCCTTCCCTGAATCATCGATGCGTTCCACCGATCGTTCAGGTTTGGTATGCAACCCGCATTCCACCCGCCGCACGACGGGCGCGGGTGCGCCTCACGCGCCGGACATTCGCGCCAAAGTGACGGCTATTTCCGGCACCGCCGCGCCGCCTATCCGGCTATGCGTGTATCCGGGAGGTCATTGCCACAAGTGCACTTCGCTGGCGCGAATCAATTGCGCAACGCACCGACCCGGTGCCAAAACTCGCCACGACGGGCTGCCGCGTTGCCTTTTTGCGTACAGCCCGTGACGACAGATTGCGAGTCGCTTACGGATGCGGCGCCGGCATGTACGCCATGCGATCGCCACGGAAGGTGCCGAACCACAGCGTCTGGCCCACCTGGACCGCGCTCGTGGCGTTGTCGAAAACCTTCAGTCCCGGTTCCTTCACGACCGGCGTGGTGGTCATGGCCTGGGGGTCCAGCCGCACCGTCGCCCAGCCGTGCAGTGCGGTGATCTCCATGGTCTTGCTGTTGATGAACTGCCCCGTCACGAAGATGGACCCGTCCGGCGCCCAGCGCAGGTTGTCCGGACAGAAATCAACCTTGACGCTCTTGCGCTCGCCGTTACCTGACAGTGGCAGCCGGTAGATCTCGCGGGTGCCGTACGCGTTGACGTACACCCAGCGGCCATCCGCAGAGGCGACGATTCCGTTATCACCCGACAGCTGCGTTCCGGGGACTTCATTGAAGCCCTTGCCGGGCGTGAACCGATACACCGCTCCGGTGACCTGACCCGACATGATGTGCTGGAAACCCTGCTTGTCACGGCTGTCATCGAACTTGGTGATGACAAAGGACCCATGAGCCATGGCCGCGACAGCGTTGCCGCTCACTCCCTCGGGCGGCAGTGCACAGCCGATCCATTCGGCGGTGCCGGCCGCCGGATGCAGGCGGAAGATCTCCACCGATTCACGGCCGCCGTGGTTGATGGCATAGACGATGATGCGACTTTTGACCTGCTTCACGTCAAGGCCATGCGTTTGCAGCACCGTCAGGTCCGGTGCGCTGCAACCTGCATAGAGTGGATCCGGCTTGGCCGCCAGCGATAAGGTCACGGGTTTGGCGGTCTTCGCCCGGGTGTCCACCAGGTAAAGGCCGACGCCGCCCTTCTCCGCATACGAGCTGCCCACCAGCCAGCGCCCGCCATCGACGGGGACGAAGTCCTCGACGCTGATGAGATCGCACACGAAGTGCAGGTTGCCCGCCGGCGCACAGCCATCCGCGGCAGGTGCCCCCGCCTGGGCCGACGCGGGCCGCGCGGCCGCCAGGCACGCCACGAACACCACCGCCAGCGCCAGCGCCAGCATCGGCGCCCGTCCCACTGCCCTGAAATTCATATATCCCCCTGACGAATCAGAATCTTGCCCGCACAGTCCTTAGGACCTAGCTTAAGCCCGACCTGTCGAAAGGCAAAGGCGATTCGCGTTGAGCTTGACAGGTCAACCGTGCACTCGGAGCATGCTGCGACCGCCAACCTTCCGCAGCTGCACCGTTCGAGCAAGGAGACAAGAATGAACGCCTCGCCCTCCACTGTCGGTCGTTCCGCCCCCGCATCGGGCATGCGCCAGAGCGCATCCTTTACGGCGCACCTCAAGACCCTCGAGCGCACGCTGCCGCTGCGCAACCGCTATGGCAATCTCATCGGCGGCAAGTGGGTCGATCCGGTGAAGGGCGGCTACTTCGACAACATCTCTCCAACCACCGGCGAGGTGATCTGCCAGGTGCCGCGCTCGCAGGCGGAGGATGTGGAGAAGGCCATTGACGCCGCGCATGCGGCCGCGGAGGCGTGGGGACGTACTGCCGTGGCGGCACGCGCCCGGATCCTGAACCAGATTGCGGACCGAATGGAGCAGTACCTGCCCTTTCTCGCCGCCGTGGAGACCTACGACAACGGCAAGCCCATTCGCGAGACCAACCTGGCGGACATGCCGCTGGCGGTCGATCACTTCCGGTATTTCGCCAGCTGCGTGCGGGCGCAGGAAGGTTCATTGGGTGAACTGGATGATGACACCGTCGCCTACCACTTCCACGAACCCCTGGGCGTGGTCGGCCAGATCATTCCCTGGAACTTCCCGATCCTGATGGCGGCGTGGAAATTGGCGCCCGCGCTGGCGGCCGGCAATGCCGTCGTGATCAAGCCCGCCGAGCAGACGCCGCTGTCGCTGCTGGTGTGGGCCGAGCTGGTCCAGGACCTGCTGCCACCGGGGGTGCTCAACATCGTCAATGGCTTCGGCCTGGAGGCCGGCAAGCCACTGGCCGCCAATCCACGCATCGCGAAAATCGCCTTCACCGGCGAGACCACCACCGGCCGGCTCATCATGCAGTACGCCTCGGAGAACATCATTCCGGTGACGCTGGAACTGGGCGGCAAATCGCCGAACATTTTCTTTGCCGATGTCGTGCGCGAGGATGACGCGTTCTTTGACAAGGCGCTCGAAGGCTTTGCCATGTTTGCGCTGAACCAGGGCGAGGTGTGCACCTGCCCCTCACGCGCCCTGGTGCAGAAGTCCATCTACGAGCGCTTCATGGAGCGCGCCGTCAAGCGCGTGCAGGCCATCCGCCAGGGCGACCCGTACGAGATGAGCACCCAGATCGGCGCCCAGGCCTCGAATGACCAGTTCGAGAAAATCCTGTCGTACTTCGATATCGGTCGTAAGGAAGGGGCGAAGGTGCTCACCGGCGGTGAACCGAACAAACTGCCGGGTGATCTGGCGGGCGGGTTCTACATCAAGCCCACCGTGTTCGAGGGCCACAACAAGATGCGGGTGTTCCAGGAGGAGATCTTCGGGCCGGTCGTTTCCGTGACGACCTTTGACACGCCGGAGCAGGCCCTCGAAATTGCCAATGACACGCTCTATGGCTTAGGGGCGGGCGTGTGGACACGTGACCTCAATACCGCGTATCGCTTCGGTCGCGGGATCAAGGCGGGTCGCGTCTGGACCAACTGCTACCACGCCTATCCGGCCCATGCCGCATTCGGCGGTTACAAGAAGTCGGGTATCGGCCGCGAAACCCACAAGATGATGCTGGATCATTACCAGCAGACCAAGAACGTGCTGGTCAGCTACAGCGACAAGGCGCTGGGCTTCTTTTAAGGGACCTCCAGGTTGAACGAGGAATCCGTCGTCCAGTTGGGGCGCGTCGGGGTCACACCCGCCGCGCGGGAGCTGATCGAACAGCTCAAGAGTGACCACGGACCGCTGCTGTTCCACCTCTCCGGCGGCTGCTGCGACGGCAGCGCGCCCATGTGCTTCCCGCTTGGGGAGTTCAAGCTGGGAGGGGTGGATGAGAAGGTCGGCGAGATCGTCGGCTGCGGCTTCTGGATGGATCGCGAACAGTTCCGCCGCTGGGCTCACACCCAGTGGGTGGTCGACGTGGTCCCCGGCCGCGGCGCGAGCTTTTCGCTGGAAGCGCCGCTGGGAAAGCGCTTCCTGATCCGCTCCTCGCTGTGCATGACTCCCGACTGACTATTCGCGATGCGTCAGGCGGTAATGCGCGACCACCCACTCCTGGCCCTGGTCGTAGCCGAAGGTCTCGGCGCAGGCCATCCAGAACATTCGCCAGCGCTGGAACCATAGCCGCGCGTACTGGGCGCCGTAGAACTGCTGCAGCACCGCCATGACCTCGCGCCGGCGGCGGTCCTGATTCAGCAGCCAGTGGTTCGCGGTGCGCTGGTAGTGGGTGCCATCCAGTTGCCAGTGCTGCTCCACCTGCAGATCCCGCTGGAACCACAGCAGGGTGTCGGTTGCCGGCATCAGGCCGCCGGTGAAGAAATGACGGCCCATCCAGTTGTCCTCGCCGGCGGTGTCGAACGGATACATCAAGGTCCGGTGGGCAAAGATGTGCACAAAGAGCTTGCCCTGCGGCCGCAGCCAGCACGCGATCCGCGCCAGCAGCGTGTCGTAGTTGCGCATGTGTTCGAACATCTCGATGGAGACACAGCGATCGAAGGCCGCGGCCGGCAGTTCCAGACGATTCACATCCCGTGTCACGACCGTGACGTTATCAAGAGCGAGCTCCCGGCAGCGGCGTTCGATGTGCTCGCGCTGCAATCTTGAATTCGACACCGCGCAGATGCGCGCGGTCGGAAAGCGCTGCGCCATCCACAGGGTCAGGGAGCCCCAGCCGCAGCCCAGTTCCAGAATGTCCTGGCCATTTGCCAGCTCGGCGCGACGAGCGTAAAGCTCCAGCATCGCCTCCTCCGCCTGCGCCAACGATTCGTGCCCCGTCGGATAGTAGGCACTGGAGTACTTAAGCCTGGGACCCAGGCACTGTGCAAAGAACTGCGGCGGCAGCTCATAGTGCTGGACGTTCGCCGCATCGGTGTGCAGCGCCACTTCGGTGGCGCGCAGCTGCGTCAGTTGCAGCTGAAAACGTGCGGCCTGCGCCTCCGCGCCGCCCCCTCGTCCCTCCCGGAGCCGCTGTGCGCACAGCCGCCGGATACCCCAGCGCAGCAACGGATCGGGCAACAACCCCCGCTCGGCAATGCCGAGCAGGCCGGGCGCAAAACGTTCGCGTGCGAGTTCCGTGGCTGGCGGTGTTGCGGTCGCCTGGGTCGTACTCATGGACATTTTCCTCATGCTTGTCGCGGCCACCACGGAATCAGCACCGAGGTGGTACGCTGATATTCGCGGTATTCATCGCCCCGCGTCCGCAAGGCCTGAGCCTCGGTGTATGGCACGCCGCTGATCCAGCGCAGAAACACGTACATCAGCAGCGGACCTGAGAGGGAATACCAGCCAGCGGCTGCGCCGATCGCGAGCGCCACGTAGCTGAACCAGTGCAGCCATTCGAAGAAGTAGTTGGGGTGGCGCGAATAGCGCCACAGCCCGGCGCGGCAGGTCTTGCCCCGATGGGCCGGATTGGCCCGGAACCGCGCCAGCTGCCGATCGGCGAGTGACTCCCCGCCCACGCTGAGCAGCCAGATACCGACGCCGATCGCGGCCCACAGCATCGTCGTACCGGGATTGGCCGCGGCGGCCGCAAACGGAATGGAAAAGAGCGGAATCAGGGCTGCCTGGAACTGAAAGAGGCCGAACCACTTGAAGGGATTGTTGCCCCAGCGTCCGCGCAGTGCGTGATAGCGCCCGTCTTCCGGTTCACCGCGCACCCGCCGCCACAGATGCAGAGCCAGACGCGCACCCCAGATCCCACCCAGCGCCGCGACCATGATTCGCGGCGCGGCGGCGCCTGCGCCGAGGACTCCATTCGCGACGGCACTGGCGGCGAGCCCGATCGACCACAGCACATCGACGATGCCGGCGTTTTCACGCCGCTGCTGCCAGGCCCAGCCCAGCGTCATCATGACCGCCGCGACCAGCCAGATGGCCAGCAGCAGGCGCCACGGCAACAGGGGCCCAGACATCATGGACGATAGTCCGGGCGGGCGAACAGCAGGTGCGCCACTCCGATGGAGCGCTCGCGAAAGCCTCCTTCGCAGTACGCAAGGTAGAAATCCCACAGGCGCACGAACCGCTCATCGAAGCCCAACGCCCGCACCGGCGAGAGCCGGGATCGGAAGCGCTCCCGCCACGCGGCCAACGTCCGCGCATAGGACATGCCGAAGTCCTCCAGTTCCACGAGCGCAAGATCACTGACGCGGGTCTTGGCGGCCAGGATCGCCGCCACCGAGGGAATGAAGCTGCCCGGAAACACATGGCGTTTGATGAAGTCCACGGCCCGCAGCGCCTGCTGGTAACGATGATCCTCGATGGTGATCGCCTGGATCAGCGCCAGCCCCTTCGGCTTGAGGAGCTGCCCGACTTTGGAAAAGTAGGTATCCAGGTACTGGGCGCCGACCGCTTCGATCATCTCGATCGACACCAGCTTGTCGTAGGTACCGGTGAGATTGCGGTAGTCCTCGAGCAGCACGGTCACACGATCCGCGAGGCCCGCCCGCGCGACCCGGGCGCAGGTGGCCAGGTACTGTTCACGCGAAATGGTCGTGGTAGTGACCCGGCACCCGAAATTTCCGGCCGCATGGACCGCGAGCCCGCCCCAGCCACTGCCGATCTCAATCAGGTGATCTTTCGCAGTGAGCTTGAGCCTGCGGCAAATGAGGTCCAGTTTGCGCCGCGACGCCACCTCGAGGGTATCCTCGGCGCCCTGCCAGTACGCCGCCGAATACATCTGATCCGCGCACAGGAACAGGGAAAAGAAGTCATTGCCGAGGTCGTAGTGGGCCGTAATGTTGCGGCGGCTGCCGGCTATGGTATTGCGCCGCAGCCAGTGCCAGCCGCGCAGCGCCCAGCCGCCCAGCCGGGCCAGGCCGGTTTCCATGCCATCCAGCACCTCGCGGTTACGCACCAGCGTCCGGATAAGTCCCACCAGGTCATCGCAGAGCCAGTGGCCGGCCATGTACGCTTCGCCCGCGCCCACACTGCCGCCCGCGGCCACCGCCTGGTAGAACTCGGGGCTCGTGACCCACACCCGCACTGCCGGCGCGGTCACTGACTCTCCCAGTTCCACTGTGCCGCACGCATCCTCGAGCACGATGCGTCCGTCGCGCAGCCCACCCAATTGGCCGAGTACCCGCTGCCGCAACAGCCGTTCAAAGGCCGTGAATTCCACGCCCTGCGCCATTTCAAACATCATTTGTTTTCTCCGGAGGGCAGCGGATGGTCGTGGAACGGCGTGCCCTTCATCCACAACCGCAGGGCATTCCAGTAGATGCCGATGACGACCTGGGTCGTCATCAGCGGATAGCGCCACAACACGCGGCTCAGCGAACCTGCGGTGAGCGGCTGACGACGCAATGCGAGCGCGGCATCAAACTCACGCTCGCCATTGCGCAGCACCTCCATGTGCACGTACAGATCCTTCGCCGGTACGGTGAACTGCCATTGATAGGCGCAGTCCATGGCCATGAAGGGCGAGACGTGAAAGGCTTTCGCGAATGTCCACTGCAACGCTCGGCCCCGACGCAGCGCGGCTGGGGTCGCGAGGACATACGCATGCCGCTCCTGCCACGGCGTGTTGGTGATTTCGGCCACCACGTGCTCCAGCGTCACCGAGTCGGCACCGAAACAGTAGTAGAAACTGACGGGGTTGAAGCTGTAGCCCGCATAGCGCAGGTGCGTGAGCAGCCGCACCGGGCCGGTCGGGCGCGCACCCGTTGCCCGCGCGACACAATCACGCACGGCATCCCCGAGCGGCGTCTCGCTCGGCCCCAGGAAGTCGCTGCGCCGGAACTGCGCGAGATTGCGGCGGCCGACGGACCACAGCCAGCGGCCGGCGAAGGCCGCATCCAGCTCATCGAGATCCAGGTACAGCTGCGCCATGCGATAGCTGAACGTATGGCGCCGCGGTTCGTAGCGCCGATGCCTCACGACACCTTCGTACACGGCACTGGCCAGCGGCGCGTTCACGCGGCAATCCCCAATGCCACGCGGCGGGAGTTGATGGCGGCACAGGCCTCGACCGCACTGCGCAGGCCATCCTCATGAAATCCCCAGCCCCAGTAAGCGCCGGCGAACCAGGTGCCGCGCCGTCCCTGGATCTCCGCGCGCCGCGTCTGCGCCGCAACCGACTGCTGCGTGTACACCGGGTGCCGGTAGTTCATGCGCCGCAGGACCTTGGCCGGATTGATGGCATGGGTGCGATTCAGCGTCACCACGAGCGGCTCGCGGGTCTGGATCCCCTGCAGCAGGTTCATGCAGTAGCTCACCGTGCACGCGCTGCGGGGCGAGGCCGGGACGAAGGCATTCCAGGCCGACCAGGCCTTGCGATGGCGCGGCAACAGGGAGGCATCCGTGTGCAGGACGACCTCGTTGTCCTGATACCCGATGGCACCGAGGATGTCACGCTCGCGGTCGGTGGCATCCTCCAGGATGCGCAGTGCCTCATCGCTGTGGCAGGCGAGCACGACCTGATCGAAACACTCGAGCCCTTCCCGGCTCATGATCTGCACCCGGCCACCATCGCGGCGGATCGATTGCGCCGGGCAGTGCAGCCGCTCATCGACCTGCCAGCGAGCGCGCATGGCGCGGATATAACTTGCGGACCCTCCCGACACCACCCGCCACGGCGCGCGGCCGCGAATCTGCAGCATCTGGTGGTTGGCCATGAAGCGCACCAGGTATTGCGCCGGAAACTTAAGAATGTCCGCCGCCGGGGCAGACCAGAGCGCCGCGGCCATCGGCACCAGATGCTCGTCGCGAAAGGCGGCGCCATATCGATGTGCGGCCAGGTACTCCCCCAGGGTGGGACCGGGTCCGGTGGCCGCAAGCAGTGCGGGGGACTCCTCGTAGAAGCGCAGCAGATCACGCAACATGCCCCAGAAGCGCGGTGACAGCAGATTGCGGCGCTGACAGAACAGCGTGTCGAGGCTGGTCGCGCTGTACTCGAGTCCGGTTGCCGCGTTGCTCACGGAGAAACTCATGGTCGTGGATTGGGATTGCACACCCAGCTCGGCAAACAGCCGGGTCAGCAACGGGTAGTGGCGCTCGTTATAGACGATGAAGCCGCTGTCCACCGCCAGGCGCTGCCCATCGATCTCAATGTCGTGGGTATGGGTGTGTCCGCCCAGATACTCATTGGTCTCGAACAGCGTCACGGCGTGCCGCTGCGAGAGAAACCAGGCTGAGGCAAGACCTGAGATTCCGGATCCGATGACGGCGATGCGCATCAGCCGCGCACCTTCGCCATGACGTGCGCGGGCACCGGCTTCAATGCGTGCACCAGGCCAAGTACCTGCAGCAGTCGCAGTGCGTAGTAGGTCATGTCCACCTCCCACCAGCGGAAACCCTGCCGCACGGAGCCGGGACAGAAATGGTGGTTGTTGTGCCAGCCCTCACCGAGTGTCAGCAGTGCCAGCCAGAGGTTGTTGCGGCTGTCATCGCGGGTGTTGAAACGCCGGGTTCCGAAGCCATGCGCGAGGGAGTTGATGGTCACGGTCGCGTGGAACAGCACGACCGTGGAGACAAAGAATCCCCACACCAGCAGCTGCCCGCCAGTCACACCGGTTTGCGGGGCCAGGTGCCTGATCCAGGCGCCCACGAAATACAGGCCCGTGGCCAGCACCACCGGCATCAGCACATCGTAGCGATCGAGCCAGCGCAACTCCGGGAACTTCGCCAGATCGGGAATCCGTTTCCAGTCCGTGCGAAAGCCGTTGGAAGTCAGGAACCACCCCATGTGACTCCACAGAAACCCATGCACCTGGGGTGAATGCGGGTCTGCGACCGTATCGGCATTGATGTGGTGATTGCGATGGTGGGCGGCCCACCACAGCGGGCCGCGCTGCACGCTGGAGGCGCCGATGCAGGCGAACGCGAATTGCACCGCGCGGGTAGTGCGAAAGGTACGATGCGCGAAGTACCGGTGGTAAAAGCCGGTGATCGCAAACATGCGCAGCAGGTACAGGCCGCCGGCGATCTCCAGGGCCAGCCGTGAGACCCCCACCCAGAACACGGCGAGGCAGGCGAGGTGCACAGCGATGAACGGCGTCGTGCGCAACCAGTCGATGCGATCGCCATCGCGATCCGTGGCGCGCTCGGTTCCCGAATCGAACCAGCGCGCCAGGGAGGCCAGCAGCAGCCGAGCGCGATCAACCTCAGGCGCTATGACGGCCGGGTCGTGCGGTGCGGTCTGGGGCTGTGCCATTCGTATCTCCCGGATGAAGTCTCCTTGAGGGAAATACGGAAATTGCGGCTACCCGGATGCAGTCTGCTGGATCGTACCCTTGGCAATAATCATCCCGGTCGGCGCCGGATGCGGAATGCCCATGGGGGGCTCCAGCGTGATCGCCAGTACCGAACCTGGAACCAGGGCCGCCCGCGCCTCCTGCGGCACGGTCACAGTGTGCGAGCGGTTGATCGAGACGGCGCCGAGGGAGCGTGGCGCCTGGCCCGCAGGAATCAGCCACAGCTCAGGCACACGTCCCTGAGGATCCGGTGCCGAAGGGACGGGAACCATGAGAACCGTCCCCTGTGCGACATCCACCGAGGCCAGCCAGCCCGGCGTGCCGTCATCGTGTGCCAGGGGAGTCACGGGCTTCGCCTGCGGCTCGGCTTGCCTGGCGACCGGCGGCGTCACGACGGCCGGGCGCTCCTCCACGCTCAACGTAATGGCGGCAATGGCAATCACGCTGGCCAGGACTGTCGCCGCGCGCCAGAAGCTCAGGCTCCCCCAGACGCTGGCGCTCGCTTCGCGCTCCGTCCATCCCAGACGCCGACAGATGCCGGTCCAGACCTGTGCGGGCGGCTCGACGGGCTGAATCTCACTCAGTAAAGGTGCGAAGCGCTGTTCCCACTGCTCGACCCGCTGTGCGAATTCGCGATCGGACTGGACGCGCGCCTGCAGCTGGCGATGCTGCACTGTGTCCAGCACACCCAGCACGAATTCACCGGCCAGCACATCATCCGACGGCGGCTCGGTACCTTCCGGCCCGCTGCTCTCGGGCGGCAGATTGGGGCTGTTCACGGGTCCAGGCACTCCCGTAGTTGCATCAGACCACGCCGTATCCAGCTCTTGATGGAGCCCAGTGGTGCCTCGATTTTCGCTGCCAGTTCCTCGTAAGTTAGGCCGTCAAAGAATGCGGCCCGGATCAAGGAGCGCCGGCGGGGCTCGAGGCGTTCCAGGCAATGATCAAGTTGCGCGCGATCGGCGGCGGTCTGGACCTGCTGGGGTGGTGAGGCTCCCGGGTCCTCCACATTTTCAGCGAGCTCCAGGCTCGTGCGGGACTGCCGGGCCGGCATCGAGCGCAGCCGGTCGATGGCCTTGTTGCGCGCAATCATGGCGAGCCAGGAGGTGGCACTGGCTTTCGCGGGGTCGAACTGTGCGGCCTTGCGCCAGACCGCCGTGTACACATCCTGCAAGGCATCCTCGGCTTCGGCGCGTTGCGTCAGCACCCGCAGGCAGATGCCAAACAAGCGGTTCGCGGTACTGCGATAGAGCGTATCGAAAGCCACCCGATTGCCCATCGCAACCTGGGCCAGGAGGGTTTCCAGCGAGTTGGCGTTTGTCTCAGACATTCCTCAAACCATGCCCCGTGCGCGTTCACTATAGTCCGCGCCGGGCCTACCGTTACTGAATTTCATAGCGCAGTATCCGCCCGCTCGCGAGTCGCGATTCCAGGGCAACCCAGTCGCCCGATACGGAGTACCACACGGCGATATCGAGCTTCCTGGCATGCAACGAGTAACGCTGTGCCGGAATCATCTGGCCGCGCACCCTGATGCCTTGCGTTCCATCGCGGGTCAGTGTCACCGACTGGAACTCGCCCGTCTGCGAGTTGAGGAGCCGCGGTTCGGTCAGATAACGCTGATTCCAGTATGCAAACGTCTGCACACAGGCAGGCAGCGTTGCTGCACCGCGTGAGCCGTGCACATCAAAGGCATCGCCGTGCAGCTCGCCCTGCACGGCAAACGACTTGCCATTGTCGCGCGTGTGGCTGCTGATCCGGGTGAGGCAGCCGTCGCGCCAGACTTCCTGGTCCTGGTGATCATATTGATAGAGGGATAGGAAGGCTGCCTTGACCTTGAAATGCGCCTCCGTGTCGATGTCAGACTCATCCCCGTGCGAGGTAACGGCGAAGTCGTGCTCACCGATCCGCTTGCCATCCAGCAGCACCGTGAAATGCCAGCGGTGTGCGGGGAGGTCGGCAGCGATGGCCGCCTCCGCCATGCAGGTCCAGAGTATGTAAAAGCCCAGCAGGACTGCCGGCTTGAGAGTGGTCATGCCCTATATACGGGCGAACCGGCGGGACGGATGCAGGGCCGCCCGCCGGGTGCAATTTGCAGCCTTTACATCGAGTTGCGCAGCTTGCCGACTTCCTCCGCACTGATCGACGAGGGCTGCGCGCCGAACCGGGCAATCACGTAGTTGGACACCGCGGCGATCTGATCGTCGTTCCAGGCCGCACCGAACGACGGCATCGTGGCAATGGCGCCCGCGGAGGGCAGCGGACTTGCGCCGCGCAGGACGGCCAGCGCTACGTTGGTGGCGGTCGGGTCGTTGACGGCACGCGTCCCCGTGAGGGTCGCGTACGGAACGAAGTCGTTGGCCCCGGTCCAGGTGTGACAGCCGCTGCAGTTGCCGGCGAAGAGATGCCGCCCCATCGTCAGCTTCTCATCCGCAGTGTCGGCCTGGCCGGGGTACAGGGAGGCCCGAGCGAGCTTCGGGGCAGGCAGGTCCGGGCTCGAAACGGCTGGCACGGTGCGCACGTAGGTCGTAATGGCGTGCACATCCGCGGCGGTCAGGTTCTGCAGGCTCAGGTGGACGGCCTGCGCCATGGGTCCGAAAGCTGATCCGCGATTCATCGAGTGCCCGGTCTCCAGGTACTGCTCCATCTCGGGCTGACTCCAGGTGCCGACTCCGGAGTCCGCATCGGTGCTCAAATTGTAGGCACGCCAGCCCTCGGCCAAGCCGCCTGCGAACTTGCGCCGGTTATTGAGCGCCTGCAGCGGCGTACGCGGCGTATGGCAGTCACCACAATGTCCCAGCGCTTCCGCAAGGTAAGCACCACGGTTCCAATCCGCTGACCGGTCCGTAACGGGCTCGAAGCGCTTGTCCGGGTTGTAGAGCATCGCCCAGATCGCCATCAGGCCGCGTTGATTGAACGGAAAGTGCAGGCTGTTAGGCGGCGCGACAAAGCTCACCGCCGGCACGCTGAAAATGTATGCCTTGATGGCGAGCACGTCCTGATCCGTCAGATACGTATAGGCCGCATAGGGAAATGCGGGATACAGGTGCTGGCCTAGTTTGTTGCGGCCTTCGTGCACCGCCGTCAGAAAGTCCGCGTCGGTCCACGAGCCGATGCCCGTGCTCACATCAGGGGTGATGTTCGGCGAGTACAGAGTTCCGAAACTGGTCTGGAAAGGCCGCCCGCCGGCGAAGGGCTTGCCGCCCTCGGCCGTATGGCAGGCCTCGCAGTCCGCGGCCTGTGCAAGGTATCGACCGCGGGACAAGGGATCGGTCTGCGCCAGATCCGCGGGGGTGCCGGTGGGATTACCCTGATATTGCGCGAGCGCAACGTGCTGTCCCCCGGCGAACGCCATGGGGCCTGGGACGAACGTCACCCAGGCAAGGATCGCCAGACATACGAGAGCGACGACACCGATGATTATCCGCGAGCGTTTCATCTCAAGACCCCTCTTTCATTCTTCGCGACTCTGCCGCGCATGGCAGGCGCATTGCCAAATTCGGTAAGCGCGGTTTCAACCCATCCCAACAGCAGGCGTGCTGCGGCAGACAGTTGCCGTGCCGGATCGATACACACCGCCAGCGTCAACGGTTGTAGCGATGCGCGCGCGAGCGGTATGAATGCCAACTCGCCCCGCCGCACTTCGTCCGCAACATCCAGCCACGTCAGCACTCCAAGCCCCACCTCCCGGGCGATCAGCGACTTGATCATGTGGATGTTGTCCGCGACAGCAACCGTGTTCAACGTCACACCGGTTGCCGCCTCGAGTCCACGGATCTGTTCGCACAGTGCCAGAGGCTCCGCCGGCGCGACAATAGGATACTCCGCGCAAACACTGAAGCGAACGCTCTTCTGCCGTGCCAGCGGATGCTTGACACGAGTCAC
>Ga0302313_10000319_pt1 | contig 44395 bp, 60 predicted proteins | sample III_Palsa_N2_2_FD_200454 | JGI IMG/M metagenome (GOLD analysis project Ga0302313, IMG submission 200454) | Peat permafrost microbial communities from Stordalen Mire near Abisko, Sweden - III_Palsa_N2_2 | ecosystem: Environmental > Terrestrial > Soil > Palsa > Peat permafrost | place: Sweden...
AGGGCGTCGTGGGCGGCGAGGGCGTCGTGGGCGGCGAGGGCGTCGTGGGCGGCGAGGGCGTCGTGGGCGGCGAGGGCGTCGTGGGCGGCGCGGGCGTCGAGGGCGGCGCGGGCGTCGTGGGCGTCGTGGGCGGCGCGGGCGGCGAGGGCGGCGCGGGCGGCGCTGGCGTCGTGGGCGGCGAGGGCGTCGTGGGCGGCGAGGGCGTCGTGGGCGGCGCGGGCGTCGAGGGCGGCGCGGGCGGCGCGGGCGTCGCGGGCGTCGAGGGCGGCGCGGGCGGCGCGGGCGGCGCGGGCGTCGAGGGCGGCGAGGGCGTCGTGGGCGTCGTGGGCGGCGCGGGCGGCGCGGGCGGCGCGGGCGTCGTGGGCGTCGAGGGCGTCGTGGGCGGCGCGGGCGTCGTGGGCGTCGAGGGCGTCGTGGGCGTCGTGGGCGGCGCGGGCGTCGTGGGCGTCGTGGGCGTCGCTGGCGGCGTGGGCGGCGCGGGCGTCGAGGGCGTCGAGGGCGGCGCTGGGCTTACGCCCCGAACGCTTCTCGAAGTCCGTCAGAACCTCGTGGATCATTTTTGACAGGGGTGGATACTTCTCCAGCGACCAGCCCCTGGGCAAGCGGACGATCTCCCGTCTGACGCCCAGCGCTGAGCAGTAAGCCGCCAGTGATTTCTCAACAGCGGCTACATCGAGTTTGCCCGGGAAGTTACAGGCTTCTTTGTACTGATCGAGTAATGACATATTGGCTTCCCCCTCAATCTGCGACGATGCGCGGCTCCATCGAGTCCTGCCATTCGACTTGTACCGGACGCTCGTAGAGGCCGGCCGGCACGGCAGGGGCGGTGTGCTCTTCATGCAAGAGTTTTGCCGTCGCAGGGACGCCATAGCGGTCGAGTCCCGCCTCACGGCCGAGGTACGATACCTTGGCTTCGGCCATGAATTGATGGCTGTGGCCCGTTACCTCCCCGTACGCGATCACCACACGACCTTCGCTCTTTGAGCGCGGAGCGTCACCCACACGAACGATGAGAACGTCTCCCTGACGGATCTGATCAGCATCGAGTTTCTTTGCAGTCATTTCAAATATCTCCAGTGGTAAAATGAATCGCGGATCGGCCCATCAGTGCGTACCCGGTAGATAGCTCACCCCAATATCCGCAGGCGGTATCAAAAAACTGACGCACGTCGCGATGACCAAAATAATCAGGAACCAGAAGATTTCGCGTGCGAGTTTCCCGGTGCTCATGCCGCCACCTCACGCAGTCTTTTACCTGTCTCGCGACGGCGAGATGCCGTGCTCGACGCGACTGCATGCGGTGAAAGACTCGTTCCCGCGCACGGACCGGAGCACCTTCCGGCGGTCAGGATATTCAGAGCCGCGTTAATGTCTCTGTCATGGGACTCACCACAGTCCCGGCATATCCACGACCTTACAATCAACTCGTTTACCCCACGCGGACCGCTAAGCGACCCGCACAAAGAACAAGTGACGCTGGTGTAACTCTCGCTGACTACTGAGAAATTCCTGGCAGCCGACTGGCTCTTATAATCCAGGAAGTTCTTGAGCATCCCCCAACCTGAGTCCAGAACGGACTTGGCCATTTTGGTCTTGGCCAGTTTGAGGCTGCTCACGTCGCCAACGACTATCGTCTGATATCTGCGCACGATCCCAGTGCTGAATTTATGCAGCGCGTCCTTGCGCTGGTTCGCGGTCTTGCGGTGTATCCGCTTGGCTTGGCGCTTATGCCCACGGCGCTGCGCATTGGCAAGCGCTACCGCATTACCGACCGTCCAGCGTCCGGCTTCCAATTTCTCGCCATCGCTAGTCGTGGCAATGGTCTTGAGTCCAAGATCGATGCCGACGGCCTCCATCGGAGCTACGGTCTGTTCTGCCGTCACAATGACCGGCAGACACAAGTACCAGTCCCCGACTGCATCTTGCGCGAAGCACCCATCACGCCACTTTACACCGGCGAGTTGCTCTCTTTCGAATACCCGAAAACTCTTGCCGGCAAATCGCAGCGCGTTGCCGCGTCGCTTGAGACTCGCCGCCTTGAACGGTATCCAGCCGAGCGAGCGGCGCACACCTCGGCTCACGCGCCAGCGTAGTTTCAGGCGCTTGGCTGCTGTCCGCTTCTGCGCGTAGTGCGTGCAAATTGACTGAATCGTGTCAGCGCCGATCCGCTCGAAATACTCCGTCGCCCCGCTGGTCAGGTTGCACAGGTCGAAGCCAGAGAGCCACTTGGATTTAAGGTCCGTGCGGCGGCGTGCATCAAAGCTGGTCGCATTCGCCCAATTGAATACCTGATTGACTTCGACCGCCGCAGCATTGAGCCATGGATAGGACTCGGCGCGAACTTTCAGACGCAGAGTGCGCGTGAATGAGAGCGGCATGAGCGGATTATTCACTTACCCTAGCTCCTCTGCTTCATGACGGTCGGGCGGCTCATTTCAGTTTTCCCTCCGTGAAAAGAATGCCGAGGGTCCGAAGAACGGCTTTTGCGAAGTCGAGTTGGACGTCATCATCTTTGCAGGAGTCAACCAAGGTATGGCACCCCGAGCAAAGCCATGCTCCGCACCAGGAAGGAGCCTTGATACCGAGGCCGGAAATTCCGATAAGTCTGAAGTGCGCGAGCACCGTTGTTTCCGAGTTAAAATTGCATGCGCCAGGAATCCTACCTTGGCACTCACGACCTCTTGCCTCCTTGCTCAACCGGTCTTGCGCCATGGCACGGCCTTTCTTGCGGTAACAAGCGTGTCGCGATGCTCGTTCATGTGCTCCGCGCGGGTCATAACCGCTAAATTCTCGGGCCGGTTATCCGTCCTTATTTCGTTGCGATGATGGACGACTTCATCAGCCCTAAGCATGCGCCCCAAGCTCTTCTCTGCAACGAGCCGGTGTTCCTGTATGTAGCCGCGATCGTCCACCCAGACCATCACATAACCGCTAACCAACTTGCGGCCCATAAACTGCGGATGACCAGGCCCCTCTGGCACTTTGTTCCCATTCCTTCGCCATGTGGCTGCCGCCTTTTTGCGGCTCTCAGGAGAGTGGATCAAATGCCCCATTGCGCGTGTGGAACAGGAAACGGAACAAAATCTGCCACCCCCTGCGCGGAGCTGGGCCGCCCGGGGAATGAAATTCTTCCCGCAATACTCACAATCCCTTGCCCGAGACTCGAATCGTCTTCTGGCGTCCCATGACTTCCTGCACGCGATCCGGCAGAAATCTGGGTCACGAATGCGATCTGCCCTCTTGAAGTAGGAGCGGCCGCACTCGGCACAGGCCATTTCAAGCTTGTGCGCCTTCACGCCGCGAACTCAAGAAATTTCTCCGCGACTTCACGTAGTTGTTCCTCGGTCCATGCGGGGCAAATCTTCCCATTGAACACACGGGCGAGCAGCACGCGGATGGTTGCTTCGTACAGCTTCTCAAATGTGCCTTCATCCATCTGCGACCAACGCAGGGAATCCGGTTCGATGCGCACTTCCTCCTTGATCCCAACGACGGGATGGTAGTGACCGCACATGATGATCACGTCCTTACGGAAGCGGTCGAAATCGGGAAGCACTGCATGACCTTTGTACTCGATGGTCTGTGCGCTGCCTTCCCAATATTCGTAGCCGAGCTTCACGAGCGCCCACCATTTGCGAAAGAACGCGCCATTTCGGATCTCTCTCGGCTCAACCATGATTGCGACACCACGCTTCTTCTTATCCAGCCACTCGCGCGCTTCGTCACTTGCTGGAACGAGCCCGGTGTTGCCTTTGGTGAACAGAAGTTCCATCAGACCTCCAGCACCAGCGAAAGATAGTTCTTCCAGTTGGCTTTTGAGATCACTTTATCTGCGGCCAGCTTGTCGTTCACAGCGATGTAAAGCTCGTGATTCGAGTAGAAGTACTGCTTCACATACGCCCGCAGTTCGTCTGCAATCTGGAACTCATCCTTGTCGCGCGTGAGGATGTACTCGATGACAGCGCAGTGACCCGTTACAGAATCGGGATTAACCCCGGAGAGATCCCCGCGCGGATCGATGTTTGACGCGATGATGCTCATGGCTAGAAAGGAATATCGTCGTCGAATTCTTCGTCTGTCGTGCCTGCAGCCGTTGCGGCATGAACACTCGGAGGCGCTATACGGTTCTCTAGTTTTTCCTTCAGCCAAATAGGCAGACGCTCGTGCACCTCCGGGTCGGGGTCGTCGAGGGAGTAGACAACGACCCCGACCTCAGACTTCGCGTTGCGAGCGCGTTCTTTTTGATCCTTACTGATGCCCATGACGCCCGTGATGTTGGCGTAGGTCTTGTCGCCTGAAGTCTTGTGCTGAACCATGACCTGACAGCACTTACCGGCGACGGTGGTGATATCGAAGCCCTTGAGCTCCTTGGGTGTAAAGGGAACACCGCGCCAGTTCTCCAGTACCTTGCGCAGATTTGCCTTCTCGGAGAGCGACAGCGTGTACATCGAGCCGATGGAGCAAGGGCCCTCGATGCTCTTGCCGTCTTTCTCGTAAGACACGCGCTCGTCGGGGACTTCCCAACGCAGATAGACCTTGTGCATGCGCTTGGGCGCGCCCATGTAGGTCGATTCCTGGATGCCAAGATCAACCACCATGTTGCAGATTGCGAAGTGACAGCCCGCGGGGACTTTCTTGAAGTCCTTGCCGCCTGTGTCTTCAGCCATGATTGCCATTACTTAAACTCCTGAGGATCTGTGTCGTCTTCTTCTTCGGGCCACTGCTCTTCGCCCCACGGATCGCCTTCCATGTCTTCGCGGTAGGCTTGCCGTGAGTCGGCGTCCATGTCGGCGAGGTAGCCAGTCTCGGCTTCATCGGAGTAATCGTTGGGGCCGTTCATTTCGTCACCGCCTCGACGCTGTTGCGCTGGCAGTGAGCACTCGGAGCCGGGAGACGCCCGGGTCTTCGGTGGAGAAGGGTGACGAGGCTTCCCCCGGCTCCAAGTACGCAAAGGATTAAAGCGGCATGCGACCATGAGAGTGTCTGCCACCAGTGCATCACGTTCACTTAAACATCCTCTGGATGCGAGCCATTTGCTCTGCGTGGAACGCCTCAGCTTCTGCACCGCGAAAGCATTCCCCCTGATCGCGTTCGTGGGCAGCTTCTGCCTGGTTCTGCGCACACTCTTCGCACAGGTCTTCGCCTTCGACGGCGCGCCGCTGATCGCACTCCATGCACAGGGGCATCTTCAGGAGCGCAGCTCTTGCGACTGTGGCGGAGACGAGATCGGAGCCGGTGCTGATGGTCCAGAGTGCCTCAGCAAGCCCGTCGCGTTCCTCGCGCAGAAGGTTGACGGTTTCTCGGGCCTGACGCAGCGCCGTGCAGGCGGCGCGCACCTTGGCTTCGAGCAGTTCTATCTCGGAACGTAGGTCGGTCACTGGCGCGCCCTCCGGCCCCCGAGCAGCGCGATCTGGATGATGACGCTACGCAGGTCGTCTTCGGACTTGGTGACGAGTACCGGCGTCTGAAGTGCGCGCTGGAACTCTTCGGCGATGTGCTCGACGCGTTCCGGCAGAACGGTGAAGCCGTCAGTGTCTTTGAGAATCTGGTTTTTCATGCTCGCCTCCAAGGTCAGTGGAGGCACTATAGGCGCGACCTATGCCCGTGTCAATAGATGAAACCTATATTTCTTGTACCGCCATGGATATAGGGATTGTCTATTGACAGGGCATCGGTTTCGCCTATAATGACGCCTATGAACCGACTCAAGGAATACCTGCAGGAGCAGGCGATGACGCAAGCCGAGCTTGCGCGGCGCGTCGGCGTGACGCAGCCCACCGTCTGGGGATGGCTTTCCGGGGACAGCCTCCCCTCAGCGGAGACGCTGAAGAAGCTAGCGACTGCAACGGGACTCTCGATCGACGCGCTTCTCGACCAGCAGAGCCGGAAGCGTGTTAGTTAGAAGTTAGTTTCGCTCTAAAGGCTGTATTTCCAGCCTTTTTTTGTCAACTGAGTTAAGACTTAATGTCCAGACCTAAGAGGGTTTTTGTGCTCTGCACCAATACCAAGACTAGACAACCTCAACGCTATTAGACGGCTCAACCGGTACCTCGTCTGTACGAAAACGTACATAAGGATTTAGGCATGCGAACCCAAGCCCAACGAATCATTGACCACCTCGCCACCGGCAGACCCTTAACAGCCATTGACGCTCTCAAGCGCTTTGGCTGTTTTCGTCTGGCCGCACGGATTCTGGACCTGCGCAATGACGGTCACCGCATCACCTCCCGAGTGGAGAAATGCGGGGATAAGCGCTTCGCGAGCTATCGGCTCGCCGGATGAGTGGCTACACGCCCCTGTTCCCGTCACTGACAACCGGGACACTCTGCGGAAAATGGCCAGACATAGGTCTGTGGCCCATCGTCCTGTCGCTCACCGACTGGGAGGGTAAGGTCGATGTGACGCCCCAGTTCCTGGCGAGCGTCACCGGATTGCCCGTACCTGAAATCGTAGCGTGCATGAAGCGCTTCTGCGCTGCGGACCCCGGCTCGCGCTCGAGCGACGCCAGCGGTGCCCGCCTGAGACTCCTTGACGGCCATCGCGATTGGGGTTGGCTCGTGGTCAACTTCAAGCTGTACCGCCGCAAAGCCTCTGACCGCAACCAGGTCGAAGACGGACGCAATGCCGAGAAGGTTCGCAGGTACAAGGAGAGACACTTACAGACACCTCAGGACACCACCGGACACCACAGCATACCCCAAGACACTCACTCATACTCATACTCATACTCAGACTCAAACTCAGACTCAAACAAGAAGAAGAACTGTACGGCGGCTGCGCCGCCCACCAGGTTGGTGGATTCACGTGAAACAGGTCCCGACTGGATGCTGGACTTCAAGCTCAGCTATCCGGAGCGAGCGGGGGACCAGAACTGGCGCGGAGCCCTGAGAGCCGCCAACGCCAGACTCGCCGAAGGCCACACCGCCGACGAGTTCCTCGCTGGCGCTAAGCGTTACGCGGCGTTCATCCAGGCAACCGGGAAAAACGCCACCGAGTACGTCAAGCAAGCAGCGTCGTTCCTCGGCCCGAGCAAACCGTTCCTTCTCCCCTGGAACCCTCCAGCCAAGGCAGAGAACGCCTCCGAACGAATCCTGCGCCACCTCAACGGCGGCAGCGCACAGGTGATCGAGCATGAAACCGACGAGCTCCCACGCGCAATCGCGCGCGGATAGTCTTTGGCGCCATTTCGTTGGCATCTTTGGCGGGGAATCCGTGGAGCGCCGATTTGGCAAGGCGCCCCCGCCGGAGTGGGTATCCGAGATTGGCGGCCTCAAGGACTACGAACTTGAGCGTGGGATGCGGCGTCTGCTCAAGTCAGGTTCCATGGGAGTTCCGTCCCTCCCGCAGTTCACGAAGTTCTGTCGGACCATCGATGACGATGATCGGCCAACCGATGCGCCTCGTATTGCGGATCAGACACTGTGGGACCCTTGGGTAGTCGCAGCGAACACCCACTTGCTTGCGCACATCGCAAAGCAGTCGGAGAAGGGCATTCACTACGTGGGCGTTGAGCTCACCGGATGCTTGGTCAGGCACAAGAACTCGTGGGCCGCGGATATGCGCGATTGGGGAAGCGAGCCTACGGTTGAAGAACAAAAAACGCACTGGCGCTGGCATATGGCTTGCGCCGACGCCGAGGCTAAGTTGATACGAGATCAGCCATGAGCAAATTGACCGACGAACTCCTGCTCGCCAAGGCTCTCAAGCCATACCACTGTACGTTGTTCGATGGTTTGACCACAGAGAGCGAGCGCAAGGAGAAAGCTCGTCACGCCATTCGTGCCAGGGATTTGGCCACCACCAAACACGACAAGCTGACATACGCAGATTGGTTCTTGCGTGTGTATCGGGAGGCCCTGTGATAGACGACAACGAACTTATCGACACTCGCCTGCGCGCGGGGTTGCGGGATTTATATACCCTCGAGCCCCACTACGCCCCGCGTGTTCCACGGGAAACATTCTCAGAGCGTCACGCGGTACTGATGTTGGGGCTGTGTCTTCTTGGCTTCTGGGCGCTCACCGTTGCCGGTGTGTGGTTTCTGGTGAAGCACTGAGCGTGACGCCCATCACACTCACCATTCCCGTGGCCACGCCTTCGATGAACCGTTTTCACGGTCATCACTGGACGAAGAAGGCGAAGGAACGCAAGAAATGGGCGTGGCTAGTCAGGGTAGCGAGGATGCACTTACACCCACCCCTGACGCCTCCCGAACACGTACGTCTGAAGATTGAGCGCTACGGCGCAAGACTTCTCGATTTCGACAACTTCGTGTCGGGCACCAAGCCCCTCACTGATTCCCTGGTCGCTGAGGGCTTCATCCTCGATGACTCCCCTGCTCATCTCACCGCCGAATATCACCAGCACATCGGTAAACCTCACAGAACTGTGGTGCGTATTGAGTCGCAGCAAGCTCAGTGAGGCTCAAAAGCGTGAACTGTCTGCCGCTTTGCGGGTGCGTCGCCGACTCCTGCAGAAGCTTCGTGGATTGAGCGTCAAGCTATTGGCGGCCAAATACCGGGTGAGCGTCCAGCGAATCTATGTGCTGGATGAGGATTTACACGGGGTGCATCTGCCAGATCCCGCCTGTCGTTGGTTGAATCGGCGAGTTGAAACCAAGAGCGCAGGGGCTGCAGGGTAGCGCGATGTTCATGACGCGTGAACAACTCGAAGCGGAGCTCGATGCACTCGACAGAGATTGGCAGCTTCCCACGCCTTCACCGGCGGAGGTTCTGGCCGTGGTGTGGCAGAAGCGTCAGGAATTTCTGGAAGCTCGCGTAAGAGAACTCCCCACTCCCCCCACCCACACCATGCATCCGAGCGAATACCCCGTGCGCGGGCCCAAGTATGACGAGAGCCTGGGGCTTTTGAGCCTGCAGCAGTTCACCGTCGAGGATTTGAGACGCAAGGACGCCAAAGGCACTCCCATTCGCATATTCCCGGGCAGACCGTGATGCCTTGGAATCCCGAGGACGCCCAGAAGCACACGCGCAAGGCCAAGAGCCCTCATGCACGCAAGGTCTGGGCAAAAATCAGTGATGCAGTTCTGAGTCGGACGGGGGATGAGGGTCGGGCGATCCGTGAAGCCAATGCAGCAGTCAAACGAATGAAGGGCAACCATGGCCGATGACGCTAACTACGAAGCTGCGGTGAGTGATGCGCGCAAACGCCTCCTGAGCGCTCTGAAAGCTCAGCCCATGGACATGATGCAGGTGGGATTCGCAGCCTACGTCAACGGCTGTCTTCAAAGCGCACGGGTGGACGCACTCACCGAGCTGTACCTCAACCCACCGAATGCCACCTTCACCCTGGATGACGCTTTGCAGGCGGCCTTCGCACGAGCGATGAATCGCATGGCGGAGGCGTTTGAGGCACAGGCTCCGAAGATTCGGGTAGCCAGTGGCTTGCCCAGTGCGATCGCGAGAGGCAACTGATGGCTGCACGGCGACGTACTTGGACCCCTGAAGTCGTAAGGCAGCGATTGCGTGTCGGCATGCTCGCCAAGAGCTTGCAGGATCATGTACTTGGCAATCGCAAAATGAAGTCCACTCAGGTGCGCGCTGCCATATTCCTGATTGAGCGCATTGTTCCGCGGGCAGAGGCAGCCAAGAGCCTGAATATCAGCGGTTCTCTCACGCTCGAGCAGCTCATCAGGCAGGCGGCTGGGGTATTGGAGAAGCCAGAGTCTGAACCTGCTGCGCTCAACTGATGGACAGCGCTGGCGAAATCCTCAAGCGTTGGATGGCTCACCCGGCGCAGTTCGTCCGGGAGGTGTTCAAAGCCACCCCTGATGTGTGGCAGGAAGGGGTGCTGGAGGCCTTCCCCCACAAGCCCCGACAGGCGATGACGGCGTGTAAGGGTCCGGGGAAGTCCACGGTACTCGCCTGGCTTGGGTGGAACTTCATGCTCACACGTCCCGACTGTCGCTGTGCTGCGCTCTCCATTACCGCGGACACCCTGCGCGACACGCTCTGGAGCGAGCTTGGGAAGTGGTATTCGAGATCCCCGCTGTTGCAGGAAGCCTTCCAGTTGGATGGCGAACGCATCACATCGAAGGAGAGGCCCAAGACCTGGTGGATGTCGGCGCGGTCCTATCCACGCTCGGCCAACCCTCAGGACCAAGCCACAGCGCTTCAGGGCTTACACGAGGACCATGTCCTGCTCCTGCTGGATGAGGCAGGGGGTATGCCGCGCTCGATCCTTGCGACGGCTGAGGCGATCCTATCGGGTGGGGCGGACCAGCACATCGTCATCGCGGGTAATCCGAACAATCAGGATTCCGTGCTGGGGCATGCTGTCATCAACCAGCGTCAGCACTGGGATGTGACCGAGATCACAGGCGACCCTGAGGACCCCAAGCGCGCCTCGAGGGTGTCCAAAGAATGGGCGCAGCAGCAGATTGATGCCTGGGGACGCGATAACCCCTGGGTGTTGGTGAACGTCTTCGGTCGCTTCCCGCTGTCGGGCCTGAATACGCTCATCTCCCCGGATGAGGTGCGGGACGCGCAGCGACGCAATTACCACGAATCCCAGTTCACGGAGTTCCCCCTGGTGCTGGGGGTGGACGTAGCAGCTTTTGGGGACGACGAGAGCGTCATTTTCCCCCGCCGCGGCAAGATCGCTTACCCCCCGCTTCGCATGCGCAATCTGACCCCCATCGTGGGCGCGTCGCACGTATCGAGGATGGCGGGGGAGAAGCGCGCGGATTCTATCCAGATCGATGCCACCGGGGGCTGGGGCTTCTCGTGGCTCGAGGGTCTGAAGTCCTTAGGTCACACGGACGCTTTGGGCGTGCAGTTTGGGGGTGCGGCGGCCAGTGACCGGCGCTTTGCGAACAAGCGTGCCGAGATCATCTGGCAGATGTGTGAGTGGGTGAAGGACGGCGGGCTGCTTCCGAACGTCCCTGAGATGGTCATGGGGCTATCCACGATGCAATACACCTACGGTCGTGATGGTCGCATCCTCATGGAGGACAAAAAGCAGATCAAGGCGCGTCTCGGACGCTCGCCAGATCTCGAAGACGCACTCGCCTGTACCTTCGCCTACCCCATCTACAGTCCCCGCAAGAACGTCTTTGGGCTGCCCGAGACGCTCTCCACGCTGATTGAGCGCACGCAGCACGTCCACGACTACGACCCCTACGAAACATTCCGCAAAGAACAGGAGAAGACCTATGGCTAGACCCACAGTGGCTGGCGCTGGTTCAGACAGCGTTGGCGAGAATCCTCACGTGACGTCGAAGTTCGACCGCGACGGCGGTAAGCCGCGCACGCCCGGCAAGGTCGGACATGCCGGTGGGACTACAGAACCGACCTTCGGACACGAACGCGTAGCACCCACGTCGGCCCATCACGCCGAGCACGGCAAGGTGCATCACTACGCGCCAGAACATCCGGCGATGGGTGGACTGAATCATGGCACCAAGGCCAAGCACCCCACCCACGATGCTGAGCAGGCTGCCTATGAGAATAGCCACGGCTATAACGGCAGCAAGTAGGTTTCGCGAGCACACCAAGGGCATGAAAGCTCCACAGGAAGCCCTGGCGGCGCGTGCACAGGCAAAGCTCTATCCGGCTAAGGAGGTGGAGAAACCCGCTGAGCCGAAGCCTCTTGAAGTCACAGCGCCTGTTAAGCCCGCTTTGCCCACGAATGCGACCGTACGTGAGCGTGCGGGGGCGGCGCTTTACAGCAAGCGATGAACGCCGTTCTCGAAGAACGCAGGTTGGCCTTTGAGCGCGAGCGCATGGATGACGTCTTTGCCGAAATTCAACCGCTGCTGAAGCTGCACTTTGCAGAAATCGCCCATTACGCTGATATCCCGCTCGATCCTGACTACCGACGCTATCGCAGGATGGAAGAAGCCGGTGCGCTGCGAGTGTTCACCGTGCGTGTTCTTGGAGCGCTGAAGGGCTATGCCATCTTCTGTGTGGCGCCATCCTTGCACTATCAGGGCAGCTTGCAGGCCGTACAGGACATTCTCTACCTCGATCCCGAGGAAAGGGAAGGGCGCCTTGGTTTGAAGCTCATCCAGTACGCCGATGGCGAACTCAAAGCCGAAGGCGTGCAGGTCGTGGTGCAGCACATTAAAGCTGCGCATGATTTCTCGCCCATTCTCAAACGCTTAGGGTACGAGTTGCAGGACTACCTCTACACCAAGAGGTTGGACCGCTAATGGGCTACACGCTCGGGGCTATCGGGGCTTACTTCGGTACCGCCAGTGGAGCGGCGGTTGCAGGTTCAGTTGCAGCGGCCGGAGTCGGTGCGGGTCTTTCGGCAGCTCTTGCACCCAAGACGCCGAACATCGGCATTCCGCCACCGCCCGGGGCTTCACTCATCAGCCCTCAAGGGCAAGCCGCGGCGGCTGATTCACGAAGACGTGCAGCGGCTGCCGGTGGGTTGCAGAGCACTGTAACCGGAGCTAACGCTCAGCAACAGCAAACCGGGGCTACGGGGCCCACGAGCGGTGGGAAAGCACTGCTAGGCACGTAGATTCGTGCCCGTGGTCTTTGAAACCGGTTCATCGATCAAGGTCACGGTAACCGGTCCTCTGATCACGACTGCCGGCTTACCGGTGGGCGATGTGGGTCAGGCTTACGGCTTCACACTCACTGCGGTAAACGGCACAGCGCCCTATACCTGGACGAAGACAACCGATTCCGGCAGTGGACTTACGCTTACGACGGGCGGAATCCTTCAGGGGACGCCCGGTACGGCAGGGACCTATGCTCTGAGCGTTCAGGTCACAGATGCTTTAGGTAATAGCTCGAGTGCAGGGTTCACGCTCAACGTCATCACGCTTCCTGCCATCACGACAGCCTCACTCCCCGGTGTGGTCGTCGATACCCCCTACAGCACGACGCTTGCAGCTTCAGGAGGCTTGGCCCCGCTGACGTGGAGTATCACGACGCAGTCCGATACCTGGGCGTCCATCAACGGTAGCACGGGCGTCTTGAGCGGTACGCCGCTGGGTTCAGATACCGACTCCCTGACGATAAAGGTCACGGATGCGCTGGGGAACAGTGCCAGCAAACCCTTCACCATCCTGATCTCGCCTGCCGTTCCGCAGAATCTGCAAGCGGTCGGGGTGAATGAGGCGCAGATCGATCTCACCTGGAATGCGGTCAGTGACCTGAACTTCCTGAAGTATCACGTCTACCGCGGTGGCGTGTCGTTAGCCTTCCCCACGACGAACTCCATGGCGGATACGAGTGGGGCGCTGCAGCCGGGTACGTCTTACACGTACACCGTTGCTGAAGTAAACGAGTCCAACATCGAAGGCGCACAAAGCGCAAGCGCTACGGGCACGACGTTCCCCTCAACGGGTAATACGCTCTACCACGGACAGGTATTCACGGTAACCGGAACGGGCTTTGGCACGCCGTCCGTCTTCACGCCCATCACCTGCGCTCGCGGGCAGAGCGGAGTGGGGAATCTGGACCCTGGGATCAACGGTGCGTTTGCCGGCGCCGGTGGCAACTATGACATGCAGAACCAGGCGACGACCTTTACCCAAAATGGGTGGACGCCTGGGGGATCAGATCCTTTTGTTTCAGCGATCATGGTCGGTGGTGTCGATCTGCCAAGCTCCCAGAGCGATGCAGCGTCGATCTACATCAATTACACAGCTCCCGGGGTCACGGGAGGCGTGTACCCGATCTTTGCGTGCTATAGCTATCAGTGCCATTCCGGGTGGAATTTCAACAGTTTCACAGGACCCAACACGGCGACGGGGAGTTGCGTTCAGGGCGCGACGACGATCACGGTACCGAGTATTCCAACGGGCGTGGTGGCAGGTCTTTACGTCACGGATTCAGCCGGCGCGCTTCCCGGTTGCGTCATAAAATCAATCGCTGGCAGCACAATCACGCTTGAATCTGACGACGGGACAGGTAACCCGATTTCGATTCTGTCCACGCAGGCGAGCGATACGTTCACCTTCGGTACGGACGATAACTTCAAGACTCAGGTCTTTGGCCAGGGAGTCGGTCCGTTCCCTGCCGATAGCTACTACACGGCTTTCAATACTTTCTCGCCGAACGCTCTGTGCACGACTCAGCCGACGTGTCTCATGACGACCGACGCCGTCGCGTATGGCGCCTGGAAAATGGTCGACAACACGGGGAACACGGATTGCTCGTACCAGTATGCGGCCTATAACCCCATCGGTTCGGGCTACATCTTCCGAGAAACGAACGCCATCATCACGACACAGAGTACGGGGGCTTGGGTTGAGAATGAGATTTATGGAGGGGTGCTACTCAACAGCATAAATTATCAGCAGACCACCGACACCGCAGTAAATTTCCCTCAGCGCAATCATGTCTTCGGGATTGCGTACAGCCGCAACCGCGGCGTGAACAACATGATTGGGGTGTCCAACCTCACCTTTGGAGTGGGCGCTGCCGGGGATCTTGCGTTCTGGCATATGTATCTTGGCGACCAGCCAACGCTTGCAGCATCGAGGATCAGGGCCTATCAGCTGCCGAGCGCCGTCAGTAATACGAGCGCTACAGCGAAGTGCTGGCAGGACAAATTCACCATCGGCCAGACCGTATACGCGCATATCGTCAATAACGCAGGGACGGTTCTGAACAACGTAGCCCCGGGACCCTTCACGATCGTTGCTCAGCCCGCGGCCTTCAACTACTTCATCTCTCCCACCGGCAGTAATAGCAATCCCGGCACGCTGGCGAGCCCTTGGGCACTCACTGCCATCAACGCGATGCAGTCCACGTACGGCGGGACGAGAGTCGGAATTATCGGCGACCAGGGCAGTTACGACGTCTCGGGGCTGATGAACACGACGTACCACACCCCGGTGCTGAACGTGAATGGTGGCCCTAACTCCAGCACGAAGACCTACATCGCCTCCTGCAATAGCTCAGGTGTCTACGTGAGAGGCCTTGCCACGATCACCGCCAATGGGAATGGGTTTTACGGCGGCGGCAACGCGAACATCAGTTCGATGATCGGCTGCGGCATTGAAGTCAACCGACCCGCCAACTGGGGCAACTGGATTATTGACGGAATCAAGCTGACGGGCTTTTCACTCTGGGCCGTGCACTTCGGTAACTACGACGGCGGCGGCGGCCAGGTCCCGAACGCCACACTGCAGAACTGCGAGATTACGGGCGGCAACGCGCAGAGCACCACTGTGTCTTCGGGTGTGAACCTGGGCCCGATCATCATGTACGCCCACACCAACTGCACGGTGACCAATAACTATGTGCACGACAATTCGGGCTGGACGGACGCCAATCACTTCTCGGCGATGTACATCTGGGGATTGAATGGCGCGAGCAGCGGCGTTCAGGTCACCTACAACCACTTCGTCAATACCGGCAACATCCACAGCAAAGAGGCGACGCAGTACAACAGCACGGTAGCTTACAACTACATCGATATGACGAATAAGACCCCCTCGGGTGGGTCTACGCAGAACTACGCGGGAATTTTTGGGTTCAATGCGGATGGCGGGGCAGGAACGCTCACCAGCATCCACCACAACATCATCGTCAACGCCTTCTGCTATATCTCGCTCACGAACGATACGGGGCAGTTCGGATGGACGACACCCGTACAGATTTACAACAACACGTTCGTTGCCACGGCCAATCAAGCGGCCGGAGCGGTGTTCTGCACCAACGCCTTTGAGACGACGGCCGGAAGCCACGTCATCAGTGGCTGGAATAACCTCTACGCGGATGAAGGGTTTACCCCGGCCTCGACGTACAGCTATACGACGTTCAACCTCGATTTCTCGACCAAGTGGGATTACAACATCTATGGCGGCCACAACCTCTACGGCACCGTCCCTTCAGGCACGCAGAGTTCCAGCGGGTTCGTGGGCTACTCATCGCTGGCTGCCTGGCAGAGCGCCACTGGTGTGGATGCCCATTCCACCAGCACCACCACCAATCCCTTCACCAACAACGGGGCGTTTCAGCTTCAGTATCAGGTCCAATCAGGCTCGACCGCCTATCAGACGGGACGCGTGGGCGGGGTCTCAACGGGGGCTGCCTGCAACGTCGGAGCGTGGGACGGAACCGTCACTGAAATCGGCTGCAGCTTTGTGACCTGACATGGCATACGCATACGTCAAAGACGGCGCCAACGCCTCTAACGGTAACACCATCACGTTCTCGCCCACGAACAGTGGGGACTTGCTGGTGGTATGCATCAGCACGTCAGCCGGTGGTGGCAGCCCGACAGTCACATTCACGGACAACCTCAGTGACACATGGTCTACCGCTCAGGCGACAGTGAATGACGGAAACGGGGCGTATCACAGCATCTTTTACTTGCTGAACTGCCCGGCCGGTATCACGACGCTTACCGCGACGTTCAATGGTGGCACTCCCGGCACCTGCAACATGGTGGTTGCGGAGTACTCCGGGCTTGCTTCCTATATCGGCGTTGCCACGAAGAACACGCAGGCATCACCGGGGACCGGCACGAATGCAATTACGTCGAACAACGTCAATGTCTCGACACAGCCGGCGCTACTCCTCGGGTATACCTACGATATCAATCAAAACAATGTGTCGGCTGCCGGGACTTCCCCGCTCGCCTTCACCTTACGTTACGGGGCCTCCCAGAACACGGGCCAGGCTTTTGAGGATGCCCGCGTCACTGCCACAGGCAACGCGCTTGCCAATTTCACGACGATCCATGGCACCGATACGTTCACCACTTTCGCGGTGGCGTTTGCTGAATACGTAGCGCCCTCAATCGCGGTCGTCCAGTCAGTCAACGGTCAGACGGTCAGCAATGCCACAGATATTGTCGTCACCATCAACGGCGTGACGGCAGGTAACACCATCGTCTGCATTGCCTCTTACTTCAATACGTCCGCCGGCGGGGGTCATCCGGTGCCGACGTGCGTAGACACGACCTATAGCACAGCACTCACGGCGCTTGAGACGCCGCCCGGCGTGCTCGTGGGGACGGTGAGTAACCTCGGGGCCGGGATCTGGTACCTGCCGGGCGGCACCGTCGTGGCTGGCTCTCACACCGTCAAGGTGTCCTTTGCCTCTGCGGGGTTCAACTTCACAACTGGCTCGGTCACGCTCGTTGAGATTTCAGGGCTCGCATCAGCAAGTCCCGCAGACCCGACGCAGCCAGCTTCTGCCGTGTGGTCATCGGGGTCCGTCCTAACGGCGAGTTCCGGCCAGTCGCTGGCAGCGCCACCGGCCATAGCGCTGGCCGCCATCGCACAGCACACGACGGTAGGCGTTACCAATGCAGGATTTGCCTGCACCGGATTTACCGACGTCAACAACATCTCGAACACCGCGACTGCCAATTTTGGTGCGGAACAGTGTTATGAGATCTACGCCGGTAGCGCCACACCGTCTGCAGCCTTTGGCTGGACGGACGCGAACACCAATGGCGCTCAGGCTGTGATTGGCGTGTTGAGCCAAACCGCTGGCATCGTAACTCTCCCGCTTCTTGGCACCATCCTCATGTGAACTATGGGCAGTAAACGCGACCACGAAGGGTATTTCATGACGGATCACCGGCACGCAGGGGCCGGTGTATCTGATGAGCTTGTCCACAAGGCGGGTCTTCCGACGGGGGCTGGGAGAGGGCTTTTTGAGACATCGACGTTCACCTGTTATCACTGTCAGCGCGTAGTAATCAACGATCCCAAACGCACGCGTCCGCGATCCTGGTGCAAGAAGTGTGACCATCACATCTGCGATGGGTGTGGGGCCGATTATTTCCTGACAGGTATTTGCAGGCCCTTCAAGAAGGTGGTGGAGGAAGCTCAGGAAGCAGCGCTGAAGGGGCTGCCGTTCATCTCTCCGTTCTGATATGGCAGTGATTCATACCCCCGTATTCAGGCGCAGGCAGTGGCAGGACACCTCTGCCCCACCGAACCTGTTGCTGTTTCACTTAGGTCCCGGACTCACTGCGCCGCCTCTTCAGTACGATCTTGACGTCTCCAACCAGGTCTATCATCGCGAGTCCCTCAAGGGCCAGACGATGGACCTGCTGCCGAACCTTCTGGTTCGCCATCCGGGGCCTTCGCTCAACACGGTCCTGAATCTCGACGCGAACAGCGAGACCTATCACCGCGAGACGATGAAGGGTCAGCTGCCGGACGCGCCGAACCTGCTCACCTCGGTCTTTGGCCTGCACATCGTCCCCGGGCAGCCCGGGTCCATTGTCATGATGCCGGCCATTCATACGCGGCGTCAGATTCAGGACACGTCTCCGCTTCCGAATCTCGTCGCGAACTTGAGTCAGATTGGTGCGAAGCCCTTCATCCCGACACTCTTTGATGACCAGCTGAAGCATCGAGATTCGCTCTCCGGGCAATATGGCCGCTCGACGATCTATCTGCCGCAACCTGAACCCCTGGTGCAGGGGGAACAGTACACCCCGGTCTTTAAACGCCAACCGGCACAGGACCCGTTCGTCTTCCCGAATGCACTCATCCTGGGGATCGCTGCAGCGCAAGCGCCATTCGTTCAGCGTCAGAGCGAGGATTACAGCTACAAGCGCCAGCAGGCACAGGCGACGTATGACTTCCCGAACGTCGTTGCGTTGAACCTAAAGCCCACGTCTCCCTTCGTTCAGTCGACGTTCCCGGATCTGCAGTTCAAGCGTCAGCCGCCACAAGCGCCATACGACTTCCCAAACGTCATCATCACGCAGATCACGCCGAATCAGGCGCCTAAACCCTTTGTCTTTCAGCAGTACGAATCTCTCCAGTGGCGTGGGGCGAAGACTCAGGAGCACTTCGATTTCCCGAATGTGGCGGCGATTTTCTTACCGCCTCCGACGCCGCCCAATACCGGTTTCCGCTGCGTAGCGGTGCAGCCCGGCACTTACGGTGGGATCTATCACCAGATCGGGGATGTGTTCGATATCGCCTTCGCATCCGACTACAGCGCTTACAACGTGAACTACGGGCCTCACTCAGCCACGCAGCAGTTTGGCTGGATGATGCAGGTTCCCTCAACGACCCCGCTCTTCACCCTTGCCACCGCGCAACCGACGCCCTTGTTGCCGATCTCAGACCCCATCCCACCCGTCCGTTTTGTCTTCTAGGAGAACTCTCATGAGCGACTACAAGTCCGGTAAAGGGTATCGCGAGACGCTACGCGCACGTCCTCGACAGACCTCAACCCCCGATGCGCGCGAAGTTGACCCCGTCCTCGGGGGATTCCCGGTGCATCACCGTGGCGGTATCGCGCACCACCACAAGGAAACCGTAGGCCATCTGCCCGGGGGTGGCTATGCGGATGCTACTCACCCGAATGCGGATGCGAAGCGTCACGGCAATTCCGGCACCCGGGAAGAGCAGACGCCGCACGCCGTGCTGGATCGCGTGAAGATGAAGCCAGAGAGCTAAAGCCATGCTCGACACACGGATGGGTTACATGACGCCGGATGAGGGGCTCGTACAGCCTTCATCCGCCTTGCGTCAGAGAAATCGCAAGCGCGGCGGGATACCGGAAGCTCTCAAAGTGAGACTCGAGCGCCGCAAGTCGATGCTGAATATTGATCGGATGACCTGGTATCCAAATTGGCGTGATTTAAGTGAGAATTTTCGGCCATACCGCGGTCGCTTCATGGTGAATGATGCGTGGGACACAAATCGCGGCTGGCGGCGTAACTGGGCCATTGTCGACTCAACCCCACTATCGGCCATCAATACCTGTCAGGCGGGACTGATGTCCGGGACCGCATCGGAAGCACGCCCGTGGTTCGCGTACGAACTCACGGACGACGCTCTCATGGAAGCCAAGGGGGTCAAGGAATGGTTGTCAGCTACGACAAAGATCGTTCGCGATCTTCTCTCACGCTCGAACTTCTATAACGCGCTGTCGGAGTGCTTCGGCGAATACCCGGTGTTTGGGATCATGGCGTTGGGACGCGAGTGGCCGCTGCCTAAGAATGGGGAGGATGACATCCCGCACTTCCAACCCTTCACGATCGGCAGCTATTACATCGGCAACGACCGTCATCGCAGGGTTAATACGTGGTTTCGCGACTATCGCTGGACGGTTCAGCAGGTCGTGGAGAAGTTCTCCGTCAAGCAGGCTGATGGGACTTTTGACCCGCGCAAGGAAGAGACGTGGGTGAATATCTCCCGTTACGTGCGCGGACAGTGGGAGCAGAACCAGCGCGATAGCTGGGTGTCACTCGTTCACGCGGTGGAGGAAAACCCCGAGTACAAGCCCGGCGCCTTGGGCCCTCGCGGGATGCGCTTCAGATCCGTCACCTACGAGCGCGGTGGTGAACCCGATAAGGTTTTGAAAAACAGCGCCCAGAAGACTGAAGGGCAGGCGGAGGATGAAAAGAAGCTGCTGCGCGTGGGTGGATTCAGGGACTTCCCGGTCTTCTGTGCGCGCTGGTACACGAATTCCGAAGACGCCTGGGGCCGCGGTCCTGCCATGGATTGTCTCGGCGACGCCCGCGCGCTTCAGCTTCAGCAGAAGCGCAAAGCGCAGGCCATCGATAAGCATGTCGACCCCCCGATGGTGGCCCATCCCTCGTTGCGCAATCAACGCACGAGCCAGCTGCCCGGGGATGTGACGTTTGCGGCTCCCGACGGGAATAAAATCGGCTTTGAGCCCGCCTACCTCATCAAGCCAGAAACGCAGGACTTACTCGCCGATATCAAGGAAACCCAGGGACGCATCAATGGCATCTGCCACGCCGATATATTCGCTCTCTTCATTCAGGCAGAGCGGGATTCTCCCGGTGGGCAGAAGGAGACCGCGGCGGAAGTCAACGCCAAGCAGCAAGAGAAGCTGCTGATGCTAGGCCCGGTATTGGGGCAGATGAACTTTGATCTGTTCAACCCGCTGCACGACTGGCTCTTTGCTGAGTGTCTTCGGCATGGGAAGTTTCCGCCCCCGCCGCCGGCTTTGAAGGGCGCGTCCATTCGTGTGAAGTACATCTCAATTCTCGCGCAAGCCATCAATGCAGTAACCGCCCAGTCGATTCAGCAGCTGACCCAATACGTGCTGCAGGTCGCGCAGGCCGAGCAGATGGCCAATAACCCCGCGCTGGATAAGTGGGATGCGGACATGTCGATTGAGAAGTATGCGGCAGCGGTGGGGGCGCCTCCGGAATGCGTGCGCGATGATGCGACGGTCAAACAGATCCGCTCCCAGCGTGCGCAGGTGCAGGCGAAACAAGCTCAGCTCGAGCAGCAGGCACAGGCCGCCCAGACGATGCAGGCGCACGCAGGAGCGCTCAAGAGCGCAGCCGATGCCGGCGCCTCAGGGGGCCTTGGGGACATCGCTAAAGCTATTGGGGCCGGGCAGGGCGCATGACGGAGGAAGAAGCCGCAGGTCCTGCCACATCGGCCGAGAGTCTCTTTGAACCGGGGAAGAAACCTGATCCGACGGATAAGTTTCTCGACAGACCGCAGAAGTCCAATGACCCGAAAGCGCTCAAGGAAAAGGCGCTCTCGGACAAGCAGAAGGACCTGCAGGCCGAAAATGATCTCAGGGCGATTCTGGCAACCGATGAAGGCGTGCGGTTCGTGGCGCGGGTAATCGCGGGTCCCTGTGGATGGAATGCGCCGTACTGGAGCCCTTCCAACAGCGTCATGTGCGAGATCGCAGGTAGGCGCTCCATTGCCTATCAGCTGGAGCAGTGGATATGTGACGTAGAACTCAGTTTATGGTTTCGTGTGCGCTCGGAACTTGAGCGCGAGCGGCCGAAGCCGGAAACCTCGAAGAAGAAATCAGGCTAAGCGGCGCGCTTCCCACCACTGGGTGAGCATTTCTGCGGTGTAGTAATAGCGCTTTCCTATGAGGATGCGCGGCGGCCCGACGTTCTCTCGGGTCCAGTTGTACAACGTTTTCCTGCTCACTTTGAGGAATTTCGCCGCTGCCGAAACGTTCAACCGATTACCCATATTTACGCATTTAACTTGTGACCATTCCCTAATACCAGTTTCCGATTCAACTTCGCCCGCGTACGACGGAGATACGTGTGGCCGAAGGCGAACCGGGAAATTCAAGCACTCCCCCGGCTGCAGAACCTGCAGCTGCGCCCACCGCTACACCCGCTGATCCTGCCCCGGTAACGGAAGCCAAGCCCGCGGAACCTCAGACAGGCTCTGAGCCCGCAAAAGCCGAAGCACCCGCAGAACCCCCGAAGGCAGAGCTCGCCAAGACTGATCCGGACGCACCGCTCTTCACGCTCCCCGATGACTTCAAGCCACCCGAAAGCATGGTGACGAAGTTCACGGAAGCCCTGAAGAGCTACCCGCCCGAATCGAGGCAGAAGACTGCGGACCTCTACGTCGAACTTGCGCGCGATGCGAATGCCCAGTGGCTCAAGACGATAGAGGACACCAATCGGACCAATGAAGCGGCTTGTAAGGCCACGTTCTCGTCCGAAGAACTCGCTGCCGCGAAGACCGCGGTGGGCTGGTTCGCCTCCTTCGATCCTAAGTTCCGCGAAGTCGCAAAGCGGCAGCTGAACGACCCCGTTTTCACCAATGCGATGCGTCTGGTTGGTGAGCTTTTGTCCGAGGACGACCTCGGCCGCCCGGAACCCCCGCCAAAGCCTGTGGACAACCGCAGCTTGCGCGAGCGCGCCCAGGAAAAGCTCTACGGCGTAAACCCGAGCTGACGCGTCTAGGAGTGCTTGAGTGACCCAAATAGCTGTTGCTTCAAACGTTCTCACCCTTGCCGATTGGGCGACGCGTTCCGATCCCGGTGGACGCATCCCGCTCATCGTTGAGCTACTCGCTCAGAAGAACGAGATGCTCCCGGACATGCACTGGCAGGAAGGCAATCTTGCCACCGGTCACAGGGTAATCCAGCGCACGGGTTTGCCGGTCGTCATGGCCCGGGCCATGAACCAGGGCATTCCGCCGAGCAAGTCCACCACGATGGGTGTGGATGAGGCTACCGCGGAACTCGCAGGCTTCCTCGAAGTGGATAAGTCCGTGGCCGAACTCAACGGCCAAGAAGCTGCCTTCCGCATGACGGAAGCGGATGCCTTCATCGAATCGATGAACCAGGGCTTCTCGCAGCTCACCATCTACGGTGACCCGACAGCAGCGCCTTCGGTCTTCCGCGGACTCTTTCCGAGATACAACAAAATCTCGGGCGGCGCATTCGCACAGAACATCATTTCAGGAGGTGGTTCGGCCTCCGTCAATACCTCCATCTGGCTCGTGTGCTGGGGACCGAACTCGGTCTTTGGCATCTTCCCGAAGGGTTCACAGGCAGGCTTGCAGCACCATGACCTGGGCCTCCAGGTAGTGGAGAACGTCGCAGGCGTCGGTGGCGCCCGCATGATGGCGTATCGGGAGTACTGGGAGTGGCGCTGTGGCCTGGCGGTACCGGATTGGAGGTATGTAGTTCGTATCTGCAACATCGATACGACCATCACATCCAACAACATCGCGGCGGATCTCATCGGCCTCATGAGCCGCTCGATTGACCGTCTGCCCTCACTGACGGCCGGTAACTGTGCGTTCTACATGAACCGCACCATGTTCAGCATCCTGAAGATTCAGGCGCTGGCGAAATCCAACGCCGCCTTGAGCGTAGAGGAGGGTCTGACCCAGATCGAATACAAGTTCCTGGGAATTCCGCTTCGCAAGGTCGACCAGATCCTCAACACCGAAGCCACGGTTTCCTAAGGAGAACCACCATGACCATGCGCGACGTTCAGTTCTCCTTTAGCGACATTTCAACGCAGAACTACGTGTCCATCGTGGGAGCTGCCGGGACCTATATCGCTCCGAACTCCATCGACACGGCGCCTTTGGCGGCTTACCTCTCTGAAAACACCCCAAGCGACACGCTGTTGTCAGCGGGTGCGAACACTTATCGCGACATGGGCGGTGGGGAGCGCTTGTGGCTGTGCATTGACTGGATTCAGGCCCCCTTGGGCGGCACCAGCGTGGATGCACAGCTCATTACTTCGGCATCCTCGTCTCTGTCCTCGCCCACAACGATGTACGACTTCACGGCGGTAGTGATCGCGAACCTCACAGGCCCCACCGGCTACGGCAAGTTCGTGCGTCAGACCGCCGCTCTCCCGCGCTCGGTGTCGTGGCTAGAGTGGATCGGACTTCAGTTCGTCACGGTCGGAACGATGACGGGCGGTCAGGCCGTGGCGTGGATTGGCTGGGATCTCGACGCCGTAGACCTCGGCGGCGTTTCCGGCTACTCGATCAAGTAGGAGCACGGAAAATGTCAAAGCGTACAGTCAGTTTCGCCTCGATCACCACGAGTGCATTTGGTGATACCTCAGGCATGACCAACAACACCTACCCGTTCGTCCTGCAGGGAGGCTCGGGTACTCAGCGCATCAACGTGCTGGAGATCATGCTCGGCGGACAGTCAAGTTCAACGAGCCAGCCGCAGATCATCATTCTGTCGCGCGATTCCACGGTAGCCGTCACTCTGGGGTCGACCTCGACCGTGGATTCTGCAGCCATGGCGGCCACCGCAGCTCTTGCTGCAGCACCCATTACGGGTAACGCCTTCTCGACCGCCCCACAGCGCCTGGCCGGTAATGGCGGGCACCTTCTGGTGTTCTCCTTCAACGCCTACGGCGGCGCGGCCCGCTGGCTTGCCAAGGACTGGGAGGAAATTGACCTGGTGGGCAACACCGCCAACTTGGGCGAGCTGTCGCTCTCAGCCTTTACAGGAACCACTTCGGGCGCGATTGGCGGACACGCCGTCTATGAGCCGTTCTAACCCATGGCTCTTGTCACCCGATTCCCCAGTGTCCCCCTCGGGCAGACGCCCTGGATTCCTAACACTGTCGGCAATCTGACGGCGACGGGGAGCACGCAGGGGACTGCCCTTGCGATTCCGCTGGGACAGGACCTGTCGGTGGTTACGACGGTCGCAAGCGCCACTGGCACGGTGCTGCCGGGACCTGCGGGGATATCGCTCGGTGAGGACTACATCGTTGCCAATCACGGGGCGAATGCGCTTGAGGTCTACCCCTCAACGGGGGGAAAGATCGGAACACTCGCCACCAACGGCGGGTATTCCCTCGCAGCGGGGGCGTCCATCGCCTTTCGCTATGTCGGCGGCAACAGCTGGTGCGTAGGAGCGTAAGAACATGACAGAACCAGAAGCCCTGAGGAACAAAGGAGGGCGCCCGCCGGGACCTTCGCGTGAAACCTTATCTGCCGAACTCACCGAGACCAAGGCCCAGAATGAAGCCCTGGCAGAGCGTCTCGCAAAGCTCGAGGCGGCTTTCGCCGCAAAGCCCGCTCAGCCTGACCCTGAGATGGCGCGGCGTCTGAGAGAAGCGGAGGCGGAACTGGAGGCTCTGCGCCCGGGGGCTTCCAGAGCCACCGCGCCACTACGGGGGGTCCCTCCGAAGTTCGTCCCCTACAAGGGGACGGTGCGCGCGAGAACCGACTGCGTCATCGGCAGTTACCAGTACGGCCCGGACAACAAGATGGGCCAGCCGGTCAGCATTTTCGAGGTCGACGTTCCGGTGCTGTGGTCGGATGACCCGTATGAGCCTGTCACAGTCACTGTACACGAGGACGGGGCGAAGACCGCGGTCCCGCGCACCGATGTTGCAGTAGTCAATGCTCGCTGGAGGACCATCGTCGATCCGGACGCTCGGAATCCGATCGCACGGGCGGTTTAGTCCGTGCTCGCAGGGTTTAGGGACTACACGCAGATCGGGGGCGGCAAGGGCAACATCTTCTGCGCCTACGCGAGCGTCACGCCCGCGATCTATACCGGCACGACCCTGACGGGCCCCCTCTTGTGGAACGGCTCTGCGGTCTCTGGAGGCCGCGGAGTGACGGCCTATCTCTTGGCAACGTCTTTCGGGCTCACGGTCGCCACGACGGTGCCCGCTGCGATCGGTATTACGGGCGCATCTGGCCAAGTCGCAGCACCCACCTCGATAACGGCTATCGGTGCGGTAGCGAACCTTCGCGTGGGCGGTGCTGCCGCGGGACCTGCGCCTCAGTGCACGGCTTACGCCGCTGGGACGGTCGTTAACGCGGGGACCTTCTTCCTGCCAATCGGACACGTTCAGACGGGTGCCATTACGGTGGCGACGGACGATGACAACCTGGTCCCGCTCGGAGGATTGGTTGAGGTCGGAGTGCAAGGATATGCCGCGGTGGCGGCAGGGGCGACTTTGACGGGCTCCACCATTGAAGTCGGACTCGTGTGGATCGAGTTCCCCAATGACTGAGCCATGAGCCGTGCCAAGCATCACCGCCCTGTCCGAAACCGACATCTGCAACATGGCGATGGGGCACTTAGGCATCAGTGTCACCATCAATTCGATCACTCCGCCTGACCAGACGGCCCAGGCGCAGATAGCCTCCTTCTGGTACCCGAAGTGTCGGGACCAGCTTCTTCAGTCCGCCCCCTGGAACTTCTGCGACACCAACATCAATCTGGTGCAGGAACCCGTTCCCGCCCCCTTGGGCCCCCAGCAGGGCTACGCGGCCCCGGGCTGGCAGTACAGCTACCAGTACCCGAACGACTGCCTGCAGCCGCTACAGGTCACAACCCTTGCCGGCCAGCGCTTCGGCCCGCAGTTCTGGCTTGGTTATTGGTGGCCCTCGGTCGGGATGACGCTCACCATTCCGAAGATTCCCTACAAGGTGGTGGAGAGTCAGGCGAACCCCGGGGGTCTTTGCATCCTGTGCGATTTTCTTGCCACCCCGCAGAACCCGCTTTACCTCTTCTACATCCAGTGCGTGAGCAACACTGCGCAGTTCGACCCGATGTTCTCGGACACGCTGTCTTACCTCATCGGCTGGCGCGCGGGAGCACAGCTTCGGGCAGACAGGGAGCGGGTGGCAGACTGTAAGGCCGCTTACGAATCGGCCCGGCTCAATGCACTGGCCCAGCACCTAAACGCGAACCAGCAGGACCTTGAGCGTGATTCGCCCTCTATCATCGCGCGGTGGTAGATGGAAGTAGAAATCCCGCAAGTCTCGTTCGCCAAGGGTGAGATAAGCCCTCTCGCGGCAGATCGCACGGATGCCCAGTTCTACGCCTCTGCTGTGCAGACAGCGGTCAATTTCTTCATCAATGCGGAAGGGGCTGCGACCAATCGGCCGGGCCTTGAATTCATCGGCAGTTGTTTGAGCAACACGCCGAATGGTTCCTACCTCCTGCCCTTCGTCTACAACAATCAGCAAAGCTACGTCTGTGAGTTCTCGGCTGGCGGAATGCAGTTCTATTCTGAAGGCGCGTTCATCCAGAACTTCACGACCGCCGCAACGATCACGCACGTCACCGCCAGCAATCACTTGATGAATGTCACGGCAGCCAACACCTTCAGTGCGGGGCAGGTCGTTACCATTACCGGAGTCGTTTACATCGGCACCTTCAATCCCAATGGCACCTGGACTGTTGCTACGGCATCACTAACGGGCTTTACGGTCGATTTCTTAGGACAGGTGCAGTCGTTTGCGTACGTGAGTGGTGGGCAGGCGACAGTGCCGTACAACCTCACGAACCCTTACGCCTTTGCCGACCTCCCGAGCCTTCGCTGGGCGCAGTCGGCAGACGTTCTGAGTGTCGTGGTATCTACGCAGCCGATGTATCAGCTGACGCGGGTGACGGCCAATGAGTTTACCTTCACCGCCCCGCAACTGCTCTTCGGTCCCTTTCAGGACATCAATACGGATGGCACGACGACCGTCTATGCGAGCAACACCCAGGGGACTGTGACGCTTACCGCCAGCGCGCCGATATTCAAGCCGACACATGTTGGAGCGCTCTTTTATCTAGAAGAACAGTTCCTGAACTCCATTGCCCCTTGGGAAGCGCAGAAGATCCTGACGTATCCCACTGCCTCAAGTCCTGTGGGCATGTACATCCGCAGCGATAACAAAATCTATCAGTGCGTCTACGCGCCGGTATCTACCGACCACACGGCCACGGGGACGTTTCAACCAGTTCACACGCAGGGGACGATTCCTGACGGGGATGGCCAGCCGGTCCCAAACTTTGTGAACGTGTGCGGCGTGTCGTGGCAGTTCGTGTCAACGAATGCCGGGGCTGCGCTCATCACCGGCTACACCGACTCACAGCACGTCACCGCGGTGGTGCAGTCCTATAAAGGCATTTACTCAAACTTCCCGCCGACCGTTGTGGGTGGCCCGCAGATCGCGGTGGGGCCCTTCACCTATAGCGGCAATGGCACAAATAAGCTCTTCACCGGCCTCACCGCCATTACGACCTCAGACCCTAACCAATTCTACGTAACGGTGGGCGGGGTCTTTCAGGACCCGAGTTCCTACATCATCAATCTCACCGGCACCGCCATTACGTTTTATACCGCCCCGCCTACGGGTACGAACAATGTGGTGATAAGGCAAGTCACAGGCTCGCTCACCAACATCTATAACAACCAATCCAGTGCTGCTCCGCAGTACATGACGGGCTTGTGTCTGTCGACGTACTGGGCGTTCGGCTCCATCTCCCCGATTCAGGGGTATGCGTCCGACATTTGCTATTACAACGACCGCTTGGTGCTTTCAGGCACCGCTCAACAGCCTCAGACCCTTTTTACCTCTCAGGTGTCTGACTACCTGAACTTCAACGTTTCGGACCCTCAGGTGGACTCTGACGCCATTACAGAAACGATCAACTCGCGACAGCAGAACCCGATTAACAATCTTCTACCGATGAACAATCTTCTGCTGGGAACCGCGAGTGCTTCCTGGCGTGTGACGGATTCGAGCGGCATCGGCGCCATCACGCCCTCCGACATTTCCCTTATCCCGCAGGAGTTCTACGGGATGCAGAACGTGCCGGCCGTTCAGACCGGTACCACCATCATCTATGTCCAGTGGGGTGGCCGGAAGCTGCGCGACATCATCTACCAGTTCTACAACGACAAATTTCTCGGCAAGGAACTCACCGTCTTTGCCCGTCAGATGTTCCCCGTGGGCACTACCTGTCAGCGTGTGGCGTTCGCACCAGAGCCTTACGGGCTCATCTACTGTGTGCGTTCGGATGGCGTGATGTGTGTGTGCTCGTACCTGCCAGAGCAGGAAGTCGTGGCATGGACACGCTACACCACGCAAGGCAACTTCGAGGACGTGTGCGTGGTGCCAGAGAACGGCACCTTTTCGGTCTACTGCATCGTCGGCCGCACTATCAATGGCACATACCAGCGCTACATCGAGCGCTTTGCGGTGCGGGAATATCAGTACATCTCAGATGCGTTCTTTGTGGATTCAGGCCTCACCTACGACGGTCGCAATACGACCAATACCACAGCGACCGTCACGGGCGGGACGACGTGGCTTGCGCAGGATGTCGGCACGCTCACGATGAGCAACGCCTTTACGGGCTTCCAGCCAACTGACGTCGGTAACGCCATCTGGTTCACGAACGACGGGACGCTCGTGTGCCGTCTGCAAATTACACAGATATTGAACGGTGACCAGGCTCAAGTGACGTTCCTGGACCCGGTGCCTGTCGCCTATCAAAGCGTAGCGCTCACAGCGTGGACCTTTGCCAAGGTCTACTTCACTGGACTTGCGAACATCGCAGGTCAGTTGGCGAGCATTTTTGCCGATGGCAGCGTGCTCGCGCAACAAGTGGTATCCGCAGGCGGCAGCATCACGCTCACCAATCCCGGCGGCGTAGTGCATGCAGGATTGCCCTACGTGTCGCAGCTTCAGTCGCTGAACTTCAACGTCCAGAACCAGAAACCCATTCGCAATCACACGAAGCAAACGCCGACGCTTTCTGTGGTGGTGGATCAGAGCTATCCGTTCTATGCAGGCCCTGACTTTGAGCACCTCGTGCCGTCCGTTCAGCGGCAGTACGAACTGTATAACCAGCCGGTGTCGGCCTATACCGGTGTCATCCATGTGCCGCTGCAGACTGAGCCTGACGATGACGCGACGGTATGCATCCAGATGTCTGACCCAGCCCCCCTTCGCGTGCTCGGCTGGGTCGCCACCGTCGATGTAGGAGAGGCCGGCTAATGGAAAATTCAGCAGGCTATACCGACTGGGCACCGTACCTTTCCATGCTCGGCGGCGGGATGCAGTTCGGCGCATCGATGGCGCAGGGCAACTCCAATGCGGCTCTTGCACGCACGGCGGCGCAGGTTTCTGGCATGCAGGCCCAGAGCACCGTTCAGGCAGGGGCGGAACAGGCCGACGTCTATCGTCAGCACCTAAACGCCACCCTCGGCAAGCAGGCCGCTCAGGTGGGTGGGGCGAACGTCACGATGTCGGGGTCGGCTCTGCGATCGCTGTCGACCACTTCAGAAATCGGCGCACAGGACATCGCGCGTATCCAGACGAACGCTGCGCGTAAGGCCTGGGGTTTCCAGGTTGATCAGGCGGGCGACTTGGCCAAAGCTGGTTGGGACCAGAAGGCCGGGATTATGCAGGGCCTTGGATCTCTCATCACGTCTGGCTCGCGCGCCTACGGCCAGTGGAATCAGGGTAGCTAGTGGTCGATCTGACCTATAGCCCGCAGATCCAGCCGGATGCACTGCCGGGACGTGCCTATCCGCACGTCCCTGAGGAAGTCCCGTCAGGCGCCTTTGGTGGCGAAGTGGGACGGGCGGTTGAGTACGCAGGCACCGAGGTGCAGCAGCACGTCAACGCTGCCATGGATCAGGCGCGTCAATCACAGCTCACGGACGCCCATAACCAACTACAGGCGCTGTCGCTCGGACTGACGCACGATCCGAGTACCGGGGCTTTTACCAAGGAGGGGAAAGACGCCTTCGGTATCTCAGGTCAGTACCTGCCGAAGTTCGATGAACAGGCCGCTAATATCGTGGCGGCCGTGCCCGATCCACGGGCCCGGCAAGCCGCAGCATTAGCCGCCGGACAGGTCAGGAACCATCTCTCAGAGCAGCTGGACACGCACGAACTTGAGCAGCACCGCCAGTTCGGCATAAAAACCGCGCAGACCTCGGTTGAACTCGCCCAGCAGACTGCGGCGGCTAACTACAACCATCCCGACATTCTCGCCACCAATCGCGATCACATCGATGCCTCTTTAGAAAGTCTCGCCCATCAGCAAGGGTGGTCGGATGACATGTTGAATGAGTCGAAGTACCAGGCTCACGTCAAGATGAATGAAGGCGTCATCGGCAACATGCTGGCCGACCAGAAAGTGCCGATGGCGAAGGCCTATTACGATGCTGTGCGCGCAGAGCTTCGCCCGCAGGACGCTAAGACGTTCGAGCGTGCCATCCAGGATGGCGAGGTGTCTGCCAGCGCAAATTCAATCCTCGGGGCCTACAAGCAGGATACGAATGTGGGCGCCGATGCGCTCTCGAAGATTGAACAGTCCGGGCTCACCCCGGAGCAGCAGGCCAAGGTTACAGAAGAGGTCGACCGGGGGAGGGCGGCGCTGGCTAATGAGCGCCGGCAAGACCCCGCTAACCGCCGCGCATTGACTGCGCTGGATGGCTCTATCGCTTCTGGAACCGTCACTCCAGGCGCCCTGGGGACGGTTGAGTCACTGTGGCGCAAAGGCGCCCTCACCGACGATCAGCGCCTGACGATGCGCGATCAGATCCTGCGCGCTCAGAAGAAAGGCGATCAGGAAGAACTGTCGCTCGATTACGTACGCGATCACGTTGAGTCATCCACGCCCATGGACGGTAAGAGTGCGGAGGCCAAGAAGGCCGTTAATTCCTATCTCGCGTTCACGACGATGGGGTCGCCTGCGGGGTCTGACGCATACAACAATGCGGCGGTCGCCATCACTTCCCGAGTGGGCGTGGTTCCTGAGAGCGCTGTCTCGTTCGGGCGCGCCAGCATCGTGGGCGCAGATCCAGATACTGCGGCCAAGGGTGCGCAGTTACTGGCGAGCCTGCAGCGTGCCAACCCTCGTGCGTACATGGAAGCCACGGACGAGCAGACCCGCGCGATGGCTGAGAGCATCAATAGCGCTGTCACTGCCGGCGCGTCTCCTGAGGGCGCAGTCAATCTTACGCGCGAAGCTACCGCGAGGAGCGCCACCGACAAGAAGTTTCTGGACGATGCCTGGAACTCGCAGCGCTCGCCCGGGCAGAAGTGGATGACGATTGACAGCAACGCCATTCGCAACGGGCTAGCGGATGATGAGCACTACAAGGCGCCGGGGCTGCACCTCAGCAACACAGTGCCGGTGCCGCCCACCCCGATGGCCGCTGAATTTTCCGAACTCACAAAGCAATACTTCTATCACACGGACGGCAATCTCAAACAGGCGCAGCAGCTTGCCATTAATGATCTTAAGGCCACGTGGGGGGTGTCCGAGGTCAATGGCTCGCGCGAACTCATGAAGTACGCGCCCGAGCGCATGTTCCCGTATCTCTCCAAGGACGACATTCGTTCAGATATGGCGGCGTCGGGATACGGCGCTGCGCGGTTAGTCGAGGGCCCGGAGACGGGGTCTTCTGGCGGACGGGTCTGGAGCCTTGCGCAGAAGGACGAATTTGGCGCCTGGGACGTGGTCCGCAACGATAAGGGCATGCCGGTGCGCTACCAACTCCCCGGCCAAAAGAAGCCAGACCCCATGGCAGAAGTGGAGCGCCAGACCCAGGAAGATCAGGACCGCGCAGCACTCAATAGACGTCGGCAGCGCGAGGATGTAGCCGCCCAGAACCAGACCCCCGGGGTGGGCTACTGATGCCAGTTCTGGACTCCAGCGCAGATCCTACGGACGCAGCATTACCGCGGTTCCCCGCCCCACCTCCCGAGCAGGCGCAGCCAGCCCCTGACACCCTGGACGTGATGGCCTCTGCCGAGCGTACCGGCAACATCGCAGGCCAACTCTACGACCGGTGGTCTAACGACACGCTATTCCCATCAGGTAAAGCGCAACCCGGGTTTAATCCCATCGATCACATCCCGGCTGGCTACCTGCACGATTACGGTTCGCGCTTTCTACACGCCACCAACCCTGAGCAGATAGAGCAGGAGAAGCGGCAGATTGATTCCGAGCGGACGGATCAGGGCGTGATCGCACGCGGGGGCGCCAGGGGCGTGGCGGCGAGTCTTGCAGCGGGCGCCACAGATCCCCTGACACTCGCCACGATGGCGCTGGTTCCGGAGGCTGCGCCGACACGCCTCGGCAACATGTTGCGGTGGGGGCTCACCAACGCTGCCACCACGGCAGGTCAGGAGCTCGTCAGCCATCAGTTATCCGAGACGCGCACGTTCGGTGAGTCTGCATTGAATGTAGGCGCTGGCGCGGTCCTGGGAGGCCTCTTGGGGGGTATTGCGCGCACCGCCCCTAACCGCACGCTTGAGCGGCTGCGCACCAACCTCGCACCAGAACTCAAGGGTGAGGGCGATAAGATGATGGGCCCCGAGCAACGTAGCGCGCTGGATGCCACAGTCGATGGCGAGATACCCAAGCATGAGCCGGCAGAGGGCGTAGAGCCCGCGCAGCAGACCCATCTTGAGGGCTCGCTCCCCGGGGAGCCCGCCTACGTTAACCCCGAAGAGCAGTCGACGATGGGCGCAGCTGCGGCGAGTCAGCCCACGAAAGAGGGGCTGACTACCGCGCGCGGGGCACAGACGCTGACAGCAACCGTAGGTCAGGTCACGCCCGGCGGCAGGATCATGGGCAGCCAGTCGGTCAAGGCTCGCGAGACGCTCACCGAGCTGGCGAACCTCCCGGGCACGCTCACCCAGAACTATCGCGGGGCGGCTAATCCTAATCCCGTAGAGCGCATCCTCTGGGGCTATGACGGGCTGCACGTTCAGGGCATGCAGGCGAGGAAGACCGCCTTTGGCGAGTACGTCACTCGCATGCAGCAGGAAGGCCAGCAGGCCATGCCCCGCCGGGACTTTATGGAGGGTATCTCTGCGGCCATGCGCCGGGGGGATCAGAGCGCGGTGCCTGAGATTGCGAAGGCCGCTCAGTGGACGCGCAAGAACATTTTCCAGCCGCTCTACGAGCGCGCGACCAAGGCGGGACTCGTCCCCGAGGAGGCCAAGCTCTATGCGGACTCCTACCTGACCCGCCAGTACGACATTCAGAAGATCAATGCCAATTACAAGGACTGGATTGATCGCCTGCGTACGCACTTCATCGGTCAGGGGGTAGATCCCGCGGAAGCTACCGATGTGGCGCACGCCGCCACCCGTAACGTCAGGGGGAGCGAGCGCGGCACGATGGACTGGCACACGACGGACGGCATCGTTCCTAAGTCCGACAACATGAAGGAACGCACGCTCTCGATGCCGGATACTGAGCTTGAGCCCTTCCTCGTCAACGATATCGACCATCTTTCGCACTCCTACCTGCGCTCGATGGGCTCGGAAGTGGAGATGACCGAGCGCTTTGGGTCCCGGGACCTCAAAGACCAGTTCGGCGACATCACCGACGAATACGCCCACATGATCGAACAGGCGAGGGCGCAGGGCGATGAGAAGGGCATGGTCTCACTCGATAACGAGCGGGACGGCGTACTGCGGGACCTGGGCGCCATTCGCGACAGGCTCTATGGGATCTATGGCGCGCCCAAGGACCCCGGCTCTTTCTTCGTGCGTGCCGGGCGTCTCATGCGTCAGGCGAACGTCGGGCGGCTCCTGGGCGCTGCGACGCTCGCCCACTTCCCTGACATCGGCAATGTCATCGCTCGCTACGGGATGGGCAATACCTTCACCGCCATGGCGAAGCTCGCCTCCAGTATGGAAGCGGCGAAGCTCTCCTTGCGGCAAGCGCAGCGCATGGGCGCGGCCATCGATATGACGATGAATGTCTCAGCCTCACTCCTCGGAGACTACGGCTCGCACAGCCGGTATCTGGAGCAGCGGTTCGCAGCGGGGGCGGCTCGAGCTTTCACGATTGGGACGGGCGAGACCCCGCTGATCACGCTCGTGCAGGCGATGACCTCAACCCTCGCCCAGCACGAGATCCTGAATGTCGCTGACCGGGTAGCCGGTGGGCGCGCAGTCAACGGAAATCTTTCCGCGAAGCTCGCCGCCGCCGGCCTCGATGAAGACATGTTGCGGCGTATAGCCACCGAAGGGACCGCCAATGGGCGAAAGGTCAATGGTCTGCGTTTCGGGATGTCGGATACCTGGAAGGATCAGAAGGCCGCTAAAGCGTTCGAGTCGGCGGTCCTGCGGGAAGCCCACGGCGTCACGTTACGTCCCGGTGTCGGGGATACCCCGCTATTCATGTCAACGGAATGGGGTAAGGCGGTCGCCCAGTTCAAGAGCTTTGCATTCGCGGCTAGTCGCGTTGTTGCAATGCCACTGATGCAGGGACTAGCCCACGGGGATGTGCGCTCGGCCGAAGCCCTGATCGCCCTCACCGCCATGGGCACGCTCTCGTACGTCGCCAAGCAAAAGGCCGCCGGCCAGCCCATCGAGACGACACCGGGGAAACTTGCGGGCGAAGTGCTCGATAAGTCGAACCTCCTCGGGTGGACCGGGGAGGTGATCTTCCCCGCGCTTTGGATGGCAGGCTTTAAGGATCTATCGCGCTGGAGTGACCGCGACCCGTACGAGACGGTCCTCGGGCCCTCGGTCGGGATGCTCGGGGATGCCTGGGCGCACCGCTTCCCCGCGCGCCTTGCAAACCTTGCCACGGGCGGACAGGGACTCCCCGGACAGGAGAACCTGCCCTTCAGACGCTCTGACCTTCACTTCCTGCGCCGCATGGCCCCTGGCCAGAACCTCTGGTATTTCCGCCGCGCCGTGAATGCTGCCGAAGATGGAATCGGCGACTTGTTCGATTTACCCGGAACTAGCAATGCTGACCGGCAACCAGCGGAGGCCGCCGCACCATGACTATAGCGCTAGGAAACTCTTCCCCAGTTGAGTACGCAGGCAACGGCACGGCCGTTACCTTCAGCTTCCCGTGGAAGATCTTCGCCACCACCGACCTTGTCGTCGGCTTCATCACGGGCGGGGTGTATCAACTCCAGACGACCGGCTACACCGTATCTGGCGTAGGCGTTAATGGCGGCGGACAGGTCACCTTCACCACAGCCCCGCCCCTTAATACGACAGTCGACCTGCGCACCGCGGTGCCCGAGATCCAGCCCACGGAGTTTGCGAATCTCACGGCCTACCTGCCGGAGAACACCACCAACGGCATGGACCGGCTGACCCGTGCATTGCAGGACGTCGTGCGACAGGTTCTGACGTTCGGCTTCCACGGGCCGGATACGGAACTCACTCCGTGGACGATGCTGCCGAATGCATCCGCTCGCGCCAATACGCTGCTCGGATTCGACAGCAATGGGCTCCCGACAGTCGCAGTTCCGCTGCTTAATGCGCTGACGCAGGCGACCTTCAACGCGATGTATGCGGTGACTCCGCAGTCACAGTTCAACACGTTCTTAGGTTCAAGCACGCCTTACGCGCAGACGGCGACCGAAACTACCGTGTTCGGCCTGTATGGCGGTTCGGTGGCGAATTTCTTTGCAGCCGTGGGGCGGCCTGAGCGCTATACGGTGAACACAACGCCAGGCACTACCGACATGACGTCGGCCATCCAGACGGCCTATTACGTTATCGCGCAGACCGGCGGTCGACTGGAACTGACAGGCGGACCCTACTTTGTGTCAGCGCCCATCAATTGTACGTTCACCGGTGGTGCCAACCAGAATCCGGTTCTTGTGCGCGGCATCGGCGGTAAGGACCAGACGTATCAGGTGATTGCCCAGCACAACGGCGTTGCCATCTTTGATTGCACCGGTAATGACAACATCATCTTTGAGGATCTCACTATCGGGACCGCCATCCCGACGAGCAACCTATTTCCACAGACCGGGATACTTTTGGCCCGCAACAACACCGGCGGCAGCCTCATCAATCAGCTGAAGAGCGTCAAGATTGTTGGCTATTTCTCGGTGGCCTGCTTCTACAATTTCGGTTCTGAAAACCTGCTGGTGAACGGGTGCTATTTCAATAACTTCAACCCCGCTGCCGGGGCGCGAGCGGCAGTCTGCACCGCGAACAACAACGCGGGCCTGTCGTCCCCGTTCACCACGATTTACAACCCGGTGCCGACGCCAGCCTCCACCACGGTCATCCGCTTCACTGACACAGACCTGGCTATCAACTCAGGTACGAACACTTCCGACTGCTTGTGCCTTGATGAAGTCGCGTCTTTCCGGGCCAGTAACCTGTGGTGCTCTGCGAACGGCTGTCGGTCAGGCGTGTACTTTGATCAGACCTACGGCTTCAGTTCGGACTGCAGTTTCATCGGTTGCTCGACTGAGCGAGCCGCGACGTTACCGACCTATGCCATTTACTTCGGCGCCGCTGCGTCGTCGATGACGAACGTCGCTATCTCCATCCATGACTGCAAGCTCTATTCCAATGCTTCAGGGGGGGCAGCGATTGGTGCTCATGATGCCAACGTCACTCTCAATGGTCTTTGGGTATCACGCATCAGTGAGGCCACGAGTCAGGGCCTGAACATTCCCGGTCAGCTCTCAGGACAGAGTTTCCTTCTGACCGGCAGCATGGTTTTGAACATCGGCAGCGGCTTGGGTGCTGTGGCGGCTGTCACCGGTAACTGTGTCCTCATAGGAAATTCCGCGAATTGGACATTTGGCGGCAATGGCGTGGATGGCACGAGTTGGGCCTGCAATGTAGCGCCCTATGCTTCCGGCTTCGGCACTCCGACGGGTAACACCATCACCACGAACTTTCCAGGGGCGACTGCAACGTTGCTGCAGACCAGTGGCGCAGTGGCCGAGATATTACTGGCACTCAAGGCGCGCGGCATCCTTCTCGCATGACCGTCAAGCACTTAATCCGCTGGATCTGGATACACATCCGTCAGTCTACCGGTGAAGCTGCTGTGCACGCCTTGGGCGAGCGTAGCGACACGCTGCACCGGGAAGCGATGCAGGAGCCCGATGCCAAGCGTTCTGCCGATCTTAGGGCTGAGGCGGACTACTACGCCGATGAACAGAAGGAGATGAAAGACGCGCTTTACCACGGGCAGAAGGAAAAGCCGGAGAAGCCCAAGTGAGTCTCGCGGAAGTTCTGATAACCGAGGAAGAGGGATGCATCCTTGAGGCAGCCATCGACACGATGGGCTACTGGTTTATTGGCTATGGGCACACGCTAGGGATTTCAAATGCCGAGAACGATGCACTGTATCGGGGTCTCATATGGACGCAATTAAAATCCGACCTACAGTTGGAAAAGGATATGGCGGCAGCCGAAAACACCGCTAGACAATTCCCCAACTGGGGCCAAATGAATGACAACCAGCAAGCCGCGCTCATCTCTATGACCTTCCAGCTCGGGGATAAGCCGCTCAACTGGCCAGATTTTATGGGAGCCCTGACCGCTCAGGACTGGAATGCGGCGGCTGCCGCAGGACTTGATAGCGATTGGGCCAAGTTTCAGACGCCGGGACGCGCTAAGCGCGAAATGCAAATACTTTCAAGTGGCCAATGGGTGAATTCATGAACGCCTTCCTAGCCTCTATCAAAGCCAAGCTGGCCTATTTCTGGGCCAATCATATCCAGAAGACCATCTCGGCTTTCCTTGTAATCCTTGCCGGCAGTGACGTGGTCGCCTACCTAACGGGGTTCGAGCACGACATCACAACCCTGATCGGGGGCCACTGGTACGCAGGCCTTCGCGTAGCCCTCGGCAGCCTCATCTTCTGGCGCGCCAAGCAGGCAACGCTGAAGCCACCGGAGCCGCCCCAATGAGCGCGTATATCTACGCCGCCATCGCGCTCCTCTGCGCTGCGGTAGGTGGCTACGCCACACATCTCTATGAGGACGTGCGTTATAGCCACCTGCAAAACCAGTTCACGAGCTACAAGGCGCAGGAAACGGCCAACGATGAGAAGACGCAAGTAGAGGCCGCAGCAAAGACAATGGAGCTACAGCAGCGCTCTGACGCTGCGGAGAAAGCCTATGTGCAGGAACAAAGTGAAGCGGCTGCTTATCGGGATGCTCATCCCGTGGCTGATGTACGGCTGTGCTACCAAGCCCCCAATGGTGGAAGCATGCCCCAAGCAACCGGTGGTAGCAGCGGAGCTAGCCATCCCAGCGCCGCCCCCACAAATGTTCAGCCGGTGCCTTCGCGAGATTCTGGCGTACGGACAGGGCCAGGCCCCGATGTCGGTGGACTGCTTAACTTTCTTGCGGCAAGAGCCGACGCCGTGAGCGCGCAGCTTCGTGGATACCAAGCCCGATGAAACCTTCACGGCGACCTTAAGGACGCTCCAGAAGGGCGCCTCATGGGCATCCGTCAACTACAGGTTTGTGCTTGCGGTGTTCAGCTTTATCGGCTTCGTGTGGGCGGCCGGTGCGTTCTGGGAAGGTCTTACGGGAAAGATCGATCGCCTCGAGCAGCGCGTAGCCGAACTTACCACCAAGATCGATTCCCTGCCCACACGCGACACCTCAGCCGCGGTGCTGCAGGAGAGGGTGAACGATCTTGAACGCCGCGTCGATGAACAATCGCGCAAGTGGGAAAGAGCAGAAGAGGGGGCCGACATCAACGTGAGAAGGAAACATCAGTGAAATACTTGATTGCACTCTTACTGGCCGCTACCGCAAATGCTGACGAACAGCACCAGCCCCGCACCCTCGGCAATGCCGCCGTTCTTCACGTCTACTGGTACGCACCCAAGACGCTCGAAGTGACGTATGTGGATTCGTATCTATTCAAGGACGAAGCCTCTTGCAAGGAAGCGATCCCCAAGGCCCTCATGATCGCACTCCCGACCGCAAGCGAAGGGGATCTCGTGATGGCCCCGCGCGTGGGAACCCACCGACAATGAATTGGCTCACCTCGGTGCGGGAAAGAGATTACTATTGAGCTTCGGGATTGTTTTTGGTGGATCTGAGCCCAGTATTTAGTAGTGCCAGCTAGGCATGAAACTTGCTTGCGGGAAGGAAGTTTTACCTTTCCTAGCCACCTATCACACTTTATGCGTTCCCTAAAGATACTATGGTCGGACCTTAGCAGCGGGTCTGGAGCTATGGCCAACAATCCTGCGGAAGTTGTGATACAGCCCTCTGGCGGGCAGATCACGATTTCTGAATCCCCGACGGTCACCTCGTCCGGCCAGATCATTTGGTCGACTAGGGACTTGCTCTTCCATCCTGATCGTCTAGAAGCCGCCAAAATCTTCGAGAAGAACGGCAAGGACGAAAAGTAGGAATTTCCCTTTCGTCGCCGCGCAGGGGAGGGCGAATTGTTTTTATTTCCTGCTCAGGACTTGAGTTAAACGGTGAGCCTTCTTATGGAAACAACTTTCTCGTCCCTATCGGGCGACTTCGGGGGCTGCAAACTGTATTCCCAATAGCCCCAATTACATCCGGCCATTGCGGCATAGATAGCGTCTATGCGGTCATCTTCAGTCACATAAGGCCCAGGACACCATCGACGCCAATAATTCTCTAGCCATACGCTCTCGGCACCAATCTCCCTTGGGAACAGAGCGAATTTGACGTGCCATTGTTCGCGCTCTCTAGCGCGGCGACGCCAACGAGTCTCATATCTCATTTCTGTCCCTCGGACTGTGATTCCGGTGGGCCGATATAGGCCCAACCGACCAAACGCACGCCAAACTCGTTAGTGACATCGAACCGCGCCAGCTGATAGCTGCGGGCCAAAATCCACCCAGCCGTAGGTATTATCATGGCTTAACGTCCACGGTTACGGCTGAGCGTGCGCTAGTGATGCATTCCCTCACACATTCACGCCAGTCGAACCCATGCGGCGCATCTACTTCTAGATTCATGGTGCGGAGTCTCTAAACGAGTGTCGTTCTGTGCCGGCCACTGGGATGCAGTACGACACTATCTGTTTCTGAGGGCCACGGATCGTCCGCAGCCGCTTTCCGCCCGTTAACCTCCACCGACCCGCGCTCGAACCAGCGTCTGCGCTCAGAGCCCGAGGCGAAGCCGTAGGACTTCCCCTCGCGGGACGGTAGCCAGATCCATGCGCGTATGAAATCAAGCATGCTCAACCGGATTTCTATTCATCTGACACGGTTGGAGCTGCTCGCCTGACGCGCGAGAGCGCCCACTCCATATAGGTTCTGCGCTTTTCCATTAGCTTCGGGGCCTGTCTCGCGACATTGCAGGCGAAATGAGCCAGCAGAATATTTGATTGCGCTGTGCCGCCATGCTTCACCGGCTGTATATGGTCCCTAGTGGCATAGTTCATGCAGCCCTTCTCCAAACAGATCGGCTTGTGACAAATCCAGCAGAGGCCACCCTGAACAGCCATGAGCCGCAATTTGAGCGGTACGTCAGGACGCCTGTCGAGTAGCTGCAGGATGTTCATTCAGTGCCGGCGAAGTTCGAACGCCCAATGGGCCCCAAGCCATTTTGCGATTTCAGCAGCGACCGCCCAACCGCCGACCAAAAGGCACCCACCAAGCCACACTCGTATCTCATGCATCATGGTTCTTGCCCATTCTCCGCCAACCATTCGGCAGTCCCACCCTCAACATCAGTCCACTGACCTAAAGGTACACGCGCAGGCGCCTTGGAACGATCCAGAGCGTGCCAGATGCCGCTGTCTGTGTGGTAAGCCACCCGCACATCGCAACCCCGGCGCTCGGCTTCTGCGGTGAACTGCTCCCACCTCTGGTTGATTTTATTCATTGGACCCGTTCTCAGCGCCTCTGCCTGATAGCTTCCGACCCTTTGGAGTGATGGCGAAGCCGGAGGGATCTACGTACACGCGCCCGTTATTGCACAACTCGCCGTTGACCGTGACCGTCCGGGGGCCATCGACGTGAACGCCTTTGGCGACCAGCCAAGCCATAATCGCAATGGCTACCTCGTCGCCGGTCAGCCGGATATCAACGCCTGGACCATACTTGGTTGGGCCGTTGCCGTAGATGATCCTCATGGATGCTCCGGTTTTGTTTTATTCGGTAGTCCCTTGGAGCACGGTCCGCAGGTGTTGTCAGCGAGCCTCATGCCGTGCGGGCATAGTCCGGCGCGTTCGTTATAGCCAGCAGCCCACGGCCCATCTTCCTCGCCGGGTCCGTCGGACGAGTCGTCCGGTGCTCCTGCTAGCGTTGCCGCCGCCAGCTTCTGCATGTCCTCGGCATGGACGTTATGGCCGTGCATGATGCGCTCCAGCGCTGCCCGAAGCCGCTCGATCTCGCCTATGGCGTCGCTCAGGGCAAGGCGGACATTGCGACTATCTCGTGCCGGGTCAGCGCGCAATACTTCCCGCAGCGTGCTCACAAGATTTGAAGTCGGCTGCTCGCTCATGTCATCCACCAAGGCCCTGAATAGTGACTGTGGGCGTCCGTGCGCCCGCACAGCGGGCACGGGCCTTCACCAGGACGCGGCTGCATAGGCGGGGCCTTGGAGGGACTGAGGCGGTGGGACAGCGGCGGGGGCTTTACTGGGCAAACTCAGCAGCGGTGGGACAGCGGCGGCGCGCGAGGTCAGGTACGGGCTCACAGGATCGCGCTCACCGAAGACCTGCCCCGGACGCTTGTAGGGCCCCATGCCGGTACCGAGGTCTCCGGGCAGGAGAGTCCCCACCGGCAGCACCGGGGCTGGCCCGTAGATAACCGGCTGTGAGGCTGAGATAAACCGGAAGTAGAGCTGATGATTGGCCCGCTGGTACATGGTCCGGGACGCCTTGAAGTCCACCAGCCTTTCGGCCGGCCAGAACTCGTTGAAGGCGTTTCCGCCAGCCTGAGCACGGCGCTCTATGTTCGCCAGAGCCCCTTTGAGTCGATGATCCTTGGTCATGTGAGCTATTCCAGTAATCCCAGTGCCCCCTGAACGTGTTGCCGAAGCTCGGCTATTGTCATAAAGCCGCCCCCGTGCCCGTGTAAGGTCTCCTGCGGCATTTCACTCAGATAGCCGTCTACAAGGCGCAGGACTCGCCACACGGCCCTATATTCCTGCGTGCTGAGGCCCCGGGCCGTAGTTACGGCGGACTTGCACTTTGGGCAGCAGATTAGAGTATCGACCTCAACGGTCTCTGCCATGGGGCCTGACCAATCGCAATCTGGATGCGCATCGCACACGAGCGTCTGTTCTGCCTCAGCCTCGGTTAGGCCGTTAAACGGTTTCGATGACAGCGGAGCAGGCATTAATAAAGATCCTCGCTGTAGAGCACGCCCGAGGGCTTCCCGACGATCTTGGCGGCTTCCTCGCGCGTAAGGAACGTCCCGAACTGGTCAATGAATCCCTGCTCGGCTTTCGCCCACCCTTTGGCTTCGTCCGGCAAGGGCGGCAGGGCGTTCAGCCGCTGAAGGCGCGCGAAGTCCTCGTAGGTCATCCCTAGGATCTGAGCCCACATGATGCCGTCTAGGTGCCGAGGGCCGCAGACCATCCGGCCGTCGGCGTGCCGCACCGCGGAACAAACGACCCGCTGATCTTCAGCCCGATGCTCTGCGCTCATGATTCAAACTCGGGGCGGTAGTCCTGCGGCTTGCTGAAATACAGCGTCCCATCCTGCCGCCGCCACGTAGACGCCATGGCCGCGTGACAATCCTTGGCCGCTGCTCCGTTGTACGCGTCGGGCTGTATGCGCAGCATGTACTGCTTGATGCTACCGTCGGGCTCTGGCGTGGAGTTGGCGACCGAGATCATGATGATGTCTGAATCATCCTTGCGCGGTTTGCGATAAAGCTTCGCGCCTTGCAGCCCCTTGACGTAATAGTTGTCCGGAAGTTCGTGAACCACTTCAGCCCCTGAATCCTTGATGTATCGCGCCGTACCATAACGCTCGATCATCACGCGGCGTACTTCGGCATTGTCCTCGGTCTCGATATGCTTGAGCGTAATCCACTCAGGCTTCACTACCACGAACGCCGGCACCATCACGCCGTGCCAGAAGTAGAGATTCTGCACGTCGCACTCCAAGGTCGGACCGGTCGCGTTGTGCAGTTGTCTGCGACCATTCACAAGCTCTGTCGTCACGGTGGGTTTTGCGATCCAGTACAAGGTGGTGTCTGTCCATACCAGCAGCCATGCCCCTGAAACGTAGGCATCGAATACGTGCTGGCTCCAATGAAGCACAGTCGGCTTCTGTAATTGCACCGCACCTACGTGCGTCGTGCTGAACCAGGACAATTCACCAGTCCACCACCAGGTGCGCCGATAGATGCACCACTCTGCAAAACTGTGTAGCGGTGAGAAAGTAACGAGGGCGTCGCTGGCGGCGCTGGCGGCGAGGGCGGCGCGGGCGGCGCTGGCGTCGTGGGCGGCGCGGGCGGCGCGGGCGGCGCGGGCGTCGCTGGCGTCGCTGGCGTCGAGGGCGGCGTGGGCGGCGCTGGCGGCGCGGGCGGCGCGGGCGTCGAGGGCGTCGCGGGCGGCGAGGGCGGCGAGGGCGTCGCGGGCGTCGCTGGCGGCGCTGGCGTCGAGGGCGTCGTGGGCGGCGAGGGCGTCGTGGGCGGCGAGGGCGTCGTGGGCGGCGAGGGCGTCGTGGGCGGCGAGGGCGTCGTGGGCGGCGCGGGCGTCGAGGGCGGCGCGGGCGTCGTGGGCGTCGAGGGCG
>Ga0302313_10000320_pt1 | contig 44388 bp, 39 predicted proteins | sample III_Palsa_N2_2_FD_200454 | JGI IMG/M metagenome (GOLD analysis project Ga0302313, IMG submission 200454) | Peat permafrost microbial communities from Stordalen Mire near Abisko, Sweden - III_Palsa_N2_2 | ecosystem: Environmental > Terrestrial > Soil > Palsa > Peat permafrost | place: Sweden...
TTATTGTTCCCTTGGATTCAAGCTAACTATCTGATTTTATTGGTGGAGCTGAGCGGGATCGAACCGCTGACCTCCTCGTTGCGAACGAGGCGCTCTCCCAGCTGAGCTACAGCCCCACACCACAGATTGCGACAGGCTCCCGAATAGGAGTCTGCCACCACGTTAGTTTAGCAGGGGATGCCCCGCAGAACCAAGTGTGGATTCCGATCAAGCCGCGTTGCTCGCATCTGCGGAAATCAGGACGGCCGCTTCGGAGCAACCAGTTGCATCTCCGCCATAACCCGCTGGAGATCCTTCCAAGCCTCAGCTTTTTGACGAGGATCCCGAAGCAGAAATGCAGGATGATACGTCACCGCAACTTTGGCCCCACATACCGTGTGCCAATGCCCACGCAACGACGCCAGCGATTGTTTGACGCCAAGCAGATACGTCGCAGCCGTCGCACCGAGGGCAACAATGACCTCAGGACGGACAACGTCTATCTGCTGGGCTAAAAACTGCGAGCACGTAGTTGCTTCGATAAATTCCGGCGTCCGATTTCCGGGAGGACGGCACTTCACAATATTTGCGATGTATACCTCTTCTCGCTTCAGACCCATCGCTGCAATCATGTTGTTCAACAGTTGGCCGGCCTTCCCAACGAACGGTACGCCGCTGGCATCCTCGTCTGCTCCCGGACCTTCGCCAACAAACATGAGCCGAGCGTTGGGATCCCCGTCCCCGAACACGATGGTCTTGCGTCCAGCGTACGCAAGAGGGCAACGCTTGCAATCACCGATCTCTGCCCGCACCGACTCCAGCGCTGCCAACCGATCAGCAGTAGGGATCGCACGCGTGGGCAGCGGCGAAAGAGTATCCAATGAGGGTGGTTTGGCCATCGGTGAAGGAAATTCTGATGATACAGCCGGAAGGTCAGGACGGGACACAGCAGGGACAGTGTGAACCGAATCCGCAAGACGTGAAGGTGCGAACCGCGTTTCGGTTGTCATTGATTGCGCAGGTACGGAAGGCTTCTCTAGCAATACCTTCGGCAACAACACTGTGGGTTCATCCCGGCGAAAAAGGTCGTAGACACCCATATCACGCAAGTAATCGACATACGCGCCGAGTTGTCGTTGGAGATCTACCGCTGTCATCTCCTCCATCACGCCGGTGACGGAAGTTTAGCTGACACAGTATAGGTCACCTTGCCTACCCGGATTTCATCCTGCGCAACGCGGCAAGCCTTGATCGAGTTTGAGACGCCAAGGGGCGGTGCACCGGACTGCAGCTGGCGAGCACGGCGCGCTGCACCCTTCACAAGACTGTATTTATTTTGGAGCGGTTCCTTGTCTGCCATCGACGAACCTCCGGGGAGATGATTTATCTTAGCGCCGAACCGTGTGCGCGCATGTCTCGCGAAGTGGAAATCTTGGTACATTCTTTTGCGCGCAGCTCCGAATCAACTACCAGCGGCGGCAACGCCGAAGCTTGCGAGTGCCGCCTCCAGGCGTGGGGATCGCGCGCCCGTGATGCACCGGGCAGCAAAATCTCCTTCTGTCGGCGTCGCATCGCCGCGTGCAGTGAGCACGATCGCCCGCATCTCTGACGCAGCCTGGTCGAGAGCATCATTCACCAACGCATAGCGATAGTCATCAATCCTCTGTAACTCGGTTCGCGCTTCCGCCAGTCGACCCTCGATGATCGATTCGTTGGCAACTCCCTCTGCCTGGCTTCGATTGCGCAGGCGCCGCTCCAGTACCTCCGGGCTTGGCGGGAGTATGAAGATGGAAACCGCCTCTGGCAGCTTCTCCATCACCTGAAGTGCGCCTTGAACATCGATGTCCAGAAGAAGGTCGGTGCCGTGGTCACGCGCCATATCGAGCGCAGCCATCGCGGTTCCGTAGTAGTTTCCAAAAACTTCCGCCCACTCCAGAAATTCGCCCGCGCCGATCATCCGCTCGAAGTGTTCGCGCGTGGTGAAGTGATATTCCCGGCCGTCCTCTTCCGAGCCGCGCGGCTTTCGCGTGGTATACGAGACGGAAAAGTCTAAGCCCGAAACAAGGCGACGCACCTCATTGACGAGAGTCGATTTGCCCGATCCGCTCGGCGCCGAAATGATGAACAGAATGCCAGCCATAGCTCTCGTTGTTTTCTGTAGTGTAACCCGTGCACGATGGCCGGGCGCTAGGCTGTTCCTTCACCCGCTTCGCTGAGCGCCAGGTCACCTTCTCCGAATTGCAGGTGATACAGGCGGTTGTACGTGCCGCCCTGCGCCAGAAGCTCTTCGTGCGAACCGAGCTCCGTGATGTACCCCTCTTCCATCACCGCTATGCGATCTGCGCTGCGAACCGTTGAGAGTCTGTGCGCAATCACTAGAACCGTGCGGCCGTGCATTAGGTTTCCAAGCGCGGCTTGCACCGCTGCCTCGCTCTCAGTATCCAGCGAGGAGGTCGCCTCATCGAGGATGAGGATCGGGGCATCCTTCAGCAACGCACGAGCGATGGCAAGCCTCTGGCGCTCGCCACCAGATAAGCGTGCGCCGCGCTCACCAATCAGCGTGTCATAACCGTGCGGCAGCCGCTCAATGAAGTCATGGGCCAGCGCGGCCTGCGCAGCCGCAATGATGCGTGCCATAGGAACATCAGGCTGACCATACGCAATATTGTTACGTACGGTGTCGTTGAATAGCACGGTCTCCTGCGTAACCTTACCTATCTGCTTGCGAAGCGAGACCAGCGTGAGATCGCGAACATCGTGATCGTCCAGATAAATGGCGCCGCCCGTAACGTCGAAGAACCTTGGAAGCAAATTCACGAGCGTCGATTTACCTGCGCCACTCGGGCCAACGAGAGCCACCACCTCACCTCGGCGAACGGTAAGCGAGACGCCATGCAAAATCTCTTTGCATTCCCCGTCGCGCTCGTAACCGAAACGGACATCGCGAAAATCAATAAGTCCACCGAAGCCCCTAAGCCCTATGGCCTTCTTGCGTTCCTGCACTTCGTCCTGGGCGTCAATGAACTTAAAAATCTCCTCACTTGCGCCAACCGCCTGCTGGAAACTGTTGTAATACGTCGGCATCTTCCGAACCGGGTCGTATAGGAGGATGACCGCAGCAAGAAACGTGATGAACTCTCCAGCCGTTCCTCCGTACTGTATGGAGTGTCGGCCATACCAAAGCAGTAGCGCGATGGCAACCGCTCCGAGCGCATCCATGAGCGGCGACGAAATGGCTTGCACCGAAACGGAACGCATATTCGCGATGAGCAGTCTGTCGGCAGCCTTACGGAACCGGCTCATCTCCCAGGGCTCCATACCAAACGCCTTCACGATGCCGTTACCCATGATTGTCTCTTGCACAATGTTCTGGATCTCGGCAAGCTTGTCCTGTCCACGGCGAGTGGTCTTCCGAACGCTACGCCCGACACGGCGCGTAGACCCAACAATGACCGGGACAAAAATCAGCAGTACCCAGGACATTCGGCCGCCGACGATGATGACTACCCCGACCATGAAGATGAGCGTGAAGAACTGTTGAATAAAGTCGCTCATGACCGTGGCCATCGCAGACTGCACACGCTCCACGTCATTGATGAGAGTAGAGATTAGCGTGCCCGATGTGTGGCGCTGAAAGAAAGCGGTTGAGCGTTTCAGAAGGGAGTCGTACAGGTCATTCCGTAGGTCGGTAATCATGCCAAACCCGGCCTTGTTGGCCAGCAGCGTACCCATGTATTCGCACAGGTTCTTGATGATCGCGGAAGCAACAAGAGCGACCGCAACGACCGTCCAGGCATTGTGGAAGTGGCGGGGTAGCAATACCTGCAAGTTGACGTGAAGATGGGTGTGAGGAATGACGAAATTGAGGACCTTGTCGGGCGCTGAAGCCGCACTCAAAACGTTATCGATGATCGGCTTGATCAGCAGGACGCGAAAGGCTGCTAGCGCGGCAACGACAACCATCAGTATCACGGAAAAAAGCCAATATAGAGTGTACGGTCTCATGTACCCGAGGAGACGCAGGACGAGCTTCATCCTTGACTCCAAATTATGCGTGTCAGATACATCCTGGCGAATATTTTCATCAATCGTTAGTGTACCGCCGCCCTCGCGAACAGCGTCATCCCTGCTTGTGCGGCATGTCCCGGTGCGACGACTTCGCACGATATCCGGCCGCTCCGAGTCGCTTCTTCAGCTCCTCCGCAATCATCACGGAGCGATGCTGGCCACCCGTGCAGCCGATTCCAATCGTGAGATAGCTCTTACCCTCGTGGATATAGTGGGGCAGCAGAAACGTCAGCATGTCGGTGACTTTGTCCAGAAATTCCTGTGTTTGCGGGAACTGACGGACATATTTCGCCACCTTGGGATGCTTTCCAGTCAGTTTGCGAAATTCGGGGACGAAGTGAGGGTTGGGAAGAAACCGAACGTCGAAGACCAGGTCTGCATCGCTTGGGACGCCGTTTTTGAATCCAAAACTAGTGACGGAAATCGTGAGGTTGCGATCGTTTTTACTTACGCCACGCGTGAATTGTGCGTTGATGTGCGCGCGGAGTTCATGGACATTGAAACGCGACGTATCGAGAAGGATATCCGCGACATTTCGAACCGGATCGAGCCTTCGGCGTTCAGCGCGTATCGATGTGGTGACCGTCTCTCCGCGACCAAGAGGATGCGGTCGGCGCGTCTCAGAGAACCGCCGAATCAATGCGTCGTCAGAAGCTTCAAGGAAGACAACCCGGGTAGGTAGAACTTTTTTTACCTTCGCTAGAATCGATGGGAAGCGGTCGAGGCGACTGCCTTCGCGCACATCCACCACCATCGCGGCGTGTGTGATCTCGGCGGACTTCGCAACCAGGTCCGCAAAGCGCGGAATCAGTTCAAGCGGAAGATTATCGACAGAATAGAATCCCAGGTCTTCGAACGTCTTGAGCGCCGAAGCTTTTCCAGAGCCAGAAAGGCCCGTAAGGATAACAAGCTCGCGCGGCTCAACATCGCTCGCCCGCCTCCGTTCCCTTGCAGACGCTTTACTTCGTGCCTTCACGGGCAGGTTCTTTGCCTTGCCGGAGACCTTCGAAGAATGGGTGGTCATCAGGAAATCGTAGCATCATCAAGGGTCGGCACCCTCCGGACGAAGCCCGAAGGATGCCGGAAGGATTAGTTGAACGCGGGCATGGCCCTTGGGCGATCGCGCACCGTCGCATAGCGTTCCTTATGACGAATGGCCTGCAGTTCCACCTTCTGTAATGCATCCCGGAGGGACGTCTCCATCTCAGCAGATTCACAGGTAGCCACCAGGCTGTCGTTGCGGCACTGCACTCTGACTTCGGCGATCTTGCGATACTTATCTTCCGTGAGAATGAAGTGCGCACTGCTGCAGCGATTCGCGACGAGGGCAACTCGACCCATTCCCGCTTCAGCAATCGTTCTAAGCTTTGGTGTGACGACGGTGTGACGTCCGGTGTATTCCATGATCATGAAGGATTCTCCTTGCAGCGCGAACGCTGCGGTTGAGACTCATGAGATGCAGCCATCGGCTAATGGAAAAACAAACTAGCGCTGGCGCCTTTGATGTGTGCTTGGAATTTGCATGTCTTCGCGATACTTGGCAACCGTGCGCCGAGTGACTTGGATACCCTGCCGCTGTAACTCTGCGGCCAGATACTCGTCGGTCCACGGTTTGCGAGGATCCTCCTCTTCGATGAGCTTCTTCACCCTTCTTTTCAGAAGAAGCAAAGGCAAATCTCCCCCCTCCGGTCCACCAACACCTTCGGAGAAGAAGAATCTTAGCTCATAAACACCCTGTGCGGTATGTACATATTTATTTGCCACCGCCCGGCTGACCGTAGAGGGGTGGACCCCAATCTCTTCCGCCACCTCCTTAATCATCATTGGATGCAGGCTTTCCACGCCCCGATCAAGGAACTCCCGCTGGCGTCGGACGATGATTTCGCAGGTGCGAACAATCGTATTTTTACGTTGCTCAATGTTGCGAAGTAGTTGAATCGCGGACTTGTAGCGCTCTTTCACGTACTCTCGAACGTCCCGGTCAACCGTCTTTTCGCGCAGCATGCGCCGGTAGCCTTTATTGAGACGCAAGGCAGGCATATCCTCTTCGTTCATCACGACCACATACTCATCGTCGCGCTTCACAAATGCGACGTCCGGCTCGATCAGGCGAGTCTCCACCTCGCTATAGCGTTGGCCTGGCCGCGGATCCAGCGTGCGGATCAGCTCAATCGCCTCGTTGACTCTCTCAGCCGGCCGTCGACAAAGTCGAACAAGCTCCCGCATATCCTTCTTTTGCAACAGCGCAAGATGCTGGCTCACGATGAGAGCGGCGGTATCGATCGTCGGTAGTCGCTGATCGTCGGATTGGGTCTCCACCGGGGCTTTCGCCCGGCGCGCCTCAGCAATTTCCAGGTCACGACGCAGCGCATCCAGCTGACACAACAAGCATTCACGTAAATCTCGGGTCCCGACTCCCGGAGGGTCAAGGTGAATAACCACAGCACGCGCTTGCTCAATCAAGGCCAGGCACTCTGCCGACGTCATCTCCGAGCCTGGTAACGCAGCGCACATCGATTCCGCGAGCTCTTCAGAACTTGCTGTCAGATAACCGTTCTCGTCCAGGTTTCCGATGATTAGCTCAGCCACGGTCTTCAGATCGTCGCCCAACGTCAGTGAGCCTAGCTGCCACATCAGATGGTCGGTCAAGGTGCTGGGCTGAGATAGGAACTGTTCGAAGGATGGCTTGTCCAGATCTTCGAAATTGGAAGCCGTGCGATAACCAGGATCTAAATAGTCCTGAAAGTAACTACCAAAATCAATCTCGTCGAAGGGATCCTTCTCTTTATGCTCCGCCTCGCCGGCTACGTCCTCGGCGCTTCGTTCGCGGGTCCCCTCTTTGCCCGACCGCTCATCCAAAGTCTCGGTAGACTCGTCGATCTCCTCAAGCACTGGATTTGCAACCAGCTCCCCATTAATCATGTCCTTCAACTCAAGCTTATTGAGCGCCAGGACGCTGACCATCTGGACCAGTCCCGGGGTCAATACCTGGCGTTGAGAGAGCTTGACGTTTAAATGGGGCTGCAACAACGGTTCTACCTCGCAAATAGCCTGGAAAGGTTCTACCGTGCCGCCGGCAACTTACCAGCACGCTAAGGGCCAGTTTATCGCGCAATTATAGAAAAAGATTAAACTTCGGAATCCATTTCGACACCCCACTCCACGGACGCCCCGCTAAACCAAGGAAAATCCTTCGCCAAGATATACCCGCTTGACGTCAAGATCTCGCCCCAGTTCCCCCGGAGTTCCGGTCCGGAAGATGCGACCCTCATTGATGATGTACGCGCGATCAGTAACCGACAACGTCTCCCGAACATTGTGATCGGTGATCAGCACGCCGATGTCGGCAGCCTTCAGATCAAAGATGATCTGTTGAAGCTCCAGAACAGCAATCGGGTCAATTCCGGAAAACGGCTCATCCAGCAGAATAAACGCAGGTTCGATCGCCAGGCATCGGGCAATTTCAACGCGACGGCGCTCTCCCCCGGACAGCGCGTAGCCGCGAGTCTTGCGTACATGTCCCAGATTTAGCTTAGCGATAAGGCTTTCGGTACGCTTGCGCCTAACCTCCCAGGTGAGGTGCTGAGTCTCGAGCACCGCCAGGATATTTTCCTCAACTGACAGATTTCTGAAAACCGATGGCTCTTGCGGAAGATAGCTGATGCGATGCTCGCGGGCCCGGAGATACATCGGTGTGCGGGTGATGTCGACTCCGTCTGTAAGTATCCGGCCGGAATCTGGCCGCACCAAGCCGACGATCATGTAGAACGATGTCGTCTTGCCTGCTCCGTTCGGCCCCAACAGGCCCACAACCTCGCCCTGGCGGATCTCGAGGCTGACGCCACGAACCACCTGGCGACCTCCATAGGCCTTCGTCAGATCCTCGGTCTGGAGGGTTCTCATCTAGCTAATGCCTCTCTTCCTTCTTGCTCGGAGGAACGTTCGTTTCAGTGTGAACACGTTCCGCTTTTCCCTTGGGCAAGCCCTGTTCCCCAGCCACCACAATCGTACTACCTGCATCGCCAAAGATCAGCGTAGTGCCGGTTATGCTGCCCTGCTGGGTATCCGTAATGTGCGCCGGAACGGAAGGCGTGCCCGTCAAAATGTAGTTTGCCTTGGAAGCCGTATAGAGCAACTGCTCGCCCGTCCCGTGGCGCCCAGGCTGGTCAATCTGGACCGTCCCGTAAACGACCACCCGATCAATCAAGCCGCCGAAGGGATTCGGTTCGCTGCTCGAAGACGGCACCGAAGGCGCTGTGGCCGAAGTGTGAGCAGCGGCAAGGAAGGCTACAGCATGTTGTCCGCGCACTTCGCCCATCGTGCCCTCGATCGTCACGCCGCCGGAGAAGGTCGCCTCCCGCCGCAGGTCGTTGTAGTCCATCTTCGGGCTGGCGACGCGGATCACACTCGGCAGGCGAACCGGCGCTCCCGGCTTCGGCGCAGGCGCGCTCGAGGCAAGGATGGCATGAACGAGACCGTCGGGCTTGCCGGGTCGCGCACCGAAAGTTCGCTTGATCCCGTCAAAGAGCAGGATCGCCGCTTGGATCTGCGACGCATCCTGCCACATGCGGGCGGGCGCTGCATCCGTGCCATAGAAGGTGGCGAACCGTGTCGCGTGATCAAAGTGTGCGCTTGCCGCCAACACGTGCGTCATGGGCTCGGGCTTCGCGTTCAAGGACACATTCGGTGTGGTCGCCGCGGCATTCTGGAACGTAGCCTGCACACCGCCGCTCGCTTCGGCATCTTGCGTGCTTTGGTTCAGCGCGACGGTCGGCGCAACGATTGATCCATCCTCGCCCTCCAGGTGGACGCTACCCGTGAGCGTGAGAATCTGGGTTTGCCCCTCATAACTTGCGCGCGCCGCCGTCCCACTAGTCGTAGAGGCTGGCGAAGTCGACCCAGGCTTTGCAGCGGCTCGGTTATGGAAGATCACATTGCCCGCCTGCACTGCTGACGCAATGCTCATGGCCACGGTCGGTGACGGCGCCCCGGCAGAAGGCACAGACGCGAAGGAAATTTCGAGCGAGTCGCCGCTGCTGATCTCCTGCTCGCCCAGAGGCGCATCCTGTTGCAGCTGCGTGTGCCCGATTCCGTATAGCTTCTCCGGATGCACCTTGCCATCGGCCGCCTGCGCGAACGTGGTACGAAGGTCATCCGCGCGTACCTGCACATTCTTTAACCCCGGGACCTTGGAGCTCTCGACGGATCCCCCCTTTGCCTGCGCGACAACCGACTGCCCGCTCGCATGCGCTGAGCCGATCGCACGAATCTCGGTGAGATGTGCTGGAGATTTATGTTCCCCGGGAGCGAAAAGAGCAATGATCTTTGCGCCATCCATTGAGCGCATCAAGCCGCTTGGATTCGGCTTGCGATCGACCATGGAGAGCTTCGCCCCACCGGTCGCGACGACCCTTGTCGGCTGCCCCTGCGCATTCATCGCTACATCCACCACAGCTGCGGAACCTTGTACCGGTCTCAGGGGGTTGCTATCGACCAGCACCACATCGCCGCTCAACTTTGCCGTTTGCGGAATCGACTGTGCGTTGAGCGACGCCTCGAGACGATTGGCAGTAACCCGCTGGTTCTTGTCCGTCAGCACGACGTGATTGTTGCTCTGCACGCTTTGGATCGAGCCATCCTTGCGAAGGTCCATCACCGCAGAGTCGGCTGTCATCCTGCGCCCGTCGGATGTAACCACAGGCGCCGTGAGCTTGGCCACGTTCTCGTCGCGCCGCATGTCCGCACGCGCGGCGATCACATGCAATGGCTTCCCGTGCGCGAGGCCATCCATATGAACATTTGCCAGCAGCTTGATGGTGTTCTCGTTGGTGTCGAACTCGGCGCCAACCGCGGTGCAGGTCATGTCGCCGTAGCTGAATTCCACCTGTTGGTCGGTTGCAGCAACTCCGAGCTTGCGCGCGTAGACCAATCCGCTAGTGCGCACGTGGATCACCGGGGCTGACTGCAGCTTAGCCTTCGAGGAGGCTATGGGCTGTGACGCCGAGTGACCTCCGTTGGCCAGACCTTCCGGCGGATGGATGTCCATGAAGACCTCGCCCTTGGCGCGCGCCACCTGCTCATTCTGGTCGTACTCCATGTCAGAGCCGTAGATGTGATCAGCGGCATCGCCATGGCTGTTGTAAAGCAGCAGTTCGGCGTCGTGCAGGGCATACTTGCCGCCACCTAGCGTGCTCTCGGTCTTGGCGCGGATCGTGAAAATCTTCTTGCCCTTGAGCGACTGGGAGTACGTAACTCCGTTCGAGTCGTGCGTGACGGACACACCCGAACGTGCAATGATCTGGCGATATGCCTTCAACGCTCGAAAGCGGCCGTAACCAATGAACGCAGCCAGAACTCCCGCCAGAAGCAGGGCTCCCGTTAACAGTACCCACCGAAGCCTTTGTATCGACAGCTGCATCGTTCTTCGTAGTTCCCTGCTCTATCTTCTCATTGCGCGAATGGCCTCTTGCTGACGGTGAGACGAAGCAATCGCTAGAATGTGGAGATGGCCGATCAGTTATATCTCAGTTTGTGGTATCCGAACTTTCGATTGGAGTCGCTGCCGGCAGCGTTGGTCGGCGTGTTGCGGCAGTTTGCGGTCATCGCCAAGGACGGCCAGGCGAACAGCGCGCTTGGGCGCGTGGCAGCCGCGAGCGTGTATCCGATCGACTGGACCGAGTCACCCACCTATCAGCGAATTTACGTGAATGATGACCGGGCACAGACCTCCGAGGACACGGAAGGTTCCATCATCGAGAACGCCGTTGCCGAAGCCACTGAGCAGCTGCATGACGACATGGCCTACGAGTTCGAGATGCGCTGGATGCTGTGGCTTCCGGAAGTTGCGGAAGCGGGGTTGGATACAGCGTGGCGCCTCGAGCCCTGGAGGGTCAAGATCACGGGCTTCGGTCCGCAGTTTGATGCAGGCAGCTTCGAACAGAATGGGCAGATCCGCGTGGACTTTGGCCTCGACACGCCCTGGGTGCTCGAAGACGAGTCGCTCGACGAAGATGCTGCGGAACGCATCAAGCACAACGTGGAGAAGCTGCTGGCGTTCACCCTGAGCGTGGAAAAACACTGCGGCATCTCCAGCCGCTTGTTGTGGACCGAGAGCGGCGAGCCGCTGGCTGAGAAATTAATTGCGCGATTGCAGCGGCTGAATTGAGGCCGGGGGGCCCCTCCCCTCCCAAACTTTTTGATCCAAATTGCCGAGACGTAGGCGCTTGGGCGCGGACCTGTGAAATTCTGCTTTCGCGGGAGTCACGTTTGTTCGAGAGTCAGCCTGCGGTAACGATCTCGGGGAATCGGCTGGAACTAAAGCGTCTGTGAGAAGGATATCCCTGTAGGCAGTGTGACGATCTCAGATAGGTCGCTGATTCCATGGATCGTGGTCACGATTGCCAATAGGATCGCCAACCTAGTACGTCGGACAAGGGGGTTGGGATCCATCACCATGACCTGTTCGAAGAACGCATCTACTTCTGGTCTAAGCCGCGCTATTCGTTCGAGTGCGGCAACATAATCGTGCTGGGCAGTCAACGCTTTGACGTCAGCCTCAACTGTTTCCGCGGCATCCCAAAGAGCTGCCTCGGCTGGTTCAGCAGTGCCACCTCCGCCCTGAAACACAACTTTTAGTTCTCCAGTTTCGGCCGCCTGGGCGAGGATGTTCTTCATCCGTTTGAAAGCGGCACTCACAGCTAGGAAGTCTGCGCTACCCCGAACGGCGGTGACAGCATTAGCGCGGGCTATGAGATCGGGAAGATCATCCGACCCGGCGGCCATGGCCGCTTTAGCGACGTCATAGGCCAATAATTGACGTTCACGGAGATAGAAGTCAATGCGCTCGTTGAAGAAGACCCTGAGTCTTTCTGTGACCTCAGGCTTCGGAGCGACAGCGCCAATGACCTCGGAAAGCAGCAGCGGCAAATGGGTCCTGGACTCGACGAGGATACTGACGATGGCGTTGGCAGCACGTCGTAGAGCGAAGGGGTCCTTGGATCCGGTGGGCTCCAAGCCGAGAGCGAACATATTAGCGATAGTATCGATGCGGTCGCCGAGGCCAAGAATGCAACCTTCCGCTGAGCGCGGGATGGCGTCGCTGGCTGAAGCTGGCAGGTATTGGTCGTAGATGGCCTGCCATGTAATGGCGACACGGTCTTTGTCTGCAGCTAGCCTAACGTTCTTATCAGCTTCACCCTTGAAGTACAGTCCGCCGATGATGCCTTGAAGCTCCGTAAACTCCTTGACGAGTTCGCTAGTGAGGTCAGTCTTCGCAAGACGAGCGGCATCGCTAAGCGCGTTGTGATTGACCGTAAGGCCGCGGGCTTCGGATAGCTCCGCGAGTCTACGGCAGATCTCCAAGACGCGCTCGGACTTTTCGGCGTAGCTGCCAAGGTCTTTCTGGAAGGTGACGTTCTCGAGCAGCTTCACGCGGTCGGAGAGGGGGACGCGCTGGTCGAACTCCCAGAAGAAGCGGGCATCGTTGAAGCGGGCACGCAGAACGCGCTCGTTGCCCTGACGGATGGTGGCGGCGTTCTCATCGTTGAGCGCGATGTTGGTCACGGTGAGAAAGTGCGGCGCCAGCTTGCCGTTCGCGTCTTCGACCGCGAAATATTTCTGGTGGTCGCGCATGACCGTGACCAGGACTTCTTCGGGCAGCTCGAGATAGGCGGCCTCGAAGTTGCCAAGCAGCACATCTGGCCATTCCGTCAGGTGGGTGACGGCGTCGACCAGGGGATGATCTTCACGCCAGCGGGCGTTCGGAACTTCGCGCGTAACGTGATCGAGCGCCTTGCGGATCTTCTGGCGCCGAACCTCGACATCGGCGATCACGTGCTCGCCTTCGAGTTGCGCGAGGTAGCTGCTCGGCGTCTGGATCTCAAAGGCGTCTCCGCTGGACAACACGCGGTGACCATACGTTGCACGCCCAGCGGTCTTTCCGGCGAAGGTCACAGGCACGATCTCTTCGCCGAGCAGGCACGCGAGCCAAAGGACGGGGCGGACGAAACGCTCAGGCTTGCCGGGGCGCCAGTACATGTTTTTCGGCCAGTAAATCGCCCCGATCTCTTTGGGAAGCTCCCCTGCGAGGACTTCGGCGGCAGTGCGGCCGCGCTTGAGCGAGGAGGCGGCGAGGTAGTCGCCCTTGGGCGTAGAGATGGTTTTCAGGTCAGCAACCGCGACGCCGGACTTGCGTGCGAAGGCTTCGGCGGCGGGCGTGGGAATGCCATCCTTAAAAGCGATTTTGACGGCGGGCCCGATAGTCTCTTCTGTAATGTCAGGCTGCTGGGTCAGGACATCGCGGATCACGACAGCGAGACGCCGCGGTGTGGAGTAACTGTGCGCAACCGGCTCAGCGGAGACGAGTTGCTCGCGCGTGAGCAGGGTGAGGGTGCGCTTCAGCAGCTCCGCCTGCGCGGAAGCGAGCATGCGGGCTGGAACTTCTTCTAAACCGATCTCGAGTAAAAAGTCTGGCATTCCGTTCCTAAGTATTTCTTGTTATGCCGCAGCGATAAGTCTTCCCTGCTCAGCATAGATTTTGGCGACGCCTACGATGAGGTTGCGGATGCGCCCCATCACGCCTACACGCTCGGTGACGGAGATCGCGCCGCGCGCGTCGAGCAGGTTGAAGGTGTGCGAACACTTGAGCGCGAGCTCATAGGCGCCGAGGGTCGGGAAGCGGAGAACGGCGAGCGCGTCGGTGTTTTCTTCGACCAGCACTTCCCTCGCGCGGACCAGCAGGGCGAGGCACTCGGCTTCGTAAAGCTCGAGATGCTTCCAGAGGCTGGGGACGTCGGCGTAGTCGAAGCTGTAGGCGCTGAACTGCTGCTCTTCATGCATGCGAACCTGGCCGTAGGTGAGCTCGGCCCCGGTTACAGGGTCGCGCGACCAGACGATGTCGTAGATGCTGTCGAGGTCCTGCAGGAACTGCGCAATGCGCTCTAACCCGTAAGTGATTTCGCCGGAGATGGGATCCAGGTCCATGCCGCCGCACTGCTGAAAGTAAGTAAACTGCGTGATCTCTTGGCCGTCGAGCATCACCTGCCAGCCGACGCCCCAGGCACCCCCGACGGGCCACTCCCAGTTATCTTCTTCGAACTTGATGTCGTGCTGATCGAGGTCGATGCCGATAGCTACAAGGGATTCCAGATAGAGTTCCTGGACGCGCTCCGGTGGCGGCTTCAGAATCACCTGCAACTGCGTATGACGAAACAGCCGGTTCGGATTTTCGCCGTAGCGTCCGTCGGCCGGGCGGCGCGAGGGTTGCGCGTAGGCGATGCTGATGGGCCTAGGGCCGAGCACGCGCAGGAAGGTGTCGGGTGACATGGTGCCGGCGCCGACTTCGAGGTCGTAGGGCTGCTGGAGCACGCACCCGTGCTCAGCCCAGAAGCGCTGCAGGGTGAAGAGCAGCTCCTGGAAGGTTAGGGATTTCCTCTTTTCAACTACCGAAGGCATCCCATGATTCTAAATGCTGATCAGGCTCGCACCGTCCGCTTCTCAGGACGTGGGCTTGGGCGGCGTGTTTGTCACCGCTTGTTTAGGGGCCTGCACTGGCTGAGTCGGCAGCGTAAAAAGAGCGCTGGCGACGCGGCTGCGTCCATCACAGCCAACGGCGAAGGCCTGGACACGGGTCGTTGAGGTTATAACGATAGGCCGATGGTGCAAACCAAACCAAGGTGAAGACTCGGTCGGCGTCGTGCCATCGGTCGTGTAGTAGATGATGGCTGAATGATTGAATTCGCTGATCTTTACACGTTGAGGCGTATCGTAGGTGCCGGGCTTAACCGAGAATCTGGGTGGGATCAGACTGACCCGCTCTGGATGACACACGTACACGTTCCCCTGCTGGTTGAGCATTGTCTGGTTCTGAATTTGCTGGTTCTGAATGGTGGCAAAATCCTGCGCAACGGCGGGAAGGCAAAAGGCAAGCATTGATAACACAGCGAGTCTTCGCATAAGGCACCTGCTTATAGAACGTCTCATCCTGCAGAAAGTCGCGAGGCTTAGAAGAAATTATCAGGCTTGCGTGAGAACTGTGGCGCTGCGGAGGCGGCGTTCGAGGTGGCGTTCGAGGGTGGCAATGGCGAAGGCGCGCAGGTCGGCGGAGCGGGTGAGAGGCCAGGGTTCGGTGAGGAGCTCGGCGAGGGGAGTGCGGAAGATGCGCGCGGTTTCGGCGACCGAGGCGGCGGTGAGGGCGTGGCTGCCGGGGCGACGGTCGTCATAGCATGTGGCGCCGTCGGCGGTGGGCGACCAGTAGACGGTCTGGCCTCGCAGATCCAGACCACACGCAGCGCAGTGGCCGAGCTCCGGCATCCAGCCCATCAGGCGGTTCATCCAGAGGCAGAAGTAGAGCGTGGGCAGCCAGACGTTTTCGGAGCGAAGGCCCGTAAGCACAGTAACCGCCAGACGGTAGATGTTGTCTTCAGGGGCCTGGTCGGGCATCGCTTCTTCGAGCACTTCTGTGACGAGTTGAAGGCCAGCGAGCCGGAGAGTTTCAATCGGCGCAGTAAGCGGGGACCAGAGAATCTCGAACTGGTCGAGCCGGACCATGTCCTGTTTCGGGCGCTCGGTGTAGTGGGCGCGGACTTGCGTGGCCGGCTCTAGAGCCCCACCAAATCGTCGGCGCGATTTCAACGCATGGCGGGCTACGCCTTTGACCTTGCCCTGATCGCGGGTGAAAAGCGAGACCAGCAGGTCGGCCTCGTGGAAGGGCCAGGTGCGGAGGACGATGGCCTCGCCGTGATGTTGGATTTGGCGGCCTTCAGGCATGGAGTTCCATAGTACCGCGCAGCTTAAATGCTAAGCGCGCAGCATAGGCTGCGCGCTCGCGTGAAGAATCAGTAGCGGGAGAGATTGGTCTAGCGGCCGAAGTGGGTTGCGTTCTTTTCGCGGAAGCTTTCCCACTTCTCGGGCAGGTCATCGCTGCCGAAGATCGCCGAGACCGGGCAGACGGGAACACACGCGCCACAATCGATGCACTCGACCGGATCGATGAAGAGCTGGTCGTCGGTTTCGGCACCGTCCTCGTCAGCCTTGGGGTGGATACAATCTACCGGACAAGCGTCCACACACGCCCGATCCTTGGTGCCAATACAGGGTTCCGCAATTACATACGCCATCTCAATTTCTCCTTGATACTGCTTTGACTCAAAACTTCACGAGTAGTGTACTCATTTTAGCAACAAAGCCGGATGGGTCCGAAGACCGATCTTGAATTTACGGTAATCGGTTTGAGGCCCGGATTCTTTGCACTGGACTAGCGGCCTTCGGCGGCGCGGCGGGCGGCAAACTCGGCAGGTGTGAGAATAGGCTCGAGGTTGCGGCCGGCGAACATGTCGGCAAAAAGATGCTCCATCGACGGGTGGATGAGGCCGTTGGAGGCGAGAATTTCGCGGCTGTCGAGTGTGAACTTGCTGCCGTCGAAGTGGGTAATGCGGCCCCCAGCTTCCTCGACAAGCAGAGAGCCGGCGGAGGTATCCCAGGGGTTGAGTTGGAACTCCCAGTAGCCGTCGAGACGACCGCAGGCGACGTAGGCGAGGTCGAGGGCGGCTGAACCGGCGCGACGAACTCCGTGCGAGCGCAGCGTGAACTCCTGGTAGAAGTGGACGTTGGGGCTCTTGTGACGCTTGTTGCTGGGAAAGCCAGTCGCGATCAGCGACTCGTCCAGCGAATGCGCGCGGGAGACGTGGATAGGCTCGCCGTTCAGCGTAGCCCCTTCGCCGACCGCCGCCGAGAACATCTCGTCGCGCAGAGGATCGTAGATCACGCCAGCGATCATCTCTCCATCCTGGTTTGCGGACAGTCCGGGAATCCGGCGCTCGCAGCCAAGTACGACGCAGAAAGCGGGAAAGCCGTGGGCGAAGTTCGTCGTGCCATCGAGCGGATCCACATACCAGCGAAACTCCCCGTCGAGGCCCTCGCGAGTTCCCTCTTCGCCGTAGATTCCATGCTCGGGAAATACCGCGCGAAGGCGGGTCCCAATCAAGGCTTCGCTGGCTCGATCGGCTTCGGTGACGAGGTCGACGTCGCTTTTGTATTCGGTCCGCACGCCGCGATGATAGAAGTCCCGCAGCAGGGCACCAGCCTCGCGCGCGATGGATTCGGCAATGGGAAGAAGCTCGGCCATCCTAGAGGCCCGCTCCGTCGTCCCGCAGCGTAACGCGGCGTGGACCCGCAGCGCCGCCTTCGGTGATCGTGCGAATCTGCGCCTTGTAGATGAAAAGATTCGGCTTTCCTTCGCGGGTGAGGCGAAGCATCATGTCGTCGAAATATTCCACCCAGCCGCTAACCATCTCGCCGTCGCGCAGCTTGATGGTGACAGGGACCTGGCGGTCGCTGAGAGATTTGAGGTAGAGCGCTTCCTGTCCGGTTTCGCCGGCAGGTGGTCCTTTGTGACGCTTCTTCGTCGCCATGGATAGATTGTACGGTGCGCGATTGCCGGAAGTCTCAGGGCTGAGCTGCAGCGTAGTACGTCGTGCGGTAGCGCAGGGTGGTTCGCGATTGCAGCTCAGGGTTGGTGAGCTGCAGATGGATGTGTCGGATCGGTGACATTTCGGGCGTTTCGGGCGGGTAGTACCCAAGGGCGTACTGGGTGCGCAGATCGTCGGACACGTGCTCGAGCGCGAGGGCGAGATCGGTATGCTGAGTGATGGTGTAGGACTTGCCAGCGGTGTCGGCCGCGAGCTGCATGAGGGCATGTTCGCCACCGGTATCGCGACCGGCGTCAGCCTCGACAGGGATCAAGACGAGCGAGTAAACCGTTGCGCCCGCGCGCTGAGCGGCTTCGAGCGCCGAGCCGTAGGATCCATGATGCGTGGTGTTTTCGCCGTCGCTGATCAGGACGAGGACGCGGCGTGCGTTCGGTGCGAAAGCCTCGTCGGAAAAGCGCTGGCTCGCGAAAGAGACGGCATCGTACAGCGCGGTGGCATGACCGTGGTGAACGTGACGGAGCGCGGTGTCGATGCGTCGGGGATCGCTGGTAAAGGGTGTCCGCTCGGCAACCGTATCGGCGAAAGCGATGAGGGCGACCCGCGCCTGTTGCCCTTCAAATGAGTGGAGGAATGTGTTTGCCGCGGCACGCTCGAGTTGCTGATAAGGAGCGACGCTCTCGCTGGCATCGACGACGAGGACGACGTCAAGCGGAGTCGCCGAGCCTTGGTCGAAGAAGGCAATCCGCTGCGGGCGATCGTCTTCGGTGAGCGCGAAGTCGGAGACGGTGAGGTTGCGAACAGGCGCACCGTGGTCGTCCGTGGCGTTGAGCGCGAGGGTCAGCAAGCGGGAGTTGAGTTGGAGAGTCGCGGGCTGCTGAGCGGTGAAGGTGAGTGGAAACGCCCAAAGGGCAAGCGCAGACAGGCGAAGAGTGCTGCTCATCGCGCGGGGCCTGCGAGATCCTCGGGAAAGGGTTCGCCATCGGCCCACGCAGCACCGTCGACGAACTGCTCTTTCTTCCAAATGGGCAAAGTTTTTTTGAGCGTATCGATCACCCATCGGCAGGCGTCGAAGGCGGCCCCCCGATGGGCGGAGGCGACGGCGATCAAGACGCTGGTTTCGCCAACGGTGAGGCGCCCGAGACGATGGACGATCGCGACGTCGCGTACGGCGAAGTGATCAATCGCCTCAGAGCGTAGGAGGTACATCTGCTGCAGGGCCATCTGCTCGTAAGCCTCGTAGTCCAGGTGTAACGTGCGCCGTCCGCGCGCATTGTCACGAACGATGCCGTCGAAGACGCAGACGGCTCCATCGGCTCCCGACTTGATCGCGCGCTCAATCGCCGCGGCGTCGATGCGCTCACGCACAAGGGCGACCAGCGGGGTCGAAGGCATGGACCCCTCGAGACCTCCACTGACAGGGGGAAGGATCGCCACCTCGTCGCCGTCCTGCAGGATATAGCTGCGCGGACTGTACTGCTGATTCACGGCAATGGCCGCGGAGTGAAGCGCAACCGCGTCGGTGAGACCCTCGCGGCAGAGAACTGCCAGAAGATCGTCGACGGACGCGCCGGTAGGGAGATCGCGCAAGTCTGCACCTGCGGGGACTATAGTTTTGAGGGCGCCAAACGCAAGCAGCCGCACGCGGATATCGGTGGAACTCATGTCCCAAGGATACTTCGGTCCTGAACGAAGGGCGAAGACGGTTTATGATGCGGTGCATGGGCTGGATACACTCGGGGCAAATCGGGTCCAAGGGTTTCAAAACACTGGAGGGTCCATGTTAAAGGGATTTCGCAATTTCGTACTACGCGGTAACGTGATGGATTTGGCAGTCGCCGTGATTATCGGCGCAGCGTTCACTGCAATCATCACCGCACTCACCACAAACATCATCAGTCCACTGCTTGGCGCAGTGGTCGGTAAGCCCAATTTCGATTCCCTGGTGGGACACGTCAATGGCGGCGAGATCAAGTACGGGACGTTTTTCACGGCCGTGGTCAACTTCCTTATCATTGCGGCGGTGGTGTACTTCTTCCTGGTGCTGCCAACGCAGTACCTGCTTAAGAAATTCAACCCGCCTGCGGCCGAACCGCCGACCACGAAGGCCTGCCCGCAGTGCCTCGGGGACATACCGGTGGCTGCCACTCGCTGCAAATTCTGCACACAGCCTGTTTAGTCCAATTCGATCCGGATTCGGCCCGGGTTGCGATCATCGCGTACACTCCTAGCATTCCATAGGAGTTCGTACTTATGCGTCGATCGACAGCCTGGGCCGTTTCGTTGTTCGCTTCCATATTTTCGTTGCAAGCTGCAGCACAGGCCCAAGCGCCGGCCAGCCATGTGTTTGGTTACGAAGATTTTTCGCAGCAGGCCAAGTGGGACCACGCCTTCATGGAGATCCCCAGCGCCAAGCTGGCCGGCGAAGAGTTGAAAACCCTGACCGCGGCTCCGCACTGGGCAAGCTCGCCCGAGGACCATGCGACGGCGCTGTACGTCGCGGAGAAATTTCGGGCGGCGGGACTGCAGACCGAGATCCAGCCATTCCGCGTCTGGCTGAACAAGCCGGTAACGATTGAGATTGAGGCGTTCGACGCCAGCGGAAAGAAGCTAATGTCGGGGCCCACGCCCGAGCATGTCGATCCAAAGGCTTATGGCGGCGATCCGTTTCAGGACGATCCGCGCATTTTACCTGCCTTCAACGGCTCGTCGCCTTCTGGTGATGTAACCGCAGATGCGGTATATGCGAATTTCGGGACGCTCGAAGACTTCAAGAAGCTGGCTTCGCTGGGCGTCAGCATCAAGGGCAAGATCGTGATCGTACGCTACGGCGGGAACTTCCGAGGCGTAAAGGTATACATCGCCCAACAGTATGGCGCCGCGGGCGTGCTCATTTACTCGGACCCCGGTGATGATGGTTACGTAAAGGGGGATATGTACCCGCGCGGGCCGTACCGTCCCGAAACGGGAGTACAGCGCGGAAGCGTCCAGTTCCTGCCGCTGTATCCGGGGGATCCGGAAACTCCAGGTGTGGCGTCGACGCCGGACCTGGCCGACGCTGCGCGCATTACCGACCCTGCGAAGATGAACCAGCCGTCGATCCCAGCGAACCCGCTTTCCTATCACGATGCAGCGCCGATTTTGCAGGCTCTCGATGGGCCCGAGTCGCCGCGCGAATGGCAGGGTGGCCTTCCCTTCACTTACCACCTGGGCGGAACGGGCGCGGTGAAGGTGCACATGCACCTGGTCCAGGATTACCAATTGCGCACGATCTGGGACGTGGTAGGAACCATCGACGGCACCGATCCAGACCAGAAGGAAGACTGGGTGGTCGCGGGTAATCATCGCGACGCGTGGGTGTATGGCGCGGTCGATCCAAACAGCGGAACAGCAGCGATGCTAGAGGCGGTGCACGGGCTGGGCAACTTGCTGAAGCAGGGATGGACGCCGAAGCGGCGGATCGTGATCTGCTCGTGGGATGCCGAGGAGGAAGGCCTGATGGGCTCGACCGAGTGGGCCGAGATGCATGCCAAGGAACTGGCGCATGCGGTCGCATACTTCAATACGGACGTGGGCGTGGCCGGGCCGGACTTCGATGCGGCCGCAGTGCCGTCGCTGAAGCAGTTTGTGCGCGACGTAACGCGGCAGGTGCCGAGCCCCAAGGGCGGAACGGTGTATGACCAGTGGCAGGCTACGCAACAGGCGAGCCCCCGGCGCAGAGGACGAACGATGAGTGCGGAGGCTCCTGCAAGCGGTGAGGTGACCATCGGAAATTTGGGATCAGGTTCGGATTTCACCCCGTTTATCCAGCACTTGGGCGTGCCCTCGACGGACATTGGATCGGAGGGGCCCTATGGCGTCTATCACTCCGTGTTCGACAACTACAACTGGTTCATAAAATTTGCGGATCCGACGTTCGTATACGAGCAGCAGCAGGCACGTGTCTTCGGGCTGGAAATTCTGCACATGGCCGATGCGGATGTGCTGCCTTATGACTATCGGCTGTATGGCAAGGACGTTGTGGGATACGTGGCGGATGCGCAGAGGCAGGCGTCAGACGCAAAGCTCAAAGTCGACTTCAGCGCAGCCAGCGCCGCTGCTCAGCGCTTCGAGGCCGCCGGACAGAAGGTCTACGCCTTCCAGTCTGCGGCCACTCCAGGCGCGAACGAAACCAAGCTGAACGCCGCGCTGCGTGACGCGGAGACTGCGCTACTCAACGATGCGGGACTGCCGCGCCGTCCCTGGTACAAGCACACGATTTACGCTCCAGGCGAATACACGGGCTATGCCGCGGTCGTCATTCCCGGAGTCAGCGAGGGCATTGAAGCGGCCGACGCCTCGCGTACCCAGGGCCAGTTGGATGCCCTGGCAGCGGCGTTGAATCGTTCGGCGACCATCCTCGAGGGTGCGGCAAAGTAATTCCCAAGGCAGGAAAATCGCTTACAAATCAGGTGCGCGGCGAGTCCTACAGGAAGTATGCTGGGGGTAGAGGAAGCCGTATGGACGCGAGCCGGAACAAGTCGACGCGGCAACCGGGCGGCCCGCTGGTAAGCGGCTCTCCGATGTTGCGGCGATGGACTGCCGTGTCGGTCGCGGTGCATGTCTGCGTCCTCGGGGCGTTGCTGCTTGTGCAATCACCACAGCTCGCGCCGGTAGAGCGGCCGGGCGATGCTACCGGACACCTGTTGTCTCTCACCTACGCGCCGGGCATGAGCGCGCCAGCTGCGACCATGCAATCGGAGAAGGCGCCACCACGTAAGTCGATTCCCCCTCCCAGCGTTCCCGCCCCAACCCCGGCGCAACCTCAGGTTGCTGCGGCGGCAACGGCGGCCACCTCGAGCCCGAATGCAGCGTCTGGCGTGGACGCGCTCGGCGACGGCGATGCGACGGTGGCGCTGGTGGTAGCGCATCCTTCCCCGAAGCCGGACCTGTCGCAACTTCCGTCGGGCACCAGCGGCGATGTGATTGTGGATGTAGTGATCGACAAAGACGGCAGGATCGCGAAATACACGATGATGCGTGGGCTTGGACATGGCATCGACCAAACCGTGCTGGCCACCATTCAACAGTGGACGTTTCAGCCGGCGACGCGCAATGGAGTTCCGGTGGCGAGCGAGCAGGAGCTGCTCTTCCATTACGTGCGCGGCTAAGATTTCCAAACAAGCAAAAGGGTGAGGCCTCAGCCTCACCCTTTTGCTTGCGGCGACTAGCTGCGCAGTGCCATCTGCTCGGTGACGATCTGGGTGAGGTCCGGCTTCTTGAGGCCGTGAACCTCTTCGTTGAACTTATCGACCTTGCTCGACCAGTTCATGGAGCAAAACTTCGGCCCGCACATGGAGCAGAAGGCCGACTCCTTGTAGTAGTCGTCCGGCAGAGTCTCGTCGTGCATGCTGCGTGCGGTTTCGGGGTCGAGGGAAAGCGCAAACTGCTTGTCCCAATCGAAGGTATAGCGCGCGTAGGAGATGGCGTCGTCGCGATCCCGAGCCCCCGGCCGATGCCGCGCAATGTCGGCAGCGTGCGCGGCGATCTTGTACGCGATGATGCCGTCCTTCACGTCCTTCTCGTTGGGCAGGCCGAGGTGTTCTTTCGGGGTAACGTAGCAGAGCATAGCCGCACCGTGCCAGCCGATCATGGCCGCACCAATCGCAGAAGTAATGTGGTCGTATCCAGGCGCGATGTCCGTCACCAGCGGGCCGAGCACGTAGAACGGAGCGCCGTCGCAGAGCTCCACTTCCTTGTCGACCTGCTCCTTGATCTTGTCCATTGGCACGTGGCCGGGGCCTTCGATCATCACCTGCACGTCGTCCTTCCACGCCTGGCGCGTCAGCTCGCCCAACGTCTTAAGCTCGGCAAACTGCGCCTCGTCGCTGGCGTCCGCAACCGAGCCAGGACGCAGTCCGTCGCCCAACGAGTAGCTCACGTCATACTTGGCCATGAGCTTGGTGATGCGATCAAAGTTTTCGTAGAGGAAGTTCTGCTTGTGGTGCGCGGTCATCCACTGCGCGAGGATGGCACCGCCGCGGCTGACTATGCCTGTGATGCGCTTCGAAACCAGCGGCACGTACTGAATAAGCACGCCGGCGTGAATCGTGAAGTAGTCGACGCCCTGCTGAGCCTGCTCCTCGATGACCTCGAGGTACACGTCGATGTTGAGGTCTTCAACGCGCTTGACGCGAGCCAGCGCTTCGTACAGCGGCACGGTCCCGATCGGCACAGGCGAGTGGCGGAGAATAGCCTCACGGATCGTCGGAATATCGCCGCCAGTCGAGAGATCCATCACCGTGTCGGCGCCAAAATGGACGGCGGTATGAAGCTTGCGCAACTCTTCGTCGATGTTCGAAGAAAGCGCAGAGTTGCCGATATTGGCGTTGATCTTGCACAGCGATTCCACGCCGATCGCCATGGGCTCGAGCTCAGGATGGTTGATGTTCGCCGGGATGATCATCGTGCCCTTGGCGATCTCCGAGCGCACCAGTTCCGCCGAGATCTTTTCCTTGTGCGCGACGAAGGCCATCTCCTCAGTGATTTTGCCCAGGCGCGCGAAGTGCATCTGGCTCATGTTCCAGTCCCCGGTGCGCGTCGCCTCTTCCTTGCGCTTCACAATCCAGTCCGCGCGAGGCGTGGGGACGCTGTATTCGCCGCTACTGTTGGAGTGGCCGTTGCCGTTGGAATGTACGTTACCGTTGGTGCTCATAATGTCTGTCTCCCGCTGGGGGCGCGCGAATCGAATGTCGTCGCGCACGCATCCCACTGTTATCGGTCGAGTATACGCCGGGCTTGGTAGAGTGATCTGTGTGAATGAACTCATCAAAACTTCCTTTATTTCGGAACCCCTTCCGCTGGGATTTCGCTGGTCCGCGGTGCGTGCGGGCATCAAGTCCAGCGGCAAGCCAGACCTTGCGCTGGCCACCTGCGACACTCCTGCCGAGGCGGGCGTGATGTACACCAGCAACCAGGTGGTGGCGGCGCCGATCACGGTGGGGCGCAGGCATCTGGCAGCTACCGGCGGCAAGGTGCGCGCCGTGATCGTGAATGCCGGCAATGCGAATTGCGCGACGGGCGAGCCAGGTATCGAGGCCTGCCATAAGAGCTGCGTAGCGGTCGCGGACGCCTTCGGGTGCGTGTTCGACGAGATCTTTCCGTCGTCCACAGGGATTATTGGTGTGCCGCTGCCGGTGGAAAAGCTGGTGGCCGCTGTGCCCATCGCAAAGGCTGCGCTAGGCAGCCAATCCGAGAGCGCGGAGGCATTCGCAACGGCAATTCTAACTACCGACACCAAGCTCAAAGTAGCGCAGGAGACCTTCACGATCGATGGCAAGACGGTGAACCTGTTTGGCTGCGCGAAGGGTGCAGGGATGATTGGGCCGCAACTTGTGCCGCATGCCACGATGCTGGTGTATATCTTCACCGATCTCGCTGCCTGCTCGGCGCACCTGACGGCGATGCTAGCGACCGCGGTGAAGACCAGCTTCGATTGCATCTCGATTGACGGCGACATGAGCACCAATGACACGGTGCTGCTGCTCGCCAGCGGGAAGAGCGGCGTCGCGGCGGAGGACGACGCGGTACCGGCATTCGAAGCTGCGCTGCAGAGGGTTTGCGACGCGCTGGCGTACAAGATCGTCGACGACGGTGAAGGCGTGACGCACGTGGTGACGCTGGATATTTCAGGCGCCGCAAGCAACGAGGACGCGCTGGCGATTGCGAAGACGATTGCGACTTCCCCGCTGTGCAAGACGGCCTGGTCAAGCGCTGATCCCAACTGGGGCCGCTTGCTGGCGGCCGCCGGGCGCGCAGGCGTCCCCTTCGATGCGGGGCAGGTGCAGATCGCCATTGGCGGCCTGCCGGTCTTTGAATTTGGCGTGCGAGCGGAGGCTTTCGACGAGCCCGCAACGCACGCAGCGATGAACGCGCGGGCGTACACGATCGCGATCCAGATGGGACGCGGGCCCGGGCGGGCGCACTTTATTACCTGCGACCTGACGCACGAGTACGTCAGCATTAATGCGGATTATTCGACGTAAAGACCGGCATGACGCTGGGCACAGAACCGCCCGGCAAATTATTGTAGAAGTGGAGATCTTTGGGCGCACCCAGGTCTCTGAGGGAGATTGACGATGGCAACCCAGGTGGATGAAACGACCAAGCACGATTTGTCGGCTGAAGTAGCCGAGTGGATTGAGGCGTTCGACGACGTCGTAGCGCATGACTGGGAACAGGGCGCAGCGGTGCTCTCGGCCCTGCGGACCCGTGCGCGAGAAGCTGGCGTGCCCGCGACCGGCACCATCACGACGCCGTTCTGCAACACCATCCCGAAGTACGACGAAGTTCCCTACCCCGGCGACCGCAAGCTGGAGCGCCGCGTCGAGGCGCTGATTCGCTGGAACGCCATGGCGATGGTGCACCGGCAAAACAAGAAGGACGCAGGCATTGGCGGCCACATCTCGACGTATTCGTCGCTGGCTACGCTTCTGGAAGTAGGGTTCAATCATTTCTTCCACGCCAAGTATCCGAGCGCGAAGGGCGATCAGCCCGGCGACTTTATTTACTTCCAGGGACACGCCTCGCCCGGCGTCTATGCGCGCGCCTATCTTGAGGGCCGCTTCGATGACGCGCGCCTCAAGAACTTCCGCCATGAACTGCGCGGCGAGCCCGGCCTGTCGAGCTATCCGCACCCGTGGTTGATGAAAGATTTCTGGCAGTTCCCGACAGTGTCCATGGGCATCGGCCCGCTGAACGCCATTTACCAGGCGCGGTTCATGAAGTATCTCGAGAACCGCGGCCTGATCGAGAAGACGGACCGCAAGGTATGGGCGTTTGTGGGCGACGGCGAAACCGATGAGGTCGATTCGCTTGGCGCAATCTCGCTCGGTTCGCGCGAGCATCTCGACAACTTGATTTTCGTGGTCAACTGCAACCTCCAGCGGTTGGACGGCCCGGTGCGCGGCAACAAGCGCATCATCGACGAGCTGGAAAGCACCTTCCTTGGCGCAGGATGGAATGTCATCAAGGTCATCTGGGGCGCGGACTGGGATGAAATCTTCGCTCGCGATCACCAGGGCCTCCTCTTGAAACGCATGGAAGAGTGCGTCGATGGCGACTTCCAGGCGTACAAGGCAAAGGGCGGAGCCTACCTGCGCGAGCATTTCTTCGGCAAGTATCCGGAACTGCTGGAGCTGGTGAAAGACTATACCGACGACCAGTTGATCCGGCTGCACCGCGGTGGCCACGATCCGGCGAAGATTTACAACGCCTACAAGCGAGCGCTCGAGCACAAGGGCGGACCTACCGTAATCCTCGCGATGACAGTCAAGGGATATGGCCTCGGATCGGCGCAGGCGCGTAACGCCACGCACTCCGAAAAGAAACTGAGCGACGAGTCGTTGAAGTTGTTTGTGGAGACGTTCGATATTCCCCTCCCCGAGAGTTCGGTGAAGGATGCCGCGTTCTATCGGCCGGAGCCGAGCGACCCTGCCATTCAGTATATGAAAGCGCGGCGGCAGGAGCTGGGCGGCTATCTGCCCGTGCGCGAAGTGCCGGAATCGACCTTCGTGGCGCCAAAAATTGACTTTTTCAAGGAGTGGCTCGATGGCTCGCGCGGACGCTCGGTTTCGACCACGCTGGGCTTCGTCGGCATGCTGCGTGGCCTGCTCAAGGAGCCGACAATCGGCAAGCTGATCGTGCCGATCGTCCCCGACGAAGGCCGCACCTTCGGGCTCGAGTCCGTGATCAAGCAAGTGGGTATCTACGCGCACGAAGGGCAAAAGTACACGCCCCACGACTCAGACATGCTGCTCAGCTATCGCGAAGAAAAGGGCGGACAGATCCTCGAGGAGGGCATCACCGAGGCTGGTGCGATGGCCAGCTTTACCGCGGCCGGAACGTCCTACGCGAACTACCACATCCCGATGGTGCCGTTCTACATGTACTACTCGATGTTTGGATTTCAGCGCATCGGCGACATGGCGTGGGCGTTCGCAGACTCACGCGGCAAGGGTTTCCTGATGGGTGGCACGGCCGGGCGCACGACCATGCTCGGCGAAGGCCTCCAGCATCAGGACGGACACTCGCCCATCCTCTCCGGAACCATCCCGACCTGCATCACCTATGACCCTGCATACGTGTACGAGATGGCCGTGATCATCCAGGATGGCCTGCGGCGGATGTACGAGAACGGCGAAGATGCCTTCTACTACATCACGATGTACAACGAGGATTACGCCATGCCCGCGATCCCCGAAGGCGAGGACGTTCGCGAAGGCATTCTGCGCGGCATCTACAAGTTCAAGGCCGCGGAAAATGGGCCCGCGAAGGCCCAGTTGTTTGGCAGCGGACCGATCCTGAACGAAGTGCTCCGCGCGCAGCAAATCCTCGCCGAGAAGTACAACGTCGCCGCCGACGTGTGGAGCGTAACCAGCTATAACGAGCTGCGCCGCGACTGCCTCGCCACCGAGCGATGGAATCGTCTACACCCCGGAGACAAAGTGCGCACGCCGTTTGTCGTCGACGCTCTCGCCAATGCTGCCGGCCCCATCATCGCGGCCAGCGATTACATGAAGTCGCTCCCCGATTCCCTCGCCCCTTGGCTGGGAGCGCGGCTCGTGTCGCTCGGCACCGATGGCTTTGGGCGCTCAGATAATCGCGAACACCTTCGCCGCCACTTCGAGGTCGATGCCGAGTCCATCGTCGCGGCTACGCTCTCCAAGCTGGCACGCGAGGGAGTGGTCAAACCCAAGGTTGCGGAGAAGGCGTTTCAAGAGCTCGGGCTCGAGATCGAAGGGCCTGGCGCGTTCAGGGCATAGGCAGGTGCCTCCAACGCGCGACCTCTGCGCGTTGGAGGATCGTTACAAAATTGTCATCTACCATTATCCTGCGCGAGGTTCCAGGTTTGTCTGAAAATCCGCTTCTTCCCCATAACAAGCTCCGCGAACTACATGCCCTGATGCTGCGCTGCCGCGCTTTGGAACAGAAAAAAGCATCCCCCGGATCATCCGTACGTGAAGCGCTTCTCGCGGCAACGTTGATCCACCTGCTTCCCGGTGACCTCCTCAGTGGAAATGCAGGCGACCGGGTTCTCGAAAGGTTGGCTCCCGAAGGCAAGCATCACCAACCGGCGGGAACCCTCATCGGCGGCGATGCACTCGGCGCCCGGCTGGCTGTTTGCGCCGCAGCTGCGCGGGGATTGCAGGCGGCTGACGGCGACGCCGTACTGCTCGCCTTCGCCCGTGCAGGAGACCCGGAGCCAGCTTGGATCGCCGCGCTGAATTGGGCGCAGGAGTCTCAGTTGCCGCTGCTACTGGCATGTTCGGATGCGACCAACGGCGCGCCGTCTGGCTCGCGAAAAGACGCCGAACCCGCGATCGATTTCTCCAGCATGAGCCGTTTCGCTAAGCGGCATCACTTGCCCGTCCTCACCGTGGACGGCGAAGATGCCGTCGCCGTCTACCGCGTCATGCAGGAGTCCGTCCTGCGCGCCCGCCAAGGCGGTGGCCCCTCCGTCATCTGGGCAGTTATGACTCCCGGTCGATCCCTCGCGAAGATGCCTCGTTCCAGCCAGCCCATCGCGCGTCTCCGCAGCTACCTCGCGGCGCGAAAAATTTCGCTGAAGCCGTAGGGTTCGATGGGAACTGTTCCTCCCGAAGATCCAATATCATGGCAACCATTTGATCGGCTGAACTTTCTAGGTTCGGCAAAAGTTCCAAGGGGCCAAATCCGCCTGCTACCCAGTACACTCAAAGCATGTTCTTTCCCAGACCCCATGGGCGCGCGGCCAGCATGCTCCGGCTAAGCGCAACAGCGTTTCTTCTCTTGCTGATCTTCAAGGCCGCGGCGCAAGAGTTACCGACTCCCTCGAGCACCCCGCCCTCTTCTGAGCCCACGGTACCCGCAGCGAGCTCGACTCAGACCAGCGCGCCGCCCGCGCTGCCGACAGCCGTGCAGGTTCAGCAGGACGTACGTCCTGCCCTGCCTCCCTACGCTCCCGAGGGATTGGGAGAGCGGCACGATTTTCTTGGCTCAGCCTATATTCCCGTGGACAGCATTGTGTATCCGATGGCGCTGCGCCTGTACTCCATGGGCTTTCTGGATACAGCGTTCATCAATATGCGGCCATGGACGCGCCGCAGCCTGCTGCACATGCTGGAACAATCCTCGCCTAAGATCATTGCCAGCGGAAATGACCAGGCAATCGACATCCTCTCGAAGCTCGACCACTATCTCGCCGCCGAGGGCGCCGAAGATATGACAACCGAAGTCCACTTCGATCGCGGCAACGTGTATGGCCTTCAGTCCGCCTACACGCGCATGATGGGCATTAGCGGGCAAACGCTGCGCGACAGCTATCACCTTGGACAGACCATAGCTCAAGACTACGGCCGGCCCTACCAGCCAGGGTTCAACAACATTACCGGCTTTGCGGTGCTCGACGAGTGGTGGCGGCTTTCCCTCTATGTGCGCGGTGAGTATCAATATTCACCATCGTCGTACGGGTATTCCATCAATCCCGGGCTCTGCAACCCGTATTCTCCTACCGGTTTGGGAGAGCAGTTATCAGCCATCGACGAGGTGGAGTACTGCAGTCCCTACAACGCCACCCAGGCGACCGTTCCTGCCGGCCCAATCCCCGCAGTGAGCACGTTCCGTCTGCAGGAGGCAACGGTCTCCTTCCATTTCTGGGGTCAGGAAATCTCCGGCGGCAAGTCCGACTCGTGGGATGGCCCGGGCATGGGAAGCGCGATGAATTGGAGCGATAATGCGGAAAATGTCTATGCCTTTCGCATCAACCGCGTGGAACCGCTCTACATTCCCTGGGTGTCGAAGGTGATGGGCCCCCTGCGCTACGACTTCTTCGTGGGTCCGGTGCAGGGTCACACGTCTCCCAACTCGCCCTGGGTGCACTCAGAGATGTTCAGCTTTGCGCCAACGTCGAACTTCCAGTTTGCCTTCTCGCGCACCATCATTTGGGGCGGGCATGGCCACGGCTGCCTGCCGATACTACCGAACGGCCAGCCCACACCGTGCAACCAGCCAATCACGCTCCACACCTTCTTCAACAGTTTCTTCTCGTTCAACGACACCAACGAAGCGCAGAAGTATTCGGTAAACGATCCCGGTGCGCGTTACAGCGACTGTAACTTCTCCTACCGGCTGCCGTTCGTTCGTGACTACCTCACGCTTTATCTGGACGCAATCTCCCACGACGACGTATCACCCATCAGCGCGCCGCGCCGTGCAGCCTACCGGCCAGGCCTCTACCTCTCCCAGTTTCCAGGACTGCCCAAGCTCGACTTCAGGATTGAAGCCGCAAACACCGATTGCTCCACCACTGCGTGCAGCGGCGGCACGCTCCAGTACTGGGAGGCGATCCAGAAGCAGGGCTACACGAACAAGGGCTTCATCATGGGCGACTGGATCGGCCGCGAAGCCTTGGGTGGCCAGGCCTGGCTTACCTATCATCTCTCCGGAAATGAGTGGGTGCAGTTCGAGTACCTGACCAAGAGAACCCATAACGATTTCATTCCGGGAGGAGTGACGCAGCGTCAATACAAGATTGATGTGGTGAAACGCTTAGGGAAGGATGTAGAGCTCGATGCGTGGATGCAGGAGGAACGCTGGAAGGCACCAATCTACATCGTCAAGGCGAACAACGGCGCAAACTTCGACAACGTCATCGCCGTTCAACTGACCTGGTACCCCAAGCTCCGCACCTACCCGAAGAACCAAATCACGGGCACGACGCCGTAGCACGGCTCGACTTGCGACCAAAGAAAACGCCCGCTACACGCGGGCCTTTTCAATTTCGATGCAGTGGCTGAAATACTCGATCGAGCGTTTGAGCCCTTCGCGCAGAGCAACCTTTGGCGACCAGCCCAGCAAATCGCGCGCGCGTGTGATGTCCGGCCGGCGCCGGGTAGGATCATCCTGCGGGAGCGGCTTGAAGACGATCTCGCTTCGTGATCCAGCGACTGTCTGGACCTCCTGAGCGCACTCCAGAATTGTCCATTCCTCGGGATTCCCAATGTTTACAGGATCATGCTCCTCGCTCCTCGACAGCAATAAGATCCCGTCGATCAGGTCAGAGCAGTAACAGAAGCTCCGCGTTTGCAAGCCATCCCCGTAGATGGTCAACGCCTCTCCCCGCAGCGCCTGCATCATCAGATTGGAGATGAGGCGGCCATCGCACGGCTGCAAGCGAGGCCCATAGGTATTGAATATGCGCACCAGGTGCGTATTCACGCCATGATAGCGCCGATAGGCCGCCACTGCCGCCTCCGAGAAGCGCTTCGCCTCGTCATACACCGACCTCGGTCCAATGGGATTCACGTTCCCCCAATAGGTTTCCACCTGGGGATGCACTAACGGATCTCCGTAGCATTCAGAGGTGGACGCATGCAGGTAGCCCGCCCCGTGTTTCTTCGCAATCTCCAAGGTATTCAGTGTTCCCGCTGAGCCCACCAGCAGCGTCTCGATACCGAGACGCATATAGTCAACCGGACTCGCCGGAGACGCGAAGTTGAATACGTAGTCCACCTTGCCGATATCAAATGGCTGCGTAATATCCCGCTGCTCGAAGATGAAGCGGGGCTCGTTTCGCAGGTGGACGAGGTTCTCAAGACTACCGGTTGACAGATTATCCACCCCGACAACCTGATGCCCCTTGGCCAGAAGAGCATCGCACAAATGTGATCCCAGAAATCCCGCGGCTCCAGTAACTAGAACCAGTCGTTCAGCCATCGACCATCCGCCTTTCTTCCTGCGCCCTACGACAGAAATTCAAACCATCGAGCGAATTAGACCGCCAGCCGTGCGGCTTCGCGCAAAGGGGTCGCAGAGGGTCTTCCGATGCTCAGGTACGTGAAACCATTCTCGGTCATGTGTTGTGGATCATACAGATTTCTGCCATCGACGATGATTGGATAGCGCATCAGGGAACGAAGTTGCACAAGATCCAGCCGCGCAAACTCCTGCCAGTCTGTCAGGATCAGCAGCGCATCTGCGTCTGCCGCTGCCTCCTCGACGCCACTCGCATAGTGCATCTGTGCAGAACGCGGGATCTTCGATTCAGCCCGCGCCATTGCCGCGGGATCGTAAGCCACCACGGTACAGCCCTCGGCCAGCAGCATCTCCACGAGATCAATCGCTGGCGACTCACGGATATCATCGGTATCGCCTTTGAACGCCAGACCGAGCACTGCAAGCCGCTTGCCGCGTAGCGTCCACAAGGCTGAGCGAACCTTGCTCAAGAACCTTTTCTTCTGGTTGCCGTTAATCTTCTCGACTTCGCTCAGAAGACTAAAATCCACACCCATCTGCTCCGCCACCGATCGAAAGGCAGCAATGTCCTTAGGGAAACACGAGCCGCCATAACCGATGCCAGGGCGAAGGAACTTTGGCCCAATTCGCGAGTCCAGTCCCATACCCCGGGCTACCTGCTCCACGTTGGCGTCGGCCGCTTCGCAGAGGTTCGAAACTGCATTGATGAACGAAATCTTCAGCGCAAGAAATGCATTCGAAGCGTGCTTGATGATCTCCGCGCTCTTGGTCGAAGTGTTCAGCAGCGTGGGCAGATTCTCCGCCGAGCAGCCTCCAGGAATAGCGTTCGGGCGGCTATAGTATTCACCTTGCGTCAAGGGCAAATAGATCTCGCTCAGAAGCTCGGATGCCCGTTCGCTGTCGGCGCCGACGACGATCCGATCGGGATGCAGAAAGTCTTCCACTGCGGTGCCCTCTCGCAAAAACTCCGGATTAGACACGATGTCGAACGCATCCCGAGGAACCCCGTTTCGCTCGATCACTCGACGAATCCACTCGTTGGTGTACACCGGTACCGTACTCTTCTCGATGATGACCTTGTATCCGTTGATCGAGCGGGCGATCTCGCTGGCTACTGCCTCTACATAGGACAAATCCGCGTCACCCGTCTCCGACTGCGGCGTCCCCACCGCAACAAAGATCGCTTGGCTGGTACGGGTCGCTTCACCCAGGTCTGTCATAAATCGCACCCGGGTGTTACGGTATCGCTCCAGAAGCTCAGGCAAATGATTCTCATGGATGAGGGTGTCACCGCCCTGCAGCGCCGCTACCTTGCTTTCGTCATTGTCCACACAGATGACTGAATGACCCATCTCGGCAAAGCACACCGCGGCGACCAACCCGACATATCCTGAGCCCACGACCGCAATCTGAATTGGTTCAGTCATCAACAAATCTCTCTCATAGAAAATGCACGAACGTACGTGTTTACACCAGTATTATCGCAGAGCGGTGCTTCCCGCTTCGGCACCGTGACCGATCTCCGGTTTGGAACCCTGCCAGCGGCCAAAGAGCGGGTTTGCCGACAGGCCGTGTTCGCGTAGACTAGGTGTTGAATGAGCCCTGCACCATTTGAGAATTCGCCGGCAGACGCTGAGGTCCCCCCTATCGCTTCCGGACCCCCGCCGAATGCCACCGACGCAACCTTATCGGAAGCTTGGGTCACCATTCGTTCCCGCAAGAAACTCATCATTGCGGTGGCTGCCTTGGGCGCGATTTATGGCTTCTACCAGGGCGCGACGCAGCCACGTCTCTATACCGCCGGCGGCACCATTGAAATTCGCAGCGGTTCGTCGAATGAATACCGCATTGGCGCTCATGCCTCGGGCGGTGACTCGCGGCTTCCCACAGAAGTTGCAATCCTGAAGAGTAACTCGCTGCTGCTGTCGGTTGCGCGCGATCGCAACCTGGCCAACGATCCCGCATTTTCCGGGCCAAGTTCGCGCTACCAGAACGTCGACGATCCAGTGGTTCGGCAACGTGTTGTCGGAGCACTGCAACGTTCTATCAACGTCGCCGTCGTCCCGAAGACCGACCTCGTCAGCATTACGTGCACCACGGGCAAGGCACAGCTCTCCGCCGACATCGTCAATCAGCTGGTACAGGACTACATCGCGCACAGTTTTCAATCCAGGGCCGACGCCACCAAGCGCGTTGCCACCTTCTTCTCCTCCCAGCTCGATGATTTGAAGCAGCAAGTGGAAACCTCCCAGGGTGAGATGCTGGAGCTTCAGAAGAAGCTCGGTGTGCTTGGATTTGATCCGAAAGATAACCAGATCACGGCCACCCTGGACGAATTGAACCATGCCGCTGGTGCAGCGGCGCTCGCGCGCATCAATGCGGAGACCCGTTACCAGGTGCTCTCCAGCATGGATCCGAGCATCCTGGATCAAGCCGGGAACGCCTACACCCCGAGCAATGTGTCTTCTCTGCGCAGTCAACTGAATACCCTTCGTGCGCATCTGGCCGAGCTCGAAACCACTGAAGGACCCAACAATCCCGACGTCAAGGCGATCAATAATCAGATTGCGGAGTTGAATCGAGAGATCGTCGTTGAAGAAAACCGCATCCTGAGCGAGGCGCAGCAAGCCTACCTTGCGTCCAAGGCGCAGGAAACCCAGACAAATGCTGCATTGGATGCAGAGAAGGCTACGGCTTACAAGCTGCGCGACGACCTGCTCCAGTACACCCTGCGGGAACGCGAGTTCGAAGCGAATCGAACCCTCTACGATGGCCTGGAGCAGAGACTGCGCACAGCCGGCGTGGAAGCAGGACTTGAATCTACCGAAATCGAGCCGATTGATCCGGCGTACGCTCCCTTGGGCCCAACCCTCACGCCGCGCACCGGCATCATCGTGACGGATACCTTTGTCATGCTGGTCTTCGGTCTCATTCTGGCCTTCTTGCTGGAGAGCCTCGATACCGGACTGCGCAGCGTCGCGGAAATCGAATCCGTCTCCGGCCTGCCTTCCCTCGCTCTTATTCCTCGTGCGCGCCGAAGCGTCTCCGACGAAACCTCTCTGTCGACGGCGATGCGCAACCTCGGAACGCTCTCCAGTCCGAAGTCCCAATTCTCGGAAGCGTTCCGCGCTTTGCGCACCTCCCTGCTGTTATCGGTTGCGGGCGGCGAGCCGCAGGTTATCCTGCTCACCAGCGCCACTCCCTCTGAAGGAAAAACGACCGTATCGATCAACCTGGCCTGCGTGTTGGCGCAACGCAACGTGCGAGTGTTGATTATCGATGCGGATCTTCGCCGCCCAACCGTGCATCACCGTTTTGGGCTCAACGGAAAGGTCGGCCTTACCTCCGTCCTCACCGGCAGCGTCAGCCTCGAAGAAGCGATCCAGACGATCCCTGAGATCCCGCAGCTCGACGTTCTGGTGAGCGGCCCGGTCCCACCATTCCCGACAGAGATGCTCAGCTCGGAGACCATGAAGCAGCTGATCGACCGGTGCAGGGGAATTTATACGCACATCATCATGGATTCTCCCCCGCTTTTGTCGGTAACCGACAGCGTGGTCCTTGCACGCGATGCGGACGCCGTTGTGATGATCGTGCGGCATGGCAAGTCCAGCAAGCACGCCATGCGCCGCGCCCGCGACCTCCTCGTCCGTTCCGGCGCGCCGGTCACCGGTATTGTTCTTAATGCCGTTGACTTGAACAGCCCTGAGTATTACGCCTACTACGGTTACTACGGATATACCGGATATGCAGCCGCTGGCGTTGACAGCGCCGGTTGGGAGTCGAAGAACGATACCAAGGATTCGGGGTCGAAACGAAGCGACAAAGGCGATTCCAAACAAGGAGATCGCGAATGATCCGCTCGATCTGTCCTCGTTCTTCCGTCCGCGTGACCCGCAGGCATCGCCTGGTCGGCGTCCTCGCTGCAGCCTGCGGCCTGCTCTTCGCTTGTGCTCCTGGCGCTCGAGCCCAGTTCAGCGGCCCAGCTACTTCGAGTACCTCTGCCTATAACCAAGAGCTTACCGCGACGACGGATCGAGCGATCCTCTATCCAGGAGAGCGCGATGTCGTCCTGACCATCGGCGATGAGATCAGCATTCACCTGTTTTCCGATCCAAAGTACATTCCTCAGGTCCGCATCAATAACGACGGGACCGTCGTCCTCCCTTTGATTGGAGTTGTTCATCTGGAGGGACTATCCGTTACACAGGCTGAACAATTGATCGCAGAGAAGCTCGAGGATGCCGGAATGTACCGCAATCCTCAAGTCACCCTCCAGATCACAGAAGGTCCGAACGCGGTCGTCACGGTCGTTGGCGAGGTCCATGCAGTTGTTCCGGTAGTCGGCACGCGTCATCTGCTCGATGTCCTCTCCACTGCGGGCGGCCTCCCCCCAACCGCAAGCCACGTCATTACGATTGATCGACCGGGCGTCCCCAAACCCCTTGTCGTCGACCTGGGTACTGATCCCCTGCTCAGCTCCCTGGGCAACATTCCCGTCTTTCCGGGGGACGTGATCGTTGTCTCCAGAATTGGCATCGTGTACATGCTTGGCTCCTTCAGCGGTGCAATTGGAACCATTCCCTTGAACGCATATACCCCTCTGACACTCACCGAGGCCACTGCACTCGCAGGTGGCATCAAATGGGAGGGACGGTTCGGCGATCTTCGTATCATCCGCACCGTTGGCGACCATCGCACGGTAGCGGTCTACAACATCAAGAAGGTGCTGGACGGAAAGGTCCCCGATCCAATTCTGCAGCCAAATGACATTGTGTATCTCCCGGCCGTTCCGCTGAAGCAGTTCCTCACGTCTGGCGGTTTAGGAACTACGCTGGGGCTCGTCAGCCTGGCCTTTGCCTTGCGCTAACCGGGAGCATCCGCCTCATGACGGCTTCCTTCGATCCATCCACCGTTGGCACCGAACTCCGCAAGGTGCGGCTCGCCTACCTTGTCAGCCATCCAATTCAGTACCAGGCCCCCTTATTGCGGCGTATCGCGCGCGCGTCCGCCATCGATCTTACTGTCCTGTTCGGCTCGGACTTTTCGGTACGCGGGTATAAGGATCGCGGCTTCGGTGTAGAGGTCGCATGGGACACTCCGCTGCTGGACGGCTACCACTCGGAATTTCTGCGACCCTTGCGCGATACCGGAGGGGTTTCGCCGACCACTCCCATCAGCCGTGGCATCTTGCGCCGCCTCCAACTCAGCGATGGCAGCCCTGCGTTCGATGCCCTCTGGGTGCACGGCTACGCCAGCATAAACTCTCTCCAAGCCATCCTTGCCGCCAACGCGCTGGGTATTCCGGTCCTCCTGCGCGCAGAGTCCTGGCTAGCGGACCGTGCGCGCAGCCCGCTAACTCTCGCCCTCAAGTCAGCCTTCTTCAAGCTGCTGGGCAAGGGCATTTCTGCGGTCCTCCCCATCGGAACGGTGAATGCCGAGTATTGGGCGCACTACTTTGGCACCAGCGTACCCCAGTTCCTAATGCCCTACGCTGTCAATAACGATTACTTCGCAGAACTGACTGCAGCCGCCGCACCTCGCGAGCAGGAACTTCGCGCCGAACTCGGCTTATCGGCAGACCGACCTGTAATCTTGTTCGCCTCCAAGCTCCAGCAGCGCAAACATGCAGATCACCTGTTCGAGGCCTACAGCCGCTTGATCAAAGACACGCCGCCGGCGCGGAGGCCCTACCTCGTTGTGGTTGGCGACGGCGAACAGCGCGCTCAACTGGAAGCGCAGGCACGAGACCTAGACCTCGAAGACGTGCGCTTTGCCGGCTTTCGCAACCAATCGGAGCTGCCTCGCTTCTTTCAGCTCGCCGACGTCTTCGTCCTGCCATCGCGCCACGAGCCGTGGGGGTTGATCGTGAATGAGGCTATGGCCTCGGGATGCCCCGTCGTCGCTTCCACCGACGTAGGCTGCCATGCAGATCTAATCACCGATGGTGTGGAGGGCTGCGTATTCCCCGTCGGCGATATTGCCGCACTCACACAGGCATTACGCCAGGTTTTTTCCTCTCCTGAAACTCCTGCGACGATGGGTGAGGCCGCACGGAGGCGTATCAGCGCCTGGACGTATGAACAGGATGTACAAGGTCTGCAACGGGCCCTGGCTGCCACAACAAGAATGACAAAGGACTGGTAATCTTAGGTTTGTTCGCTTGCTTGTTGAGAAGCGACTTGAATCACTTTCAAGCTACCCATGAGAATCCTGCACATCGTCGGTTCCATCAATCCTGCGGCCGGTGGTCCAACCGAAGCGATTCGGATGATCATTCGCTACCGTCCGCCCGGTTACGAGGCAGAGGTAGTCACCCTCGACAGCGCAGACTCTCCGTTTCTCCGCGAGTTTCCGTTCGAGGTCCATGCCATCGGCAATCGGAAAAAGTCCTGGTATTCCCCTCGACTGATTCCATGGCTGGTCAAGAACCGTGATCGGTTCGATGGCATCATCGTGCATGGTCTTTGGGAGTTCACCGGACTCGCAACCCTGCTCGCCGTTGCCGGCCACAAGCCCTTCCTCGTATTCACGCACGGAATGCTCGATCCATACTTCAAGCGCCGCTATCCGCTCAAGCACGTAAAAAAATGGATTTACTGGATCCTGGCGCAGTATTGGGTCCTTCGCGCTGCCTCGCGCGTGATGTTCACCACGGAGCTTGAACGGAATCTTGCCACCAAGACCTTCTGGCTATGGCATTGGAATCCCATGGTGGTCTCCTACGGGGCAGACCCGCAGATGCCGGACATCGATGAACTCGTGCCGGCATTTTATGAGCGCTGCCCGGAGCTGAATGTTGACGATGCCGGTCGCCGTTACCTGCTCTTCCTCTCGCGCATCCATCCCAAAAAGGGTTGCGACCTGCTCCTCCAGGCTTTCGCAGCCGTTGCCCCGGCTCATCCAAAGCTGCACCTGATCATGGCCGGCCCGGATGCTACCGGGATGCGACAGGACCTGCAGTCCATCGTCGACCATGCAGGTCTCGCGGATCGCGTCCACTGGCCCGGCATGCTCAAGGGCGACGCCAAGTGGGGTGCTTTCGCTGTCAGCGACGCGTTCGTCCTTCCCTCCCATCAGGAAAACTTCGGTATTGCGGTTGCCGAGGCGCTCGCCTGCGGCCGCCCCGTCCTGATCTCCGACCAGATAAACATTGCGCCCGAGATCGAAGCCGACGGCTGCGGCATCGTCGAGCACGACACACTCGAAGGCACCATCCACCTCCTCGAGCGTTGGCTCGCTCTCAATCCCGAAGAGCGAGAGGCTATGCAGCAACAGGCCAAGATCACCTTCTCCCGGCGCTACGATATGCGCAGAAATAGCGCTCTCATCCTTCGGATCTTCGAGCGGCTTCGGACACAGCCCCCCGCAACCGTCGTTCACGAGGCCAACTGAACGATGGCCCGCCAGGCGCATTATCGTGCCACTGACCACATCCCGCCTGAAAGCCACGCGGACGCCTACACGCGACCAGCCTTCAGCGTCGGCAATCGATTTCGCCGCCTCGTCTGGAACATCTGCTGGGTCCTGCTCTACCGCATCTCCCCGCGCCCTTTTCACGCCTGGCGCTCCATGCTGTTACGTCTCTTCGGCGCCACCCTCGGCAGCGACTGCCATTTCTACCCTGCCTCCAAAGTGTGGGCTCCGTGGAACCTCGTGTGCGCGGACCACGTCGCCGCCGCCGATGGCGTAGAGATTTACAACCCTTCGCCCATCCAGATTGGTACCCACGTGATCCTCTCGCAGGATTGTTACCTCTGCGGCGCAACCCACGATTACAACGACCCCGACTTCCCCCTCATCGCCTATCGCATGCACATCGAAGGTTACGCATGGATATGCGCCCGCGCCTCGGTCGCACCCGGCATTCATGTCGCCGAAGGCGCTGTACTCGGCATGGGTGCGGTGGCTACCCGCAATCTGAAACCGTGGACGGTTTATAGCGGCAACCCTGCAGTGGCTATCCGCGAGAGAACCCGCACCGTTCCGCTCGAAGACTCGCAGAGCATCCCGTCCGGAGGCGCGGCGTGATCTCGGTACTTATCCTCACCCGCGACGAGGAGCAGGATTTGCCCGGCTGCCTCGACTCCGTCGCCTGGTGCGACGACATTCAACTGCTGGACTCCGAAAGCACCGACAGCACCGTCGACATTGCGCGCCAGCGCGGCGCGACCGTCACCACGCGGCCGTTTGACACCTACGCAGCCCAACGCAACGCGGGCATGCAGCTACCGTTTCGCCACGAGTGGGTGTTGGTGCTGGATGCCGACGAGCGCCCCACCCCGGAACTGAATGCTGAAATGCTGAACGCCGTCGCCGCCGCTCCAGCGAACGTCAGCGGGTTCCGCATCCGGCGCCGCGACTTCCTCTGGGGCACATGGCTGAAGCACGCGCAGTTGACTCCCTATTACGTTCGCCTCTTGCGTGTAGGACATGCGCACTACACGCGCGACGTGAACGAGGTGGTTGAGGTCGATGGCGAGATCCTCGAAGTGCATTCGCCCTTCGATCACCTCGCATTTTCCAAGGGCATCACGCACTGGATGGCCAAGCACAATAGCTATTCCAGCAAGGAAGCCGAGCTGCTGGCCAGCGGCAGAGCCACGCGCGGAGCGTCCCTGTCGCAGGCTCTATTTGCCGGCAACTTCCATGAGCGCCGGGTCGCGCAGAAAGCAATCTTCTACGAGCTTCCTGCGCGACCACTGATCAAATGGCTCTACATGATGTTTGTTCGCGGCGCGCTGCTCGACGGTTCCGCGGGCGTGATGTACGCCACCCTGCACAGCTTCTACGAGTTCCTCATCGAGGTGAAGCACAAGGAGCTCGTCCGTCGTCACGAAGGCAAGCCGCTCTAAGCAGCTTTTGCCCCCGGCAGCCGTCGCTTCGGTCCGAGGTTCGCTTTATCCCCTGAGCTTTGCGAGCAAGTCGGTCGGATGCACAGGCTTGGCCAGAATCTCGAACTCGTGGCCCTGCGTGCGAGCGCGCTCGAGAAGATCCGCCGTCGCAGCCTGACCCGAGAACAACAGGATCTTGCAGTTCGGAAGACGAGCTCGCGTCTGGATCGCCGCTTCAATTCCCGTCATCCCCGTCATGATCACGTCGGAGATCAACATGTCCGGATGAAATGTATCGAGCGCGTCGATCGCCTTCTCGCCGCTGTAGACGGCGCGAGCCTCAAAGCCCGCCTGGTTCAGGATAATCGCCAGTGTATTCGCGATTACTTGCTCGTCGTCTGCGACCAAAACCCGGGGCTTCGATTGATTCGTTTTCTGTTCTGACATGAATAGAGATCCTTGAAACTTCTTTCGTTAACTTGATAAACCTGCCGTGCAACTGACTCGGTGCTTTCCTACTTGATGCCGACCGCCGGGTATCATCATACGTGGATGCGGGCTACCGCGAAGTCGCACAGCTCATCTGTCAAACCTGTTCCTTCGATGCAGATGCAACCGTTCCGCGCTGCCTGCCCTCCCCAATCTATTCCCCTCAAACTTCCCCACCCTCGGTGATACTCTTGCGGTAACTCGAATGGTCGACCTCCACCATCATCTGCTGCCGGGCCTCGACGACGGCTCTCCAGACCTCGAAACCTCCGTCGCCATGGCCCGCATTGCCGCCGAGGACGGCATTACCCACGTAGTCGCCACCCCCCATGCCAATAACGTCTACACCTTCGACCCCGCCGAGATCGCGAAGCGCGTCGACGCCCTACGCTCCGCCCTCGCCGCCCAAGCCGTTCCGCTCAAGATTTCCTCAGGCTGCGACTTCCACCTCAGCTACGACAATATGCAGGACGCCGTCGCTAACCCCAAAAAGTACACCCTGAACGGCGGCGACTACCTGCTGGTTGAGCTCCCCGACTACGGCCTTTCCCCCCACCTGGACGAGGCATTCTACGAACTCGGCCTCGCCGGCATGCGCCCCATCCTCACTCACCCCGAACGCAATCCGACGCTGCAGCGTGATCCCAAACGCCTCGCCGACTGGATGCGCATCGGCCTGCTCACCCAGATCACCACCAGCTCCGTCCTCGGCCAGATGGGAAAGCACGCCGAGAAGATGGCCCATCGCATGCTCTCCGACCGCTGGGTGCACTTCCTCGCCACCGACGCGCATAACACCAAGTCGCGCCCACCCCGCATGCGCGCCGCCCATGATCTCGTCGCAAAAAAATACGGCGTCGCCTACGCCGACCGCCTCTGCACCGGCAACCCCATGGCCGTCTATGAGGGCAAGCCCCTGCCCCAGCAGGACGAGCCTCTCCACCTCTATGAGGACGATCCCCGCCTCTCCCGCCGCTGGTGGCAGATCTTCTGGAAGCAGCGCAAAGAAGAGCGCGACTAGGTTTCCCCTACAGTCCCAGCCCACCATCCACTGCCATCAACTGCCCCGTGATGAAATGTGGGCCGGTCGCGAAGAACAACACCGCGGCCGCAACATCTTCAGCGCGCCCGTTCCGCTGCATGGGGGTCTTGCGCGCGAACTCCTCGTAGGCGGAGTTGAGCTCTCCCATGACGATCATCCCCGGAGCCACGCAGTTCACGCTGATCTCCGGCGCCCAGGCCTTGGCCATGGTCTGCGAAAGCATATGCAGCGCCGCCTTCGAAGTGCAGTAGTGCGCATGCGTCGGCCACGGATGCAGGCCGCCCAGCGAGCCGATATTCACGATCCTGCCGCGGGCCGCCTTCAGATGTGGATGCGCCGCCTTCGCCACCAGGAACGGCCCGCGCGTGTTCACTTCATACATCGCGTCCCACTCCGCCACGCTGATCTTCTCCAACGGCAAAGTCTCAAACGCGCCCGCATTGTTCACGAGCACATCCAGCCCTCCCAGCCCCTCAACCGCCGCAGCCACCGCCTCCACCACGCTGTCTTCCTCGCGCAAGTCGCAGCGCACCGCCAGCGCCTTACCTCCGAAAGCCTCGAGCTCCGCAATCGTAGCCAGCGCCTCCGATTCCGACTCGCGATAAGCGATCGCAACGTCCGCGCCAGCCTCCGCCAGCGCCAACGCCAGCCCACGCCCAATCCGCTTCGCACCGCCTGTCACAAACGCGCGCCTCCCAGCTAGCGAGCGCACCGACAGACGCGTTTCCTGCCGTCCCTCTTCACTCACTGCGGCGAGCTCGTCGGAGGAGTCTGCGCAGTTTTCGGAGCCGACGCGCTCGGCGCCGGAGCCAGCGGCTGGTCACCTGCGGGTTGGACCGGCTGCTGCACCGGATGCGGCGGCTCCTGGACACCCGGCTTTAAGTCAGCCGGCTTATCCACATTTTCCTGGTACTGCGAAATCTGCTCACGCGGCCGAAGCATCCGTACCTGGATGACTTTTTCCGCACCCACCGTATGGATGTCCTCAGCATAGGTCGCAAATCCATGCGCAATCACCTGCAGGGACACATCGCTACCCACCTCGATAACGTCAATAGACGCTTTACCCTCGGGATCGGTCTTGACTTCCATGCTGCCATCGTCGCGGCCTTCCAGCGTTGCATGGAAGACCACCGCGGCGTGCGGCATCGGCTTGCCGTCAAAACCCTTCACCACGGTCACCACAATGTGCGACAGCTCGGGTAACGGCTTGTATTTGCGCCCGTGCTCCGGTTGTTGCGCGCCGGCAAACGAGACGATCCCTGCAACCAACGCCAGGCCCGCGGCCCAGCCCACTCTTCTGCTTCGGTACAACTGCGTCATGACCTGATTCTATCGCGTGGAGGCAATGGTTGGCTCCCAACGGACTCGAATCCTCCCCAGCAAGCCCTCACCAAGCCCTATCCAGAAATCTTAGCGGCTTTCACTAAGATTTCACCTTCGAGCCATTGACTCTCGCTCCCGAAAGGCTTAGATTAGCAGTCGGCAGTAGAGAGTGCCAACAGTTCCGGATAAGCAGCATCCCGCTCATCCGTGGCTCCTCCCCGGCCTCTCAAATGCATCACCTGGCAGTCTGATCAACAGAAATTAAGGAGAAGCATCACTATGGCAGCTACTTCATTTACGCCGTTGCACGATCGCATTCTGGTTCGCCGTCTCGAAGAGGGCGAAAGCATCCGTGGCGGCATCATCATCCCCGACTCGGCCAAGGAAAAGCCGCAACAGGGCGAAGTCATCTCCGTCGGCAAGGGTAAGTCCAATGACGAAGGCAAAGTCTTCC
>Ga0302313_10000327_pt1 | contig 43590 bp, 33 predicted proteins | sample III_Palsa_N2_2_FD_200454 | JGI IMG/M metagenome (GOLD analysis project Ga0302313, IMG submission 200454) | Peat permafrost microbial communities from Stordalen Mire near Abisko, Sweden - III_Palsa_N2_2 | ecosystem: Environmental > Terrestrial > Soil > Palsa > Peat permafrost | place: Sweden...
CTGTTGATACGCAATGGCGCAGCGTTCATCGCGAGCCTCCGCCGTTGTCGGAACGTTCGACGAAGTCAGAGATTTTTGAGACAGGAATCAAGGCGATTGACGTTCTCGTACCGTTGGAGCGTGGAGGCAAGGCGGGACTCTTCGGAGGTGCAGGCGTCGGGAAGACGGTGCTGCTTACGGAAATGATTCACAACATGCTCGGGCACCAGAAGGGCGTGAGCATCTTCTGTGGCATCGGGGAGCGCTGCCGCGAAGGTGAAGAACTCTATAGCGATATGAAGGCTGCCGGAGTGCTCAAGGACATGGTCATGGTTTACGGCCAAATGAACGAACCGCCCGGGAGTCGTTTTCGGGTTGGGGATGTCGCTCTGACCATGGCGGAATACTTCCGTGACGACGAACACCGAGATGTTCTCCTGCTGATCGACAATATTTTTCGTTTCATTCAGGCAGGTATGGAAGTGTCCGGACTGATGGGAAAGATGCCGTCGCGACTGGGATACCAGTCGACGATGAGCACGGAACTATCGGGGCTCGAAGAGCGAATCGCGAAGACGCAGGCTGGCGCGATTACATCTATCCAAGCCGTATACGTTCCTGCTGACGATCTGACAGACCCTGCCGCGGTGCATGTCTTTTCGCATTTGTCCGCGTCAATCGTGCTCTCTCGGGAGCGCGCCAGTGAAGGGCTCTATCCGGCCATCGATCTGCTGCAATCCAACTCGAACATGGCGACGGCCGGGATTGTGGGGGAGCGCCACTACGGATTGGCGCAGGAGATTCGTAAGACTTTGGCGCAGTACGAGGCGCTGAAAGACGTTGTCGCCATGTTGGGTCTCGAGCAGCTCTCCGTCGCTGACCGCAATATCGTAGATCGGGCGCGGCGTCTGGAGCGTTTTCTGACTCAACCTTTTTTTGCCACGGAGCAGTTCAGCGGGATCAAGGGAAAGCTTGTCAGCCTGAAGGACTCTCTCGATGGCTGCGAACGCATTTTGCGGGACGAGTTCAAGGACTATCCGGAAAGTGCGCTGTACATGATTGGAGCCATCGGTGAAGCGAAAAAGCCGGACCCAGCCAAGCAGGCAGCACCGCAGTCGCAGCCGGGGACGTCGAAGCCCGACTCGACTCCGCCCACAAAAGAATCGTCGAACGCTCCATCCAAGGCTGGAGGGTCACTTCAACCCGTTCCGTCCAAGCCAATAGCTGAAGCCAAGCCTGAACATGTGGGGGGAGCATGAATCTCAAAATTCTTCTGCCTACAGAGATATTCGTCGATAGAACCGATGTGTTGCGTATCGTCGCGGAAACAGACAAAGGCTCATTCGGTCTGCTGCCGCACCGATTGGACTGCGCCGCCGCGCTCTTGCCGGGCATATTCATCTACGAATCGGCACAGGGCGGAATCAGTTATGTCGCCGTAGATGAGGGTGTCCTGGTGAAAACAGGAATGGACGTCCTAGTCTCCGTCCGCCGTGCGATCGGTGGAACAGACCTCAATCAGCTTCACGACGAGGTAAAACGTCAGTTTCAAAAGATGGATAAACAGGAGCAAGAAGTCCGCACTGCGGTGACGAGGATGGAGGCGGCCATGATTGGCCGCTTCGCCGAGCTCCAGCATGAATAGCAACGAGCGCCAGCCAAACAAGAAAGAAGACTCCTTGTTCATTCAGCAGGTTGGGGCGCAGATTACCCGCAAGCTGAAGGCGCGGCGTGCCGGAGATCGCGGCGTCTGGTTCGGTCTCGGCATGACGGGGCTCGTAGGCTGGTCTGTTGCCGTACCAACGTTGCTGGGCGCGGCACTCGGTCTATGGCTGGATTCACGTCATCCCGGGGGCCGGTCCTGGACACTCATGCTGCTGGTGGCCGGATTATGCATCGGCTGCGCGAATGCATGGCATTGGGTTTCACAACAGGATCGAGCGATGCACGAAGAACCGGAGAAGGTCGATGAATGAAATCTGGACGATGATTGCATCGATGCTCGTGGGCCTCCTGCTCGGAGCTCTCTTCTTTGGTGGTCTATGGTGGACTGTCAATCGAGGACTCTCTAGTTCGAGACAGCCAGCAATGCTGTTCGCTGGGAGCATGATCGTACGCACGGTGGCTGCTGTTTTGGGTTTCTATTGGGTCGTCACACGTTGGGGTTGGCATGAGGTTTTGACCTGTCTTATCGGCTTTGTGCTTGGACGGCTGTTCGTGACACGGGCTACGCGCGTTCCAATGCTCTCCAGCGCTGCCACGCCGGAAGGACGGGCCAATTGAATCTGACCTCCGACCAACTCATCTTCTGGCAGCACGGGTTCTTCAAGCTCAACGAAACCATTGTCACGACTTGGATGTTGATGATCCTCATGGCTTTGGGCTCAAAGCTAGTCACACGAAATCTACTAACGGAAGGATCGATCTCACGCTGGCAAGGGGCGCTCGAGATTATTGTTACGACTTTGGAGGGCCAGATCAAGGATGTTGGCCTGGGAGAGGCACGAAAGTATCTTCCATTTCTTGGCACGCTCTTTCTGTTCGTGGCAACTTGCAGTATCTGCACCGTACTTCCGGGCTACAAGCCTCCAACCGGCTCGCTATCCACGACCGCCGCCCTCGCCTTATGTGTCTTCGTCGCCGTGCCGCTTTTCGGGATCAGAGAGCAGGGTTTTGGAGCGTATTTGCGGACTTATGCGAAGCCAACCTTCATCATGCTTCCGTTCAATATCATTAGCGAACTTTCACGCACACTCGCGTTGGCTGTCCGGCTGTTCGGCAACATGATGAGCGGCGTGATGATTATTGGCATTCTGCTGACGATTACGCCCTTCGTTTTCCCCATCGTGATGACCGCACTCGGTCTGCTCACCGGCATGGTGCAGGCGTACATATTCACGATCCTTGCCGGGGTTTACATCGCAGCCGCAACTTTCGTCCCAAAGCCGAAGCAAGCTGTTGAATCCACCAAAACTGCGACCAGTTGAAGTTGTACGAGTAGCACCAAGGAGTCTCTATGGACAGCATGACCATCATTGCAGTTGCATCAATCGTAACCGCCGGCCTCACGATCGGAATCGGATGCATGTGCCCAGCACTTGGAGAGGGCCGCGCCGTTGCTACGGCTCTCACATCTCTGGCGCAGCAGCCGGATGCCTCGCCAACAATCACGCGCACCCTGTTTGTGGGGCTCGCCATGATCGAATCGCTAGCCATCTATTGTTTTGTTGTTTCGATGATCCTCATCTTTGCAAATCCGTTCTGGAACCGCGTGATTGCCCACGCGGCAGGAAAGTGATCTATGCTCATCGACTGGTTTACCGTCGGCGCCCAGGTGCTGAACTTCCTCATTCTGGTTTGGCTGCTGAAGCGCTTCCTCTACAAGCCGATTCTGAATGCAATTGACGCCCGCGAGAAGGCTATCGCCACAGAACTTTCCAATGCCGACACTAAGAAGACCGATGCTCAGAAGGAACACGATGAGTATCAGGAAAAGAGCCAAGCCTTTGATAAGGAACGCGGCGGGTTGCTCGACAAAGCCAAGCAGGATGCACAGAGCGAGCATGATCGCCTCATCGGTGAAGCAAAGAAGGACTCCGAGGATGTGCGCGCTAAAGAGGCTGGAGCACTGCAAAACGATCAGGCGAGGCTGCGTGCCGAGATCACTCATCTCAGCCAGACCGAGGTCTTTGCCATTACGCGAAAAGCGCTAGGAGATCTTGCAACGGTGAGTTTGGAGGAGCGCATGGGAGAAGTATTCACTCGCCGTCTCTACGATATGGATGGAAAGTCGAAGGACACGATGGGGCAAGCGCTTCGAGCGTCTACCGCTCCTGTTCTTATACGGAGCGTGTTCGAAATGCCGGAGCAGCAGAAGTCTGCCATCCGCAACGCGGTGAACGAAACCTTTTCTATTGACGCTCATCTGCAATTCGAGACCGCTGGAGACTCCATCTGTGGAATTGAACTGTCGGCCAATGGCCAGAAGATCGGATGGAGTATTGCGGAGTATCTTGCCGCTCTTAGCGGGAAAGTGGACTCGCTTCTCGAGGCTCATGGGCCTCTTGCAGCCGCAACGGCGACGCAGACAACGATTGCAGGAACACCATGAGCTCCGCTCCCGACATGCTACATAGCGCGCTGGAACAAGCCTTCACCGGCATGCGCGAGGCACGTAATTCATTTTCTCCACCCTTCTCGATCAATGAGGTCGGCGTGGTGACGAATGTCTCGACTGGTATCGCTACATTCAGCGGTTTACCGGGAGTCGGTTATGAGGAACTGGTGCAGTTTCCCGGCGGACTTCTGGGCATTGCGTTCAATGTCGACGAAGACGAAGTCGGAGTGATTCTGCTGGGGGATTATCAGCATCTCCGAGCCGGAGATCAGGTGTTACGGACTGGCCGGGTTATGGATGTCGCGGTGGGCGATGCTCTGCTTGGGCGCGTCATTGATCCGCTTGGCAATCCACTGGACGGAAAAGCCGTGGCGTCAACGGATCAAAGGCTTCCCGTGGAGCGTGCCGCGCCTGCGATTCTGGATCGCGCCGCAGTCTCTATACCTTTGCAGACAGGGTTGAAGGTTGTCGATGCGCTCGTCCCTATCGGGCGCGGACAGCGAGAATTGATCCTGGGTGACCGGCAGACAGGCAAGACGGCGATTGCAATCGATACGATTCTGAATCAGCGCGGACAGAACGTCATCTGCGTGTATTGCGCGATCGGTCAGCGCGCCTCGGCTGTGGCCAAAGCTGTCGCGAACTTGCGAGCGAAGGGCGCAATGGAATACACCGTTGTGGTCGTGGCGGAAGGCAATGACGCCCCAGGACTCGTTTACATCACACCGTATGCTGCTACGAGCATCGCGGAATACTTTATGGAAAAGGGCCGTGATGTGCTGATCGTTTATGACGATCTGACGCAGCACGCAAGAGCTTATCGAGAGCTCTCCTTGCTTCTGCGTCGGCCCCCAGGCCGCGAGGCATTTCCAGGAGATATTTTCTATATTCATTCGCGGATGCTCGAACGTTCTACGCATCTGAGCAAAGATCGCGGGGGCGGATCGCTGACAGCACTCCCCATTATTGAAACAGACGCTCAAGACATCTCCGCTTACATCCCCACGAACCTAATTTCCATTACGGATGGTCAGGTTTACCTATCGCCGACGTTGTTTGAACTCGGGAACCTCCCTGCCGTCGACGTAGGGAAATCAGTCTCACGTGTCGGCAGTGCGGCACAGCGAGCCGCCTATCGCTCTGTTGCGGGCAGTCTCAAGCTGGCCTATTCCCAATTCGAGGAATTGGAGTCCTTCGCAAAATTCGGGACTCGCCTCGATGAATCGACCCGAAAAATCATCGACCACGGCCAGCGTATCCGGACCTGCCTCAAGCAGCCGGAATCTCAGCCGGCTTCGCTTGAGGAACAGATCACGGTGTTGCTGGCTCTGACAGGTGGCCTCTTCGATCAGATTCCACTGGAAAAAGTGGAGGATGCTGAGGCGGCCCTCCGAAAAGCAGGGGCAGACATCCCCAATGAGATCGTGAGCAGGTTGTCTTCGGGCGATAAGTTGAGCGATGAGGATCGAAAGGCGATTCTCCAGATCGCGTCGCAAACTCTTTCTCCTTTTCAACCTCACCCCGCCGCGAAGCTTGCATCATGAGCGGCTCTACGGTCAGCCTCAAAAGAAAATTAGCGGGAGCGCAGGACCTCGAAGGCGTTGTGCGTTCGATGAAAGCGCTAGCGGCATCGAGCATCGGGCAGTATGAAAAGTCCGTTCTCTCCCTTCATGAGTACTACCGAACGGTGGAGCTTGGACTGATCGCGTGTCTTCGCAGCAGCGAAGCAAATATGTTGATGGCAGCGCGCCAACCCTCGCAAGGGAGGAAGGTCGGCGCTGTGGTCTTTGGATCTGATCAAGGTCTCGTCGGCAGATTCAACGAAGTGCTGGTCGACTCGGCTGTAAATACTCTCAAGGCCTGTCCCGGCAAACTAACGCATATTTGGGCTGTGGGTGAACGAGCGTCTTCACTCCTGACGGATGCTGCCTTGTGCCCCGTCAGCCTTTTGACTGTTCCGAGCTCGGTCGAAGCGATTACGCCATTGGTCGGAGAGCTTCTAATCGAGATTGAGGCGGTACGCAAGCGCGACGACTCGTGGGAAGTCTATGTCTTTCACAACCAACCTCAATCCGGAGTGATCTACCAACCCGTGAACAGCAAGCTCTTGCCGCTCGATTCAACCTGGGAGGCCAAGATTGGCGAAAAGCCATGGCCGACAAAGATGCTCCCAAACCTCCTTGATGGCGTTTCGGTGGCACTTGAAGCATTTCTTCGGGAATACCTGTTCGTCTTGCTTTTCCAGGCGTCGGCGGAATCACTTGCCAGTGAGAACGCAAGTCGTTTGGCGGCGATGCAGCGCGCAGAGAAGAACATCGACGGCATTCTGACGAATCTGAATCGGACACTGCATCGCATCCGCCAGGAGTCGATCGATGAAGAGCTCTTCGATGTTATCTCTGGTTTCGAAGCGCTGACGACGCAATCGCCAGCGAAACGCGTCTAGCGTTCTCGAAGCGCATAACCGGCGCTCAACTCCGCGAATATATGAGCAAAACAACACAGCGTCTTCCTCGTCGGCAGAACATACTTGGACTGTCTGCTGGAGCGGTCACGATGCGATTGGTGAGCGTTTGCCGCGGTGAACAGAAGTAACAAAGATTTGCTATGAACCGAGCTTGCACGTTCGCTCAAGAAAGTCTGCTATGAACGTCAATTCCAGGGCCGGTCAGCCGGCTATCGCAAGCGATCTCGTCGATGTGCCAAAGCTCATTGCTGCGTACTACGATGAGCGGCCTGATCCAAAGAACCCCGAGCAGCGTGTGGTCTTCGGAACATCGGGACATCGCGGTTCTTCCTTCGACAAGACATTCAATGAATGGCACATCCTGGCGATTACGCAGGCGATCTGTCTTTATCGAGGGAAGCGCAAGATCGACGGGCCATTATTCCTCGGAATCGACACTCATGCGCTCTCACAGCCAGCGGTGGATAGTGCCCTCGAAGTTTTAGCGGCGAACGGCATTGACGTAATGATCGCCGGGCGCGAGGAATTCACTCCCACTCCAGTCATCTCGCACGCCATCCTTGCCTACAATCACAATCGGACCTCGGGTTTTGCCGACGGTATCGTGATCACGCCCTCCCACAATCCACCAGAGACTGGCGGTTTCAAGTACAACCCCCCGCACGGTGGCCCCGCGGAAGAAACGATCACTATGTGGATTGAGACACACGCCAATGAATTTCTGTCCGATCAGCTCAAAGACGTGCGGAGAGTCTCCATCGATAAAGCGTTGGCGGCAACGACTACGCATCGACATGATTTCCTTACACCGTATGTAGAGGATTTGCATAACGTCGTCGATATGAATGCAATACGGGAGTCTGGCATCAGCGTTGGCGTGAATCCGCTAGGCGGGGCTGGCGTGCATTATTGGGAGCCGATCGCGAAGCGATACGGGCTGAATCTAAAGGTGGTCAATAATGACATCGACCCCACGTTCCGATTCATGACCCTGGATTGGGATGGCAGAATTCGAATGGACCCGTCCTCCGAATACGCCATGCGCCCATTGATCGCCTTGAAGGATCAGTTTGATCTCGCGCTCGCCTGCGATACCGATCATGACCGCCATGGGATCGTGACCCGCAGCGTTGGATTGCTGCCTCCCAATCACTACCTCGCTGTATGTGCTGACTACCTGCTGTCTCATCGGCCGCACTGGGGAGTGGGAATGTCTGTCGGGAAGACAGTCGTGAGTAGCAGCATGATTGACCGGGTGGCGGCAAAGCGTGGGAGAACAATCTACGAGGTTCCGGTTGGTTTCAAATACTTCGTGGATGGCTTGCTACATGGGAGTCTCGGCTTTGCCGGGGAGGAAAGCGCTGGCTCCTCGTTCGCTCGGATGGGCGGCACTGTCTGGACAACAGACAAAGACGGGATGATCGCAGCTCTGCTGGCAGCTGAGATAACCGCGGTTTGTAAGAAAGACCCGGGTGCGCTCTATGAGGAGCTCGCCGCCGAACTCGGCGAATCTCACTATCGTCGGTCCGAAGCCCCAGCGACCTCTCAGCAGAAGGTAGCCCTTGAGCAAATCGTATCCACTGACATCCACGCGTCTGACTTGGCGGGCGAAATCCCAATAACGATCATGACGAATGCCGCAGGAGATGGTTGTCCTATCGGTGGGATCAAGGTTGCAGCTGCTAATGGTTGGTTTGCCGCACGGCCTTCGGGAACAGAAGCCATTTACAAAATTTACGCCGAGAGTTTCAGCGGCGAAGAACACTTAGCTCGGATTGAGGCCGAAGCGCAGTCGGTCGCAAACCAGGCTTTCGCGTCAATGCCGCAAGCAACGAAGAACCAAGAGTTGCAGGAGACCAAGTGAACAAGCAAGTAGCCAGTACGCCGAAGAAAACTCGAGCAATGAAGTCAGGAGCGAGCCTAGGAATTGACGCACTGAATGAGTTGGCGCTGAATCTGCATTGGTCTTGGAACCATTTAGCAGATCCTCTCTGGGAAGCTCTGGACAGCTACTTGTGGCACACGACCCAGAATCCTTGGGTGATTCTACAAACGGTTTCTGAGGACAAGGTCAATGCTCTACTGGCGACACCCGACTTCCAGGAGCTTCTCTCCACATTGCTGCAGCACAAGCGTAAATTCTTTTCGGCCGATGCATGGTTCCAGAAGACGCATTCCGGAACGACACTCTCGACGATCGCCTATTTCAGCATGGAATTCATGCTGACCGAAGCCCTTCCGATCTATTCTGGCGGCCTTGGAAATGTAGCGGGCGACCAGATGAAGGCAGCGAGCGACCTTGGCGTCCCTGTGGTAGGTATCGGTTTGCTTTGGGGGCAAGGGTACTTTCGGCAGGATTTTGACGCTGAAGGTAATCAACGCGTCCTGTATCCCGTGAATGATCCGGGACAGTTGCCCATACAGCCGCTGAGGCGCGCGAATGGCGAGTGGCTACGCATTCAGATTCAACTCCCAGGAGCTAAGATTTGGCTGCGCTGCTGGCAGGTGCTTGTCGGCAGAACCAGACTCTTTCTGCTCGACGCGAATGATTTTGCGAACACAGCAGCTCATCGTGGGATCACAAGCGAGCTATACGGTGGCGACGCCGAAATGCGGCTGAAGCAAGAGATCGTTCTGGGAATTGGTGGATGGCGGCTGCTCCGAGAATTGGGGTTGAATCCAGAGGTGTGCCACCTCAACGAAGGTCACGCCGCGTTCGCTGTACTGGAGCGTGCCCGGTACTACATGGCAGATCATCGTGCTCCCTTTGATGTGGCACTGATGATCACCAGAGCCGGAAATTTGTTTACGACTCACACTGCTGTTCCAGCAGGGTTTGATCGCTTCGATCCTGCGCTGTGCAGCAAATATCTCAGCCACTATGCGCAGGAAGAATTGGCAGTTTCCGTGGAAGAGCTGCTTGCCTTGGGAAGACAGAATCCGAGCGACGCCTCGGAGCCTTTCAACATGGCCTATCTCGCGCTACGCGGAAGTGGTCAGGTCAGTGGGGTGAGCAAGCTTCACGGTGAAGTAAGCCGACAGATTTTTCAGCCGCTGTTTCCACGATGGCCTCAGGCTGAAGTTCCCGTCGGTTCCGTCACGAATGGGATTCATGTACCAACTTGGGACTCGGCTGAGGCGGATGCTTTGTGGACCAAGGTATGCGGGCCGGCTCGTTGGCGTGGAGATCGTCCGCTTGCCGACGATGTGCGTCGTTTGACCGATAGCGAGTTGTGGCAGATGCGCACCGGTGCGCGCAAGACCATGCTCAGACGAGCGCGTGACCGCTACACACGCCAATCCTCGGCCGAAGGCGTTTCACGTTTGGATATCTCCGAAATCTTCAAGGACGATGTGCTAACAATCGGGTTTGCGCGACGATTCGCAACTTACAAGCGCCCCGATCTTTTGCTGCATGACCCTGAACGCCTGATCCGTTTACTCACAAATTCTGAACGCCCTGTGCAACTGATTCTCGCGGGCAAAGCTCATCCTGAGGATCTCCCGGGCCAGGCACTCATCAAGCAGTGGAATGATTTCATCGCGCGGCCTGAGGTTCACAACCATGTCGTCTTCCTCAGCGATTACGACATGCAGATGGCACAGGAATTGGTCAAGGGTATGGATCTTTGGATCAATACGCCGCGGCGCCCTTGGGAGGCCTGCGGGACGAGCGGAATGAAAGTGCTGGCCAATGGAGGGTTGAACATCTCTGAACTGGACGGCTGGTGGGCGGAGGCCTACAACCCCGAGGTCGGTTGGGCCATTGGTGACGGAAAGGAGCACGGCACGGATGCTGGCTGGGATACTTCTGAGGTAGAAAGCCTGTACGCGCTGCTAGAGCAGCAAGTGATTCCGGAGTTCTATGACCGAGACGCGGAGGGACTGCCGTCCCGATGGTTGGAACGCGTTCGCGAAAGTATGGCGACGCTTACCCCTGAGTTCTCGGCAAGCCGGGCAATTCGTGAATACACGAACGATCATTATTTGCCAGCCGCAGTCGGATACAACGCACGCTCCGCGAACGACGGCGAAGCGGGAGTAGAGCTGCTTCAGTGGAAACGCTGCATCACCGAGCAATGGGGCACGATCGCTTTCGGCAATGTCACCAGTGCGATCAAGGATGGCCAACACCAGTTCACGATAGAGGTTCTTCTCGGAGGCCTTCATCCCAATCAATTCAGCGTGGAACTATATGCCGGTTCGGACGGCGAGCGTGGCGCCGCACCGGAGATATTGGCCGCGTGTAAGTTCTCCGTGGAGGAATCTGGTACCGCCGTCTATACGCTTTCCTGCCCAGCGAAACGTCCAGCCGCCGATTACACGGCACGTCTCATTCCGTCGCACGCCGGAGCCTTGGTCCCACTCGAAGCGGGACAGATTCTCTGGCAGCGATGAACGACCCGAAAAATGGGAATGGTAGGCCCTACCCGCTCGGTGCGACCGTTTGCCCTGAAGGGACGAACTTCAGCATTTTCTCTTCGAGCGCCAATGGTATGCAGTTGGTCCTCTTCGACGGAACGGACGACCGGGTTGTTACTAGGACCGTCACACTCGATCCAATACGCAATCGAACCTCGCACTACTGGCATGTTTTCCTGCCTGGAATCAAACCGGGCCAACTGTATGGGTTCCGTGCTGATGGTCCCTTTGATCCGTCAGCCGGTCAGCGGTTCGATTCTCAGAAAGTCCTGATAGACCCTTACGGTAAAGGTGTTTGGGTCGGCCACAACTACAGCCGAGCAGCAGCTTGTATACCGGGTGATAATGCGGCAACTTCGATGAAGAGTGTTGTCGCCGATCTTTCACTGTTCGATTGGGAGGGAGATAGGCCAATCAACCGCCTCTTCCGGGACACAATTATTTATGAAATGCACGTCGCCGGCTTTACTCGTCATCCATCATCCCGCGTCACCGAGCCCAACCGTGGGACCTACCTGGGCATTGTCGAGAAGATTCCCTATCTTCAATCTCTAGGCGTGACGGCCGTCGAACTATTACCTGTATTCCAATTCGATTCTGCAGATGCCCCTTTCGGGCTCGAAAACTACTGGGGTTACGATCCGGTCTCTCTCTTTGCTCCACACCTTGCGTATAGCTCCAGCACCGGCGACCCGCTCATCTGTATTGATGAGTTCCGCACTATGGTGAAAGCGCTGCATCATGCGGGCATCGAAGTGATCCTCGACGTCGTATACAACCACACTGCAGAAGGTGATGAGCGTGGTCCGACACTTTGCTTTCGGGGTCTGGAAAATAACTTCTACTACATTCTCGAGAAGGACCGTTCGCGCTATGCGGACTTCACGGGCACGGGGAACACTCTGAAATCGAATCACTCCGTCGTCAAGCGCCTCATTCTCGACAGCCTCAAGTATTGGGTTTCAGAGATGCATGTCGATGGGTTTCGATTCGATCTCGCGTCCATCTTCTCTCGCGGCGATTCTGGAGAGCCCGAACCCAACGCTCCCATCATCTGGGAGATTGACTCTGAGCCCATATTGGCGGGTACAAAGCTCATTGCAGAAGCTTGGGATTCCGGCGGCCTTTATCAGGTCGGTAGCTTCGGTCAGGACAAGTGGAAGGAGTGGAACGGTGCCTTCCGTGATGGCGTCAAAGGATTTCTAAAGGCTGATGCGGATACTGCCTGGAATCTTCACGAGCGAATCATTGGCAGTCCAGATATCTATAAAAGCGGCCATCGCCCTACCGGCCAAAGCATCAACTACGTCACTTGCCACGATGGTTTCACCCTGAACGATCTCGTCTCATTCAACTCGAAGCACAATGATCAGAACCGAAGTCAAAACAGCGACGGAACCGATGTCAACCTAAGCTGGAACTGCGGTGCGGAAGGCACCTCAACCAATCCTGATGTGGAGCGGCTCCGCGTCCGCCAGATCAAAAACTTCTTCGCATTGACACTTCTTTCAGTAGGCACCCCGATGCTTCTGATGGGCGACGAGGTCAGGCGAACGCAGCAAGGCAACAACAACGCCTACTGTCTCGACAACGAGGTCAGCTGGTTTGATTGGGACCTCTGCAGAAGTAATGCCGAGATCTTTCGTTTCGTGAAAGAACTGATTGCGCTTCGTCTGTACTTCGATCAGGGGGTTAGCGGTATTCCCATTCCACTGGAGGATTACATCAGCAACGCGGAGATCCAATGGCATGGAACGGTGCTCGACAAGCCCGACTGGGGAAGCGATTCACACTCGATCGCCGTGACATTTCATAACCATGCTCTGAACAACGTGCGCTATATCGCAATCAACTCGTATTGGAATGCTCTGGAGTTCGCACTTCCGTCATTACCAGAGTCGTCGCGATGGATTCGCATGATTGACACGTCCCTCGATTCGCCGAACGACATCGTTCCCGCTGAGGAGGGGACCGAGGTAGCGGGTTCTTCGTACACGGTCAATCCGCATTCCATCGTCATGCTTCATTTCGCGTCAACCGGCCCTGGTCTGGTCTCCAAGTGAGCAGTTCGGTACAGATAGCATTGCGACAACTGGAGACAATCGTGACGATGCGTTATTGGAGAGTTCAATGATTGAGCAACTCACAGAAAGCCACGGAGCGGCTTTTGGTTTCAAAGTGCTCGGAAAGCTCACTACAGATGATGTGCATGATCTGTCCCACCAGGTTGAGACTGTCATCGTCGCAAACGAGCAACCGATTGGTCTCCTTGCGGATATGTCGGAGATGCATGGAGCAAGCTGGTCAGCGCGGTGGGATGAGATGCCGTTCCTGCAGCGTCATACAGATCACATCGCGCGAATGGCGATCATCTGCAATGACCAGTGGCAGGAGATCTCCGAGATGATTGTCGCTGCCACGTCTTACATGCAAGCCGAAACTCTCTACTACGACGTTTCCGAGATCCATCATGCATGGCATTGGGTAAGGATGAATCCGATGGATGAGGGTGTGCCGATCCGAAGGATTTACCCAGGAAGAGGACTGTTCCAGAGCTGGAGACCCGAATACGTAGGCCTCTAATTTTGAGGAGTTCTCACGATTGGTTAAATGATGGACTATACCTGCCCGATGCATCCGGAAGTTCGCAGCACTGCACCGGGAAATTGTCCGAAGTGCGGCATGGCCCTTGAGCCAGCCAATACTGCCGCGCCAGCGAGTCGCACACGCTACACCTGCCTCATGCACCCGCAGATTGTGAAGGACGAGCCCGGCAACTGTCCTCTCTGTGGCATGACCCTCGAACCTCTGACTGTCACAGTCGAAGAAGGAAATCCTGAACTCGACAGCATGACCCGGAGATTCTGGGTGAGCGCTGCGTTGACGACACCCTTGCTGGCCATCATGGTACTCGGGATTCTCCCGCTTCATGGTTTTCAGCGCGCTCTGCGAGGACAACCGCTCGGGTGGTTCGAATTCGTGGTGGCCACTCCCGTCGTACTTTGGGGGGGATGGCCCTTTCTTCAACGAGGTTGGGCGTCGATCATCAGCCGCAATCTGAATATGTTCACTCTGATCTTGATCGGAGCCGGGTCAGCCTATCTCTACAGCGTCGCGGCCGTCGCGCTGCCACACCTCTTTCCTCCATCGTTTCGAGATGGATCGGGTCAGCTTGGCCTTTACTTTGAGGCATCGGCGGTCATTACCGTACTCGTCCTGCTGGGACAAGTCCTCGAACTGAAGGCTCGGAGCCAGACAAGTGGCGCGATCAAAGCCCTTCTAGGACTTGCACCCAAGACGGCGCGGCGCATCGCAGCGGATGGCACGGAGCAAGATGTGGGCTTAAACCTCATCGAGGTGGGGGACAAGCTCCGAGTCCGACCAGGCGAAAAAGTCCCAACTGACGGCACGCTGATTGAGGGCGCGAGTTCTGTGGATGAGTCCATGGTCAGTGGAGAACCCATCCCGGTGGGAAAGATGGACGAAGCAAAAGTCATTGGGGGGACAATCAACGGAACAGGCAGCTTTGTGATGAGGGCCGAGCGTGTTGGTGCCGATACTTTGCTAGCTCAGATTGTAAAGATGGTCGGCGAAGCTCAGCGTAGTCGCGCTCCGATACAGAGACTTGCGGACAAGGTGGCTGCGTACTTTGTGCCGGCTGTCCTCGTTTCGGCAGTCATCACATTCGCAGTCTGGGCAATCTATGGGCCGCAGCCGCATTATGCCCATGCGCTCGTCAATGCGGTTGCGGTGCTGATCATCGCTTGTCCCTGCGCTCTTGGGCTCGCAACGCCGATGGCAATTATGGTCGGCACCGGCAAGGGTGCGGGAGAGGGCGTGCTCATCAGCAACGCTGAGGCCCTCGAAGTTCTCGAGAAGGTCAACACGCTCGTTGTCGATAAGACCGGCACGTTGACTCTTGGCAAGCCGAAGCTGACAGAGCTCATCTCGGCCGAAGGCGTGAAAGACAGGGAGTTGTTGCAAATAGCCGCGAGCCTCGAAAAGGCGAGTGAGCATCCTCTGGCCGCCGCGGTCCTTGCGGCAGCCGGGGAACAACACATCGACCTAGTGACAATCGAGGACTTCCAGTCAGTGACAGGTAAGGGCGTTCGGGGCGCGCTGAATGGAAAGGAGATCGCTGTAGGAAATATGGCGCTCATGACCGATCTCCATGCTTTCCCCGAATCCCTGCTGACCAAGGCCGAGGCGCTGCAGAAGGACGGTCGCACGGTCATGTATATCGCGCTCGGAGGTAAGTGTGCTGGGCTCATCGCGGTCGCGGACCCAATCAAAGACTCGACACCCGAAGCCATCGAGCATTTGAAGGGAGATGGCATCAAGGTCATCATGGTTACCGGTGATAACCACGCAACAGCCGAAGCGGTCGCACGGAAGCTTGGCATAGAGTTCGAAGCTGACGTACTTCCTGAACAAAAGGCAGCAGTTGTAAAGAGGCTGCAGGCCGCTGGCCGCATTGTTGCCATGGCGGGGGACGGCGTGAACGACGCGCCTGCTCTGGCTCAAGCTCACGTGGGTATTGCGATGGGCACAGGGACGGATGTCGCGATGAAGACCGGCGGAATCACACTCGTGCAGGGAGACCTGCGTGGCATCCTGAAGGCGCGCCGTCTTAGCCACCTGACGATGAACAACATTCGTGAGAATTTGTTCTTCGCATTCTTCTATAACGCCCTAGGTATCCCGTTAGCAGCGGGTGTTCTGTATCCCGCCTTCGGTCTCCTACTGAATCCCATGATCGCTGCTGCGGCTATGAGCTTCAGTTCGGTTTCGGTGATCCTGAACGCATTGCGGCTTCGGTCCGCCAAGCTTTCGCCTTAGAATTACGCGAGCGCCTTCTACACATGCTGCAGTTTCGCTTGTCTTTCACTCACGCTCGCGTTGACGATGGCAAGAAACTTGTCGGCGTTGAGGCTGGCACCGCCGATCAGAACCCCATCAATACCGGGCTGATCGAAGAAGGCTGTTGTATTTTCTGGTTCAACACTGCCACCGTACTGAATGGGTAGTTCCGCAGCCCAGTCCTCTCCGACAACCTGAGTGAGCTTCATGCGAATGAGGAGCTGCGCATCGTGAGCCTGTTGAGGAGTCGCATGGTGCTTGAGACTTCCGATCGCCCAGACTGGTTCGTAGGCTATGCTCACGCGGGAGAGAATCTGAAGTGGAATACTAGCTAATCCCGAGCTCAGCTGACGATCAAGAACAGATTCCGTCTGTTGGCGTTGACGCTGTTCCAGTGTCTCGCCAACGCATAGGATCACATGCAATCCTGAAGCGAGGGCGCACACCATCTTCTGGTTGATAAACACGTCGGATTCATTGAGGGTGTGCCTGCGTTCGCTGTGGCCAAGAATGACGTATTTGCACCCAAGATCCAGAAGCATCGTAGGGCTCACCTCTCCAGTGAAGGCACCTTCGCCATCCGGGTACATGTTTTGAGCGCCTAGTTGGATTCCGCTTCCTTTCAGCAGTTCCCCAACAAGCTGGAGATAAGGGAAGGGCGGACAGACGATAACCTCCACCTGATCGGAGAGATGAATCCCTTCCACGATCCCACTTGCTAGCTCTCTCGCTTCGGATGCAGTTGTGTGCATCTTCCAATTGGCGACGACGAATGTCTGACGTGTGTCCGTACTCAATTTGCACTTCCTGCATAGACGCCAGTGAGCGCGTCGCTCGCCGCACTTTCGCGATGATCCGCCTCTACTGCGGCGTCGTACTGCCCAAGGTGAGCCGCGCGGTCACACTTAGCGCGATGAAAGAGAGCTTCTTGCGCTGGGATTACATTAGACTGTTCGCCATGCCAGATTTCCAATGCCGGCTCTTGAATAGCACGGCCGAAGGAAAAGGAAAGTTCCCATGGAAGCTGCGACCTGTGACGGACGTTCATTGCATTGAGCCGGGCCGAAGCAAGCTCACCGGATTGACCACCCGACAAGAAGACGATTCCTGGAACCGCGGCCGGAACGGCACGTAATAGGCAGCCAACGGTCGCATCAGCCACTTCCTCGACGGTGTTCTGTCCTGGACTCGTGATGCCAGGAAGGACCATGTTCGGCTTCAAGATCATGCCCGAGAGTGCCACCCGTTGCGAGTAAAGCTCTCGGAAGACGGTGCGCAGCACCTTCTCGGTCACTTCGGAGCACACGTCCATGGTGTGATCTCCCTCCATCAGGACTTCGGGCTCGACGACGGGCACAAGGCCTGCCTCTTGACACAACCCGGCATAGCGAGCGAGAGCGTGCGCGTTTGCCTCGATGCATCCAGAACTGGGCATGCCATTGCCGATGGCAAAGACTGCTCGCCATTTGGCGAAACGTGCGCCCATTTCGGCGTACTCCGTTAGGCGAGAGCGCAGACCGTCCAAGCCGTCTGTCACCTTCTCGCCCGGAAAGCCGGCCATCTCCTTGGCACCGAGGTCGACTTTAATGCCGGGCAGCACTCCGATGGCAGCGAGCGCCTTTGCGAACGGAGTGCCATCGTCTTTCTTTTGCCGAATCGTCTCGTCGAACAGGATTACGCCACTAATCGACTCGTTGAGATCTGGCGTGGTGACAATCAGTTCGCGGTACTCACGATGAGATTCGGGGGTCTGCGGAATACCCCATTTGGCGAATCGTTTATTGCAGGTTCCAACACTCTCATCGATTGCCAGCAGGCCCTTGCCACCAGCGACCATCATCTTGGCTGTTGCTTCCAGTGTCTGTATGTTCACTGTGTCGCACTCCATTTCCAGTTCCGGATTTCCGGCATGTCTTCGCCGTGAGCGTCGATGTAATGTTTGTGCTCGATGAGCTTGTCCTTCATTTGCTGCTTCAAGTAATCGCCCTTGGAGCCGAGTGTCGTAACGCGATCGACGACGTCCATCACAAGATGGAAGCGGTCCAAGTCGTTCTGAACGCGCATGTCGAAGGGGGTTGTGATCGTGCCCTCCTCTTTGTAGCCACGCACATGCAGATTGCGGTTCGTGCGGGCGTAGGTGAGCCGGTGAATCAGCCAAGGATATCCATGGAAACCAAAGATGATGTGCTTGTCCTTGGTGAAGAGCGAGTCGTAATCGTGCTCGGTCAGGCCATGAGGGTGCTCGGTGCTTGGTTGCAGCTTCATCAAATCGACCACGTTGACGACGCGTATCTTGAGATCGGGCAGGTGTTCCCGGAGAATGGATACCGCAGCAAGAATTTCAAGCGTCGGTGTGTCGCCGCAGCAAGCCATTACGACGTCAGGCTCACTTTCCTGATCGTTGCTCGCCCATTGCCAGATGCCAACCCCCTCCGTGCAATGCACGACTGCCTGGTCCATCGTCAGCCACTGCGGAAGCGCATGCTTTCCTGCGACGACTACGTTGATATAATTGCGGCTGCGAAGGCAGTGGTCGAAGACAGACAACAGGCAGTTGGCGTCGGCCGGAAGGTAGCAGCGGACAATGTCAGCTTTCTTATTGATCACATGGTCGAGAAAGCCGGGATCTTGGTGCGTGAACCCGTTGTGGTCCTGTTGCCAAACGTGAGAAGCCAGAAGATAGTTGAGCGACGAAATGTCGCGGCGCCAAGGAAGCTCCCGGCAAACCTTGAGCCACTTCGCATGTTGACTGAACATGGAGTCGACGATGCGAATGAAAGCCTCATAGCTGTTGAACAGTCCATGTCTTCCTGTAAGCAGATAGCCTTCCAGCCAACCTTCGCATTGGTTTTCGCTCAACATCGAGTCCAGCACCCTGCCGGCAGGCGCAAGGAACTCGTCGTTACTGAACTCTCGAGCGTCCCATTGACGATTCGTGACCTCAAAGACAGCCTGCAGGAGGTTAGAAACGGTCTCATCGGGGCCGAAAACGCGAAAATTGCCTTTGTCCTGATTGAGTTTGGCCACGTCGCGAAGGAACGACCCAAGCACAAGTGTGTCTTCGACCTCGACCGCGCCTGGGGACTTCACGATCACAGCGTGGTCATGAAAGTCAGGCATTTCTAGATCGCGGAGCAGAAGACCGCCATTGGCATGCGGGTTGGCCCCCATTCTGCGATCGCCTTTCGGTGCCAGTTCCGCCAGTTCTGCGACAAGCCGTCCGTTTTCATCAAAGAGCTCCTCGGCTTTGTAGCTTTTCATCCACTCTTCCAGAAGCTTCACATGGTCGGGATGTTGTGGATCGACGAGGAGCGGTACCTGGTGCGATCGGAACGTTCCCTCAATCTGCAGCCCGTCCACGACCTTCGGGCCAGTCCAACCCTTGGGAGATTTCAGGACGATCATTGGCCAGCGTGGCCGGGTGGCGTCGCCGTTCTTGCGCGCGTTCTCTTGGAAGCGGCGGATGTCCTCGATCGCTTGATCGATGGTCGCCGCCATCAACTCATGCATTTCTTCGGGATCATCCCCTTCGACGAAGTACGGGTTCCAGCCGGTGCCTTTGAAGAATTGCTCCAACTCTTCGTGCTCAATGCGCGCGAGCACCGTCGGATTGCTGATCTTGTAACCATTGAGATGAAGAATGGGCAGCACGGCCCCGTCGGTTCTTGGGTCGAGGAACTTATTGGATTGCCAAGAGGTTGCCAAAGACCCAGTTTCCGCCTCGCCATCGCCGATAACGCAGGCGACGATCAGATCCGGATTGTCGAAGGCCGCTCCGAAGGCGTGGCTCAGCGAATAGCCTAGCTCGCCGCCTTCGTGGATGGATCCAGGTGTCGTTGGCGCAACGTGGCTGGAGATGCCCCCGGGGAAGGAAAACTGTTTGAAGAGTTTCTGCAGGCCAGCCTCGTCCTGAGTGACGTTCGGATACACCTCGCTCCAAGTGCCTTCGAGGTAGACGTTCCCGACAATCGCGGGACCGCCATGGCCGGGACCGGCGATGTAGAACATATTCAAGTCGTATTTGTTGATCGCCCGGTTCAGATGAACGTAGATGAAATTCTGGCCTGGCGTCGTTCCCCAATGCGAGACCACTAACGGCTTGACGTGTTCAAGTTTTAGAGGCTCTTTGAGGAGCGGATTGTCATAGAGATAAATCTGACCAACCGAGACGTAATTGGCAGCTCGCCAATATGCATTCATTCGACGAAGGAGTTCTGGAGAGAGCGTTGCGCTGCTCTTGACTGACTCTTCGCCGGCTAGGGATTCTGGGGTTTCATGAAGCAGTTGTTCTGTATCGAGCATGTCGGTTGGCATCACTTAGTTCTCCTTGTTTTGTTCCGTGGCGAGAATTTGGTTTACAGTTTTGGCGATCATCAGCTCTTCGTTCGTGTGAATGACACGAACAACGACCCGACTGGACGCTGTTGAAATGACATTTGCATTCGTCGCGTTCGCTTCTTCGTCGAGCTCGATCCCGAGAAATGCCATGCCTTCGCAGATACGGGCACGTACCAACGGAGCGTTCTCTCCGACGCCGCCAGCAAAGACGAGAGTGTCGACGCCACCCAAGACAGCTACAAATGCACCGATGCATTTCTTGATCTGGTAGCAGAAGACCGCGACAGCCTCAGCTGCTCGGACATCCTGGGCTTCGTGTTCCAGCAGGTCACGCATGTCGGAGCTGGTTTCGGAAAGACCGAGCAATCCGGACTGGGAGTTGACCATCTTGTTGAAGTCCGCAGGGCTCATGTTCTCAGTCGCCGAGAAATATGCCGCCAATCCCGGATCGAGGTCACCAGAGCGGGTGCCCATAGGCACTCCGGAGGCGGGTGTGAAGCTCATGCTCGTGTCGACCGGCTTCCCATCTTTCACTGCAGCGAGGCTCACTCCGTTCCCCAGGTGGGCGAGAATGACACGGCCGTGTGACGCTTTCGCACCGGCAAGTCTTCCTAGCTCTTCTAGAAGAAAGGCATACGACAATCCGTGAAACCCATAGCGTCTAATTCCTTGCGCCTCATAGCGTCGCGGAATGGCGATAAGCTTCGCCACCCGAGGCATGTCATGGTGAAATGCGGTATCGAAGCAAGCAATCTGAGGCAACTTAGGAAACCGGTGGCGAAACGCCTCGATGAGTTCAAGCTCCTCGGGAAGATGATCCGGATCGAAGGGGCTCAACTTGCGCATCTCCGCGATCATGTCCGCTGTCACGAATTGCGGTTTGAAAAAGGTGGGACCGCCTTGCAACACGCGATGTCCTACGGCTCCCAGGGCATCTGCGGAATTGCTTGTTTCAATCCAATCCACAAGGACGCCTACGGCGGCAGCGTGGTCGGGTACCACGACAGGATGTGCCGAGCTAGCGGCGCTGAGCGCGGTTTTCACAGTGATAGCAGCGTTAGAGAAGCCAATGCGCTCTATCGCGCCTGCCAAGACCAGATTGAGCGAGTCGCCCGCCTCGAAGATTGCAAATTTAATACTCGAAGAGCCGCCGTTGACGGCGAGGATCCGTTTCGTAGAGGGATTCATGCGCGATTCTCCACCTTGACCTGTAACCCGAAAGAGGCCAGCTTTGCGCGAGTCGACTCGTAGTCCACATGAAGAACGCCATGGATGCCGAAGCGTTCCGCGATCTCAACAAACATCGCGGTATTGTCAATAAAGATCGCTTGTTCAGGAGCCGTCTGCGCCAGATCCAGAGCGAGTCGGAAGATGTTCGCGTCGGGCTTTCGCATCCCGACGAAACAAGAAGAGATGAACGTGTCGACAAGCCTGTCGAGATGGAAAGTGCGAATGCGGTAAGCATTCACCGTACGTGATTCATTGCTTATGACCACGATTTTCAAGCCGTGTTCGGTCTTGAGCTGCGCGATGAGCTCGAGCATCTTGCGTATTGGTTTCGACTGCGAAAACATGCAGTCGCGAAATTGCTTTCGAGTGAAAGGACGTTTCTTGTAGAAGACAATCCACGCCAGATATTCTTCGAAGGAGAGCTTGTCTTCCTCATGTGTCTCAAAGACCAAGCGATGGCGCTCATCCATCTCCACCCAATTCAGGTTGAAGTGTTTTGCTACACGCCTGCGCTCGTGATGGTCCCAACCGTTGGTCAGCAACACTCCTCCCACATCTAAAAACAACGTCGTTATGGGGAGAATCTTTTTCACTTTCGGGATAGGTCTCATTTACTTGGTGAAGAGTGAGTGGGCTTGGTCGTACTTGTTCTCGGTTCGCGCACCGTGTTTAGCGAGGTCTTCTGCACTCTGGTCAAGCCGTTTCTCTGCCGGGGTTTCCGTCACATGGGTGTGGGACCCGACCGACGCCGTGGCCTCAGGTGGCGGCAGGAAAGACCCTTCACGCACAGCTGTTGTAGTCTCGTGGTCGGCGGACTTGTAATGACTGGACCGAAGGAGCAGCAGGGTGCAGTCGACCTGTTTGATCAACTCCGAGGCAATCGATCCAGCGACGAAAGGACGCCATCCAGACAGGCCGTGGGTCGAGATCACCAACATGTCGATACGCTCCTGTTTGATGACCCGCATTAGCGTGCCGACTATATCGTTCCCCCTCTCGACACTGCAGGTCGCCGATATGCCTTCGAGCATCAGCTTGTCTTGGCGATCACGAAGTCGCTCTTCAATGGTTTCCTTCCGCTCCTCAAGGATGGTGGTCTCGGGAAAGAAATCAGCGCCGTTGAAGTCGGGTATCTCCGGGATGATATGTACAAGGTGAATGGCGGCATGGAACTGTTGAGCGAGGCCCCTGGCTGCTTCTAACGCGGCTTCAGACGCGGGACTGAAATCAATCGGCAATAGAATCTTCGTGGCTGAAAAAGCTGCTTCCTGAATGCTGGACATCGGGAGTTCCTCGGTCGTGCGAAAAATAGGTTGGTAGGCAAAACAGCCTAAACAGAAGTGCTTGGCGCAACGCTGTTCGCGGTGGGTGTTTCGGGTGGTACATCTGTTGATGGCTGGTTATTGGTTGCTGCGAGCGCCTTGTCTTGCCCAATCCCCATCGTTAGAGCGGTAAGGCCCGCGAGTCCGCCGAGCTGCATGGTCTCGATGGCAGAACTCGGCACGATCACTATGGTTGAGTTGGTCTTCAGGCCTTCATACAGCATGTTCATCGCCCGAAGGTGGAGAGCGACTGGGTTGTTGGCGTATGTCTTGGCCGCTTCACCAAACTTCTCAGCAACCTGCAACTCCGATTCGCCAAGAATGACTCGAGCCTGGCGTTCGCGTTCCGCTTGAGCCTGCATGGACATCGCGTCTTCAAGGGATGCGGGAATCAGAACATCCTTTACTTCGACTGACTGGACGCTGATACCCCAAGGCTGAGTTCGGGCATCGATGATTGTTTGGAGAAGAGTGCTAATTTTGTCTCGGCCTTCCAGCATGTCTGAAAGCATCGTTTTGCCGATCACGTCGCGAAGAGCTGTCTGCGAGGCCCACCCGATGGCGCTTTGATAATCCGCAACAGCAAGAGCTGCTTTCTCCGGATCAACGATCTTCCAGAACAAAACGGCGTCGACATCGACGGGAACAGTGTCCTTGGTCAGCGTCTTCTCGGCTTTGAAGGAACTGGTGAGAACCCTGGTATCGATCCAGTAAGGGATTGTGTCGATGAGGGGAATGATGAAGAAGAGGCCCGGTCCTTGGAGAGCGCGGAACTTCCCAAGCCTCAGGACAACGGCCTTGCTCCATTGATCGGCTACTCGAACCGCGGATGACAAGATAGCGGCCAGAAAGATCGCGAGGCCGATTACGAAAAACGCGGAGTAGGGATGACCGGCTGCGCGCACACCAAAGGCCAAAACTCCGCCGATGCCCGCGATTACGATGAATATCAATGCCGGAAATGAACCGTTCGTTCGCATTTGGATCTCCGTTCTGCCCCAACTGCGCGTCGCTGGAGCTTCGGCTGATGCCTGCTCCAGACGACCGCAGCCTTGTGTAGTGAATTAAGCCGAGACCAGTTCACCGTGCACCGTGTAAGAGTGGTGCTCCGTCTTCTCGATGATTTCCTTCGCGGCCTCTATTAATTCGGGAGTGCCGTGCACCAAGAGCAGAAACTTGTCGGTCTTTAACGCGGCGTCGTACTCAATGACGCTGTCCTTAGGAATCCCGATACTGAAGAGTCCCGCACCGATCGCGCTGACTCCACCCACTACGGCGGCGCCCTCAAGTGCTCCAACGATGTAAGCGACTAAAGGTCCAGCCACCAGGATGGGCCCGAAACCGGGAATGGCGAACATAGCCGACCCGAACAACAGGCCCCAGAAACCGCCCCACCACGCACCTATCTTGCCCCAGTACTTCATTCGATCTCCAGCGTTGTAGTACCCCACCACATGCTCATCGGTATGAGTATCCTTCCCGGCAATCGACAGGCTCTTCATGTCGATACCGCCCTCTTGAAGGTCCTTGATGGCTGCTTCGGCTTGGGTGTGGGTTTCGTAGACGGCGACAACTGAGTTCAGTTCAGACATTTGTGTTCTCCTTAGTACTTGTGAAGCTGCGGTCGGCTCTCTCGCAGGAGTGAGGGAAGTGCGGCTGACCATGCGAGCGGCATGCAGCGTCGTTAGATCGGGTTCGTTGTAAGCCTCAGCGGCTAGGCCTGGGTGCACCTGTGTGCTGCACTTGGCGCGATGCGACGGAAGGGATGACAGCGTACTGAGGCTGTTGAGACTTTGTTCGCGTCAGTCCGACGGCTACTTTTAGTAGCTGGAATGTCAGGAAACAGTACGACGCGAACGCTAGACAACCGTACGAGATAAGGAGCATGGTCACTACTTTCGGGTGGATCACTCAGACCTCGAGAGAAACAGGTCCAATCAATGTCACCTCTCCACTTTCCCACCATCGATTCTTCGAATCTGAGCAGTTCAGCACACCCTTGCAACAATCGAGGCCCTTCTGATTCGTTTCCGCTTTGATTCCTTCGAAGCTCTAGGCTTCATTGTGGTCAGGACCAAGGTCCGTAGGTGGACCCTGGATTGCGCTGGAATCGCGCCCAAAATGGACTAAGCCGTGTTCGCCGGGGATATAGCTGGCTTACTGTTCGTACGGCCGAATGATCCACGCGAATCAAGAGTGTTCGAGCGTTGATTCCAAGAGTCTTTGTAGAGTCTTTCGACTTCCTCTAACAGACGCTTTGGATCGGAGTGATTCTCGATTTCTTCGTCATAGAGTTGGTCTTCCAGCACCGATCCGGGCTGACCGATGATCAAAATGCGCGCTAACGGCCATTGCTTCCTGACGGCATGGGCAACGGCGGGCAGAAGTTGAGGACCTAGAGAATCGCTGAGGATCGCAAGCGCAATTGCTTTCGTCTCTCGCAAGGCGAAGATTTCACGCGCACTGAAGGCCGGCGTGACCGAGTAATCCGAGCAAGTTAGGAGATGGGCTTCCGCCGTGAGCAAGGTAATGTCTGGTTCCACCAAGAGAATCCCGCGCCAGCTAGAGACAGCTGTCGGCTCCTGCGGGAGAGGACGAAGGGAGACGCTCACTGCGGAGAGACCATACTGATCGGCTACATTTTGCATGAACGAACCTCGGCACAGGCGATGGGCGTACTTGGTATTGCGGTTATTCGCGGGGGAAAAGCGAATCTCGCGACGATGGATTCGCTGATATCCGTACCGGTGTACAAAATCGGGACGAAGTTTGCATAAGCAGATTGGAGTATGGGCTTCAACAAGACGGGGATATGTGCCGTTTAGCTCATGCTGATGAGATTCCTAGAGCTGTAGTCGAACTTCGTGTTGAACATCGATGAGGGGAAGGTGCAGGAGGAGGAACTAGACTCCTGCCGCGCAGCCGACGGGCGAAGGTCGGCCAAGCGGGATGAGGGGTCGGGAGAAACCGAAGGGGTGTCTCCCGGCGCGATTTTCGCGCTCAGACGAGAGACAAAGCGGCCCCGGACGAATCCGGGGCCAAAGGAAGCGGAGCTAGGCTGCTTTCTTTCGGGTAGGTTCTTTCTTCGGAACGGCTTTGACCGATGCAGGTTTTGCCTTGGCCGGAGATTCGGCCTTGGCTTTGACGGCCTTGGACTTCTTCGGCGCAAACGCTTCCTCGGCTTCGGTCAGGAGGTCGGGTTCGTTCTCGCGCGGAATCCCAACGTGGTTGGAAAGGACGAGACGCAGAGCGAGGCTGTTTAGTTTCTCGTCGATGGTGCCGTCCAAAGCGGCCAGCACGATTTCCTCGTCGGACTGCTGCACGTTCTCATCGTCGTTGGCGAAGTGAGCGGAAGCGTCGTCAAGGTAGCTGTACGGGTCGATCTGCACGAGCAAGCGAAGAAACACGCGCAACTGCGAAGCGTTGAGCGTAGCCGGGGCGTTCTCCAGAATGCGCTCGAAGGTGGCCGTCCTCGCCTTGCGTTGTTTGTCGCGGCGAGCTTGTTCGGCCTCGTACTCCTTCTGCTGGCGTTCGAATTCGGCTTTGCGCTCATCCTCCTTCCGCTCCTGCTCGGCCTTGTACTCGGCCATGCGTTGCTCATGCTCGGCGTTGCGCTGTGCGGCTTCTTCCTCCGTCTCCTGTTCGGGAGCGGGAGGCATCGCCGGGGGCGGCTCGACGGCTTCGCGGGGCTGGTGGTTGGTGTGCACCGGGCATTCGTCGTCGAGGCAAACAGTGACGGTGCGCCCAACCTGCTTTCCAAAGACGATGAGGGCGGCTTTGGCGCTCGGGCAAGGCGGCTCGGCGTCGGGGTTGTCGGGTTCCGCAAGTTCGCGGTACTGGTGCTTCTGCAATGCGCCTGGGCGTTGTTCCTTCGGCGCTCTCCATGCCGTTTCGATGGTGACAAGTTCCGGCCGCACGGCAATCTCGCGGTCGATGTGCGCCGTCAGCTTGGATTGAAAGCAAGGCGCATCAAGGCACTGGTCGCCCTGCACGTCCGCAAACAGGCTGGTATTGAACCCGCTGCGGCGTGGGCAGGTGACGCAAGCTCCGGCCTCCGGTTTGAGGTTGGGGTCTTCGCGGTCAAACGGTGCCTCGGCAAGATTCAGGTAGAGGTTGTTCTGAATCCAAGCGGAGAGATGTTTGGCGGGTAGCAGGTGCGCTTCTTTGTCCTGCCAGTCCTTGCGCCAGCAGTTCTCGAAAGCGTCGGCCTGATGTTCCTGCGGCAAACGGGCGATGAGGTTGGCGTGGCTGGCGGTGATGCGTTCTTCGACAAATGCTTCGGCCACGGTAGGGATGAGTTGCAAGAGACTGAGCCGGGCGTAGATGTGGCTGGCACTCTTGCCGGACTTCTCGACGAGCGCGGTTACGTCATAGCCGGGAAGGTCTAGGAGACGCTGAAAGCCCTGCGCCTCCTCGTAAGGGTGAACATCCACACGCTGCGAATTCTCGACGAGCTGCCACTCCATCGCGGCGGCATCATCCAGTTCCACAACGCGGGAAGGAAGCGAAAACACGTCCGCAAGTTGTGCGGCACGGAACCGCCTCGCTCCTGCGACGATCTCGAAGCCTTTCGCGTTCGGGCGTACGGTGATGGGCTGAATCAATCCATGCTGTCGGATGGACTCGGCGAGTTCTTCGAGCTTGTGCTGTTCGAAGGTCAGACGGGGGTTCGTGGTGGATTCGTGAATCTGGTCGATGGCTAGGTATTGGAATGCGCTGCTGTTTTGCATGATTGCTCTCCTTGAGCGGTTAGGGTTTGGGTCACAGAGCGGCACACGTCGGGCGGTGTTCCGCTCCAACGGCGCGGACTAGCCGAGAACGCACTCGTCCGTGAAAGCCTCTTCGAACCCCTGCAAGCGCAGGTTCTTGTCCCATGTCTCGGCAAACTTCTCGTGCTGCCGCTGCAACTGCACGAGAGCGACATAGTTTTCGCGGATGATGGCGCGGGATACCTGCTCGACGGCGACATAGTCATTTCGCCAGTAGTACGGAATCAGGTGCGCTCCTCCGGCGTAGCCGATCTCGAAACACATCTCCGGATCGCGCATGGCGTCGCCGTTCTGTTCGCCGTAGTGGGCGACAGACAAGGCGGGCAAACCGAGCGGGCCTGACTCGTCCACGGCCTCAATGACGAGGGGCAGATAGGGCGGGTTCTCGATCTTCACGTAGAGGTTGGGTCGCCAACCTCCAGCCTTCTGCAAGATGGCGAGAAGGGTCTTCATGCTGCCACCTCCGCAAGCTCTGCCTCGGTATTGGCGCTTTCTTGTTCCGCGACGGCTGGCTCCAAGGCCGCAAGGATGATGCTGGCGGTCTGCTGAATGACTTCCAAGCTCTCAGCCAAAAGGGAGGCATTGCCTTGGTAAAGCTGGATGTAGTCGGCGGATGCGGTTCCGGTGAGAAGACCAACGGCTTTTCCCACGACAAAGGCGACGGCCTCGGCCTCCAGTTCGCGAATGGTCTTGGTGGTCGCGGTGCGGCGTTCCGCCTTGTGCAAGAGTTCGTGCGCTGTCTCGTGAACCAGCGTTGAAAACTCTTCCGCCTTGGACTGACCGGGAAGAATCGCGATGCGTCCGCCGTAGCTCATGCCGAGCGCGGGGGCAATCTTCTCGTTGTAAACAAGCTGAATGCCCTTGGACTTGAGGAAAGCAGCTAGGAGGTTGATGCTCTCGCCGGGGTCACCACCCACTTCGTGCATGGTGGGAAGGTCAACGCCGTTGGTCTGCGTGACGTCGAAGACGTAGGCGTTACGGAATCCGAGCAATACCCGCTCGTTCTGCTTGGTGATGTCCTTCTTGGCTTCCTCGTCCTTCTTGCGACGAACTCCGACGATGGGAGCAAGGATGCGAATGCCTTTGGCTCCTGCATTGACAGAACGGCCTAGGTTCTTCCACGTCCAGAATCCTGCAACGCGGGTTGCGGTGGGCATCTGCCGCGCAATCTCCAGCACGTTCCCAAAGCTGTAGGTATGAAAACGGCTCATGGCGGTGAGGTAGTTGGTGAGGGCGTCGGAGTGTCCCGCTTCCAATTGCTCAATCAAGAGCTTGATATTGGCGGCGATGAGTTCCTGTTTGGTGGTGGGCTTCTTGCTGTCGATGGCGGTGATGTTGCTGGCTTGGCTATTCATGGTGTCTCGCTCCTTGGTGTCGGCTTTTGCTTTTGCACGTCCGCGTTGAACGCGGCATGTACATGCCGAACGCCACCTGGCGAAGGCGGGGGTAGCAAGGCGCAAGGGGAGGGGTCTCCCCATCCTTGGAGCGGAGGCGAAGCTGGAGCGGAAAGGACGGAGCGCAGCGGAGGTCTGCACAAGCCCGCAGGGCGCGGAAGATTGGGGAAACCCCTTGCGCCGCGCGATCGGGGCAGAGCCCCTTAGCGAGGTTTGGCTCCCTTATTCATGCGCGCCAGCGCACGACATTTCTGAGGGTGGGCGTTGCGGGCAGGAACAGGCCCGCAGAGATGGGAGCGCAAGACCGTGGCTTGCGCGTGGGGAAGAGACTTCTTCCCGCCCTACGAAGGAAGGAATTTTCGGAGAATATCGTTCGCTGTAATGTTTCCCACGGATAATGGAGTTCCGGGCCACTGTGAGGAAGATATGGCAAACAGCTCTCAAAAGAAGCGGACGAAAAAAGCCGCGAAGAAAAGCGCGAAGGTCAAAACCGCACGTGCTGCTACGGCTAACGTCCCAGCAAAACGCAGTTCAAATTCCGTTGCGAAAAAAGCGGCGAAGACCCTACCCAAAAAGGAAAAGAAACTCGCAAAGATCAAATCGACTGGCGGGTATGGGTTCGCGTTTGAAGACAAGGCGGCGGCCCAGCTTCTTATTCGGATGCTGGATGGTCTTGAGCCTTGGAACATCCAAGGCAGCCGAGTGGAACGCCTCAGCTTTCAGGTTGGCGCGAGCGGGTGGAAGTTAGATGACTTGCTCTTGGAGATGCGGAATGCCGCGGGACTTTTGTTCTGCTCCGTCTCAGTAAAGAGCCCGGCATATCTCACGAAAGATGGCTTCAAGAGTGATTTTGTTTCCGATGTCTGGGCGCAATGGTCTGCGGGAACTCCGTTCGACAAGGCGCGCGACTATATGGCGCTAGCGGTGGGACGTATGTCGCCTGATGTTCAAACGGCATGGGACGACATCGAACCTCGAAGCATTACCGGAGATCCGAAGCATCTGGCTGATCAACTCACGAGGACAGGAAGTTCTTCAGCGCTTGAGAGGCGGTTATTCAAGAGCCTAGCTGGTACACCGTCGAAGAAACGAACGACGCTTGAAACTGCACGTGTACTAAAGCAACTCCGTGTGCGGCACTTCGATAACACGATCGATACGGTTGCTGGGCGTGACTGCACGTTGCTGCTCCGATTCGAGTCCCCGGCTATCGGGAAAGACCTCTGGGTCGATCTCCAAACAATCGCGTCGCGATATCGCATATCCGGCGGAACGCTGGATCTTCCAGAACTCCTGTCTGAGCTTCGCAACAAGTACAAGTTGAAAGACCATCCGAATTTCAGAGCAGCATGGCAAAGTGTGAATCAACGCTCGGTTTCCAACTGCAACGCCGTGCATTCCGTTGCGGGACAAGATACGCTCGTCGTCTTCTCCGATCCCGATAAGGATGCTCTGAAAAATGCAAAACAGAGGCATGTGACCGCGGTCATTGGCGATTCAGGCACCGGCAAATCATCGCTGGTGAAGGCCGATATAAGTTCGCGAATCGAAGACATCAACCTCATTTGGCTTTCGCAGGATGAACTCGATAAACCTAATCAGCATGTCCTTGCATCCTCGTTGGGACTTGCGGATGATCTGCCTACCTTGGTCCGAAACTCTATGAAGCCGGTCTACCTGGTCGTGGATGCGGCGGAACAATATTCTCCGCTTGCACTAGCGCGCGTGTCGGAGATCGTTCAAGCGATGCAGTCGGTTGCTGCTCTGGACTATAAAGTGCTACTCACCACGCAGCCCCCCTACTGGTCGCGACTTCGTTTGGACGCCGGGACATGGAACACCGAGGGAGTGCAAGAATGTCTCTTTGCGGGCGCACCTTTCGAGAACGTTTTGTCTGCGATTGCGCAGAACAGCGTTGTCCTCTCGCTGCTCACGAGACCCGAATTAAGAAGAGTCTTCACCAATCTGGCGACATTAGATCAAGTTCTGAAAGTGACAACAGTTCATACAACCGCACCCGCGAAAGGATGGATTGGGGAGACAGAAATCATCGATTGGATCTGGGACTATTGGTGTGGCACAGATTCTGTTCAATACCAGAGGGCCGGCCTCATCGAATTGCTCGGGGATGAGGATGCCTCCGTCGGGCCTGTCGTTCCCATGGCAAAGCTTCCCTTTGAAGTTAAAGGCGTTCTTGGGGATACCAAGATCAAGACCCTCACTCTTGTGAGTTCTCAGGGCGTTCGGTTCAGCCACGAGGTGGTGGGCGACTGGGCACGCTATCACGCCTTGAAGGGGAAAGGCTCTGAGCGGCACGACCAGATTCTGAAGCATGTCAAAAACCCACGCTGGCAGCGAGCCATCCGGCTGTATTCCCAATCACTGTTAGAGCAGAACGAAGGTCTTCTCGCATGGGAGAAAGAATTTGGTGCATTTGGAAATGGAGACAGCGACAACCAGGTAGCAGCCGACATCTTCTCGGACAGTCTCTTGCTGGCAACGAATTCGCTGGAACTCCTGACGCGGGTCTGGCCGTCTCTGATCGCGGACAGTGGCTCTCGCCTCAAGCGTCTCCTCAAGAGATTATTAGTTGTTGGAACACTCCAACTCACCCCGAATACAGATCTCGGCGAAGAGTACAGTGACGCGGTCTCTCTGCTTTGGCGTCTGCCGATAACGGCATACTGGGACGGCCTGCTCCACGCCCTCTTGATGAAGGTCGATGACGTGACAGAGTTCTGTGTCGAGGAGGCTGGACAGTTGTGCGCTTTTTATTTACGTACGGTGCCACCTGGTTATGGGCGTAGGCGCCTTGCTGCGCAGATCGCACTTGCGCTAGGAAATCGAGCCAAGAAAAACTCGTTGGAGAATAAGCGTTATTCGTACGGCCACGGAGTGTCGCAGGCAGTGTTTGAGGCTGTGCTCCGCGCGGGGAAGGAATTCCCAGGCGAGGTCGCTGAGCTTGCACTGGTTTTCGCTGAAAGAAAACCCATCATCGACCCGACTGAAGTCACTACCACGATCATCTATTCCACCGGCTTCTCTCCGAGAATGTTTGGCCGAAAGCTCGACCCATGGCCCGACGGCCCGAAACGGCGAGTCGACGAAGAGTTTCGTGATGCGGCGTTGAAGACAGACTCGCTGTTAGCACTGATGTCTTCGCGGCCTGAGACTGCGCAAGAAGTGATCTTGGCCTGCTGTATCGAGGAACCGCAGAATGAACATGACCACCGTAATTCGCTGAGACTCGACGAAGTCGGATTCGCCTTCTGGCATAATCATCTGCCGGCGATGTACTTCACTGGGCCTTGGCTTCTATTCCTTCGCACATCTCCCAACGTCGCACTGAAGACGATTTTTCGTCTCCTCGCGTTTGCTACTGACCGGTGGGCAGAAGGATACAAAGCGTTCACCCAAACTGCTGAGCTTCCCGAATTCAAGATTTTGCTCGATGGCACCGAAAAGAACTTCGTCGGAGACGGGAACGTCTACAACTGGCACAGCTCCATGTCCAATCGTGCGGTTGTTCTCGAGAGCGCGCTGATGGCCGTTGAAAAGTGGCTCTATGAGCGAATCGACCGAAAGGAAGATGTAGACGACGATCTGCGGCGGCTCTTGACTGAATCTCGCTCGGCTGCCGTTCTCGGTTTGCTCGTGTCGGTCGGGCTGTATCAGCTTCCTCTATTTCAGGGACCGCTGCTGCCGCTTTTTTCCAATGAAGACCTGTTTATGACACAACGGTCCGCCATCATGAACACAAGTTGGTCGTTCATGTTCAACATCACATGGGGGCGCTACGGAACGAAGATCAGCAACGAAGTAAGAGCTTGGTTCGAAATGCCTCACAGGCGTTCGTCACTGTTTGAAGTCGCACGGTGGTGTCTCGTGGCTGATCCTGCAACAAGCGCCAGCATCGAAGCGTTTCGCGCAACTTGGGAGGCGGAGGCACGTGCATTGCTGGGTAAGGGGGCTGCTCTTCCGTCAACTACAGAATATTTCTTTGCACAGCTGACGAAGAGCAACTACGTCACGCGCGATGTTGGCAATGGCCAGGTTTCAATAGAGCTCGTCATTAGCGATGCGCTACAGAAGCGACTCGATAGCGAACGCAAGCGTCCTGAGCTGAGTCTCATGGCGTTCGCTTTGATCGCTAAGGCAGGACGCGCTATCGATGAAGATAAGAAATTAGCTCCCGCAGAGGCTTTGGAAACATATAGTCAACTGCAAGCGGTCGTCGAGTCCGACATGAGGGACGGAAGCTTTGAAATCTACCGACACGATGCGATTGCTGGCGGCTTGTCGGTGCTTTTTACGGCGTCGGGCGAATTCCTTGAGCAGCGACCAGATGCAAAGCAGTTCTGCATGGTCAATCTGCTGAAGTTTGCGGAAGAAGAGCCCTCTGCAAAAGAGTTTGATTCGGAGCGATCTGTTAGCGACGGTGCGGATTTATTTTTAGGAAACGCCGCACTACACCACATCAAGGCCGGAAATGCGACCCCAGAGCTATGGGGAATTTTGCTGAGATCTGTCTTTGGATATCACTACCAAACGACCCAGAAAATCATGCAGCTCGCATACCGTGATCGCTCGAATGGCGAGGTGCGTTTCTACGAGTTGGCCAACGCGCTCTTTCTATGGGCTGCCGTGCGCGGCCCGGCCTCTGCGATAGGGCACCACAACGATCCGAATATCTTGCTGCCCTACCAAAAGCTATTGGCCGATAGATTCCTGCGCGGTCATTTCAAGACATCCAAATATTCGGCACAGTTCTTGTTAAAGCTCAACCATCGCTTTGGGCGGCAGGTGTTGTCCGGCACTCCGAACTGGGAATGGCATGAACAACGGATGCAACTTCTCGAAACCAGTCCGGCGATACTAGGACATCGGGAACGTCTTCATCGGTACGAGACGTATCTGGATTTAGAACTATTGAAAAGCGGCTTTAGTTTTCTTGGGGTATTCGCGGGCCTTCGTTCTGAGGATGCACCACAGCTTCGCAGCTTTTTTGAACTACTGTTCTCACTCGAGCTAAGTCTTCTTCCAAACTCCGCACACGTCGATTCTGCGGAGTTCGAGACCCAATACGACTTCGACGACTGGGTCATGCTGGTGTCGGGAATCTATTACGCCACGCTGGAAATCAAGGAAGCGATGCAGTCGATAGGCGCACCAATCATGTCATTGGGTGCTGGTGCACACCGATGGATTGGCGACTTCCTCAATGGCTTCCTCTTGAACGCACCTTCTATATGTTCCTCTCAAGAAGATTTGGCGGATCGCTGGTGTGCCTTGATTGATTACGCCGAAACCTCGCCACGATGGGACTACGAAAAGGTCGGACTTCGTTACCATCTCGAGCACCTGAACAGAGATTTGCTTGGTTTTACGGGACATCCGCCACGCGCTGCCGCTGACAACCTCTCGGGGGCGCTAGTGAGCCTTCGCCCCGAACTGGAAAAGTGGTGCGACAGGTGGCTGTCAGATACAGATTTCAGCGCCCCGTTTGCTCGGTTCGTTAGCTCCGTAAAATCTCCTGACATGGTGGCCTTTGGTCTGATTAGGCTCGCACAGGTACTTCCGCCGTCCCAAACGCGGAACAGCCGGCAAAGGGATTTCAATGACGCACTGCTAGCGGCGATCCAGTATGTCTGGAAAGCTCACCGTACCTTGACGGTTACGCCGAGCGAAACGGGCGATTCATTCCGCAGCATTCTTGCCTATCTGACGGCCCAACTGGTGCCGGAAGCGATCGACCTGCAAACGAAAATTGCTCAAGGCTAAACAAGCTGGTATGGCACCCAAAGTTCTCGCTTCGCAGTTTGCTAATTGCTCTTGCTCGGCACGATATGACATAGTGACGCGCAATGGTGGCATGTACTTTTGGAACGCATTACGAATGAACCGTGATGGCGTTTCGAGTGAGGTGCATGCCTTTCAGAGCGAACTCCGGCAGCGATGGTACACGTTTATCAAAGAGACCCATGGCGTCACTGTGAGACAACACGACAAGGACGGGAATCGTGTTGACATTCTCTAGAACTGGCTGGACGATCGTCCTGGTGGCAGCTCCGACGGCAGGGCGGATCTGCGATTGCAGTCGCGGGAAGTCGGCCCATGGGAAGTTCTGTCAACTGGACGATTCCTAGAGTGACATACCCAATCCGGTCTGTTTGGCAACGTCTTGCCCTTGGCTGCGTTCCTCTCCGAGAGTTCCCGCAGGAGTCAACCCGAGGGGAGCCAAGGCCTGCTCGCGCGTGATCGCTTGCGCACTACGATCGAAAAACTGTCCTGCGAGGTCGATATGGAGCCAGCCTCGGGGTTCTGCGGACTGCTGATAGCTCTGGATGTCCCCATGCTCTCTCCTCCACAAGAGCGCCTCGGATTGGGAAGCTCCGAGAGCAATAATTGCTGGCCCCCAATGCACAACATCCTTGGGCGAGGGTTGAAGAATTTCCAAAACCTTTTCAGTCGGCTGCTCAGGCAGATGACGCACCAGCTCCGTAATGTGATTTGTGTAGCGCTCGGCCAAGGATAGGGTCGAAGGCTCAGCCTCTGTTCGGCGGACGTGGTCACCAGTCAGGTTCCTTATTGATTCAGGTTGCGACAACCCTTGCTCTAGCTGCCGTTCCGCAAAGCGAATGTCCTCCCTAACGACCTCGGGAGTAAGCGAAGACGCATAGATTTCCACGGGCATTCTCTGCGCTTCTTTGCTCGGCTCCCTCTTATCAGCGTGCTCGTTTTGAAAGTTCATCGTGTTCTCCTTTTGAGGTCTAGTCTCGATGGCTGCCGACTTACTCACATCTCGTCCAAGATCCTTTTCGAGCCGGTTTCCGTCATCCGTGTAGAGCCGCACGTCGTAAGCCGCGCGCGACACCGCTACGTAGGCGAATCGCTGATTGATAAGATCTCGATGCGCCGAAACCTCGACGTTGATGAGGACGCGGTCGGCAGTAAGTCCTTGGGAGCTATGCGACGTGACGGCGTAGCCGTGGTCGAAGTGGCGCATCTGCTCCGGTCGGAAGCTGATCGTTCGTCCTTCCTCACCATCAAGGCGAACCCTCATTTCGGACGGCGACGATTTCTCGACCGTGGCAAGTTGGCGATTGGAGATGCCAAGTTCACGGTCGTTCGTGGTGAACTGGAGCCGGTCTCCCTCGGCGAAAGGGCGTGCGACTTCTCTGTACGCCGTAATGCCGCTGAGCCGTTTCGGGTCGTAACTGACTTGCTGCCCGTCTTGTCTTTGTACCGTGAGGCGATTGGCTTGCTCGTCGACCGATCGAACGGTGGCATATCCCAAAGGCCCAACGCCTATCCCTTTGCTGCCTCGGGTGTACTGCAGCACATCCCCGGCCTGGTATTGAGCTGCCCACTTGCGGTCTTCGCTATTGAGTTCCGAACGGGCGACAAGCACTGTAAATTCTGTATCCGGTCCCCTGACGTCACCACGTTCCCGCAGCTCGACGCGAATCGCTTGGTTCAGTTCCACTCGGCTTGCGTTGTCCGGAGAAATGACCAGCGTTCCGTTGGGCTGCGCTGCATACTCCTTGGCTATGCTGACGATTCGCGCTGCACGCTCGGGCGCTTCCGACACGCGGCGTTGCTCGCGCAGGAGGCGTACTCCCTCTGCCGTCTGTCCTTGGGAAAAGCTTTCTACCGCACGACGGAGTCCCTCGTCTGTCTGTCGAATGATCTCGTCGAGCTTTGACGTCCTCATACCTGCATCCTGCAACTGCTCGAACGGCTTTCCTGCGTCTACACCCTGGTGTTGTCGGATATCTCCGATCAGCAAGACCCTGTCATTTGATCCGATCTTTTCGAAGAAGCTTTGCATCTGCTTGGTGCTGGTGAGACTCGACTCGTCCACCATATAAAGCCGCCTAGCGTCTGGATCAGACGCAGCTTCAGCGGACCCGCCACGTGCGAGAAATCTCTGAAGAGTTTCGGCGCTCACGCCGGCCTCTTTGAGCTGGTTAGCAGCTCGATTGGTTGGCGCGAACCCCTCCACGGCATACCCTTGACTCTCGGCTCCCTCGCGGATACTTCTGAGCGTTGTGGTCTTCCCACTGCCTGCGTATCCCTGAAGACCGTGGACCCGGTCAGTAGTGGATAGCACCTCCTCGGTCGTCCGCCGCTGCGCCGGATTCAGCATGTCTACAGAACCGGCGAACTTCGAAGCAGCCTCAATCGACATGATTGGTTCGACCGCATTCTTCGCGGCCAAAATGTAGTCAATATTCGAGCGCTCGGCGCGGAGCATGTCGCGGGTGGTGAACCGTGTGGCCGAGTGCTGGCCAGGCACTTCGACTTTGAGGAATTCGCCCGCCGCTTCGCGCTTTTGAAAGTTCGCTGCGATCTCGCTGTAGGAGACTTCGCCCATTCCTCGCCGTAACGCGTCGCGCATAATGACTCGCTCGTCGATCACGGCGTCTCTCTCGAAGTTTCTCGCCTTGGAAAAGCTCACACTCTCCCGCGCCTTCTGCTGCGAGTCGTTCTTTGTCTGATCGTTGGAGTGCTGCCGCACTTGAGCCCGCTGCTGAGCTTCTTTGACGACTCGGTCGGCCTGATTCCCAAACTCATCTGCAATCTGCCTGTGGGCTGCCAGCACCTTCTCTGGCGTCATGATCTGCTTGCGATCTCGGGTCGTATGGGCCGCAATCTGGGCGGCCTCGGGACTGGAAAAGCCGCTTCGCGCCAGAGCTTCTTCGATCTGCTGGCGGCGCGGGCTTGAAGCGGCCAAGTATTCGGGCGAATAGCCCTTGATCTCTGGAGCGCCGCTTCTGCCTGGCTGAATCTCGTAGCCGAGACTTTTGAGTCTGAACATCAACTCGGACTGGTAAACGGCGGTAGCAAACTGCTGAGACGCAAAGAGGCTCTGCGGCTGAAGTGCGCGGATAGAACCGTCCTCCCGCTCAGTCATATTGAAAACGACCGCGTGAGTATGGAGTTGAGGAGCGGCGTAGCCATTCACTGGACGGGCGGTGTCATGTTCAAACTTTGCAGCGATAAAGCGGCCCGTCGATTCAGGCGGATGGTTTCCGCCGATTCGTGCTTGCGTATACCGTTCCAACTGCTCCAGAGCGAAAGTGACAGCCTCTCGGTGTGCCACTCTCACGCGGTCATCGCCGCCTACCAACGCGGTCAGGGAGACTGACTTCGGCGCTGAAAAGGTGGCGTCCCATCCCGCACGATGTTCAACGGGTTTGACTGTCTCGCCTTGGGAGTTGGAATACTCTTGCGGCTTCCTATGCTGGACGAGTTGTTTCTCAGTTTGTGGGTGCTGGCCGCTGCTGAGACAAGCAAAGTCTTCGGCTGTCACGCCGCCTGAGAGACCAAAGCCTGCCGCCATCCGGCCTTGCCACTCCCCGACGATCTCATTTCCTTGCTTCCAATAATTCTGCTCCGCAGCCGTGAACTCCTTGGCGTGATAGGTCTGAGCCTGACCTGCGCTCAACGGTTTCGAAATCGTGAGCATGAATCAGGCCCCCGGCTCGAATTGACTTGCGAGGTCGTAGGGCTCGGCTTCGGCTTCGGCGACTGGGGCGTCGGTGGGTTCGATCTCATCCGCCTCAAGATCCTCTGGAATCGGTGTACCACCTAGACTCCGCGGGTCGTAATCGAGCGCGTCGTCCTCGACCGCACGAGGAATGAAGTCGGTCGCGATGATCGGCATCTCCATGTACTCGAAGGCGAAGCGCGAGACATTGTTTCCGAGCTTGAGGAACGCCCTGCGCTCCTCAAGCCCGCTTACCTCGGAATCGAGTACAAGCGGTTCGACCTGGCGGTCCACGGTGAAGTTCCTGCCAGCCCGACTCCCGTCAAAATGTGTTTCCTTCACCCGTTCCACCTCGACCTTGCCGATGGCGTTCGACACCCATTCGGCTGCTTTTGGCTCCGTGGTCTTCAGGAAGATCTTGGTAGCAGGCTGAGAGAGCATCACCTCGGCAATATGCCCGTAGATGTTCTCCAACTGGGCCTTCCCTTGAAAGCCAAGAACGAGAGGATTCTTGCTCTTTCGGTTCTCCGTGATGGCCGTGTGAAGCTGAGGAAGCCGCTGTAAGCTTGCGAGTTCGTCGAGCACAAACCAGACCGGTGTCTGGTGCTCCTTAGGCGCACTGAGGAGCCGTAGAACAAGCCAGTCGATCCATAGGCTGTGCAGCGGTTGGAGAGCGTCACGCTCTGTCGGACGGGACGTGATGAAGATCCATCCCCGGCGCGTCTCGGCCCATTCCGTAGCGCACCAACGGCGACCCTTGGCGCCCTCCAGGGTTGGAAGCATACGGAGGCTGTCAGCTACTAGACCGAGTGAGGAAAGGACGCCGTTGCGCTGTGGCGGAGAGTCTTTGGCGATCATCGTCGCCATTTCCGTACCGCGAACTTGCTTATCAATCTCAGCCGGATTTGCCATCCAATCGGCAAGCTGGCGCGGTGTTGGGCCTGTACGAAGGAGATGAGCAAAGATCTTCTGCGGAGTCTTGGTAAAGAACTCATCGCGCTGCGTGTCGGTTGGTTGATACAGGGACTTCGCCAGAGTTTTTGCCTCCGCCTTGCTCCGCAACTCCTCCGCCGGTCCCCAGTATGGGCAGCGGTCATCCAGCGGATTCAGAACGATGTCGCAACGATCCGGGCGGTAAAAGCGCTGGATGAACTCGCAGGCCGGGTCATAGACGATAGCTGTGTGTCCGCGTTCCTCGATCTGCCGAAGCACCTGCATGATGAGCGTGGTTTTTCCGGCTCCTGTATCGCCCATGAGTTCGATGTGTTGGGCCTCCGAGCGAGCGGGAATACGCATCAGCTCCTTCGATTCTGTGGTTCTGAAACCAATGCCGTCGCCGCCGATCTCTTGGTTGAACTGAGTCGGCGTCAGCATGACTGGACCTTTCAGCAGCCGTCCGTACTTCATCTGCCGGCGACGGTTGATGTCTTTGCGGATGGAGAACGGAAGCTGGACTGCCAAGGCAAGGATTCCGAAGAATAATGGTTCGGCATAGATGGAGCTGAGAGTCGTTCCGTTGAAGACGTTGCGCTTGAGATAGTCGCGCAATGCTGCATCAACGAAGCTCGTTTCCGGCCCGCGAAAGAGAACATCAAAGCCACTACGAAGAGCTGTCTGGCTCGGTATTAAAGGGATGGGCTTCTCCGCGTGCGCCGTCGTCAGACCGTCCTGAACATCCGCTTCGACGGGCATCTTCGGCGCTACTTCTACACCGGTCAAGAAGAGGAGCCGATACTTATCTTGCCTCTTCGCTCCGAATTCTGACGCTACACTCGCCCGCAGATAAATCGGCGTGTAGAAACGCTGCAGTGGCGTGTTCCCGAGAGCAAAGCGCATGTAGAGAAATAGCCCGGTCAGAACCAGAGCGATAAAGGCCGCACCGTAAGTGTAGATCGGTGAGTGCGGCGGCCAGATGACTGTCTCTTTGCGTCCCCATTGTGTTGGCATTAGCGGCCTCCGTTCGGTGCCAGGAGTTCGATTGCGGCTTGTACTTTCTCTCGCTTGACGTGTTGTGCAAGAGCGTCGAAAGTCTCAGCAGTCATCTTTTGCCCACCAATGAGAGGCTTCAGTATGTTGTGCAAAAGCATCCGGAGACCGACGATCTCAGTGAGGATCGGTCCCGCATCGGGCGCTTCGCTGCTCTTTGTCAGTTCGCGGAGAATCACTTCGCGAACCCACTCGCTCCGTGCTTGGCCGATTTGGTTGGCATGTTCTGTGACGAGCCGGTGTTCGCTATGCGTGAACTTCACCGTCACGGGACAGACTCGGTTTGCGGTTTCGATTTCGGGTGCGAGCAGGCTCATAGAAGTCTCGAATCCTCAGGTGCACCTAAGTGCACCTGAAATCGGTATCTTGTTGTTTCTTCTCAGGTGCACCCAAGTGCACCCTGCACGACCCTCGGAGGGGTGGAGTGTCAACTTTTACCCGGTGCGCAGCACCGCTCACGTACCGGGCAAGATTCCGATGGAGGTTCATGCCTTCCGAACCGCCGCGGACTCGTTGGATTCCACCCCGGATACTGGCTTCTTTGGAGTGGGCGAAGGCTCAGGTACAACCGGAGTCTTACGAACACGCAGAAGAGACGGAACGGATCGTGCTGCATCAGTGCGAAGAAAGTCTTGGAAGTCGCGGTCTTTAGAGAAGACATAGCCAAGAGCTTTGTCGACGACATCATCAGGCGAAGCCTTGATGAAAGCCGCATACTGATCGACTTGGGTTGCAGTGACTTCCTCCAGTCGGATTGAGGCACTGATCTGACGGTTGGTGGTGACTTCGATAAGTGGCATTGGGTTTCTCCTTTGAGTGGTGATTCAAACTGTCAAAACGGGTTCGATCTGGAAGCGTTTTGCGTCGCGGTCGTAGCCGGAAATTGCGAGAGCCTCGCGCACGATCCGGCGTCCTGGTACACGCTCGATGTGGACGACGAAGTCGACCGCATCGGCGATCTCTGCCTCGATGTCGGCAAAGGTCGATTGGGCGTGGCTTCGCATGACGAGATTGGCGAAGCGATGCAGGGCTTTCTCTGCTGTGTTCGCATGGATGGTAGCCAGCGAACCGGAATGCCCGGTGTTCAACGAATCGAGCAGCGTGCGTGCTTCTACGCCGCGCACTTCGCCGAGGATGATGCGATCCGGACGCCACCGCAGAGCGGACTTCAAAAGGTCATCGAAAGTCACTGCTGACTTGAACGTGTCCGTCTGGCATTCGACCGAAAGAATGTTTGGCTTCTGGATGGCAAGCTCAGCGGTGTCCTCAATGACAACGATGCGCTGATGCTCCGGTATCGCATCAGCCAGGATACGCAGGAGCGTGGTCTTGCCAGTGCCCGTTCCACCGCTAATCAGTAGAGTCTTGCCCTCAGCAATTCGAGCTGAAAGAAAGTCCGCAAGCGGGCGCGTTAGCGAACCGCGAGCAATCAGGTCTTCAACCGTGAAACGGCGGCTCGTGAACTTCCGGATGGTGACGGCGGGCGAAGGCTTCGCCACTGGCGGCATCACCGCTGCAAGGCGGCTTCCATCCGGGAGCTGCACGTGCAGGAGAGGCGAATCGGCATCCAGCCGCTTCTCCATTTTGTTTGCGATCACTTCCAAGCCGACGCGCAGGCTGTTGGCGTCCATCTTCACGCCTGCTTCACGCTGGACAACTCCCTCCCGTTCCGACCACCACGAACCGTCAGGATTGCCCATGATCTCGCTTACGCTTTCGTCAAGCAGTAGCGGCTCTATCGGGCGAAGGAAAGGAAGGATCAGTTCGAAGCTCATAAGGGGCGCCTCAGCAGTGGTGGAAGGCCGGCATCAGCCGGCCCTCCCGGTTGTGGTGAGGATGCGGCCTAAGCGGCCACTTCCTCGGCGGGGACGTCCTCCGCGACATCCCCGGTCTCGTTGTCTTCCGCGCTGGCCTTGGCTGCCCGATCCAGCTTGAGAATCGAGTCCACACGAATCTCGGTCACGGACCCTTTCTGGCCGGTCTTGGTGCTGTCGTACTCCCGGCTGCGGATCTCGCCCTCTATGAGGATGTGAGCGCCTTTCTTGAGCGATCCGGCGAACTCTCCGAGCTTCCCGAAGACGACGCACTTGTGCCACTCGGTGTGCTCAATCCACTTGCCCTCCTTCTTGTAGGAGGACTTGGTTGCGAGGGAGAAACGAGTCAGGCTGCGGTTGTCGTTGGTGCGAACCTCTGCGTCGTTGCCGAGGAAGCCGATGAGCTGAACGTTGTTCTTGTACATGGTGGTGATCTCCGTATCGTTGATTTCCCGTATCCTGCTCGGGTCACACATAGCGAAGCGAGCGAGTGGGCCCGGCTCCCAAGTGCCAAGCTCTGCATTTACGGAGGGTCCGTCGTAGACGGAAACCGTAACCCGAAGGGCGACGAAGTCGAAGCAGAAGAGCGCCGAGCCGCAGGGCGCCGGATTGGCCCCGAAGCGTGATCCCGAGAAGAGGACGGGAAACGGGACGGCAGAGTGCAATCTGGACTACGTTTAGCCATCTCTCCTCGGCGGCAAAGGTTTGTGCCATTCGTAGCCCTTTCACCCAGCGCATCAAGTCTCCGGTCAGATGGCTTTGAGCACTCCAATGCCTGCGTCTGGAAGCTCGTTGCCACTCGCGTAGGCGCGTTTGGAGACGAGTTGGGCTTTGCAGCCGGGTTGGCAGCACAGAACGACATGGTGTGACCTCAGATTTGGGTTCGGTTTTCTAGCTGAATGCCTGGTCGGCACGGAAGCGGACGATGGTCAGCCCCAGAGGGTCAACCGCCAGTTCGTTGTTCTTCACAAGATCCCGGAAGACGTAGGTGACGCTGGCCGTCCATCGCTCCCGTTTGAGCTCGGTGTGATCCGCTGGGTTCGTGTACACCTTCTCGAACTCAATCCGAGCCGAATATGGAGACTGTCGAAGGTCGTCAAGGACGACGTTCTTCACCTCGACATCGACGTATGGGAGCGTGCTGTCCGCCCGGTAATTCACGATGATGTTGTCTTTGCGCTCCTGCTCGATGACAGCCCGTTGCACATCGCTATTCAGGAAGTAGAGAGCGCTGGTCTGGTCACGCTCAATCGTGTAGCGATTCCGGCTGAAGTAGAGCTCAGCCCAACGCGTGAGGTAATACTTGTTTTCCGCCTCCTGAGGCCGGTAGGCGAAGTTGCGATAGTCCACAGCTTCCGCGTGCCCAACGTCGTTGATACGTACAATCATCGGCTTGGCA
>Ga0302313_10000333_pt1 | contig 43138 bp, 36 predicted proteins | sample III_Palsa_N2_2_FD_200454 | JGI IMG/M metagenome (GOLD analysis project Ga0302313, IMG submission 200454) | Peat permafrost microbial communities from Stordalen Mire near Abisko, Sweden - III_Palsa_N2_2 | ecosystem: Environmental > Terrestrial > Soil > Palsa > Peat permafrost | place: Sweden...
TGCCGCGGTGGCCATTTGCGCCGGAGCGGGGGCGGCTTCCCGATGGGACATGAAGAACCATGTGCCGCCGGCGGCCGCGCCTGCGGCGATAAGCGCGATCAGCACGATCAGGATGATGCGTTTCATCGGGCCAGGAGTGGCCGGCTGAACAGTGCCTTGCTGGTTTGCGGTCGTCGATGCCATGGGTGCTTGCTTGCCTCAGTGCTGGTAGGGTGAATTGTTGTTCAGGTGCGCTTCGCGCGATGGGTCGAAAAGAAGGGGGTTTGGGGGGTATTCCTTCGGTTTGTGGTTTTGCTGTGTTTTTTTGCCTGTGCGGCGCGTTGGTGGTGTTCCTACGGGGTTGGCCTTTCCTTGCTTTGTTAGTGGTCTATTAGTGATGCCCCTGTGCGGGGCGGCACTTACTTTCTTTGCCGCCGCAAAGAAAGTAAGCAAAGAAAGCGGGCTTGCAACCGCTAGCCTGTAGGTGTCCACCACTGGCACCAAACCAGAGTGGTCCGCGCACGCATCGTGCCCTCGCACTACACCCCTTAGTGACACAGCACTCATCCGCCCCACCGTCGCGCTCCGCGCCCCGCCGTCAGGCATAACTTCCTTCTGCAGAACGTGGCGGTCAGCAGGCGCTCGCGTTGGTGCGGGCGAAAAGCCAACCCCAGTGTGTACTGGCCCCGCCTTCCCTGGCAGACCCATCCGCGACGCACGCAGTGCGGAGTGGTGTGGATGAATGCTTTGTCACTGACGGGAGTGGTGCGAGGGCACGATGCGTGCGCGGACCACTCTGGTTTCGTGTCAGTGATGGACACCTACGAGCTAGCGGTGTGAAGCCCGCTTTCTTTGCTTACTTTCTTTGCGGCGGCAAAGAAAGTAAGTGCCGCCCCGCACAGGGGCGAAGCTAATAGACCGACAAGAATGCAAGGAAAGGCCAAAGCAGCAAGAACACCGACAACCGCCGCGCAGGCAAATCCAAACCCAAAACCTTATGCAAACGTATCCACAAGCCCCACAGTCCGCCGAACGGCAACATTAGCGACAGTAGTGGAATCGTCCTCACCATCCCCGCCTGAGGCAACCGCACTCGCAGAGCCACTCCGAGACCCATTACCCGACGACTGCCCCTGCTGCCCAGTCTGCTTAGCAAACCCATCAGTGACGGAGGCACTCCCCAGCCCTATACCGCTCTGCTCCATCGCCTCCCGCAACTTCGGCAACGCCGCCTCAACGGCCTCCCGAACCTGCGGGTGCTGCGAAACAAACAACGCATGTGCATGGTTATCGGCGACCTGCAACACCACCTGAAGTGGTCCCAGGTCCTTCGGGTTCAACGTCAATTCAGCGCTCTGTTGATGCGCATTCGACAAAAACACCACCTTCTGCCCCAAGGCATCTTCCCAATCCGACGTGCCCACCTCCGGCGCCAACGCGCTCGCCGCTGCCGCGGTCGTTGCCGGGTTCGTGCCCTGGGCTGCTGTCGTCGTTGCCGTCGATGCGCTCGCCGCGGCCTGGCTCGCGGCCAGCGCCGCATTCGCTGCGTCCGCCGTGCCCTTCAAACTCGACAAGCTGTCCTGTGTGTTCGCCATGCCCGCCATCGCCAGCGCATCGGCCGCATCCCTGGCCGCCGTGTCCGTCGGGCCCGTAGTGGTGACCGCCGTCGGATCCGTTTTATCGCCCTGCTTGAGCTTCGCGTCACCCAGAAGCGTGTTGCTTGCCGAGTTCTTGTCGCTCTTCGAGGCGCTCACCGACAGGTCGGTGTCGTCGTTCGACCCCGCCGCGCCCGTCGCCGCATTGCCAACGTTCGTAGCTTGGGCCGGGACTGCACCCTGCGTACCGTTGAGCGCTGCCAGTGCCGCCTGCAGCGTGTCGCTGGCCGTTTTTCCGTCCGCCGAGGCCAGGCGCTTGCCGTGGTGCGCGCCGTCCGCCTTGTCGCTGTCTTTTGCGCCCTGCGTGGTCGTGCTGTCCGTCAACGTCGTGCTGGCGTCGTCGGTCGCCTGTGTGTTCGTGCCGCCGGCGCTCGCGTTGGCGCTGGCCTGAAGCTGTGCCTGCAACTGCGCCAGCACGGACGACGCTGTCGTCGAACTCGCGGCGTCGTTCGATCCGTCGCCGTCCTGCTGCGCGGTCGTGCCCTTCGCATTGCCGTTGCCGCTCGTCTGCTGCGTGTTGTTCGAGGAGCTCGCCGAGTTCGTGCCGCTGCTGTTGGTACCGCTCGCACCGTTGGCATTGCTGGCCTTCGAGCTGTCGCTCGTACCGCTGGCGCCGCTTGTACTGCTCGAACCGTCGGTGCTGCTGGTGCTGCTCGAGCTACTGCTGGTGTTACTCGTGTTGCTCGTGCTGTCGCTGCTATCATCCGCGCTGCCTGGCGCCTGGGCGTCCGATGGCGAGGCGCCCTGCGTGCTCGCGGAATAAGACGGGTCCGACGGCGCCGGTGGCGAATAAGGGGTCGGAGGTGTCGGCGTCGGCTGGCTCTGCGCGTCGATGCTCGCGTTCTGCGCGGCTTCGGTCTGCGCTTCCATGCTCTGTTGCAAGGTCTGCGAGAACAGTTGCGCGCTCGCGGAGTCCGCCGGCGAACTGCCCGGCGTGCTGTTCGACGAGCCGAATAGCGAACTGATATATGAAAGTGGCGACATGGTTAATCCTGTCTATCCGGTAAATCCGGTCAAGTTCCGGCTGCCCCGGTCAAGCTGTCATGCTGGCTTGCGGGTTATGCACCCTCAGCGCGCATCCTGAGAATGCGCGCGGCGTGTTCGTCTGCATCGCGTTGTTCACGGCGCGCCGTTTGCTGCGCTTCCACCGCTTCGCCGCGCGCCTGAAGTACTTCGTAAGAGCCTAGCTTCTGTTTGTTACGCTGCCAGTCCGGCTTCGCCGCTTCGACGCGCGCATTGGCTGCGTTCAACAGCTTGCGCTGCTGCTCGATGGCTGAGTCGAGCGTATCGATGAACGCCTGGAAGTTGCGCATGTTGCCAGCCGGCATCCCGCTCTGTGCGGTTGTCGTGAAGCGGGAGTGATATTCGTCGCGGTAGCGCACCAGAGCATCCAGCTGCGCCTGCACTTCACTCGCCTCACGTTGGGCTCGGCCAAGGCGCTGCGCGGCGGCGTCCACGTCGTCCTGGGCGAGGCCAATAAGCGTCTTGATCGGAAAGTGTTTCGCCATCGTCAGCCTCCTTGGGCAAACAGCGCATCGAGTCTCTTCAGACTCGCGTCAAATTCCGCACATTCGCGGAAACCTTGTTGCAAAAACGCTTCGATGCGCGGATACAGTGCGATCGCGCGATCGAGTAACTGATCGCGCCCGCTCGAATAGGCGCCCACATTGATCAGGTCGCGGTTACGCTGGTAACGCGAGAGCATCTGCTTGAAGAGCCGCGTCTTTTCCAGATGCGGCTCGTCGATCAGCGAGGTCATCGCGCGACTGATCGAGGCTTCGATGTCGATTGCAGGATAGTGCCCGGCTTCGGCCAGCGAGCGCGACAGCACGATATGGCCGTCCAGAATCGCGCGCGCCGAATCGGCGATCGGGTCCTGCTGGTCGTCGCCTTCGGTCAGCACCGTGTAGAACGCCGTAATCGATCCGCCACCCGCCGGACCATTGCCGGTGCGCTCGACGAGCGCCGGCAGCTTGGCGAACACCGAAGGCGGATAACCCTTGGTGGCCGGCGGTTCGCCGACCGCCAGCGCGATTTCGCGCTGGGCCATCGCGTAGCGGGTCAGCGAGTCCATCAGCAGCAGCACGTGTTTGCCCTGATCGCGGAAGTATTCGGCGAGCGAGGTCGAGTAGGCAGCGGCCTGCATCCGCAAGAGCGGCGAGACGTCCGCGGGCGCGGCCACCACCACCGAGCGCGCGAGGCCATCCTCACCGAGAATCTGTTCGATGAATTCCTTCACTTCGCGACCGCGTTCGCCGATCAGGCCGATCACGATCACCTCGGCGCTGGTGTAGCGCGCCATCGTGCCGAGCAGCACCGATTTACCGACGCCCGAGCCGGCGAACAGGCCCATGCGCTGGCCGCGGCCTACCGTGAGCAGCGCGTTGATGGCGCGCACACCGACGTCGAGCACCTTGTGGATCGGCTCGCGGTTCAGCGGATTGATGGTCGGGGCGGAGAGCGGGGCGTCCATCTTCGTGCCGAGCGGCCCGAGTCCATCGAGCGGCCGGCCGGATGCATCGAGCACGCGGCCGAGCAGTTCCCAGCCCACCGGCAGACGCTTCGCGCCCGCCATCGGATCGGCGATTGGTGCGCTTTCGAGCGGATAGACGCGCGCGCCAGGCAGGAGGCCGATCACTTCGGTGGTCGGCATCAGGAACAGCTTGTCGCCGGCAAAGCCCACGACTTCGGCTTCCGCCATCGGCCGCGAGCTGCCCAGCGGCAGTTCGATCATCACTTCGGCGCCGACCGACAGGCGCAGCCCGACCGCTTCGAGCACGAGGCCCGCGGCCCGCGTCAGGCGTCCGCAGGCGCGCATCGGCCGCGCAATTGCGTTACGGGCGCGCAGGCCTTCGAGATGGTTGCGCCAGGCGTTCATGTGCGGGTTGTTCGCAAGCGCCGGGTTCGGCGCAGGGCGAGCGGCGGCTTGCGCCGCAGACGGTGCGGCATCCCGGCTTGCGGCGGCAAACGCGCTGGCCGAGTGACCATGGCGAGGATCGTGCGGGGCGGCCGTCCGCGGCGCGGCCTGCGCACTCGGCAACTCCATGGGCTCGGGCGGCAGCGCGTGGGTTCCGAACGAGGCCAGCGCCAACTCCTGTTCGAGCGGCGTCAGGTCGCTGGCGCGGATTTCCTCGATGGTCGGCTTTACCATGTGCTTGCCTTGCCGAGGGCGGCAGCAACCCGCTCCCAGCGCGTGTCGATACTGGCATCCACTTCGCCGGTGCTGGCGTGAGCGCGGCAACCGCCACGTTCCACCGCCGGGTCGGTTCGCACGGACCAGCCGCGCGCCTGCAGTTCTTCCATCAGATACGCTTCGACCACCGGCAGGTCCGCCGGGCTCACCACCAGGTGCGGTGCGCCGGTCAAGGCCGGCTCGGCTGCGATGACTTCACGAGCTACGGCAATCAGTGCGGCCGGATCATGCTGCACGTGCTGGCGTACCACCTGCTGCGCGATGTCCAGCGCGAGCGCCACCAGGTTCTCCGAAATTTCGTGTTGTGCGCCGTCCAATGCGGCCTTGAAGGTTTCCGCCAGCGCGGCGAGGCGTGCGGCTTCTTCGCGCGCTTCGGTTTGCCCCTGGGTGAAGCCTTGCGCGTGACCCTGATCGTAGCCCGCCTGGTAACCTAGCGCCTGCCCGGCCACGTGACCGGAGGCAACGCCTTGAGCGTGCGCGGCGTCGCGCAGTCGCTGCAGTTCCGCCTCGAAGGCGCCGCTGTCGTCGGCCGGCTCCTCGGGCGGCGCCGGAGGCGCCGGGTCGAACGAGGCCATCTCCCAGCGCTGGTAGGCCGAGAGGCTGCCTTTGCGCGCGGGATCCTGATCAGACATATGCATCTTCCGCCTTGCCGCCTATCGCGATCTGACCACTTTCTGCCAGGTTGCGCACGATCTGCAAAATGCGGCGTTGCTGCGTCTCCACTTCGGAGACGCGAACCGGACCGCGGGCGTCGAGATCTTCGGCGAGCAGTTCGGCCGCACGCTGCGACATGTTCGAGAGGAACTTCTGGCGCAGCGCAGGTGGCGCGCCCTTCAACGAAATAATCAATGCTTCCGACTCGACTTCCTTCAGCAGCAACTGGATCGCGCGATCTTCCAGGTCGAGCAGGTTCTCGAACACGAACATCTGATCGATGATCTTCTGCGCGAGTTCCGCGTCGTACTGGCGGACGTTTTCGATCACGGCTTCTTCGTGGTTGCTCGACATGAAGTTGAGAATTTCCGCCGCGGTGCGGATACCGCCCATCGGGCTGCGCTTGAGGTTGTCGCTGCCCGACAGCAGGCCCGTCAGCACGTCGTCCAGTTCGCGCAGCGCGGCCGGCTGGATACCGTCGAGCGTGGCGATCCGCAGCAGCACGTCGTTACGCAGACGTTCGCTGAAGCAGGCGACGATTTCGGAAGCCTGATCGCGGTCGAGGTGAACGAGGATCGTCGCGATGATCTGCGGGTGCTCGTTCTTGATCAGCTCGGCCACGGCCGACGAATCCATCCACTTGAGGCCTTCGATACCGCTCGTATCGCTGCCCTGCAGAATCCGGTCGATGATCGCGCCGGCCTTGTCGTCGCCGAGCGCCTTGGTCAGCACCGAGCGGATGTATTCGCTCGAATCCAGAGACAGCGCGGTGTGCTGCTCGGCCTCGCGGACGAACTCATGCAGCACCTCGTCGACCTGTTCGCGCGTCACGTTCTTCAGCGCCGCCATGGCGACACCGATCTTCTGGACCTCGCGGGGTCCGAGAAACTTGAATACTTGCGCCGCTTCTTCCTCACCGATCGACATCAGGAGGAGCGCGCTTTTCACTACGCCTTCAGCGCTCATCGGACACCCAGTTCTTAACGACGGTTGCAACGATCTTCGGATCCTGGCGCGCAATGTTGCGGGCGTATTCCAGGTTCCGCTCGAATTTGTGTTTATCGCTTTCAAGCGACATCAGATCGGACTCGCCGTCATCGTCGCTTGCCTTGCTGCCGTTGCGCTCGCTGGCCGGCAGGCCGTCGAGCAGCATCGGCTCGTCCGGCGAGGGCAGCGCGGCGCTAACCGGCACGGGCGCCGGGAAGGCACGGCGCAACGCCGGCTTGACCATCACGAAGTAGAGGAACAGGGCGACAGCGCCAATGCCCAGGTACGTCGCGAGCTGCTTGGCCAGCGCGATCATGTCCGGCGTACGCCACCACGGCAGATTGGCGTTCGGGTCGACCTCGGTTTCGAAGGCGCTGTTGACCACGTTCACCGAGTCGCCGCGCTGGGCGTCGAAGCCCATCGCATCCTTCACCAGCTGGTTGACCTGGGCAAGCTTGTCGGCAGTGAGCGGTTGCATGGTCGAGTGACCCTTCGCATCCACCACCGGCAGGTAATTCACCACCACCGCCACCGACAGCCGCTTGACGTTGCCCATCGACTGCTGGACGTGGCGCACGGTCTTGTCGAGTTCGTAGTTGGTGGTCGCATCCTTGCGGTCGCTGACTGGCGTCGTGGTCACACCGCTCGCGCCATTCGGCGCGTTGATCGGCGCGGAGGCCGGCTGCGGCGGCTGGTTCGACAGCGCACCCGGCACGCCGGAGGCACCGCTTTGCGACAACTCCGTGTCAGTGCTGGTCTGCTGGCTGCGAATCGCCGTCTGCTGCGGATTGGCGTTCGGGCTGTAGTTTTCCGAGGTCTGCTCGATCTGCGAGAAATCGACGTCGGCGCTCACCTGCGAGTGCGCATTGCCGGCGCCGAACAACGGAGCCAGAATCGCGTCGATGCGCTGCTGCGTGTTGTGTTCGATCTGCTGCACATATTTGAGCTGGGTGGCGTCCAGACCTGCGCCGGAAGGCGGTTGGGTCAACAGGTTGCCGTCCTGGTCGATGATCGTCACGCCGCGCGGCGGCATTTCGGGAACCGCCGAAGCCACCATATGGGTGATCGCGTTGACCTGGCCTTCGTCGAGCATGCGGCCCGGATAGAGGTTCACCAGCACGGCGGCCGAGGGCGCTTCCTTGTCGCGCACGAACACGGAAGGCTTCGGAATGGCTAGATGGACGCGGGCCGTTTTCACGCTCGAGACCGATTCGATCGTGCGTTCGAGTTCGCCTTCCAGCGCGCGCTGGTAGTTCACCTGCTCGGCAAACTGGCTGATGCCGAACTTCTCGTTGTCCATCAGTTCGAAACCGACCGAACCGCTCTTCGGCAGGCCTTGCGAGGCGAGACGCAGACGCATTTCGTGCACCTGCTCGGACGGCACGAGGATCGCGCCACCGCCGTCGGAAAACTTATAGGGGATGTTGGCGGCCTGCAGCGCGGTGATGATCGAGCCACCGTCCTGATCTGACAGGTTGCTATACAGCACCTTGTAGTCAGGGGCGCGCGACCAGAGCCACAGACCGACCACGACGGCGACCAGCACGGCGACCGCGAAGATCAGCGGTGCACGCGGATTGCCGCGCATCTGCGTCAGGCCGGACAGGCGCTGGCTAAAGTTACCGCCGAGCCCCCCACCGCCCAGGTCCGCAGCGCCGCCGGGCTGGCTGGCGCCGGGTGCGGCGCCGCCTGGCGTTTGTGCGCCGGCGAGGCCCATACGGGCGTCGGGGTTAATCAACGAGTTGGCTGACGAATCCATGCGTCGGGTATCTCCGGGGATGCCTGGGTCCTGCCGCCGCTGCCACGCCGGGGTCGGCAGGGGCACGGACAGAGACTTTCACGATTGGAATTATGCGCAGGCGCGGCGAACCCGATTGCTCGAATAGAGCAGGGTTTCCCCCCCAGTTTCGAGGCTTTCGAACCGGGCCCGCTGATATTCTCTCGCTCAGATCGGTAGGATTTGCTATGCCGTTCGACCTTCCTCTGGAGAGAACATGACAATGTCCGTGAACGCGCTCTCGTCGGCGCTGCAGCAAATGCAGGCCATGGCCGCACAAGCCGCCGGCGGCACCGAACCGGTGGCGGATCAGACCGCGGCGGCAAGCTCGGGCGGTTTTGCGTCGGCGCTCAAGGCGTCGATCGACAAGATCAGCGACGATCAGAAAACCGCGGCTGGCGAGGCGAAGGCGTTTGAAGTCGGCGCGCCCAACGTGTCGCTGAACGACGTGATGATCGATGGACAGAAGGCCGGCATCGGCCTGCAGTTCGGCCTGCAGGTGCGCAACAAGCTGGTGTCCGCCTACAACGACATCATGCAGATGTCGGTTTGACGGCGTAGCGGCTCGTCTGGCAAACGCTGCGCTGCAACCCGGACCGCGAGCGGGAGCTCGCGGTCGTGGGCGGTCGTGCCGCGGCGCTGCGTGCTGCCCGCAAAATCTTGCAGCATTTCGCCTTAAACCTCCTTACAGCGTCCTAAAGCTTTTCGGTTGCCCATCCGATAACCAGGTACAGGCATCAATCCGCATGTGGCGAAGTGCCCGCACAGCCGTCTGATACTTTCCGATTTCCGTAGCAAAGGAGGAGCGCCGATGTTTTCCCCAGGACACGCTGGAGCCAACGCATACGCACGTGTCGGCGTCGAGACAGGAGTGATGGGTTCCAGCCCGCACCGTCTGATCGTGCTGCTGTACCAGGGGGCCCGGCGGGCAATCTCCCAGGCGCGTATGCATTTGCAGCAAGGAAACGTCGCGGAGCGGGGCGTGGCGATCAGCAAGGCGATCCGGATTATCGAAGGTGGATTGCAGCAGTCGCTTAACGTCGAGGCGGGTGGTGAGATCGCGCAACGACTGCACGCGCTGTACAGCTACATGGCGAGGCGGTTGTTCGAAGCTAACCTGAAAAAGAGCGAGGCGATGCTGGTCGAAGTCGACGGCTTGCTGGCCACACTCGAAGAAGCCTGGATGGGGATTGCCCCGGAGATCGCGCGGATGGCGACACAGCCAACCGCGGAAAGTATGAGATGACTTCGAATACAGAATATTTTGCCCGCTACGAGGCCATCGCAGCGATTTCCGCACGCATGCTGAGCGCAGCTCGCCGGGCCCTGTGGACCGATCTGATGCCGTTGCAGGACGAATACCGGCACATGGTCGACGCGTTGAAGGACGCGGAAACCGGGGTGAAGCTGGACGAAGTGGAACGTGCACGCAAGTACGACCTGATCCGCCAGATTCTCGCGGACGATGCCGCCATCCGGGATCTCGCGAATCCCCGCATGGCGACGCTGTCGGCGCTGTTTGCCGGCCGGCCGGCCCGTGTGCTCAAGGAGCTGTACGGCGCACGCTGAATTTTTTTGACTGCGATAAATTGATTGCGAAATTGACTGCGTTAGCCGCGCGCGGGCAGTAGGTACTCCAAAGGAACCGGCATGAACGGAATCGACACGGCCATCGCTTCGCTGCTCGCGAGCCGGGTCGACAGTCTGCTCAATATCGCACCCGGCGCGCCCAATGCTGCGCAAACGGGTGCGTCTGCGCTGAGCACGGACGCCCCGGTAACGCCGGGCACGCCCGAGGTGCCGGCGCCGCCGCCCGCCTCTGCGCAAACCGTCCTTTCAGCGGTGGCTTTGACTCTCAACGCGATTGCCCTCTCCGGCGGCGATGCCACCCCGGCGATTCTCGGCCAGTTGCCGATCTGGCCTGCGGCGCCTGCGCTCGATCTCGAGATAGCCGAACTACCGCTCTTCGAAATACTTGATGCGCAGACGGCGGATGCCGCTGGCTCTACTGTATTGGCCGATGCCGGCGTGGCCGACCCAGCCAATGCGGCGAACGCGGCGAATGCAGCCAGCACCGCCGCGACCCCCAACACCGCCAATCCGGCGAGCGCTTCCGCGACGACGGCCGCCACTGGCGTAGCCGCAGGTGAACTGCCGGTGGCAGCGCTCGCGGCGGCGCTCGAACAGACCGTCGCCGGAAGCGGGCTCTTTTACGAGGCGCATCTCGCGCAATGGCTAGCGGGTCAGTTCTCGCCCGCCGACCTTGCCAGCGAACCGCAAAACCGTCTTCTCGATAGCGCCACGCAATTGCCGCTCGACTGGGCGGCCGATCTTGACGCAGGCGCGCAGCCGGGCTCGAGCGCCGCGCAGCAGACCCGCTCCGGCTCGACGCAGACAGCCCAGAGCGCTAATGACGGCCCCGAGGCGAGCGCCGCCACGCGCGCGACGGCGTCGATCCAGTCGCCGCAGGCGGCGCGTTTCGTCGCCGGGGAAGTGCTGGCGAATTCGCTTTCCGATCTGTCCAGTCAGCCGGTGCACGCCGCGCTGCACGCTGCGGCGTCCCAGTTGGGCGACACGCCGACACAAACCGCCCAGTCGATGGCTGGCGCAGTCAACGTGGCGACCATTCCGCTGGTGCGCCAGCAACTCGATATGCTCGCCACAGGACAGTTCCGCTGGACCGGCGAAGCGTGGCCGGGCGCGAAAATCGACTGGACCATCCAGCAGGACGGCGATGAGTGGGAGCGCGGCGGCGGCGGTGCCGGCGCGGAAGAGGACTATCCGTGGCGCACGCGTCTGACGTTGTCGTTGCCGCTGCTCGGCACGGTGGATGCCGAACTGACGCTCACCGGCAACCGGCTGGCGGCGCGGGTTTCGGCGAGCCCGCTGGGCGCGGCCCGGCTCGCCGAGCAAAGCGACAGCTTCCGGGCGCGGCTCGCGGCCGCTGGGATCGAACTGAGCGCTCTGGCGATTCGCGAGATCGGCGGCAGCGCGCCGGGGAGCGCCTCGGGCGCGGCAGCCGCGGCGGCCGCCCAGGCGGCAGCTTCAGCGTATGCACGTGCGGCGCCGGTCGTCGATCCGGAAGTGGTAGCGGCGGGCGCGCCACGCCGCGGGGCGAGACCCGTCGAGCGGCCCCAGCGACCCGAGCGGTCGGAGTGGCCTCAGCGTGGCGCGCGTCCGACTCGTCCCGAACGGGCTCAATGGCCGACCACGACGTCCGACACTGATTTCGACTGGGACATGTGATGAGCCGCAGGAATCGCAAAAGCGCCGCTGCGCTCGTTTATGACGCTCAAGGCAGCGACCATGCGCCCCGCATGATCGCGAAAGGCTACGGCCTCGTCGCGGAAATGATCGTGCAGCGCGCCAAGGAGGCGGGCCTCTATGTGCACGAGGCGCCCGAGATGGTGGCGCTGCTGATGCAGGTCGACCTCGATTCGCGCATTCCCCCGCAGCTTTATCAGGCGGTGGCGGAATTGCTGGCGTGGCTGCACCGGCTGGAAAGCGGTGTGGAGGACGAGCCCCCTTCTACCGCGATCGAACCGGTCGCCGTCAAGGACCACTAGAACCGGACCACTAGAACCGCAGCATCAGCTTGAGCAGGGCGTTGACGCGCTTGCCGTACGGCGGCGCGATCAACCCGCGTGCATTCCAGCGCGCCTGGGTGAGCACCGGCTTCATCTTCGAGAAGGTCACAAAGCCTTCGTAGCCGTGATAAGCACCCATCCCGCTCGCACCCACGCCGCCGAACGGCAGGCTCTCGCAGGCCAGGTGCATCAGCGTTTCGTTGACCGCCATGCCGCCCGCGATGGTTTCCTGCTCGACGCGCCGGATCGTCGTTGCATCCTCGTCGTAGAGATACAGCGCCAGTGGCCGTGGGCGGGCGTTGATCCAGGCGATGGCGTCGTCGAGCGTGTCGTACGGCACGATCGGCAGCAGCGGCCCGAAAATCTCCTCCTGCATCAGCGCGGTTTCATCCGGCGCGTTCGTCACCGCGATCAGCGGGAAGCGGCGCGTGAGCGGATCCGCGGCGCCGTCGGCGAGCGCATGGAGTTGCGCGCCGCCGGCCTTCGCTTCGTCGAGAAGACGCTGCAGACGCTCGAAATGACGCGCGGAGATGATGGACGTGTAGTCGCGATTGCGTGAGAAATCCGGATACATCGCGCTCATGCGTGCCCGCGCCCGCTCGATGAACGCCTGCTCCTTGCCGCGCGGCACCAGCACGTAGTCGGGCGCGATACAGGTTTGCCCGGCATTCATGGTTTTGCCGGCGACGAGGTTGTCGACCGCATTGTCGAAGCGCGCATGTGGGCCGACGATGGCAGGAGACTTGCCGCCCAGTTCGAGTGTGACCGGCGTCAGATGCTCGGCGGCCGCGCGCATCACTTCGTGGCCCACCTTGGTCGAACCGGTGAACAGCAGATGATCGAACGGTTGCGCGCTGAAAGCGGCGGCGAGCGTGGCGTCGCCGTTGACCACGGTGACGTGGTCGCGCGCGAAAGTCTGGGCGATCAGTTGTTCGAACAAAGCCGAGGTGCGCGGCGTGAGCTCGGACATCTTGATGATCGCGCGGTTGCCGGCGGTGAGGGCGCTCACGAGCGGACCGCCTGCGAGCAGGATCGGATAGTTCCACGGCACGATAATGCCGACCACGCCGAGCGGTTGAGGGATCACCTTGGCGCGCGCCGGCAACAGCCACTTGTTGGTGCTGCGCCGTTGCGATCTCATCCAGCGCTTGCCGTGCCTGAGCGCAGCGTCGATTTCCCCTTTCAGGACCAGAAACTCGGCGAGCAGGATCTCCTCTTTGGCGCGGTTGCCGAAGTCCGCGTTCATTGCTTCGGCGAGCGCGTCGCGGTTGTCGAGCAGCATCGCCCGCAATGCCTTCAGATGCGCCGCGCGCGTCTCCCATGACGGATAGGGCGCGCGCAGATACGCCTGGCGCTGTTCGCGCAGGAGCGCTTCGAGCGCGGCAATCTCCGGCAGATCGTTTTTCATGTCCACTCCCTTTTATGGTTATTCGTTATCGTCGTGCGCGGATCACGCGGCAAACGCGCGCTCGATAATCGCCGCGTGATCGAACGTGGCGGGCAGCGTGCCGTACACTCGACCGCTTTCGCCGCAGCCGTCGGCGAGGCGCGTTGCGATGAACGCGTCGGCCACGGCCGCCGGTGCGTGTTGCACGAGCAACGTGGCCTGTGCGACCAGCACGATTTGCTGGGCGATCCGCCGCGCCGACGCTTCGCGCGTTTCCGGCGCGTTCTTGAGCGTCGCCGCCAGACGCTCGAGCGCGGCGGTGAGCGCCGGGTGTCCCTGCGCAACTGCATGCCATGCGGCGAAGAGGGCTTGTGCCGCGTCGGCCTCACGTTCCATGGCGCGCAACACGTCGAGGCACATCACGTTGCCCGAGCCTTCCCAGATCGAATTGACCGGCGCCTCGCGATAGAAGCGCGCCATGGGTCCTTCTTCGACATAGCCGTTGCCGCCCCACACCTCCATGGCTTCGCCGGTGAATTCCAGCGTGCGCTTGCAGACCCAGTACTTCGCGGCCGGTGTGACGATGCGCCGCCACGCGCGTTCTTCCGGCGCGCTCCCGGCGTCTTCGAACGCGCGCGCCAAACGCATGAACAACACCGTCGCGGCTTCCGACTCCAGCGCGAGATCGGCGAGCACGTTCTGCATCAGAGGCTGCTCGGCCAGATGCCGGCCGAACGCGCTGCGATGCCGTGCGTGATGGATGGCCTGCACCAGCGCCGCGCGCATCAGCGCGGCGCTGCCGATCACGCAATCGAGCCGCGTGTAGTTGGCCATTTCGATGATGGTAGGTACGCCCCGTCCTTCTTCGCCGATCAGAACGCCGTACGCGTCAAGGAATTCGACTTCGCTGCTGGCGTTCGAGCGGTTGCCGAGCTTGTCCTTCAGGCGCTGGATCTGGACGGCGTTCTTGCTGCCGTCCGGCGCGAAGCGCGGCACGAAGAAACACGACAGGCCTTCGTGATTGTCGGTGCGGGCGAGCACCAGGTGCGCGTCGCATTGCGGTGCGGAAAAGAACCACTTGTGGCCAATCAGCCGGTATTCGCCGCCGCGCCCGCTACCCGCGCCGCCGCCGGTGGCGTAAGCACGCGTCTGGTTGCTGCGCACGTCCGAGCCGCCCTGTTTCTCGGTCATGCCCATGCCGATCATCGCCGAGCTTTTCTGGCTGAGCGGCAGGTCGCGCGGATCGTGTTCGCGCGCATAGAGTTTGTCGCGCAGCGTCTCGAACAACGCGGGTTCGCGCTGCAGCACCGGAATGCTGGCGAACGTCATGGTCATCGGACACAGCGAGCCAGACTCGATCTGCGCATGCAGGAAATAGCCGGCGCAACGCGCCGCCATGGCGCCGCGTTGCGGATCGGAAAACGGCAGCGCGTGCAGTCCTTCACGCCGCAGTAATGACAGCAGCGTGTGCCACGCAGGGTGAAATTCCAGCGCGTCGATGCGCTCGCCGCGCGGACTGTAGGTGTGTAGCTCCGGCGTGTGGCGGTTCGCCAGTTCGGCAAGCGCGAGCGTGTCCGGGGTGGTCAGTGCTGCGCCGTGGCGCTGCAGCGCATCGTGATGCCACGCCGCGCTGTCACGTTCCAGTGCGGCGGTGAGGACGGTATCGCTGGTAAAAAGGTTGTAATCCGCCAGCGGCGGAACCTGATTCGTGACGTCGTGCGTTGTTCCGGGGCCATGCCGTTCCATCTGTTGTCTCCGTTTGACGGATACGCGCCGGGGTTCGATCAGGGGGCGCTGTTTTATCAGTGTATGCGGGCCGCGTGCCAGTGGGGCAGTGCGCGCTGCGCGGTGTTTGAATGCCGCGTGGATACGTGCCGCACAGGCCTTCAAGGGCCGCCGGCGTTGCCTGGCCGCCGTGGCGCTGGCCTCGGCGGCGCACCTTTCATCATAGGGTCGCGGTGCGCGTTTCGTTTAGAGGGATCGCTCTGGCGCGAACCTGCCGCACCGTGGCAACGCTCCCTACAATGCGCAGGAAACACACGTAGACAAGTGTGCACGAGACAGCTTTGCATGGGTTCGCGCAGCACGCGACCCACATCAGGAGGAGCGCATGCAATACGACTACATCATCGTAGGGGCGGGTTCGGGCGGCTGTTCGCTGGCGGCACGGCTGGCGGACGCCTGTCCCGACGCGACGATCGCGCTGATCGAAGCAGGTCCGCATACGGAGCGCAATCTGTTCGTCAACATGCCGGTCGGCGTCGCGGCGGTCGTCCCCAACAAACTCAAAACCAATTACGGCTACGAGACCACGCCGCAAGCGGCTCTCGCCGGACGCCGCGGCTATCAACCGCGCGGGCGCGGCTTCGGCGGGTCGAGCGCGATCAACGCCATGATCTATACGCGCGGCCACCCGCTCGATTACGACGAATGGGCGCGGCAAGGCTGCGACGGCTGGGCATGGGACGACGTGCTGCCGTACTTCCGGCGCGCGGAGGGCAACGAGCGCGGCGCCGACGCGTGGCATGGCGCGGATGGGCCGCTCAGCGTCAGCGATCTGCGCTACCGCAATCCGTTCTCGCAGCGCTTCGTGCAGGCGGCGCTGGAAGCGGGTCATCGGCTCAATACCGACTTCAACGGCGCCGATCAGGAAGGCGTCGGCTTCTACCAGGTCACGCAGCGCGACGGCAGGCGCTGCAGTGTCGCGCGGGCCTATATCTACGGTCGCAACCGGGCCAATCTGCATACGCTGGCTGACGCCACTGTGCTGCGCGTGACCTTCGACGGCAAGCGCGCAAGCGGTGTCGAAATCGTCCGCGGCGGACGTACCGAAACGCTCGAAGCGCGTGGCGAGGTGGTGCTCGCAGCGGGTGCCTTCAATTCGCCGCAACTGCTGATGTGCTCGGGGATCGGTCCGGCCGCGCAACTGCAATCGTTCGGTGTGCCAGTGATTTACGACGCGCCGCAAGTGGGTCGAAACCTGATCGACCATATCGACTTCACGATCAACAAGCGGGTGGCGTCGATCGAGCCAACCGGCTTTTCGCTGCGCGGTATCGCGCGGATGCTGCCGCAGTTCGTCACCTTCATGCGGCACGGTACGGGCATGCTGTCGAGCAATGTCGCCGAGGCGGGCGGTTTCCTGAAGAGCCGGCCCACGCTCGAGCGTCCCGATCTGCAATTGCATTTCTGCGCCGCGCTCGTCGACGATCACAGCCGGCATATGCACTGGGGGCACGGCTATTCGCTGCACGTGTGCGTGTTGCGTCCGCATAGCCGCGGCACGGTGACGCTTGCGAGCGCTGACGCGCGTGAGGCGCCGGTGATCGATCCGCGCTTCCTGAGCGACTCACGCGACCTGGAGTTGTTGCTGGAAGGCGCGTATATGGCGAGACGGATTCTCGATGCACCTTCACTTGCGGTGCACGGCGGCAAGGAGTTGTACACGCATGTGGGGCAGACGCGTGCGGAGTTGCTTGAAACCATCGCGGCGCACGCCGATACGATTTATCACCCGGTCGCTACCTGCCGGATGGGCAGCGATGCCGGCTCCGTGGTCGACCCGCAGTTGCGCGTGCGTGGCGTGACGGGATTGCGGATTGTCGACGCCTCGGTAATGCCGACGCTGATCGGCGGCAACACCAATGCGCCGACCGTGATGATCGGCGAACGGGCCGCGGATCTCATTGCGACCGCGCGCCGGACCGCACAGTCGACTCAGGTCGGAGTCGCGGCCGGGGCGGTGGTGTGAATCGCCGCTGCCACGCGCTTACGATAGCCTCTCGTATGGCGGGCTGACGCTCTTAAAGCCGGCCCGCTAGTTAGGAATATTGATAGATTTTTACGAAGATATGTAATTAATCTTCTCGCTTCGTTTTTGAGATTTTCAGGCATCTATACTCTCGCCGCGAAAGAGCGTGTCAGGTGGCGCGTTCGCCCTCTCAAGGAAGCGAGTCGATGAGTATTAACGTAATTCAACTGATTCAGTCCGCGCTGTCTGATAGTGTGGTGCGGCAACTGTCGGAGCGCTTCGGGCTGCCACCGGCCATCACCGACAAAGTCATCGGCGCCGCTGCTCCTGCACTCGTCGCAGCATTGATGCAAAAGGGCTCCACGCTCGAAGGCGCACGCTCGTTGTTCACCACGATCATGGCGCCGGAAGTCAATGCGCACATCGGCGAACAACTGCCGCAATTGCTCGCGAGCACGGCCGGCTTGAGCCTGCTCGAAGGCGCGGGCCGTCAATTGTTGGCGCACGTGACCGATCGCCGGCTCGACGGCGTGAGCGACACGGTCGCCGCGCAAACCGGTGTGCCGGCGCAGTCCGCGCATGCGTTGACGGGCATCGTGGGCGCCACGCTGCTAGGCGTCCTGAAGCGTCATTTTCTCGAAGCGCAAGGCAGCGTCGGTCAGTTGCCGACGCTGCTCGGTCATCAGTTGCCCGCTATCGCCCCCTTTCTGAATGACGGCCTGCTGTCGGCGCTGGGGCTCGGCGGTGTGGCAACGTTCATGGGCAGCGTCCTGCCGCAGTTGAAGGCGGTGTCTGCGCATATCGAGCATCCGGTTGCGCCCGCTACGCCGGTCGGTGCTTCGGTACACACCACGCACGCCCCGCCGGCTGCGCCTCGCGTACCGGTCGACGCTGTTTTACGCGAGGAGCGTCGCTCCCACAGTTGGCTGTGGTGGCTGCTCGCCGCTATCGCCGCGGTGCTGGCGTTCCTGTTCCTGCGCGGCTGCCAGCATGATCAGACGGCGGACGTCACGGGGTCGACTTCGCAGGCAGCTTCCGTGGTTGCCCCTGCCTCGGCTCCAGCCGTCGAACTTGCAAGTGATGTCGCGGCGTCGACGGTGGCTGCGTCGGATGTCGTCGCTTCGGCGCCTGCCGCATCAGCGGAGCTCGCTGCGAGCGCAAGCGCGGGGTCGCAGCCTGCTGCTGCCCCGGCGCCTGCGAAAGATAGCCAGTTGACCTTCACGGTCGATCCGGCCGGCAAGCCGACGTTGACAGCGACGGTCGGCAGCGAAGCCGAAAAGGCTGCGTTGATCGACGCATTGACGAAGAAGTTCGGCGCCGACCACGTTGCCGCCAATATCACCGTCGACCCGGACACGAAGCCGGCCGACTGGCTCTCGCACCTCGACGCACTGCTGCCGTTGATGGCGCTGCCGGGCGCGGAAGTGAAGCTGGACGGCGCGCGTATCGAACTGAGCGGCGCGGCGGCCAACGCGAAGCTCGGCTGGCTCGACCGCCTGAAGGCGTTGTTCGGCGCGTCGTACCAGATCGGCGCGTTCAACGCGGAGCAGGCTGTGGCCGACGCGACGCAATCGTTCCGCAGTGCGATCAAAGATCTGCTCTCGCCGGATAGCTCGTGCGTCGCCGCTGACGTGGTCAAGGTGCTGAACCTGCAGGTGATCAATTTTGCGAGCGCAAGCGCTCGTGTGCCGGCGTCGGCAGTCGAAGATCTGCGCCAGTCGGCCCAGGTGCTGATGGCCTGCTCGCACAACGGCAAGGCCGCGAAGCTCGAAGTGGCCGGCTATTCGGACAACGTTGGCGGCGATCAGGCGAATCTGCTGCTGTCGAAAAAGCGCGCCGAGTCGGTTCGTGCATTCCTCGTCAGGACCGGTGTGCCGGCCGAGTCGCTGGCGGCGCAAGGCTACGGCGATGCGCGTCCGGTGGCGAGCAACGACACCGAGAGCGGCCGCTTTGCAAACCGCCGGATCGAGTTCGTCGAAGCACAGCAGTAAGTACGGCATTGGCCTAGGCATTTCCCCCGGTCTTACACCGGCCGTAACCTGGGCCGTAACCTAGCCGCCGGCCGGCCCGGCGTCGGTCGGCGCAAGCCCGGTGATGCCGATGTCGGGCCAATGCATCAGATCGTCGCTGGGCTGGGAGGGCAGGATTTCGCGCGCCACCTCGAGCCATGCGCGCGCGGCGTGCGAGAGGTAACCGTTGCGCCGCCAACCGACCGCCATTTCCCAGGGAATCTCGGGTTCGACCACCGGCCGGCAGGTGAATTGCGTGGCGTCCAGGCGCCGGCAGTAGGGCGCGGGCAACAGCGCGATGCCGACGCCCGCCAGCACGAGTGCCGCCATGAAATCCCAGTGACCGCTGCGCCCGACAATGGCCGGCGCAAAGCCTGCTGCGCGACATGCGTTCAGCACGACGTCGTTGAGCGCGAGGCTTTCGCCGTAGAAGACGAACGGCTCGCTCGCGAGGTCCGCGAGCGGCACCTGCTGCAGGCCGTCCCAGCGCGAGCCGCGGCGCGCGACCAGCCACAGCAATTGGCGCGTCATCGGGAGCACGTCGATGTGTTCGGGGTCCACTGGCTGTAGCACGCCGCCCAACTCGAGCTCGCCATTGATCAGCGCGGCTTCGATGGCCCGCGAACCTTGTTCGAACAGTTTCAGTTCGATCTTCGGATACTGCTGCCGGAAGGCGGCGATCGCGGGTGTAAAGAGCGATCCGCCCATCGGCGGAATCCCGATGGTCAATTCACCGCGGCCCAGCGTGTCCAGGTCGTTGAGCTCGGCCTGCAGCTGCGCGTGCGCGGCGAGCACGTCCTGACCGCGCTGATAGACGATGCGGCCGGCGTCAGTGAGCACCATCTGACGGCCGTCGCGCAGCAGTAGCGGCGAGCCGATCTCGTCTTCCAGCGACTTCACCATCTTGCTGATGGTCGGCTGGGTGACGAACATCTGCTCGGCGGCCACGGTAAAGCTTTGCTGGCGCACGACTTCGACGAAATAGCGGAGAGCACGAAGTTCCACGATTCCAGGCTCCAGAATTCCAATGTGGAATGAGTATGACGAGTGCGAGTCATTATATTTATGTTGCGGTGCACCCAGTGCTGACTTTCGTCTGAAGTTAGCTGGAAATTGTCATGAGCATGCGATTTCCCCGTTGTTTTTCCTTACATGGACGGCCGCCGCTTTTCAGGATGAACCGGCGCAAGGCGGCGCTATGATCGTCAACTCCCCCGTGCTCGCACCTTTGCGCAAATCTTCTCCGAACGCCATGCTGCCCATTTCGATCATCGTTCCCTGCTACAACGCAGCGGCGACCCTCGCCCGCACGCTCGACAGCTGCGTCATCCAGCCCGAAGCGGCGCAGATTATCGTCGTGGATGACGGCTCGACCGACCGTTCAATCGAGATCGTGCGCTACTACGGCGGGCGCGACTCGCGCATCGGTCTGCTGCAGATGCCGGTGAACGGCGGCGCCGCGCGGGCGCGCAACTGGGCCGCGTTGCATGCCACGCAACCGTTGCTGGCCTTTATCGACGCCGACGACGAGTACTTCCCCGGCGCGCTGGCGGCCGCGAGCGGCTATCTCGAGCAGAACCCCACTGAAGCCTCGATCCGGCTCGACGTCGAATACGCGGGTTTCCCGGCGGAGATCGCCGCGCATCCGGACTTCGAGGCGCACGCAGCAACACTGAGCAACACGGTGCCGAGCAGTCTGATCATCCGGCGGGCGGTCTACGCAGCGCTCGGCGGTTTTCCGATGGACGCCTTTTTCCGCCGCAACGGCGGTGAAGACGGCGCGTTTTCATGGGCGCTGCGCGAACTGTTCGGCAACCGGCGCCTGGGGGACGCCAAGCGTGTGCGGATGCATTACCACCCGCGCATCCATGCGGAGCGCTATTTCCGCATTTGCTTCGGCATGCAGCCGCCGGTCGTGGCCGACGTCGAGGAGTCGTTCCGGCTGTCCGCCCAGTTCGTCGAGGCCGCGAGAGCCAGCATCGCGCAGCTGCGTTCGCTGGGCGGTCCGACCGGCACGGGGGCTTAGGCTCTGCCCTGGTCGGGCCGCGCCTCCCGAACCGACACCCCGAAGCCATCTCTATTTGCTACAATCGCCGTTCGTCTTCGAGGAGCGTTGCGACGGGTACCGCGAATCAGCATTCGCTGGCCGCCCGCCAGGCTCGGAGACTTTCAATCGGATGGCCTGAATGCGCGCTGCGCTTTCCAGGCCGCCGCATCGAACCGCGCTCACGTCAAATTTCTAGTCAATTTCTTAGAAAGGAGGGCGTGATGAACGCCGCAGTCATCGATTCCAAAAATTCCCAGGATTTCGTCGTTGCTGACCTGTCGCTTGCCGACTGGGGCCGCAAGGAACTGAACATCGCCGAGACCGAAATGCCTGGTCTCATGCAAACGCGTGAAGAGTACAAGGTGCAGCAGCCGCTGAAGGGTGCGCGCATCGCCGGCTCGCTGCACATGACCATCCAGACGGCCGTGCTGATCGAAACGCTGACGGCATTGGGCGCCGATGTGCGCTGGGCTTCGTGCAACATCTTCTCGACGCAGGATCACGCCGCTGCGGCAATCGCCAAGGGCGGCACGCCGGTGTTCGCGTTCAAGGGCGAATCGCTCGACGAATACTGGGAGTTCTCGCACCGCATTTTCGAATGGCCGAACGGCGAATTCGCCAACATGATCCTCGACGACGGCGGCGACGCCACGTTGCTGCTGATCCTCGGCTCGAAGGCTGAAAAGGATCGCTCGGTCATCGCCAAGCCGAACAACGAGGAAGAAGTCGCGCTGTACAAGTCGATCGCTTCGCACCTCGACGCAGATCCGACCTGGTACTCCACGCGCCTGAAGCACATCAAGGGCGTGACGGAAGAAACCACCACGGGCGTGCACCGTCTGTACCAGATGGAAACGGAAGGCCGCCTGCCGTTCCCGGCTATCAACGTCAACGATTCGGTTACCAAGTCGAAGTTCGACAATCTGTACGGCTGCCGTGAATCGCTGGTCGACGGTATCAAGCGCGCCACCGACGTGATGATCGCCGGCAAGATCGCACTAGTCGCGGGTTACGGCGACGTAGGCAAGGGCTGCGCGCAATCGCTGCGCGGCCTGGGCGCGACGGTGTGGGTCACGGAAATCGATCCGATCTGCGCACTGCAGGCGGCGATGGAAGGCTACCGTGTCGTGACGATGGAATACGCCGCCGACAAGGCCGACATCTTCGTGACGGCCACCGGCAACTTCCACGTGATCGGCCACGACCACCTGAAGGCGATGCGCCACAACGCGATTGTCTGCAACATCGGTCACTTCGACTCGGAAATCGATATTGCGTCGACCCGTCAGTACGAGTGGGAAAACATCAAGCCGCAAGTCGACCACATCATTTTCCCGGACGGCAAGCGCGTCATCCTGCTGGCTGAAGGCCGCCTCGTGAACCTCGGTTGCGCCACCGGCCACCCGTCGTTCGTGATGTCGAACTCGTTCACCAACCAGACGCTCGCGCAGATCGAACTGTTCACCCAGGGCGGGAAGTACGAGAACAAGGTGTATGTGTTGCCGAAGCATCTCGACGAGAAGGTGGCGCGCCTGCATCTGGCGCGCATCGGCGCGAACCTGACCGTGCTGTCGGACGAGCAGGCGGGCTATCTCGGTGTCGACAAGAACGGTCCGTTCAAGCCGAACCACTACCGTTACTAAGTAGACCGATAGGCAGTGCAACAGGCAAGCTAAGCAGCGCGTGCCGCCGCCGGTAGCCGCACAGGCAATCCGGCGGGCGGCACACGGCAAAGGCGGTGCCGGACTGGCAACCGGCCTTTGCCGCCTGGCCGGACTGTTGCGCTCAATCCCGGACTTTCAGCCAAAAAGGAGCTCTACATGACCGTGCTGCTGACCTGGGTGATCAATGCGCTCGCGCTCCTGATCATCACGTACCTCGTCCCTTCGATCCACATCCGCAGCTTCGGCACCGCGCTGATCGTTGCGGTGGTGCTCGGGTTGATCAACACCGTGCTGCGACCGGTGCTGATCCTGCTGACGCTGCCCGTGACGATCGTCACGCTCGGACTCTTCATTCTGGTGGTCAACGCACTGTGCTTCTGGCTGTGCGCATCGCTGCTGAAGGGCTTCGAAGTGTCGGGCTTCTGGTCGGCGTTCATCGGTTCGATCCTGTACAGCATCGTTTCCTGGCTGCTGTCCGCGCTCATCTTCGGCAACAAGAGTTTCGGCTGAAGTGAGCTTCATTTTTAGAAGGGCGATCGAGTCATGAATCCGCTCGAACTTTCATTCGAATTCTTCCCGCCGAAGACGCCAGACGGCGTCGAGAAGCTGCGCGCCACGCGCGCACAACTCGCGCCGCTCAAGCCGAAGTTCGTCTCCGTCACCTTCGGCGCCGGCGGCTCGACGCAGCGCGGCACGCTCGACACCGTCGTCGATATGGCGAAGGAAGGGCTGGCAGCGGCGCCGCATCTGTCCTGTATCGGCTCGTCGAAGGAGAGCCTGCGCGCGATCCTCAACGAGTACCGTTCGCATGGCATCCGCCATATCGTCGCGCTGCGCGGCGACCTGCCGTCCGGCATGGGTGAGGTCGGCGAGTTTCGCTATGCGTCGGAGCTGGTGAGCTTCATTCGCGCCGAGTTCGGCGACTGGTTCTGGATCGAGGTGGCCGGTTATCCGGAGTACCACCCGCAGGCGCGCTCGCCGCGTCACGATCTGGAAAACTTTGCCCGCAAGGTGAAGGCCGGCGCCAATTCGGCGATCACGCAGTACTTCTTCAACGCGGATGCGTATTTCCGCTTCGTGGACGATGCGCGGAAGCTCGGCGTCGACGTGCCGATCGTGCCCGGCATCATGCCGATCACGAACTTTTCGCAGTTGATGCGCTTCTCTGAGATGTGCGGCGCGGAAGTGCCGCGCTGGGTGGCGCGCCGGCTGGAAAGCTACGGCGACGACCGCGAAGCGATCCGCGCGTTCGGACTCGATGTGGTCACGGACTTGTGTCAGCGTCTGATCGACGCGCGCGCGCCGGGGCTGCATTTCTACACGCTCAACAACGCAGCGGCCACCAAAGGCATCTGCGACCGGTTGAATGCTTGACGCTTAAGCTTCACACCGCGCGGCCGGCTGGCTGCGCGGTTCAACTCGCGCTGCTCCTGCGTGTTCCCTGTTCCTTCTCCCTGTCCGTTTCCGCCATATTTGGTGCGTTGCCGCAGACACGCGTTGCATGCCCGCCGTACGCGGGGTAGAACCCTGGATTGAAGCTGAATATTGTGCCGTCTATGATCGGGGCGCAGCCGACCCGGCTGCTGTCCGGAGACCGTCATGACAGTGTCATCCATGCTGTTCGCAGTTCGCCAGTATTGCCTGCCCGCCCTGACAACCCTGGCCGTTGCCACGGCATGCTGCACACCTTTCACCGCATCGGCCGCCTCTCTGCCCGATAAAACCCTCGTGTTCTGCTCGGAGGGCAGCCCAGCGGGCTTCGATTCTGCGCAGTACACCACCAGCGTCGAGTTCACCGCGGGCTCCTACACCGTCTACAACCGGCTGGTCGAGTTCGTCCAGGGCGGCACTGACATCGAGCCGGGCCTCGCCGAGAAGTGGGACGTCTCCCCGGACGGTCTGCAATACACGTTTCACCTGCGCCATGGGGTGAAGTTCCAGACCACCTCCTTCTTCAAGCCGACGCGCGAATTCAATGCGGACGACGTCGTGTTCACCTTCCAGCGCATGCTGGATCCGGACCAGCCGTTTCATAAGGCGTATCCGGTGCCGTTCCCTTACTTCAGCGATCTGGGACTCGTGAAGAACGTCGATAAGATCGAGGCGCTCGACCCGTACACGGTGCGCTTCACGCTTAAAACGGTGGACGCGCCGTTTCTGCAGCAGATTGCGATGCCGTTCGCGTCGATTCTGTCGGCGGAATACACCGATCAACTGCTGAAGGCGGGCAAGGCCTCCGACATCAATCTGTTTCCAGTGGGCACAGGGCCATTCATCTTCCGCAGCTATACCAAGGACGACACCATCCGCTTCGACGGCAATCCGGACTACTGGAAGCCCGGCGTCGTGAAGGTGAGCAAGCTGATCTTCGCGATCACCGTCGATCCGGCGGTACGGCTGCAGAAGCTCAAGCGCGGCGAATGCCAGGTGATGGCTTATCCGCGTCCGGCGGACATCCCGGCGGTCAAGGCCGACTCCTCGCTGGCGATGCCGAGCGAAGTGGGCTTCAATCTGGGCATGATTGCCTACAACACCACCAAGAAGCCGCTCGACGACGTGCTGGTGCGCCGCGCGCTGGATATGTCGATCAACAAGAAGGCGATTATCGAATCGGTGTATCAGGGCGCCGGCCAGATTGCGACCAATCCGATGCCGCCTACCCAGTGGGGCTACAACAAGAGCCTGAAGGATGCGCCGTATGACGTCGACAAGGCCAAGGCCTTACTCAAGCAGGCCGGCTACCCGGACGGCTTCGACCTGACGCTGTGGGCGATGCCGGTACAACGCCCCTACAACCCGAACGCGCGGCTGATGGCGGAAATGCTGCAGTCCGACTGGGCCAAGATCGGCGTGAAGGCGAATATCGTCACTTTCGAGTGGGGTGAGTACATCCGCCGTGCCCATGCGGGCGAGCACCAGGCCATGTTGATCGGCTGGACTGGCGACTACGGCGATCCGGATAACTGGCTCGGCGTCCTGCTTGGCTGCGATGCGGTGAGCGGCAGCAACTTCTCGAAGTGGTGCTACAAACCCTTCAACGACCTGATCACCGCCGCCCGTAGCACGACGGATCTCTCGCAGCGCACCAAGGACTACATGGAGGCGCAGGTCATCTTCAAGGACCAGGTGCCGTTCACGCCGATTGCCCACTCCACGGTCTATCAACCTATCTCAAAAGACGTGACCGGCTTCAAGATCGATCCGTTCGGCCCGACGCAGTTCCTCGGTGTCGGCCTGAAATAGGGCGATAGGGACGCTTTTGCTCCGGCCTGACGCCGGACAAAGCGCTGTCAGGCCCGTCAGACAAGGAAGTGACGGGCCTCAGTCTTTTCTTAACAAGTGTTCCCGCTTGTGAACACAAGGAATTTCCTCCGCTTGTTGCTGCATGGCATGCTCAAGTAAGATCGCGCTACGCTGGTGTAAGCCAGCCCCGAACCTGGAGGAAACATGAAGCAAAACAACCTGTTGCGCGCCGCGCGGATCACCACGCTCGTCGCAGCCGCAGCGGTATCGATGGTGGGTGCGAATGTCGCGCGTGCCGAGATCCCGAATAAAACCCTGGTCTACTGCTCAGAAGGCAGCCCTGCGGGTTTTGACCCAGCCCAATACACCACGGGCACTGACTTCACCGCCAACACGTTCACCGTCTATAACCGCCTCGTCGAGTTCGAGCGCGGCAGCACCAAGGTTGAGCCGGGCCTTGCCGAAAGCTGGGATGTCTCGCCTGACGGCAAGACCTACACATTCCATCTGCGTCATGGCGTCAAGTTCCAGACCACGGCCTACTTCAAGCCGAGCCGCGAGTTCAACGCGGACGACGTCGTGTTCACGTTCACGCGCATGCTCGATCCGAGTATGCCGTTCAACAAGGCGTACCCGGCACAGTTCCCGTACTTCACGGACATGGGTCTCGACAAGCTGATCGCGAAGGTCGAAAAGGTCGATCCGTACACCGTGCGTTTCACGCTGAAGGAAGTGAATGCTCCGTTCATCCAGAACATGGCGATGGAGTTCGCGTCGATCCAGTCCGGGGAATACGCCGATGCGCTGCTCAAGGCCGGCAAGGCTCCTGATCTCAACCAGAAGCCGGTGGGAACGGGCCCGTTCATTTTCCGCAGCTACACGAAGGACGCGACGATCCGCTTCGATGGCAATCCTGATTACTGGAAGCCGAACGAGGTGAAGATCTCGAAGCTGATCTTCGCGATCACGCCCGATGCCGGCGTGCGTGTGCAGAAGCTGAAGCGCGACGAATGCCAGGTGATGAGCTATCCGCGTCCGGCCGATATCGCGCCGCTGAAGACCGAAGCCAGTCTCGCGATGCCGTCGCAACCGGGCTTCAATCTCGGTTACCTGTCGTACAACGTTCAGCACAAGCCGCTCGACAAGGTCGAAGTGCGCGAGGCGCTCGACATGGCGATCAACAAGAAGGCGATCATCGATTCCGTCTACCAGGGCGCCGGCCAGTCGGCCACGAATCCGATGCCGCCGACCCAATGGTCGTACGACAAGAGCCTGCCGAGCCAGTCGTATGATCCGGAGAAGGCCAAGGCGCTGCTCGCCAAGGCGGGTCTCGCGAGCGGTTTCGACATCACGCTGTGGGCAATGCCGGTACAGCGTCCGTATAACCCGAACGCACGTCTGATGTCGGAAATGATCCAGGCCGATTGGGCCAAGGTCGGTGTGCGGGCGAAGATCGTCACCTACGAATGGGGTGAGTACATCAAGCGCGCTCACGCGGGTGAGGACGACACGATGCTGATCGGCTGGACCGGCGACAACGGCGATCCGGACAACTGGCTCGGCACGCTGCTCGGTTGCGAAGCGATTAACGGCAACAACTTCGGCAAGTGGTGCTACAAGCCGTTCGACGATCTGATCCAGAAGGGCCGCACGACGATCGATCAGGGCGAGCGCACGAAGATCTACACGCAGGCACAGCAGATCTTCGCGCAGCAACTGCCGTTCTCGCCGATCGCGCACTCGACGGTGTATCAGCCAGTCAGCAAGAAGGTGATGGATATGCGCATCGAGCCGCTCGGTTATGTGCGCTTCGACGGGGTTGGCGTGCAATGAGTCTTGCCGTATGGTGAGCCATAACGTGAGCCTTTAAGTGAGCCACGCGATGAACCGTAAGGTAAATCGCAGGGCTTGCTGTAAAACTGACATAGTCCGCTTTTCGCACGGTTATAAAACTGGTCGAAATGTTCCGGCGACCGGGGTGACAAGCCCTCGTCGCCGGTTGTGTTTTTCCGTTCATCAAGACCATAGGGACGAACCATGTTCCGCTTCGTTTTGCGCCGCATTGGCATGGTGATTCCGACTTTCATCGGCATCACGATCCTTGCGTTTGCGCTCATTCATCTGATACCGGGCGACCCCATCGAAGTGATGATGGGCGAGCGCGGTGTCGACCCGGCCATGCACGCGGCCGCCATGCATCGCCTGGGGCTCGACGAACCGCTGGTGCTGCAGTACATCCACTATCTTGGACGCGCGGTGCACGGCAATCTGGGGATGTCGATCATCACCAACACCAGCGTGATGGACGAGTTCCTCGCGCGCTTTCCGGCCACCGTCGAACTGTCCGTCTGCGCGATGCTGTTTGCGCTGATCGTCGGGCTGCCTGCGGGCGTGTTTGCGGCGTTGAAGCGCGGTACGGCGGTCGATCACGGTGTGATGGGTACGGCGTTGACCGGCTATTCGATGCCGATCTTCTGGTGGGGTTTGATTCTGATCATGCTGTTCTCGGTGAAGCTCGGCTGGACGCCGGTGTCGGGGCGCATCGCGGTCGAGTTCGACATTCCGCACGTGACGGGCTTCATGTTGATCGATTCGTTACTGCCGGGCACCGACGAAGGCTCGTTCCGCTCGGCCTTGAGCCATCTGATACTGCCGGCTATTGTGCTCGGCACGATTCCCCTGGCGGTCGTTGCGCGGATGACGCGCTCGTCGATGCTCGAAGTGCTGCGCGAGGACTACATCCGCACCGCGCGCGCCAAGGGCTTGCCGCCTGGTCGCGTGATCGTCGTGCATGCGCTGCGCAATGCGTTGATACCGGTGGTGACCGTGATCGGCCTGCAGGTCGGCACGCTGCTCGCTGGCGCGGTGCTGACCGAGACGCTGTTCTCCTGGCCGGGTATCGGCAAATGGCTGATCGACGCGATCAGCCGGCGCGACTATCCCGTCGTGCAGGGCGGTATCCTCCTGATTGCCACACTCGTGATCGTCGTGAATCTGATCGTCGATCTGTTGTACGGCGTGTTGAATCCGCGCATTCGCCATACGAGGTAAAACCGTGGCTGACATACAAAACACAGTCCCCCAGTCAGTGACCCCGCCGAGCGGCCGGGCGCTGGCCGCCCGCGAGTTCTGGGCAAATTTTTCGCGCAACCGCGGCGCAGTGACGGCCGGTGTCATCGTGCTGGTGCTGATCTTCGTCGCAATCTTCGCGCCGTTGATCGCGCCGCACAGCCCGATCGAGCAATACCGCGACTACGTGAAGATCCCGCCCGCGTGGCTCGACGGCGGCAACTGGAAGTTCGTCCTCGGCACCGACGAAGCGGGCCGCGACATGTTGTCCCGCTTGATGTACGGCGCGCGTCTTTCGTTCTGGATCGGCTTCGTCTCGGTCGTGCTGGCGCTGATCCCGGGCATCGTGCTTGGGTTGATCGCCGCGTTCTTCGAGAAGTGGGCCGATACGCCGATCATGCGCATCATGGACGTGCTGCTCGCGCTGCCGTCGCTGTTGCTCGCGGTGGCGGTGGTGGCGATCATCGGTCCGGGGCTTCTCAATACCATGTTCGCTATCGCGATCGTCGCGTTGCCGGGTTATGTCCGGCTGACGCGGGCGTCTGCGCTTGGCGAGTTGCAGAAGGAATACGTGACGGCTTCGCGCGTGGCGGGCGCCGGCACCTTGCGGCTGATGTTCTCGCAAGTGCTGCCGAACTGCACTGCACCGCTGATCGTGCAGGCTACACTCGGCTTTTCCTCGGCGATTCTCGACGCCGCCGCGCTCGGCTTTCTCGGCCTCGGCGTGCAGCCGCCTGCGGCGGAGTGGGGGGCGATGCTGGCGTCGGCGCGGGACTACATCGATAACGCGTGGTGGATCGTCACCTTGCCTGGCTTGGCCATCGTGATTTCGGTGCTGGCGATCAATCTGCTCGGCGACGGCCTGCGCGACGCGCTCGACCCCAAACTGAAACGGATGGCGTGATATGAGTAATCTACTGACCATCCGTAACCTGGCGGTGAACTTCAACGGCCTGCCGGCTGTCGACCGGATTAACCTGGATGTAGCGCCAGGCGAAGTGGTCGGCGTAGTGGGCGAATCCGGTTCGGGCAAGAGCGTGACGATGATGGCGCTGATGGGCCTGATCGACGCACCGGGCAAGGTCAGCGCCGACGAGATCCGCTTCGACGGCAAGGACCTGCTGAAAGCCTCGCCGAAGGAGCGCCGCAAGGTCATCGGCAAAGACATCGCGATGGTGTTCCAGGACGCCCTCAGCAGTCTGAATCCGAGCTATACCGTCGGCTATCAGATCAAGGAAGTGCTGAAACTGCATGAAGGCTTGCGTGGCGCTGCGCTGCATCAGCGTGCAATCGAACTGCTTGACCAGGTCGGTATTCCCGATGCGAAAAACCGCATCACTTCGTTTCCGCACCAGATGTCGGGCGGGATGAATCAGCGCGTGATGATCGCGATGGCGGTCGCCTGCAATCCGAAACTGCTGATCGCCGACGAGCCGACCACCGCGCTCGACGTGACGATCCAGGCGCAGATCATGGAACTGCTGGTGAAGCTGCAGAAGGAACGCGGCATGGCGCTCGTGCTGATTTCGCACGATCTGGCCGTAGTGTCCGAAGTCGCGCAGCGCGTGGCGGTGATGTACGCGGGTGAGGTGATCGAGACCAACAAGGTACCCGATATTTTCGCCGCGCCCCATCATCCGTACACGGAAGCGCTGCTGGCGGCGATTCCCGAGCACAATGTCGGCGCAGTGCGGCTGGCCGCGTTGCCGGGGATGGTGCCGGGGCGCGACGACCGGCCCAAGGGGTGTCTGTTCGCGCCGCGCTGCAAGTACGTGGTGGACGATTGCACGAAGGCGCGCCCGGCGCTTGGACCGTTGCAAGGTCATACGGAGGTAACCAGGGTACGCTGTATCAAGCCGCTGAATCTCACCGGCGATGCCAACATCCACACTCACGGAGGCGCACGATGAATGCAGTACCCGAAACGCGGCGCCCGGCGGGTCAGGCAGGCGGCGACCACGTGCTGGTTGCCGATCAGCTGGCACGGCATTACTCGGTGAAGCGCGGCATGTTCGGCCGTGGCACGGTGAAGGCGTTGAATGGCGTATCGTTTTCCCTCGACCGCGGCAAGACGCTGGCGGTAGTCGGCGAGTCCGGTTGCGGCAAGTCGACGCTCGCGCGCCAGCTCACGATGATCGAAGGGCCCACGGCCGGTCGTCTGATGATCGACGGTGAAGACGTCGCGGGCGCTGACCACGCGAAGGTCGCGGCGCTGCGTCGGCGTGTGCAGATGGTGTTCCAGAATCCGTTTGCGTCGTTGAATCCGCGCAAGACCGTTGAGCAGACGCTCGGCGAGCCGCTCGCCATCAATACGCAGCTGAGCGCGAGCGACCGTGCCGAGCGTATCGCGCAGATGATGCGCACCGTGGGCCTGCGGCCGGAGCACGCCAAACGCTATCCGCATATGTTCTCGGGCGGCCAGCGTCAGCGCGTTGCGATTGCGCGCGCGATGATTCTCGATCCGCAGATCGTCGTGGCCGATGAACCGGTGTCCGCGCTCGACGTGTCGATCCAGGCGCAGATTCTTAATCTGTTCATGGATCTGCAGGAGCAGTTCAAGACCAGCTATGTGTTCATTTCGCACAACCTGTCGGTGGTGGAGCATATCGCCGACGATGTGATGGTGATGTACTTCGGCGGCGTGGTCGAACTGGGCGACAAGAAACGCATCTTTACGAATCCGCGCCATCCGTACACGCGGGCGCTGATGTCGGCGACGCCGTCGATCTTCGAGGCGGATCGCACGATCAAGATCAAGCTGCAAGGCGAGATGCCGTCACCGCTCAATCCGCCCTCCGGTTGCACGTTCCATCAACGCTGCCCGTATGCGATCGATCGTTGTCGCAGCGAGGAGCCGAAGCTGCGCGAAGTGGATGGGCGTCAGGTGTCGTGTCACCGGGCCGAGGAGGTGGGGGACGTGGATGCCTGAAACGTTGGCGGCGCGTCGTCCTGCGCGCCGCCTGCGTGAAGGCGGCCGTCGCGCCGTTTTCGCGCGGCGCTGGCGAGCATGGCTGCTGGCTTGTGCCACGCTCGCCGGCGTCTCACTCGTTTCTGCGTGGCCGGCCGCCACGGCATCTGCTGCGGGCGCGGCTGCGACTTCCCCGGCGCAAAATGGGCGGCCGAACCTGCCGGTGCCCGCGGCCCCTGCTTCGCCGGGTCAGCCGCGTGCGAGCCTGCCCGGTTTCAATGCTCCACCTGCATCCCGTACGACGACCGGCGGCGCGGTGCGCGCGCAACCGGCGCGCATGCCGTTCTACGTCGCCACGCGCGGCTTGACCACCATCTATTTGCTCGGCACGTTGCATGTGGGCGATCCGGCCGACTACCCGCCGGGCAAGCCGTTCCGGCCGCCGATTCTGGCCGCGCTGGCCGCTTCCCCGACGCTGGCGCTGGAACTGTCGCCGGACGACCTGCTGGTGTCGCAGGACGACGTGTCGAAATACGGCGTGTGCCGCAGCGCGTGCCTGCCGAAGTATTTGCCGCAAGCGCTATGGCACAAGCTCGAAGTCCGCTTGCGCGGCAATCCGGCGGCGCTCGATGAGATCAAGAGAATGCGCCCGTGGCTCGCTTCGCTGCTGGTCGAAACCTACGATTCCCTGAGTGCGGGGCTGCAGACCGAATACGGTACCGAGGCGCAGTTGCAGAACGTCTATCTGCGCACGCGCGGCAAGATTGTCGGCCTCGAGACGCTTGGGGAGCAGATGCGCTCGTTCACGAGCCTGTCGTCCGCGCAGCAGCGCGAGATGCTGGCGCAGGACCTGGTGCAGACGCCGGCCGGAAACCTCGCCGATGTGCAAACGTTACATAGGCTCTGGCAAGTGGGCGATGCGGACGCGATTGCCGCGTGGCAGGCGGCCAAGTCGGAAGTGCTGGCGCGCGACAAGCGCGTGTCCGATTCGATCGACAACAAGATTGTGTACGAGCGGAACCGGCGCTTCGTTGCGCGGATGTTGTTGATTGCCGGGCCGAACAAGCCGGTGTTCGTGGCGATCGGCGCGTTGCATCTGGGAGGACCGAAGGGCGTGCTGCAGTTGTTGCGGCAGCACGGGTTTGTGGTGGAACCGGGGTGAAGGGGGCGTGTTTCGGGCGCTCTCCGGCGCTGCTATGACTACGGTTGTTCTTGACGCGACGCCTCAACCATACTCGCCACCACGGGTGTCCAATCTCCCAGCACGGCTTGCCTGAACAAGCGTGCATCTGGATACCACGGCGAGTCGCTGCGGTTTTGCAGCCAGCGCCAGTCCGAGTTCGCCGGTAGCAATACCCACACCTGTTTGCCCAATGCGCCCGTTAGATGCGCGACGCCGGTATCGACCGCGATCACTTGATCCAGGTTCATGATCAGCGCGGCGGTTTCCGTGAAGTCGCGTAGGTCCGCGGCGAAATTGTGCGGCTGGAATGCTTCCGGTGCGCTGACGAGTTGCGCCTCAGCCGGTCCCTTCTGCAACGAGAACCACGCGATATCGTTCAGTTCACCGAGCGGTGCGAGATCTTCGAGACGCATCGACCGATAGCGATCGTTGCCGAACGTCGGACTGCCGGCCCACACCAGACCGATCTTGCGTCGCGAGCCAGCCACCGCCTGCACACGCTCACGCCAGGCTTCGATCTTCGCCTCATCGACGAAGACGTACGGCACTTCTGCAGGAATTGTCGCTACCTCAGTGCCGACGCACGACGGCACACTCATCAGCGGCGCCCAGAAGTCGTAGCGCCCTTCGGCCTTACCGCTCCACGCGCGATGCACTCCCGGCACACGCTCCGCAAGCGGCACAAGTTGTTCGCGTACGCAAACATCGACCGTGGCGCCAAGCTCTTCAAGCACGCGCGCGAAGCGCAAAAACTGCAACTGATCGCCGAAGCCCTGGTCGCCGACCAGCAGCACGCTGCGGCCGTCGAGCGGTTCACCTTGCCATTCCGGCACGCCGTCCACCGCGATCGCCGCATAGTCCTGCGAGCGCCAACGTTTCGCGTACTCCGCCCAACCCTCTACGTAGTCGCCACGTTTGAGCAGCAGCCACGCGAGATTTTGATGAGCGTCGACGTAGCTGGGATCGATTTCGAGTGCCCGGCGATAAAACACTTCCTCTTCGTCAAGGCGTCCCTGCGCACCGAGTGAGCCGCCCAGACACACCAGGTTGGTCGGGTTCGGTTTGAGCGCCACGGCATAGCGGTACTGCTGCTCGGCTTCGGCGTAGTTTCCCAGCTTGCCGGTCGCGCTGCCCAGATTAACGTGTGCTTGCGCGAAGCCCGGATTCAATTCGATCGCGCGGCGAAAGCGCGCAATCGCTGCCGTGCTGTCGCCTTTCGCGGTGAGTGCGTTGCCGGCATTGAAGTGAGCGTCGGCCGAATGCGGATCGAGCGTGAGTGCCTGGTCGTAGCACGCGAGCGCCTCGTCATAGTGCTCGAGTTTGGTGAGCGCCGTGCCGAGATTCAAGTGAGCGTCCACCAGCGATGGATCAAGCGCCACGGCTTGTCGATACTGTCGCACGGCTCCTTCGAGCTCGCCTTGCGCCTGCAGCGTGACACCGAGGTTGTTACGTGCGTCGGCGAAGCCCGGCTGCAGTTGTAGCGCCCGCCAGTAGCACCGTTGCGCTTCGTCCGGCTGGCCAAGCGCAGCAGCGACGAGACCGCGGTTGCTCCAGCACGCGGTGTTAGCAGGCTCGATTTCAAGCGCCCGATCCAGCAGCGCAGCTGCCGCCGCGTGGTCGCGCCGTTGATGATGCAGGACGCCGAAGTAATGCAGCGCTTCGGCGTGCACCGGATTGATTGTCAGCGCTTCCCGGTAGAGCGGCGCAGCCTGATCGAGCTCGCCTGCCTGATGGGCTGCGAGTGCGGTTGCAAGCAGCGCGTCGATGTAGGTTGGTGCGGCCGCTTCGGGGCGAGCGTCACCGCGATGAAGATGCTGTTCCATGAGAACCTGCCTGAGAGCGTCGGCGCTCGCGTGTTGCGCGCGCCGGCCGGTTGATGGGAGAACATCGACCAGCTTATGTCTCAAGCCTTTCCGGTTCGATCAGACGCATCCTAATTTGCCGCCATAAGGCGCGGCGGCGTGGGTTCGCGCGGCATCTTGCTATCGCAAAATAGCCGCGTCAGGTCGCTTGCGAGGTCACTTCGCCGCGGGCGTGTTTGCCGCGGGCGGGGCGAGTCCTACAGAAACATCATGTAGTTCAGCAGCAGGATATTCACCACCAGCAGCGACAGCGCTGTGGGCACCTGCACCTTGATCACCGCGTTCTTGTCCGGCAGTTCGAGCAGCGCGACCGGCACCATGTTGAAGTTCGCGGCCATCGGCGTCATCAGCGTGCCGCAGTAGCCCGAGAACATGCCGATCGCCACCATCACCGCCGGGTTGCCGTGGAACACGCCGACCAGAATCGGCACGCCCACTCCGCCGGTCATCACCGGGAACGCGGCGAAGCCGTTGCCCATCACCATCGTGAATACCGCCATGCCGATGCAGTACACGGCCACCGCGACAAACCGGTAGTCCAGGTTGATATAGGCGGTCGTCACGTGTGCGACGGCCTTGCCGACGCCCGCGTCGGAGAACACGAGGCCGAGCATGCCCAGCATCTGCGGCAAGACCGCGGCCCACGAGAGCGCATCGACGAGGCGGCGTGTTTCCTTCATCGACTGGCCGACCGTGTCGCGCGTCATCACGCACGCTACCGCGAGGGCGATTACGCAACCGAGGCCGAAGCCGATCAGCGTGACGTTCTTCGGGTCGATAAGGGGCTTGCCGCCGAAGATCAGATAGCTTGCCGCCAGGGTGATCACGACCGTGACGACCGGAATCGTCAGTGCGGGAATAAACAGCTTGTTGCCCAGGCGCGCGGCACTGGCCTGACGGGCCTCGGGCGACAGCACCTTGGGTCTGGCCGCCGTCACGCCGCCGAACCCGGCGACCAGCGCCATCACGATCACCAGCACGCCGACGATCGAAGGCGGTATCAGGTCGCCAATCAGAAAAATCAGAGCGTACAGAATCCAGAAACCACCGCTGCTAAGACGGCGCGGGTGTTCCTTGTCGGTGAGGATCATGCCGCCGACGATCAGCAGCACGATCCCTACCAGCCAGAACAGATAGTTGATGGTGAGCGTCATGCCTCGTCTCCTTTCGCAGACGGAGTTTGCGCAGGGGCGTTCGATGCGGCGTTGCCGCCCAGTTCACGCTCAAGGCTGCGATCGAGCAGATACAGCCGGAAGCCGTGAATCAGGAACGCGCAGATGGCGGTGGGGATGCCCCACACCGCGACGTGCATCGGCGCGACTTCGATACCGGCCTCACGCAGGAAGGTGGTCATCAACACGATCGCACCGAATGCAACGAAAACGTCTTCGCCGAAAAACAGGCCGACGTTGTCGGTGGCGGCCGCGAACGCGCGCAGGCGGTAGCGCACCGCGTCGGTGAGCTTGCCGTAGCGGGTTTCGGCGGCGCCCTCGGTCATCGGCGCGATCAGCGGACGCACCATCTGCGGATGACCGCCGAGGCCAGTCAGGCCGACGGCCGCCGTCAGTTCGCGCACCAGCAGATAGACGATCAGCAGGCGTCCGGCAGTGGCCGCGCGGATGCCCGCGATCCACGTTTGCGCCCGTTCGCGCAGGCCGTGCCGTTCGAGCAGGCCGATCACCGCCAGCGGCAACAGCAGGATCACGGGGATATTGCGGGTCTTGATAAAGCCCGTGCCGATGGCGGCAAGGATTTTCTCGGGTGGAAAGTGCGCGGCCAGCGCGGTGACGATAGCGGCGACGGCCACGATCAGCATCGGATTAAAGCGCAACACAAAACCGACAATGATCACGGCCACGCCAATAAGCGGCCATAAGTTGACTGCTGTCTGCATCAGGATCTCCAAACGGGGTTGCTAACCTTGCCGCTGATCGCGGCTAACGTGGGGAGGCGCTTGCATATCCCCTGCGCCGTCTTGCTGTGCGCCGCTCTGGCTGGCGGCGTCACTTGCTGCTGTCATTTACTGCTTTGGGTACTGCACCTGGCAAACGCCCCGCGCGAGGCGGGGCGTTACGTGCTCTTTAGTGGCCCTCGCGTGAGCCGCTGCGACTCAGGCGCGTACGGCGTTGGCCGCGTGAACTTCGATGCCGGCGCTTTCGAGCGCGCCGCGGATGCGGCGTGCAAACGCCAAGGCGTGCGGACCGTCGCCGTGCAGACAGATGGTCTGCACATTGAGCGGCACCCAATGGCCATCCACGGCCTGCACGCGTTGCTCGCGCACCATCGCGAGGGTGCGTTCGAGCACTTCCTCTTCGTCGTCGAGCAGCGCGCCCGGTTCCTTGCGCGGCACGAGCGAGCCATCGGCGCGATAGCCGCGGTCGGCGAACACTTCTTCGATGGCGACGAGGCCTGCTTCACGAGCGGCGGTCACGAGGCCGCTATTGGCAAGCGCGAACACCGCCACGGACGGATCGAAATCGTGCACAGCCGAGGCGATTGCATCGGCGATCTTCGGGTCGCGCGCGGCCTGGTTGTAGAGTGCGCCGTGCGGTTTGACGTGCGCGATCCTTCCGCCTTCAGCCTGAGCGATCGCCGAGAGCGCGCCGAGCTGGTACAGCACGCCCGCATAAATCTCGTTGGCGGGCAGGTCCATCTCCTTGCGGCCGAAGTTCTCCGGATCGTTGAAGCTCGGATGCGCGCCAATCGACACGCCTTTCTTGACGGCCCACCGAACGCAGTCATGCATCGCATTGGCGCCGCCCGCGTGCCAACCGCACGCAATATTGGCCGAACTGACGAGGTCAAGCAGCGCCTCATCGGAGCCGCAGCCCTCGCCGAGATCGGCATTCAAATCGATTTCCATAATTTCCTCTACTTGGTCTTACGACACTGCCAGCGCCGGCTGGCGTGCGCAGCGGTCCTCATGCATCGCGATCGCGGCATCGATCTGCCGCAGATACGCCCGTTCTTCGAGTAAAGCGTGACGCGCCTCTTGAGGCGTCGTCGGGATGAAACGGATCGCGCTGTTCAGGCGCACCTGCGCGAGCTTCCACAGATCGGCCTGAATGACCGCGCCGATCTTCGGGTAACCGCCGGTGGTCTGCGCATCGCTCAGTAACACGATTGGCTGGCCGTTCGGCGGCACCTGGATCGTCCCCGGCATCACGGCATGCGACAGCAGATCGGCTTTGTGCGTGCGCTTGAGTTCGGTGCCGGAAAGCCGGTAGCCCATGCGATTGCTATTGGGCGTCACGAGCCATTCGTCCGACCAGAACGCCTCGTGAGCGCTGGCAGGAAAGTGATCGTACTCGGGTCCATGCAGCACGCGAATCGGTGCTGCCCACGCCACACCAGATGGATGCCGGCCGCGTCGCAAAGGTTCATGGACCAGTACGAACTTGCACCAGGTGGGCGCCTTTACACCGAATTCGGGGGCTTGCGGGCTAAAGCTCGCGCCTGCGCGTGACGATGGCACGCCGACTGGCAGTCGGTCGCCGTCGCGCAGCGCGCGGCCACCGAGGCCGCCGAAATGACCAGCGAGGTCGGTGCTGCGCGAGCCGAGCATCGGCAGCACGTCGATACCGCCGGCGATGCAGACGTAGCCGCGCATGCCACGCTTAGCCGCCTGCAACGTCAGCTCCTGACCGGCTTGCACCGGCAGGCTCCACCATGAATAGACGGGCTTGCCGTCGAGCGTGGCGCCGAATTCAGTCCCGGTGATCGCGACCCGGGTGGCACGCAGAAAGCGTAGCACGGTCGGTCCAAAGGTGACCTCGAGCCCCGCAGCGTCGGGCCGGTTGCCGACGAGGCGGTTGCCCACCTCGAGTGCGAGCCGGTCGAGCGCGCCGCCCATGGCCACGCCGAGATGCCGGTAGCCATGCCGTCCAAGATCCTGAACCGTGGTCAGAAGACCCGCGCGAATCACGTCGATCATGCTGCGATCCCTGCCACGGTGAAGCGCACCCGGTCGCCCGGTTGCAGCAGGGTAGGCGGCGAGCGCGCCGGATCGAACAAGGGCACGGAGGTGCGGCCGATCAGTTGCCAGCCGCCAGGCGATGTAGCCGGATAGATGCCGGTCTGCTCGCCGCCGATTCCCACGGATCCCGCCGGCACCTCAACCCGCGGCGACGAGCGGCGCGGCGTGTGCAGCGCCTTCTCTAAACCGCCCATATAGGCGAAGCCAGGCTGGAAGCCGAGGAAGAACACCACGTATTTGCCAGCGGTATGACGCTCGACCACCTCTTTCGCCGACAGCCCGGTGTGGCTCGCCACCGCCTGCAGGTCAGGGCCGAATTCGCCGCCGTACTGCACCGGAATTTCGACCTCGCGGCCGGCGGAAGGCGCCTCACCCGGGGTGTCCCAAGCCGTTTCCAGCATCCTGGTGAGCGCGGCGCGGTCTGCTTCCAGCGGATCGAACATGATGGTCAGATTGTTCATGCCAGGCACCACCTCGAGCACGTGCGGCCAGCCGCGTGCGGCCTCGGCCACCGCCCAGACGCGCTGCTGGCAATCGAGCGTCGCGGGAGCGTGGGCCTCGCAGACTAGCGCGGCGTCGCCGAACTGGAAGATTCGTGGTTGCGTCATTGCGGATTCATTCGGGTTGGAGCGGAAGCCTTGCAACATTGGAATCGGTAGGAACGGTGAAAGCGCACCGCCCATGACTGGATAACGGCACCAGAAGCACCAACCATGACAACTAGACTACATTATCAATAAGATATCGACAATTTATCAATAAGCGTTTGTGCCAGGCACCCATGAAGAGGCGCTCGTCGTACACTTCGAGCACTTCCTTTTATGTATCGAGAGCACCCGTCATGTCGCGTCAACCGACCAAAATCGTCTCCTCGGAACACCTCGTGTCTGAATCGAGCGCGGAGTTGTCCGAGCTGGAGTACGGGCTCATCATGGCGAGCAACGCGTTCAACCGCTGGATGGTGCGCTGCATGTCGGCGGCGGGAGAAAAGGATATGACCGCCATCGAGGTGTCGCTGCTGCATCACGTGAGCCATCGCGAGCGGCGCAAGAAACTCGCTGACATCTGCTTCGTGCTGAACATCGAAGATACCCATGTTGCCACCTACGCATTGAAGAAGCTGGTAGCTAGAGGGTATGTAAAAAGCGAAAAGACCGGCAAGGAAGTGTTCTTCTCGGCGACCGAATCCGGGCGCGCCCTCTGCATGAAGTACCGCGAGGTGCGCGAAAGCTGCCTGATCGCCACGCTCAGGGAGAGCGGTTTGACCAATGAGCAGATCGGCGAGGCCGCGCAGTTGATGCGCAACGCCTCCGGCCTTTACGACACGGCGGCGCGGGCGGCGGCTTCGCTGTGAGGTTCGGTCAGCGTCGGTCGGTTTTAGCGATCTTTAACCGGCTTTAAGCTTTAGGCGGTTTGCTAACTTTCACGGAGCCGGGTTGGGCTGCTGCTGCGGATAGCAGGCCGCTTCGGTGATGATCAGGTCCAGCGGGATGTCGTGGGCCTCGTGCTGCAGCGCGTCCGTGCGGCAGGCTTCGCAGGCTATGCCGACCGTGACCGGCCGCGTTGCGCCGGGCCATGCCGCCAGCGTGCGATCGTAGTAGCCGCCGCCGTAGCCGAGCCGGTAGCCTTCGATGTCAAAGCCGACGCACGGCACGAACAGCAGATCGGGCGTGACGACGACCTCGGTGGCGGGCTCGGGGATCCGGTGATGACCCACTTTCATCGGCGTGTCCGGCGCCCATGCCCGGAACTGCAGCGCCTCGCCGCGGTTCGTGACGACGGGCAGGCTCGCTTGACGGTGCGCGCCGAGCGCGAGCCAGATGGCGATCGCCGCGCGTGCGTCGAACTCGCCCGGCAGCGGCCAATAAAAGCCGACACAAGCGGGTTCATGGCGTTTCAATGTGTCGAGCATGCGGCGGCTCAACGCCTCCTGGGCAGAAGGCTCGAGGGCCGCATCCAGCCGTGTTTTCAGCAACATTTTACGGAGCGCGTTTTTCGATTCGGGCAGGGGGTTGCGTGCTATGCTTGGGCTCAATTCGCGCTCCAGAAACAACGATGTCAAAACGCCTCTTTCGAGTATATCGCGCGGTCGGTCTTGCGCTGGCCGCGGCGGCACTCGTCGCGTGCAGCACTGCCTCTGCGGTCAAGCCTGTACCGGTTTCGCAACTCTCCAACGACGACCAGATTTTCGTGCAGCTGCGCGAAGCGGCGCGCAATAACGATGCTGCGCGCGCGGCGCAACTGGCGGCAATGATTCCGGACTATCCGGCGCCGGGCTATGTGGAGTACTTCCAGCTCAAGCCGCAACTGTTCGATTCGAGCGGGCATCCGAGTCTCAATGCGCCGGACACCGAGGTGCTGTCGTTCCTGCAGAAGTACGACGGCCAGGCGATTGCCGACCGTCTGCGCAACGACTATCTGGTGGTGCTCGGTTCGCGTCACGACTGGAATAATTTCGATCAGCAATACGCGCGCTTCGTGCTGAACGACGACACGCAGGTCAAGTGCTACGCGCTCGAGTCGCGCGCGGCGCGCGGTGAGAACGTGGCGGACGCGGCGCGCGCGCTGCTCATCGACCCGAAGTGGTACGGCGACGGCTGCGTTGACCTGGTGACGGCGCTCGCCACGAACCAGCAGTTCAGTGCCGACGACGTCTGGCAGCAGATCCGCCTCGCTTACGAACAGAACTACCCCAACACCGGCAACAAGCTGGTCGACGCGCTCGGCAACCAGCGCCCCGATCCGGCGCTGTTCGACCAGGCGTCGAGTGCGCCGCCGCTGCTGCTGGCGCGCGGCGTCGGGTCTGATCCGCAATCGCATCAACTGGCCTTGCTGGCCATCACGCGGATGGCGCGTAACGACCCGGCCATGGCCGCGGCGACCTTCGCGTCGGTGGCGCCGTCGCTGAGTTCGCCGGAGCGTGCGATCGGCTGGGGCACGATTGCCTATGAGGCTGCCGCCAAGCAGATGTCGACGGCGGTGGACTGGTACCGGTTGTCGGCCAACGCGCCGCTCCTGTCGAATCCGGCGTACGAGTGGCGCACGCGCAGCGCGCTGCTGTCGGGCGACTGGACGATGGTGCGCTGGTCGATCGAACAGATGCCCGCTGCGCTGCGCAGCCAGCCGTCGTGGGTGTACTGGCATGCCCGTGCGCTGAAGGAGGCGGGTCAGACAGACCAGGCCAACCAGGAATTCGCAACGATCTCGTCGGGCTATAACTTCTACGGGCAACTCGCACTGGAAGAACTGGGCCAGAAGATCACAGTGCCGCCGAAGACCGCGGTGACCGACGGCGAAGTGCAGCAAGCGGCGAATACGCCGGGCCTCGCGCTTGCGCAGCGCTTCTACCAGCTCAATCTGCGCCTCGAAGGCAACCGCGAATGGAACTGGCCGCTGCGCACCATGTCCGACCGGCAACTGCTTGCCGTTGCGGAATACGCGCGCCGCATCGAGCTGTATGACCGCGCTGTCAACACCGCGGATCGCACCAAGACCGAACACGATTTCTCGCTGCGTTACCTGTCGCCGTTCCGCGATATCGTCGAGCGCGATTCGCAGTCGAATGGTCTCGATGTCGAGTGGGCGTATGGTCTGATCCGTCAGGAATCGCGCTTCATCATGAATGCACGCTCCGAGGTTGGTGCGAGCGGCCTGATGCAGTTGATGCCGGGCACCGCGCAACTGGTGGCGAAGAAGATCGGTCTCGGTCCGATCTCGCGTGAACAGATGAACGATATCGACACGAACATCCTGCTCGGTACCAACTATCTTTCGATGATCTACAATCAGTTTGACGCTTCCGCCGTGCTCGCCACCGCCGGCTACAACGCCGGGCCGGGTCGTCCGAAGGCGTGGCGGGAAGGGCTGTCGCATCCGGTCGAAGGCGCGATCTTCGCGGAGACGATTCCGTTCACCGAGACCCGCGACTACGTCAAGAATGTGCTGTCCAATACGGTCTATTACGCGGCACTGTTCGAAGGCCGTCCGCAATCGCTGAAGGCGCGTTTGGGTTATATCGCGCCGTAAGCGTCGCGCCGCCGCACGCTCCGCGGCGGCGCCTCACTCCAGCCGTTGCCGCGGCTTCCACCAGGGAGTCGGAAATGCGACATCAAGCCATTGCGATCATCGGCGGCTCCGGTTTTATCGGCAGCCATCTCGTCAACGCGCTCGTCGAGCTCGGCAAAGACGTGCGCATTGCCACCCGTCG
>Ga0302313_10000336_pt1 | contig 42718 bp, 40 predicted proteins | sample III_Palsa_N2_2_FD_200454 | JGI IMG/M metagenome (GOLD analysis project Ga0302313, IMG submission 200454) | Peat permafrost microbial communities from Stordalen Mire near Abisko, Sweden - III_Palsa_N2_2 | ecosystem: Environmental > Terrestrial > Soil > Palsa > Peat permafrost | place: Sweden...
TTAGGCGCGTGCTGTTGTCTGGGTGGCGGGTGTCAGCGCGCGAATGAAGCCCAGGGCTAAAGCCCTTTGCTCGTGGGGTCTTTTTCAGGGGGCTGAAGCCCCCTGCTAATCCGGTGGAACAGGCAACGGCAACTGCAACAACAACGAAAGAAGCAGATTCCCAGAGGGAATGACAGAAAGAAAGGCAAGTGCAAAGGTAAATGCCAAGGGCAACTGCAAGGGCAACTTCCAATGCGGGGATCTCTCCACTACGGCCTGCGGCCTCCGGTCGAGATGACGGGGGTTGGGTTATGGAGGCTATGTTCGGTGAGGTGCTGGATGGGTGCAGCGTAAACTATCGGGGTGATGGTCTTCGTGCTCGACAACTACGATTCGTTTACGTACAACCTCGTGCAATATATGGGGGAGTTGGGGGCTGAGGTGGTGGTGCGTCGTAATGATGAGGTGACGCCGGAGGAGATTGTGGCGATGCGGCCGGAGCGGATTCTGTTGTCGCCGGGGCCTTGTACGCCTCAGGATGCGGGGATTTTGATTCCGCTGATTCAGCATCTGGCGGCGCTGCCGAAGAAGGAACAGATTCCGGTGCTGGGCGTTTGTTTGGGGCACCAGGCGATTGGCGCGGCCTTTGGCGGAGACGTGGTGCGGGCTCCGCAGCTGATGCATGGCAAGACCAGCGTGGTGGAGCATGACGGGCGGACGATCTTCAAGGGGATTCCCAAGCCGATGACGTGCACGCGGTATCACTCGCTGATTGTGGAGGAGGGGACGCTGCCGGAGAAGCTGGAGGTGTCGGCACGGGTGGCGGGTGAAGGTGGCAAAGGTTTGATTATGGCGCTACGGCATCGGACGCTGCCGATTGAGGGTGTGCAGTTTCATCCCGAGAGCGTGCTGACGGATCACGGGAAGCAATTGATTGCGAATTTCTTGAAGCAGTGAAGAAGCAGCGTTCCTAAGCGACTAAGCCGCGTGGCAGAAAAGCGGCTTTACGTGCGGCTGAAGCCCGTACCCTTCAATGGTCGGACCGTCTAACGATAGAGGAGCACAGGCAATCACGATGCGAAGCGTAACGATCGTACTTCTTGCTGCCGTGAGCGGCGTCGCGCTTGCGCAGCAGCAGACAGTGCCGGTGATGGGGACGGTCGCTACGAGGGATGCGCTGGTGACGGGTGGGCTCGAGGTGAAGGGGGATCGGGCGCGGCTGATGTCGAATGCGAGTGTGACGGCGTATGACCATACGGCGCAGGTGAAGCTGGAGCGCGGAGGCGAGGTGCTGGTGTGTGCGACCAGTCAATTTCATCTGCTGCACTCGGGGACGGGGAATGGGCTGTTGTTTGGGCTGGATCGCGGGGCGATCGAGCTGCATACGCCGACTGAGGGGCAGGATGTGATCTTGACGCCGGATATACGGTTCTCTGTGGAGTCGAAGGGGAGCTATGACCTGCGGATACGCGTGGCGCGCGATGGCGATACGTGCGTGGAGAATGTCGGGAAGAATGCTCCGGTGCTGATGCTGAACGATGCGTTCTCGCGGGCGAGCTATCGGCTGATGGCGGGGCAGCATGTGCTGTTTGAGCGCGGGAATCTGCACGAGGTGGTGGATAACGAGCGGTCGCCTTGTGGGTGTCCGGGGTCGGAGAAGCCGGAGCATCTGGCCGAAAATGCGAGTGCGGCCACGAAGGCGGCAGCCCAGAATCCTTTCCCGGCGGCAGAGAGTGAAGGGCTGGCGCCGACGCAGCCGGTGGCGAATTCTCCGGCGGGTGAAACACAGACGCAGGTGGCGACTACGTTGGCCTATGCGCCCGGACAGGGTACGCCGCCGAGCGCGGTGGAGACTCCAGAGCAGATTGAGGCGGATAGCTTGACGCCGCCGGTCGCGCCGCCGGCGGTGAAGCATTCGTTTGGGTATAAGTTCAAGCACTTCTTTTATAGGCTGTTCCATTCGGGGTCGTAGGCGGGCTCAAGTGCTAACACCAGATTCCCGATGGGAATGACAGAAAGAAAAGCAAGAGCAACGGCAACGGCCTTGACGCAAAGGTCGCAACGTTAGCCAAGTTTCGCGAAGCAGGTAGCGGCGGAAACGAAGGTTCGCGAAGGTGAAGACGGCAGCTGGGCTACAAGCGGTTGGGCTACAATTGTAGGGTTGGGCTGTTCCTCTTTAGGCCCCATCCTTTACCCAAAGAATCAGGAGTTTTCTATGGCGATTCAGGCCACACAGATGCGTCCCGGCATGGTGATCAAGTTCAAGGACGACCTTCATCTCGTCTTCAGCGTAGAGCATCGGACGCCGGGCAACCTGCGGGCGTTTATCCAGGCGAAGCTGAAGAATATTCGAACGGGCGCGATGTATACGGAGCGGTTTCGGTCGCCCGATCCGATTGACCGTGTGCATGTGGATTCGATCAAGATGGAGTACCTGTACAACGACGGCGATGACTACTACTTCATGGACCAGTCGAATTACGAGCAAACGGCGCTGAAGCGGGATACGCTGGGCGATGCGGTGGATTATTTGACTTCAAACTTGTTGATTGAAGTTAGCTTTCACGATGGCAAGGCTGTCGGGATTGAGCTGCCGACGGCGGTTGAGATGACCGTAGTGCAGACCGAGCCGGGGATCAAATCGGCGACGGCGAGCTCGGTGACGAAGCCGGCGACGACCGAGACGGGGCTGGTGGTGCAGGTGCCTCCGTTCATCAACGAGGGCGAGAAAATCCGCGTGGATACGGCTGAAGGCGCGTACATGAGCCGGGCGTAAACAAGAGCCTCCGATGGTGGTCCACTTTCTTATTTGCGGACGTGTGCAGGGCGTGGGGTTTCGCTGGTTCGTGCATCGCGAGGCGGCGGAGCTTGGGCTGCGTGGATGGGTACGCAATACGGATGCAGGCGAGGTTGAGGTTGTTGCGGCGGGAGATGTCGAGACGATTGCCGAGCTGCGCGCGGAGTTGCACAGGGGATCGCGCGGAAGCCGCGTGGATGCTGTGATTGAACATGAGTTGACAGAGGCCGAGGGTGAGTCGCTCGGCGCATTTGAGATTGAAGGAGCCTGGTAAGAAAAGATAACCAGGTCAGGAGATTTGATGACGAAGCCTATTGATTGTGAGCCGTTGAAGGAGATGATCCGCGCTGTACCGGATTTTCCGAAGCCGGGGATTTTGTTCTATGACATTACGACGTTGCTCAAAGACAAGACGGGCTTTGCGCAGCTGATTGACGCGTTTGCGCAGTACTACATCAACAAGAAGGTAGATCTGGTGCTGGGGATTGAGGCGCGTGGATTTATCTTTGGGCCGGCGCTGGCGTATCGACTGACCGCGGGGTTTGTGCCGGTGCGCAAGCCAAAGAAGCTGCCGGCTCCGGTAGAGCGCGTGCAGTATGACCTAGAGTATGGGAGCGACTCGCTGGAGATTCACTCGGATGCGATTTTGCCGGGGCAGCGGGTGATTATTGTGGACGACCTGCTGGCGACGGGCGGAACGATGGAGGCGACCATTGAGCTGGTGCGGCGGATGGGCGGCGAAATTGTGGGGTTGACGGTGGCGATCGAGCTGGACTTTTTGAAGGGGCGGGATAAGTTTCCAGAGATTGATGTGTTTAGCTTGATGCACTACGACGAGTAAGGGAGTTTGCGATGCGGCGGATGCTGGCGGTGGCGCTAGGGATGATGCTTGCTGTCTCTGCGGCGGGTGCATGGGCGCAGGGAGATGCTCAGAAGCCAGACACAGATGAGTGGGGAAAGCTGGTTGCGGCGAACAATCTGGATTTGAAGGGAAACCCGCCGTTTCACCTAGGGATGACGTTCCAGCTGTACGACCTGAGCGGCAAGCCGGCGGAGACGGGAAGCTTCGAGGTGTGGTGGACGGCGCCGGGCAAGCAGCGGACCGTGGTGCATCTGGCTGGATTGAATGAGAACGGACGCGCGCCGGAAGGGTCGAATGCCACGTTGGTGCGGGATTCCTACTTGGTGGGAGAACTGCTGGAGTCAGCGATTCATCCTGTGCCGAGTGTGCCAGCGCCTACGGATCTGCTGACGAGGTCGGTGAAGTTCGGAAAGATCGAATTGGAGTGCATTGAGCCTAAGCCGAGTCCCGTTGATGCAATGAACGCGCGGCCTGGAACGGCTTGTGTGGCACCGCACACTACGAATGTTCTGATCATGCAGGGGCTCGGCGGCAATATCGTCATGATCCGGCCGGGGACGGGAAAATTTCATGGCACTTGTGTAGCGCTTGATTTGCGGATTGCTTACCTTGGGACGGATGCGATTGCGGGCAAGCTGACGACTCTACAGGTCGATGATGCGGCGAAGCTGGAAGCGGAGACTTCTGCAGCGACGACGTCTGGAGTCACGGTTGCGCGGATGTCTGGTGGAGTCGTTGCGGGGCATCGGATTAAATTCACGGAGCCGACCTATCCGGAGGTTGCCAAGATTGGGCATCTGAGTGGCTCGGTATTGTTGAGCGCGATCATCGGTGTCGACGGAAATGTACGCAGGCTGGTGCCGATTGCGAGCACCAATCCGATGTTTACGGATGCGGCGATGGAAGCTGTGAAGAAGTGGAAGTATTTGCCGTATCTGTTGAACGGAGAGCCTACGGAAGTGGATACGACGATCACAGTGAATTTTTCTTTGTACGGGCGGTGAATTTCTTCTTAAGGTCACGGCAAGGGATGACCGCCGCAATTAGGTGTGGCTGCGCGTTGGAAATACACTACTAGTCGGGTTCGTTGCGAGGTTTGCAGGCATCTACAGAGATGCGGGCCTAATCACGATCCCCGAGTTTGAGATTGAAAGGAACTTCTTGTGACTCCAATTCATTCCGATGCTCTTGTTTTCTTTGGTGCTACAGGCGACCTGGCCTATAAGAAGATCTTTCCTGCCTTGCAAGCGATGGTGAAGCGCGGCGCGCTTACCGTGCCCGTGATTGGCGTGGCCAAGGCAGGATGGAATCTGGACCAACTTAAGGCGCGGGCGAAGGACAGCCTTGAGCAGCATGGAGGACTGGACGCGGCGGCGTGGGAGAAGTTGAGTTCGCTGCTGAAGTATGTCGATGGGGATTATGGCGATGCAGCCACGTTCGTCGCCGTGCGCGAGGCGTTGGGAGGCGCAAAACATCCGGCGCACTACCTGGCGATTCCGCCATCGCTGTTCGAAGAGGTGGTCGATCAACTGGTGAAGTCTGGGTCGGCAGACGGGGCGCGGATGATTGTGGAGAAGCCATTTGGTCATGATCTGGCTTCGGCGCAGGAGTTGGACCGGATTCTGTTGAAGGCATTTCCGGAGTCGTCAATTTTTCGGATTGATCATTATCTGGCGAAGGATCCGGTGCACAACATGGTGTCGTTCCGGTTCTCGAATTCTTTTCTGGAACCGCTTTGGAATCGCGATCACATTCAGAGTGTGCAGATTACGATGGCGGAAGACTTTGGGGTGCAGGGGCGCGGCGCCTTCTACGATCAGACGGGTGCGGTCCGAGACGTGATTCAGAACCATTTATTCCAATTGATGTGCAACCTGGCGATGGAGTCGCCGGCACGCAAAGATGCCGAATCTCTTCGGGATGAAAAGGTCAAGGTGTTGAAAGCGATCTCTCCGATTGAAGTCAAGAATATTGTTCGGGGGCAGTTCCGTGGGTATTTGGATGAGAAGGGAGTGGCTGCGGGGTCCCAGACGGAGACGTACGCTGCGCTCAAGTTGGAGATCCAATCGTGGAGATGGGCGGGCGTTCCGTTTTACATTCGCGCGGGAAAGAATCTGCCGGTCACCTGCACGGAGGTGATCACGAAGTTGAAGTGCCCGCCTGTGACTAAATTTACAGATGCGCTTATTCCGGGGAACTATATACGGTTCAGGATCAGTCCGGATATGATGATTGCGATGGGCGTGTCCGTGGCGGCGGCCGAAGATCAATCGAAGCGGGATTCCGTAGAGCTAGTGGCTAGCCGCCAACCGCAAAAGGAGGAGATGGAGGCGTACGAGCGAGTACTGACTGATGCGATGATCGGGGATTCAAGCATCTTTGCGCGCCAGGATTATGTGGAAGAGGCATGGCGGATTGTTGATCCGGTGCTGAAGGCCAACACTCCGGTCTACACGTACGAACCGCATAGCTGGGGGCCGAAGGAAGCTGACGCAGTGGTGCCACCGGGAGGATGGGTGGAACCGATTGTAGGCGCAGACGTGACGGATGCAGCGGGGCAAGGTGTGGGTCAGAAGTAAGTGGACATGATGTGCCACAGGGATCGCTAAAGGCTTCCGAGGGAGAAGTAGTCGCGAACAGCAATGATGAACCAGAGGACCGGTGCGGCGAGAAGTAGAGCGTCGATGCGATCGAGAACGCCACCGTGACCGGGAAGGATGGTTCCCGAGTCTTTGACGCCGGCGCCACGCTTGAGGGCGGACTCGAGCAGATCACCGAACTGAGCGGCAACATTGAGAACGACCGCGAGAATCAAAAAGACCCACCACGGCTCCGATGTGTGGAGCTTGGTGAAGGACGAATTCTGCTGCGTAAACCAGTCGCCGAGCAGGATCAAGCCCATACCGAAGATGCAGGAAGCAAGCACAGAAGCGATTGCTCCTTCCCATGTCTTGTTCGGTGAAAGGCGTGGGGAGAATTTGTGACGGCCGAAGCGTTTTCCGATGTAAAGGGCGGCGATGTCACCAGACCAGACGCAGAGGAAGAGAAACAAAAGAAGAGCTACGCCGTTCTCTTGGTTGAATATCTGTGCGAGAAGCATGAGCGGATACGCGACATAGATCAGCATGAGCAGACCGCCAGAGGTCTGCCACAGGACGCTTTCGAGCGGGCTACTGAATACAACTACTGCGAAGAGTACGAAGGTCGAGAAAGCAACGACGGTGATGGTCTCCATCGGCTGGAAGAAGGCAGCAAGGAAAAAGAGCGTGATTGCCGAGACAGCCCACCAGAGCGGAATCGGGTAACCGCCTAGGCGCGCGATGGTGCGGAACTCCAATGCAGCGAGTCCGGCAACGATGGCGGCGAAAACCGTGACCATCCAGAGCTTGCCGAAGAAGACTAAGGCTGCGACGAGTGCGATGAGGACGATTGCCGTAAGGATGCGCTTCATGTGCCTTGTTGAGGATACATCGTTGAGCATGAGAACGACTGTGGATGAGTTGGTTGCGGCCAGACGTGTTGCTGACGGACTACAATTTCTTTGCTTTCTGCGGTAGGTACCGTTTGGTTCGCCGTAAGGAGGATCCGTTTGATGAATGGCCGGGTATCGCGAAGGCATTTTCTACAGATGTCGGGATTGGCCGTTGCAGGGTCGGGATTGAAGGGACGCGGGTTCGCGTTGGATGCGGTGGAACAACGGCCTCTGATGGAGGTTGGGTATCAGCAGGTTACGCTGAAGAGCGCGCCGCACCTGGCGCAGGTGGAGAACACGCAGGGCATTCTGATGGGCCTCAGTAACGATAGCCTTCTCAAGCCGCTGCGGGAAATGGCGGGAGTGCCGGCGCCGGGGGAGGATCTTGGGGGATGGTATTCGTATCGGAAGGATTACAACTTTCGCACGGACCCGGTGGGATTTGCTCCGGGTTGTAATTACGGGCAATGGGTTTCCGCGCTGGCGCGAAACTATGGGGTGACCGGTGATACGGCATCGCGGGATAAGGTGTTGCAGTTGAACCGGTCGTTTGCTGAGACGATCGGGGTTCGATATTACGATGTGAATCGCTTTCCGGCCTACTGCTATGACAAGGTGGTGTGCGGGCTGATGGATTCGCACCGGCTGGTACAGGATCCCGATGCTTTCCGGTTATTGGATGCGAGCACGGATGCGGTTGTGCAGGTGATCCCGGGACATGCTGTGGAACACGATGTTGCGTGGCGGCCGAATCGGGATATTTCGTGGGATTGGGACGAGAGTTACACGCTGCCGGAGAATCTTTACCTGGTGTATGGGATGGGAGCGGGGGAGCGCTATCGCAAGCTGGCGCGGCAGTATTTGAATGATGAGGTATTCGATGCGCTTGCGCGCGGAGAGAATTCGCTGGCGAACAGGCATGCTTATAGTTATGTGAACTCGCTGTGCTCGGCGATGCAGGCGTACCTGGTGGATGGAAGTGAGAGGCACCTCGAGGCGGCGAGGAACGGGTTCGAGATTCTGCAGGCGCAGAGCTTTGCGACGGGTGGGTGGGGGTCGGATGAGACCCTGCAGGCTACGGGATCGAGCGCGCTGTATGAGAGTTTGACGAAGACCCATCATAGCTTCGAGACGCCGTGCGGATCGTATGCGCATATGAAGTTGACGCGGTATCTGCTGCGCGCGACTCGTGATGGAAAGTATGGCGACAGCATGGAGCGAGTGATGTACAACACGGTGCTGGGGCGCGGCCGTTGAAGGCGGATGGAAGCACGTACTATTACTCGGATTACAACTTTGCGGGGCGGCGGGTGTATCACGATGGCAACTGGGCGTGCTGCGCGGGCACGCTGCCACAGGTGGCGACGGACTATGGGATCAATAGCTATCTGCAGGAATCGGGTACGGTGTGGGTGAATCTGTATATCCCGTCGGTGCTCCGGTGGAATGTTGGAGCGAATCGGATTCAGATGGAGCAGGTGGGTACGTATCCGTTGAGCGATGCGGTGGAGTTTCGAATGACGGCGGCGCGACCGGAGGCGTTTGCGCTGCATCTGCGGATTCCGGCTTCGGTAGATGGAGCGCGGGTTGCAGTGAACGGAAAGGCGATGCCGCTCGAGGTGACGAAGGGCTTTGCGGTGGTTCGGAGGACGTGGAAGAGCGGCGATGTGGTGGAGTTGGAGTTGCCGTCGAGGCTGAGAGTGGAGGCGATTGATGCGGCGCATCCTGATGTGGTGGCGTTGATGAAGGGGCCGTTGGTGCTGTTTGCGAAGACCGAATCGCAGCCGGTGCTGACCCGGAAGCAAGTGCTGGGAGCGCGGCGCAATGGGAGTGCGGAGTGGGTGGTAGATACGGGCGAGGCGCCGCTAACCTTGGTTCCGTTTACGGAGGTTGGGGACGCCGCATATACCACTTACTTGAAGCTGTCGTGAGGTATACGCGGCGGCGAGGTTAGGGTGTGGGAAGACTGCAGAAGAACGGGTTCTGCGCGCAGAGAGCGGCGTTCTGACTGGATACCTTGTTGTCGAACTCATGCTTCATGATGAGGCCAGTAGCGACGGCAGCGCCTACGGTGATGGCAATGAGCCCGATGGCAAAGCCGGTGCCGTGGTAGTGGGGATAGGTGGTGAGGTCAGCGGTTTCAGTTTCGTCGAGCTGCTGGTTGGCGAGGACCTTGACACGACTGACGAGGTTGGTCACGGCGATATCGAGCCAGTGGGCGCGGGCTGCCTTGCGGCCGGCGATTTGGACAGGGGAGTTGACCGTCCAAAGCGTGACGTTGGATTTGGGATCCTTGATGGCGAGTTGGAAGGCGGGGCTGTTGATGGCGTAGGTGCCGGCGCGGTCGCCGTACACGCCGGTAACAGGCGCGATGTCGCGGAGTTGGAAGACGAGGTCGGCCTGGTCGGGGGAGCTGACGAGCTGGAAGTGTCCCCAGGCTTGCAGGGCAGCGTACACGCGGTTGTAGGCGTCTTGAGCGGTGATGGGGAAGTTTGCGTCGGCGCCGTTGTTGACGAGGAATATTGTGCGGGCTGCAGCGATCTGGGTAGGAACGGGCGCCTGCGATGGGACGGAGACTTTAGGAGGGGGAGGGGCTTGCGGGGTTTGGGCGGTCGCGGCTACTTGATGAATGGTGGCGGCGCGGGCGCTTTGGTTAAAGAGGATGGCGAAGGAAAGAACAGCTGCGATCGCGCGCAGAGCACGATGGAGGGTAGTACTTCCTGCAGGTTTCATGGTCGAGCCTCTATGGGTTGGCTGCTAGCAAATGTGCATGCCAACTGATTCAGAGAACGCAAACCATGCGGAAAAGACTCCGCCGGAAAGGGATTTATTTAGTTGCGGTGGTTTCGAGAATTATTTATGGAGCGGAAGGTTGCGCTGCTCCGTAGACCGCGATCGAGAGGGTGGGGTCGGCGTTAGTCCAGGCGGACGAAGTGAAGGTCGCGACGGGCGCGATGTTGCCGTCACCGGTGGTGGAGAACTTCAGGACCGTGGGGCTGGCGGTGCTTCCGCAGGTGGGCACGGAGACGACGTAGAGATAGCCTGCGTTGTCGAGGGCTATGCCACCGACACAGCCGAGGAGGGTGTTGCTGCCGGTGATGTCACGCAAGGGAGGCGTGTTGCCGGTGGCTGTGGGCTCGAAGATGAGGATGCTTGAGACGCCGGAGACGACGTTGGCGACGTAGAGATTGCCCGCGGAGTCGGTGGCGATGGCTTGCGGGGAGCCCACGGTCAGGGTGGTGAGCGCGCCGCCGATCGAACGGATGGGGGCACCGGTAGACGTGGTATTGAAGACGACGATGGGATTGGTGACGTCTTCGCCGGCGTTGACGATGTAGAGATTGTCGTTGGTATCGACTGCGGCAGCGGTGGGGTTGACGAGCGTTGAGGCGCCGCCGCCGGTAATGTAATCGGAGGGTGCGACAGAGCCGTTGGCTGTCGAGGCGAAGATAGCTACACCACTGTTTGCTTCGGGGAGTGCGAGGTCGCCAGCGGGGTCAACAGCGAGGCCGTTGGGCGCGGTGATTTGCGTGGTGGTGTTGAAGGGGATGCCGCGGATGGGCTGGGCGTTGTTGGAGGAGTTGACGGGGAACTCGAGAATGGAGTTGCCCGTGGTGCCTTCGGTGGCGGCGGTGTAGATGTCACCTGTGCCGTCGACGGCAAGGAAAGCGAGGGAGGTGACGTTGAGGTTGGCGATGATCGAGACGGGGGTCGCTGCGCCAGAGGCGGAAGTGGAGAACTGGAGAATGGTGCCGGTGGCGGCGGTCGTGGCGGTGGTGGCCTTGGCGGCGCTGCCGGTGGCGGGGGCAGGGCTGTTCTGAATGACATAGACGCCGGTGGAAGGAGCCCCGTTGGTATCGCCGAAGGTGGTGCCGTCGCCGCTGCAACCGGCGAGAGCGAGAACCATGGCGAGGCCAAGGGATGCGAACGCTGTTGCGGTCCGTGTTGGGGTCCGTGTAGCGATCGATACGGATGATTTCATGCCGCCTCCGTGGAATCTGTCCCGAGTGTCATAAGCCGACGCTAAAGCGTCGCGCCGAGTGAGAGGGAATCTCAACCAGCTAGTTGGATCATTTTTCTGATTCAAGCATATATCGGGAGGAGTCGGATAAAGGTAACAGGAGTAGCAGGAGAGATTCGGATCGAGGACTCTAATGAGATTCTTTATGAATAGGTGACGACTAGCGACGGGCTAATTCGGCTGGGGTATCGGCGGGGGTGGGAAGGGTATCGGAGAGGGACTCGTCGGTTGATTCCCCCAGGCCGCCGAAGCGGCGTTCGCGTTGCTGGAAGTTCGCGATGGCTTCGAGGAGGTGGAGGCCGCGGAAGTCTGGCCAGAGGCGGTCGGTGACAAAGATCTCGGCGTAGGCGATCTGCCAGAGGAGGAAGTTGGAGATGCGTTGCTCGCCGGAGGTGCGGATGACGAGGTCGGGGTCGGGCATGTGCGCGGTGTATAGCGCTGAGGAGATGTCGGGCTCATCGATTCGGGACTTGATGGCGTCGTCGACACCTTCGGCGGCGAGCATGTCTTCGAGGGAAATGCCGCGCTGGTGGGCTTCCGCGATGAGCTTGTGGACGAGAGTGCGCGCCGCGTCGACGATCTCGGAGCGAGCGCCGTAGTTAAGCGCGAGGGTGAGGGTGGTTCCGGTGTTCTTGGCGGTCTGCTCGGAGGCCCACTGCATGGTGTCCTGAACTTCCTGGGGAAGCTCGTGGGTGCGGCCGATGTAGGCCATGCGGATGTTGTTGTCGTTCATCCGCTTGACGTTGGAGATGAGGTAATTGCGAAGCAGCTTCATGAGGAAGTTGACTTCGTTCTTAGGGCGGCGCAGGTTGTTCTCGAGCGAGAACGCGTAGAGGGTGATCCAGGGTAGGTCGATGCGTGAGGCCGTCTCGACGACGAACTGAACGCACTCGGCGCCCTGCTGATGGCCGAGGAAACGCTTGAGGGCGCGCTTGCCGGCCCAGCGGCCATTGCCGTCCATGATGATGGCTACATGCTGCGGCAGGCGCGCAGGGTCGAGTGTGTCGTAGACGGCGCGCTCTTCGGGCGTAAGTTCGTGGGCCCGGTTGGAGCGATGATAGACGCGGCTGGAAGAGGATTCGCGCACGATGGACTCTTAAGAAAGACGATAGCTGAAAAGCGGAAACTAGGGAACCATAAGCCGAAAACCGGCCAAAAGAGGCAATTTATTTTGAGTAGGATGCACTAAATGCGGAGAGGCGTCGCAGCGCTCGTCCTGGTGAGAACGAGGGATGCGACGCCAGGAGGTACGATAACGCTGGACGGCTACTAGGCCATGCGGCGGTTGCGGCTCTGAGAGAGCTCGCGGACATGGTTGAGGAAGATCGACTTCTGGGTCGAGGTGAGGTGCGCAGTGTACTTGGCCACCTCGGCCAGGAAGGGATCGTTGAGCAGAACGGCAGTCTCGTCGCGATGACGAGTGGGTGCGTCGCGGAGCAGGGCGGAGATGTCCACCTGCAGGGCGCGAGCGAGGCGATCGAGCGAGGACAGGGTAGGCATCGCCTTGCCATTCTCGATCTTGGAGATGTAGGTGCGGGGCACGCCCATACGCGCGGCGAGCTGGCGCTGCGAGAGATTGCGGACGTGGCGAAGATCGCGCACGGCGGTAGCTACTTGTGGGCCGGACTCGGGAGCTTCGGTTGTGGATTCAAGAACCAGCGCGATGGCGGGCTGGACTTTGGGGGGCTCGGGCAGCAAAGACTTCTTGCAGCGACGGCAGGTGTCTGAAGCAGTGCGGAATTGCACCAGCTTGCAGGCTTCGCAGCGCAGAACTTCGCGTTGCGGTACCTCAAATACAGACGTCTCAGCTGTGCTGTCAGAAGCAGCCTGCGGCTGGACATCCATTGCGCTGACCTGCGCGATAAAGGTTGCCATAAGTTGTGTAATGCGGACGGCTGCCAGAGCGGGCACCGTTCGCTTGCGTCCGATAACGAAGGCAAGCGATGTGCTTAGAGTGACACTGGGTGTCGGAAGAGTCAAGGGTATTGCCGGTGATTCCACCAAAAAAGTGGTAGAAAATGGGATTGGAACCAAGGTGGTACATAGATTTTCCACGAATAGAGACTAAAGGAAAAGCGAGAGGGACCCGTGAGCGAAGCATTCGGAGCACAACAGGCGGAGGCGTTGCTGAGAGAGTGGACGGCGAATCCGTCGCTGGTGAAGCATGGGCTGGCGGTGGCGCGCTGCACGGAGAGTTATGGGCTGCGCGAGGCAGAGCGGTTGGGATTGGGTGGAGATGAGGGTGTGAGATTTGCGGAGATGTATCGATGCACGGGGCTGCTGCATGATTTCGATTACGATCGGCACCCGACGCCCGAGGAACATCCGTTTGTTGGGGTGAAGTTTTTGCGAGAGCGCGGCTGGCCGGAGGAGATGCTCCACGCGATCCTGGCGCATGCGGATTATTCAGGCGTGTTGCCGGACACGCATCTGGACAAGGCGCTGTTTGCGAGCGATGAGCTGGCGGGATTTCTTACGGCATGCGCGCTGGTGAAGCCGAGCAAGGCGATTGCAGAGGTTGAGGTCGCGGGAGTGAAGAAGAAGATGAAGGACAAGGCGTTTGCGCGGGCGGTGAAGCGCGAGGATATCACGCGGGGAGCGGAGCTGCTGGGGATTCCGCTGGAGGAGCACATTGAGAACTGCCTGCGCGCGATGCAGGAGCATGCGGCGGAGTTGGGGCTTTAGGGATTCGCGAGCGTTTGGACGGAGAACACGCGGCGGTCGTGCGCAGCGCAGCTAGTGGCAGCCGCGCAGGGCGGCGAACCAGGTGAGAGAGAGGATGATGGAACCGATGATGCCGATGGTGAGGAGTGGGGCTCGTGGGTTCTGGGGCGAGCCGGAGGCGTCGTGGGAGTTTTGGTGGGGAGCGTCCGGGTTATAGCGGATGGGGAAGAGCGTGTTTTGTGGGATGGCTTTGGCGGAAATGAATTCGCCGGTATGGATCTCATCGTCTACGAAGTAGTTGTAGGAGATGCGGAAGTGCTTGCTGGTGGGGATGCCAAAGGCGAGGGCGCGGCCGGCGCCGAAGTCATAGTGGCAGGCGGTGACGGTGGCGAGAGCTTCGGGCCATGCGGCCTGATCGGTGATGGGTTCAGAGGTCATTCGGTTTGCAGCTCTGAGGATGAGATGCGCTGAACCTTGGTGGCGGCAAAGGCTGTGTTGGTGGTGGCGACGGTATTGGGTAGGTTGACGGCGCGGGTGAGGTCCTCGATTACGTGGGATTCGAAGCCGAGGCGGGTGGCTGCTAGAGCGGAGAAGCCGACGCAGAAGTCGTAGGCGACGCCGGTGAAGAAGAGGCGGGTGAGGCCGCGCTCGCGAAGATAGCCGGCGAGACCGGTGGGGGTTTGCTGATCGTTTTCGGTGAAGGCGGAGTAGCTGTCGATGTTTTGGCGGAAGCCCTTGCGGAGGATGAGCTCGGCATGGGGAATGGAGAGATTGGGATGGAGGTCGGCGCCGTGGGTGCCTTGAATGCAGTGGTCGGGCCACAGGACTTGCGTGCCGTAGGAGGCTTCGACTGTGTCAGTAAAGGGATGAAGGCCGTGGGTGCTGGCGAAGGAGATGTGGTTGCGGGGGTGCCAATCCTGGGTGAGGATGACGTGGTCGAAATGAGCGGCGAGGGCGTTGATGCCGGGTAGGATGGCGTCGCCGCCCGCGACAGCCAGAGCGCCGCCGGGGAGGAAATCGAGTTGCATGTCGATGACGAGGAGCGCGTCGGTAGGGCGGAGTTGCATAGGAATAAGCGTACTATTTTGTGCAAAGGCTCGCGCTGGCGTGATGGCGAGACGCCAAAGAGTGCATCGAAGAAGGCATGTGTAGGATGAATCGAACGAAGGACAGGTCTACGGCTTGGTAAAGATTATCGAATCTCCGCGGGAGGCATGGCAGGCTCTGCCGAAGGTGATGAAGCCTGAGGTGAAGGCGGAGTATCTTCGCGCTTTGATTGCTGCGGGATTTACGCATCTCGATGCAGTGGGATTTGTGTCGAAGGAGTTTGTGCCGCAAATGGCGGATTCGGAGCTGGTGTTGGAGTATCTGGACGCGGCTGAAGAGATCGAGATGATTGGGTTGGTGGCGAATGTGAAGGGCGCGGAACGTGCGGTGAAGAGCGGTCGGCTGACGACGCTGGCGTTTCCATATTCGATTTCGCCGCAATTTCTGGAGCTCAATCAGCGGCAGACGCCGGAAGAAGCGCTGGATGAGCTGGAACAGATTGGAGAGATTGCTTACAAGGGCGGCCAGGATATGGTTGCGTATGTCGCGATGGCGTTCGGGAATCCGTTTGGAGACCTGTGGGATATCGACGAGGTGGTGAGCGCGGTGGATCTGCTGGTGGATTCGGGAGTAGCGCAGGTGTCACTGTCGGATACATCCGGGATTGCGTCGGCGGACCTGGTGAGGGACGTGGTACGACTTGTGATGGATGTGCATGACGGGCTGGAGGTGGGAGTGCATCTGCGAGCGCGGCCTGAAGATGCTGCGGCGAAGGTGCGGGCGGCGTATGAGGCTGGGTGCAGACGGTTCGATGCGACCATTGGCGGCTTCGGAGCCTATCCGCACGCGCAGGATGTGATGGTGGGGAACCTGGCGACTGAGACACTGCTGGCTACGCTAAAGGATCTGGGCGCGGAGCTGCCGGAGCTTGAGCCGCTGGACCATTTGGTCGCGATGAGCGCGGAGATGGAGAAACGCTTTGGGGTTGCGATGCAGTAGCCCAGCGGTAGCACGACGACGATATTCGAAGGGCCTGCCGGTAGCTTCTTCTAGACTGAAGGAATGAGCGATATGGAGAAGGTGATCGAGCAGGGCTATGCTGAGGCTCGAGTGCGCGTGCGGTATGCCGAGACCGACCAGATGGGCGTGGTGTATCACGCGAACTACCTAGTGTGGTTCGAGGTAGGGCGGGTGGAGTTCATTCGGCAACTGGGGATGGATTACAAAGATATGGAGCAGGAGGACGATGCGTTGATTGCGGTCGCCGAGGCGACGGCACGGTATAAAGCGCCGGCGCGTTATGACGATGAGCTGATTGTAAGGACGTCGCTGGTGGGTCTGCGCGGGCCGATTGTGCGCTTTCGGTATGTGGTGGTGCGGCCGGCCGACGACATGGTGCTGTGCGAGGGCGAGACTGTGCACTTTGTGGTGGGGCGGGATATGAAGCGACGCGAGATGCCGGCGAAGTATGCGGAGCGGTTCGCTGCGGTAATGCATCGGTTGAAGAAGGACTGAGGCGGATGGTTCAGGCTCGGGGTTTGTGGGCGAGTTCCCAGGCCTTGGCGTACTTCCAGCTAGCATACGCGGCGTGGTAGAGGTTCAGGAGGAAGCCTTCGCGGCCGTCGAGGAAGCCGAGGCGGACGATGTAGTTCCACTTGAAGCCGAAGAATGGGAAGATCACGATGCGCGCGAAGAAGGTGAAGATGTCGGCGCAGGTGCGGCCTTTGTCGACGAGAAGTTGGGCACCGAGTGAACTGTAGCGATCCATGTGCTCGATGTAGGACGAGAGCGTGGGGTAGGCGTGGTGGAGGATGTCGCCGTCGAGAGTTGCAGTGGGGCCGGTGAATTGGATGGTCTCGTGGACGAGACGGGCTTCGAATTGAGGCGGGGTGGGAAGGGTGCGGCGGAAGAGGCGGAGCTTGGGATCGGGGTAGAAGCCGCCATGCTTGATCCAACGGCCAAGAAAAAGATTGCGACGCTTGAGGAAGAAGGCGTCGACGGTGGGCTGCGAGAAGAGGGTCTGGCGAATCTGCTGCTGTAGCTCGGGGGAGAGCTCTTCGTCGGCGTCCAGGGAGAGGACCCAATCGCCAGTGCATTGAGAGAGGGCGAAGTTCTTCTGTGCGGCGAAGCCGGGCCAGGAGCGCTCAATGACGGTGGCGTTGAAGGTGCGTGCGATTGCGATGGTGCGATCGGTAGAGCCGGAGTCTACTACGAGGATCTGGTCGGCCCAGGCGACGCTGGCGAGGGTACGAGCGAGGTTCTCTTCTTCGTTGAAGGTGACGATCGCGACGGACAAGAGGGGCATCGAGGACGTTCGTTTCTGGGAGATGTTCTGAGGAGCTAGGTGAGGGTGATGGCGGGATCGTCCAGTTGCTCGCGGAGCAGGCGTTCGGTGAGAGTGCGCAGGTCTTCGCCTGTCTTGGACAGGGTGAACGCGTGCACTGTTTCGTCCCAGTCCAGTTTGTAGGAGGTGGAGAGTGCGGAGATCCACACCTGCCGAACCGGGGTGTTAGGCGTGAAGACAAACTTGGCGGCGCCATCTTCGAAGAGAACGTTGAGAACACCGTTCTTCTCGTCCGTCTCGAAGCCGCCGGCTTCCTCGGCGCGAAAGAGAGCCTGCTTGAGGGACTCGAGGGCCTTGTCAGACTCGTGGCGGAATGTGATTTCGTCGATCATGCAAACACTAGTGTAACGGTTGCTCGTGCTGCTGGTCATGAGCGGCGACACAGGGAGTGGCGGGGCCACTGGGTTCGAAGTGAAGAGTGGTATCCGAGAAGGCGAAGGGCTGGCAGGAAAAGTCGCGGAGACGGGACTCCTCGAAGGTCTCCGCGTGAGCTATGGGGTCGCCGGCTCCGTTGGGTTTGTCGTGGCCCGTAGCAGTGACGAGAAGGAAACGATGTTCGGGATCGGTGCCATCCGGTTGGAGCCAGCGCTGAGTAATGTCACAGGGATGCTGATGCGTCGGATCACACATGCGTTCGCTCGAGGTGAAACTGGTGGTGACGGTGGGATGGCCGTTGAGGATCCGGAGGTGGACTTCGGTTTCCGTGAAGTCTCCGTTGGCGCCGCTGACGGTGGAGTGAAAGATGGCAGTGTAATGCTGCGGCTCGGAAAGTGCGCGATCGGCGCGAAGGAAGGTGGAGGGGGTGGTGGACGGATTGCTGAAGCTGGTTGGGTAAATAACGGTGGCGACGCGGTGCCATTGTTCGTCTTCGGGCATCAAGATGGCGCTCACCAGGTGCTGGTCGAGTTCAACGGTGAGGATTGCGTCTAGTTCGTTGGAGGTGCCGAGAGCTAGTAGATCAAGGCGCACAGAGTGCGCGAAGGGCGCGTGGCCATGATCAAGGTAGGTCTCCGGCGCGCCAATGGCAGCCAGGGCAGCCGTGCGGACACGGTCGTCAGAAGTTTGAAGTTGGCTTGCAAGAAATTGTGGCGCAGAGACTGCTAGATTCATGGTGGAAAATTGCAGTGTCCCGAGGCTTGGAGTGGCAAGCGGCGCGACCTGGGGCGCAGCCATCTGCTTTGAGGGCGGGGCCGTTGGCGGCGAGGATCCCAGGTCGTGCTTCTGAGCCAAGGCTGGGCAAACGGCGCAGAGTAGCGCAACGGGAAGAGCGGCAAGTGATCGGGAAAAGAACATGAATGATGGATCCAGAGAATACTCTAAGAAATAGCAAGGAAAGCGCGGCGAGCGTATTTCAATATTCTATGGGTTTTGGTCGAAGGGCATAATTAAACGACAGAACGACGGTTAGAAGGGAATATCTTCGTCCGTAATTCCCTGGTCGGCATAGTCGTTTGAGGGCGTGGGGGCGGGGCTGGAGGAGGAAGAGCGCGAGCTGGAATATCCGCCGGAGGAGCTGCTTGCGCCCTCACTGCGGCCAGCGCCACCACCCAGCAGAGAGAGTTCGTTGATGAGAATCTCGGTGCGATATTTCTTCTGACCGGACTCCTTGTCATCCCAGGAGCGGGTCTGGATCTTGCCTTCGATAAAAACCTGCGTGCCTTTTTTCACGTAGTCGCGCACGATCTCCGCGGTGCGCTGGAAGGCAACGAGATTGTGCCACTCGGTCTTGTCGGCCCAGTTGCCTTGGGCATCCTTGGCACGCTCGGCGGTGGCAAGTGAGAAGGAGGCGACGGTCATGCCGCCGGCTGTGGTGCGAATCTCGGGGTCTTTGCCGACGTTGCCGAGAAGGAAGACTTTGTTGACGCCTTTTGCCATGAAAATATACTCCGTTTCGCTGTTGAGGATAGCAGAACGGGTGTGGTGGGAAACAGCCGATGGGAGAGGGGAAATGAGTTAGTGGGGTGAGGAAGCGGTGGGTGAAGGTGCTTCGGTGTCTGGGAACGGGAAACGTGGCGGGAGGAGAGGGGAAGGCCAAAGGGCGCCGATGTGGGCAATGGCGGCGTCGATGGTGCTGCCGGGGTTGATGGCGTCGTCGGAGACGGGTTGGAGGACGCGGATGATGCCTTCTGTGTCGGTGATGACGACGAACGGGAGGTCGTTAACGGCAAACTCGTCGAGGAAGGAGGGGTCGACGATGAGGGTGGGGGTTCCGCGGAGATAATTTGCAGCGTCAGCTGGAGTGATGGCAGCGGGTGCGGGAGGTGGGGGATTAGGTGGGACGGTCTGGGCAAGGAGGCCATAGAGGTAGGCCTCGTGGCCGGCGACGGTGAAGACCGTCGGAGGGAGCTTGGTGGCCATGCGGATGCACTGGGCGCACCAGTCGGGGAACAGGAGAAGCGCGGTGATGGCGTTGCGTGCCGGGAGATTGGGCAATTTGCTGGGGGTGTTGAGGGAGACGAGGGCAACGGGTTTGTGTGGATTGGTGGGATGCGAGGGGTGGGCGAGGTTGGGGAGCGGCTGGCCGAGGAGGGCGTAGCGGCGGCGAGCGAGGGCGATGGGGATGGCATCGTCGGGGGTAAGGGTGGAGGGAAGAGCTGCGTTGAGGGCGGTGAGGGTTGCGGCGATGGAGGCTGGCGGAGCTTTATCGAGTTGCTGGAGGGCTGCAAGGGCGATGCCGTCGGCGTAGAGATCGTGGAGAGACTGCGGAGGCTCGGCGCCGGGATAGGAAGGGGTGGACGGTGTGGCTGGTGCGGTTGCAGAGAGGAGGGCGAGGAGGTGGGGTTGGCGGGCGCGAGCGAGGGTGAGGGCGTCGTTGGTGTAGAGGAATTGCATGAAGTTGATGGCTTCGTCGAGGGTTTCGGCGGTGAGGGTGTCGTAGGGGACAGCGACGAGCATGGCCTGTGCGGACATGAAGGCTGCGGTCTCGTCCTTGATGTGGAGTTGTGCATCGATGAGGCCGGCGTAGGCCTGGGCGAGCAGGGGCTTGGGTGCGTCGGCTGCGATGTAGCGGGTGGAGGCTTCGATGACGGCAGGGAAGTTCTGACCGAGGGCGCAGAGCTTGGCGAGATCGATGAGGTTGGAGCCGGTGAAGGTCTGGGGATCGCGGGCGGCGCAGTCGACTTTGGCGTGAGCCATCGAGACGGTGAGTGCGGCGATTTCGGTGGCGGACCAGTTGGACATGGAACGCCGCGTGAGGTCAAGCGGGTGGACGGCGTCGTCGTAGGCGGCTTTGGGGGAGAGTTGCGGTGGTGCGGGCGTTGACGTTTGGGCGAGGGCAGTGATGGGAAGAAGGAAGATTACAAGGATCGTCAGCTCCAGCACAGCTCGGGACCTCGAAAGTGGGGTCAGGATAGCAGAGCGTATGACTCTCAGTTTCGAAAGAAGGTTATTGCTTGCTTATCGAGCATTGAGAATTTAAGCACGAGTATTTAGGAGGTCCATAAGGTCCGAAGCCGCACGCTTCAGCGACGCTTCGGTTGCCATGGCGCGGGAGAACAGCATACGTTAGCCATATGGCGAAATTGAGTGTTTTGCGGCGGTGGATGTTGCTGATCGCTGTTGGCGGATTGGGGCTTGGGCTGGGTCTGGGACAGGAGATGGGCGCGGGTACGACACCGGATGTGACGATTGCGCCGAAGTCGAGCGCGGTGGTGAGTGCACGGGTGATCGATATGGCGAGTGAGCCCGCGATTTCAGCTGAAGAGAAGCTGCAACTGATTCGCCGGCGCATCAAGTATGTGTTTGTTCTGTTTCAGGAGAACCGCTCGTTTGACTTTTATTTTGGAAGCTATCCGGGAGCGGATGGACTCTATGCCGGACCGAACGGCCCTTACGCGCCAGGGCAGGTGGCTGGGTTTACGCAGACGATTGTGAATACGGATGGAACGTTGGGGACGGTGACACCGTTCAAGATTCCGGCGACGGTGACCGATGCAACTGGCAAGACGGTTCCGCTCTATCCGGCGGATATTGGGTCGGTGAACCACTCCCATGTGAGCACTGTGCGCAAGATCGCGCTGGATGCGGAGGGCGTGGCGCAGAACTCGGAGTATGCGCTGACGGAAGAGGGTGTGACGCTGGTGGATGGAAAGCCTTCCAAGGTTCCTACGCTGGAGCGCAAGCAATTTGGCGAGCTTGTGATGAGCCATGTGGACTGCGACACGGTGCCGTTTTTGTGGCGGTATGCGGACCGCTTTACGCTGTTCGATCACTTCATGGATACGATCGTTGGACCGTCGACACCGAACGCGATTGCGATGATTGCGGGGCAGGGCGGCGAGACGCAGTGGATGCTGCATCCGGACGAGGCGGCGACCGGTGGCAAAGGGGCGGGTGCGACGGTTCCGATGCTGTCCGATCCGCAGCCTTACTGGGGATCGTCGCTGGATACGATGGATCGGCTGAAGCAACCTCAGGCGGTGAAGCCGTTTGGAGGAGTATCGAAGAACCTGACGTTTGCGAGTTTGCCGCTATCGTTCATGGGGGACAGGATTGAGAGCACGACCGCAGCAGATTATGACCCAACGTTTGATCTGCCCGATGTGCACGAGGACATCGAGAAGATTGCGGGTCACGGGGTGAGTGCCGTGAATTGGGGATGGTACCAGCAGGGCTATGACCACGAGAGCAACGATGTGGACGGAAAGGCGTCGCATGACGGGTATGTCGCGCATCATAATGCTCCGCAATATTTTGGGTATGTCGCGAATAATCCGCTGGCGACGAAGCATCTGCATGGGTTGAGCGATTTCTTCCGGGATGTGGCGGCGAAGCGGCTGCCGAGGTCGGGGGTATTTTATGTTCGTGGTGGTTACGGGAACATTGAAGGTTGGAAGCCGCAAGATCCGAATCCGAAGCTGGCGAAGGTTTTTAATGGCAACGACGATCACCCGGGCTACTCGGATTCTCAGATTAGCGAGGCGTTGCTGGCGGAAGAGATCAATGCGATAGCCCGAAGCCCCTATTGGAGCCAGAGCGCGATCATCATCACATACGATGAGTCAGATGGCGAGTATGACCATTCACGGCCGAAGATACGGTCCTACGATGCGGCGGGGTTGCCGCTGGAGCAGGGGCCGCGGATTCCGGCGCTCGTGATCTCGCCGTATGCGGTGACGCACGGCGTTTCGCATGTGCCGTCGGAGCATAGCTCGGTGATTAAGTTTGTGGACGAAGTATTCACGCTGATTCCACTGGCCGATCTTCCCGATGAAGAGCGCGGGCGAGAGATTGGCAAGGAGAAGTTTGGGCAGGAACACCTGGGGCCTGCGGACGATAAGGTTCCGGATGTCGGGGACATGAGCTCGGCTTTTGATGTCTTGCGGCTGCAGGGAAAGAAGGCGCCGTTGAACGTGGCGTACGCGATCATTCCAAAGAAAGAGATTGATGCGTTCCCGCATGATCATGGGGATGGTTGCCGGGTGCTGGGGATTACGCCGACGGATAGCGGGATGCCGAATCCGGTGCCGAGCGATTTTAATCCTCGGCCTGATTCAACGCCGGGTATACCCACCGCCGGAGGGTGGACGCCATAGTGCGAGGCTGGATGGCGATTATGGCTTTGGGGATGCTGGGTGGGGGCGCTTGCAGAATCTCGCCCGCCGCCGGGATGGTTGCGGGGCTGGAGACGAAGGGCGCGACGACGCTGACCCGCGTGCGCGCTGCGGGCGTGCTCGGTTGTGGCATCGATCAGGAGGAGCCGGAGTATTCGACGACGGATGATCATGGCGGTCGCAAGGCGTTTGATGAGGACCTATGCCGAGCCGTAGCTGTCGCCGTGCTGGGGGAGCATGCGCGGGTGCGTGTGGTGGATTATCCCGACGACCGTTCAGGCATGGAGGCGCTGAACGCGGGTGCTGTGGACATGGTGCCTACGCTCAGCGACGACTTTACGCGCTCGGTGGGAACGCATCTTGTATTTACGCGACCTGTGCTGTGGGATGGCGTTGGCTTTCTGGTGCTGGGTTCGAGCCCCGTGATGCGGGCGCGGCAGTTGAGTGGGAAGAAAATTTGCTTTATCGCGGAGACTACGGTGGAGGAAAGCGTGCGGTCGTGGTTTGCGCATGAGCATCTGGATTTTGTCCCGTTTCCGTTTCAGGAGGAGGGAGAGATGGAAGCGGCCTTCGCTACGGGGAACTGCGGCGCGCTGGCCGGAGACCGGACGCGCCTGACGGGGACCCGAGCGTTATTGGCGCAGCATGGAAAGCCCGCGCGCTTGCTTCCGGAGGTGATCTCGAAAGATCCACTGGCGGCCGCTGTACGTGACGATGATCCGCAGTGGGCGTCGATTGTGAGCTGGGTGATGGAGGCGTTGGTCCAGGCTGAGGAGAGCGGCGTGACGCGCGGGAATGTGGTGTCGATGCGCGCTGGGGTTGCAAAGGGGGCTGCGAAGGCGAATGGCGTCGATCCGGTGCTCTGGTTTCTGTTGGGAGGGTCAAAGCAGATCGGGAGCTGGCTGGGGCTCACCGACGATTGGGTTTTGCAGGTAATCAAGGCAAGCGGGAATTACGGTGAGATATATGAGCGCGATCTGGGGAATGGGTCGGCGCTGAAGCTGCCACGCGGGGAGAACGAGTTGCGCGAGCGTGGTGGCTTGATGATGGCGTTGCCGCCGAAGTAGATGCGCCCTGGCGTTAGGAGCGGTGGTGCGTGTCACCGATGAGTTTGGCCAGGCCAAGGAAGAGGGTGAAGGCGCTGGTGGGCAAGCAGCCCAGGGCGACGACCAATGCGAGCCAACCACCGTTGGTGTGTGGGCCTTCCCGGGTAACTCCGCCGAAGACGGTGAAGATGAGCAGGGTGGCGATCCCTCCGATGAGGAGGATAGCGGTACCGGTGGTGAGGAGCTTGCGGGTGTCTGACTGCATAGGGAACGAAGGAGAACGGCGATATCAGCGGTAGGCCGCGAGCATAGCGTAGACCACGACTCCACTTACTGAGACGTAGAGCCAGATAGGGAAGGTCCAGCGGGCAAGTTTGCGGTGGGCTGGGAAGCGGCCTGTCAGGGAGAGGAAAAAGGTGATCAGGATTAATGGGAGCGCAACCACGGCGAGGAGGATGTGGGGGAGGAGGAGGATCCAGAGATAGATGAAGCGTGCTGTGGGATGCGTGGTGGGGAAAAGCATGTCGCCATGGAGAACGTGGTTGGCGATGTAGGCGACCAGGAAGGCGCTCGAGACAATGAACGCGGCGAACATGCTGTTGCGGTGTGCGGTGATCTTGCGGAGCTGGATGTAACGGAAGCCGATGACGAGGAAGATGGCGCAGAGAGCGTTGAGGATGGCGTCCAGCGCAGGGAGGAAGGTGAGGTGGGTTCCGGCGGCGTCAACGGGCGGATGGTAGTAGACCAGCCATGCGAGGAAGATCGACGCGACGGCGGAGATGCCGATGATGGCGGCGATGATCGAGGGGGGCGTGCGGTAGTTCGGATTGGGTGCGGCGATGGCGGGCATGAATGTTCCTGATGGGTTGATGGTTCGGGGTCGTTCGCGAGGCAAAGTCAGAAGATGAGGCGGCCTTTGGCGTCGAAGATCATGGCGAGCAGCAGCAGAGGCAGGTAGATGACGGAAACTTTGAGTAGTTGACGGGCGAGGGTGCGGTTTTTCGGATCGTCAGGGGAGCGGGTGATGCGCAGGAAACGGATGGTGGCGGCTAGGTAGCCGGCGTCGAGGAGGATGGCGGCTACGGCGTAAGGTGTGCCGGTGACGTGCAGCCAGGTGGGCCAAAGGCTGGCGGGGATCATGAGGACGGCGTAGAAGAGGGCCTGGAACGCGGAGGAGCGGGCGGCTTCGCTGGCCGGTTGCTGGGTTGCGGCGAGGCGGATGCCGGCGTGGGCGTAGTCAGCGCGATAGAGCCAGCCGATGGCCATGAAGTGGGGGAATTGCCAGACGAAGAGGATGGCGAAGAGAGCTACGGCAGGCCACTCGACGACGCCGCGGGCGGCGGTCCAGCCGATCAGGCCTGGGAGCGCGCCCGGGAAGGCTCCAATGAAGGTGTTGAGGGAGGTGATGCGTTTGAGCGGGGTGTAGATGGCGACATAGCCGATTGCAGTGATCAGCGTCAGCATGCCCGTGATCGGAGGTGTCGCCAGGGTGAGGTAGATGGATCCTCCGAAGACCAGGAGGAAGCCGAGGATGAGGCCGTGGGCGAGGCCGATGCGGTGCTGCGCCATGGGACGATCCGCGGTGCGAGGCATGCGGCGATCGGTGGTGCGCTCGAGGGCCTGGTTGAGGACGCTGGAGCCGGCTGTGACCAGGCTGATCCCGAAGAGAGCTTTGACGAGTCCGAGGTGGAAGGGCGAGATGCCCGATGCGAGGGAGCCGAGATAGAAGCTTGCCGCTGCGTAAATGATGACCATGAGGGACACGCGCGGCTTTACGAGCACGGCGTAGTCGCTGAGCAGCGAGTGGCTGCGGGTGCGGATGGTCGCTACGGTAGATGTGGCTATGGTGGACACGTCGAACTTAAAGGATATCGCGAGTTAGAGACTGCGGGGCGCTAATCAGAATCCGAGACCGTGGCGGACGTCGGCGGCAGGTGGGCGATGCTGCACCTGTGGGGCTTGGGCGCTGCTAGTGAGCTTGCTTTTTGAACGCCTCAAGCTGCTTTTCCTGATCGGCCCGGGACCTGACGCCTAATTGCTTGAGGAGATCGTCGGAGACCAGGGTGCGATTGTAGGGTTCCTGGGTCCAGTCGCCGCCAGGTTGGGGAGCGAATTGCGTGCCGTAGATCTGGGGCTGGCCAATCTTATGCAGATAGCGATCAAGGGTCGCAGTCATGATCCATACGGCCGAGTCGCGCCCTTTGGCTACGGCGAGCGTGGCGAGAGTGTGAGCGAGAAGGTAATCGTCTGCGCTGTCGCCATGCTGGAAGATGAACGCCGCCTCTTCGAAGTCCTCTCCTGTGTGTAAGTCTCCGGCGTCGAGAAGCTTGTGGACCTCGACTCGGCGAGCGGCGTCTCCTTGGTAGAGTGCTATCCCTTGGGCTTTTGAAAAGTGTGTCGGAATCTGACGAGCGGCTTGATCCTCATCAAAGATGCGTTTCATTTCAGCCGATAGCGTTAGTGCAGTGGTAACGGGTGAAGCTTGTTGGGCTAGGGCACAGAATATGCAGAGGAAGGGCGAGAGCAAAAAGGTACACGAAAGGCTTCGCATTCCGAATTGTATCGAGTAACCCGGATTGGTTCGGCGGCATTAATTGCACTGCAACGGAGGCGAGGTTATACTGCGGTTATTGGCAGAGCTGGTGTTTTTCTTGCTGTGCCGCGAGTGAGGTTCGTCTTCAGCGCAAGCGTGAGGGATGTCCAGCTCGGGAATGGTGGGCCGCCTGGTAGTTACGCGGGCGAGTCCGGATGGCGCGCGGTGACACGTGTGCTTAGAAGTTGCGGCACGGCGATGAAGTGGACAGTCGCTGATTTCACCAACATTTTGATGCCTTCCGATTGCCGGGTATGCGGGGCCGCTATGGCTGCGCTGGCGCCGGTGAGAGTTTGCGAGGCATGCGTTGAGCGAGTGGGAACGCATGCCGCAGCTGAACAGGATGTGTTGTGCACGCGGTGCGGCGACGCCCTGGGGATGGAGTCGGCACGCTTTGCGGCGGCGATGGGCGTGAGCGAGTGCACGATGTGCAGACTGGCTCCGCCGCAGTTTGACCGGGCTGTGGCCTATGCAAATTATGAAGACGAGATGCGCAGGATGCTGCACCTGCTGAAGTTTGAAGGCATGCGCGGCATTGCGGAGTATGTGCTGGGCGACGCGATGGCGGTTGCGGCACGGAAGCTGCGGGGCAATGCGGCGGACGAACTGGTGGTGGTTCCGGTGCCGCTGTTTGCCGCTCGGGAGAAGACGCGTGGGTTCAACCAGGCGAAGGTGCTGGCTGAAGGGTTGGTGAAGCGGTTGCGGAAGCTGGAACCGCAGTGGACGTTGCGGTTGAGTTCCGGGGCGTTGGAGCGGGTGAAGGACACGCGGGCGCTGTATGCGCTGAATCCATCGCAGCGGCGGTCGAGTTTGAAGGGTGCGTTTCGCGTAGCCGATGCGGAGGCTGTGCGCGGGCGCGAGGTGTTGCTGATCGACGACATTATGACCACCGGAGCGACGGCGCGGGAGTGTGCTCGTGTGTTGAAGCGCGCGGGCGCGGCTAAGGTTTGGGTGGTGACGGCGGCGCGGGCGCAGCCGGAAAGTGTGCTGAGCACGGCGCAACACGATGACGAGAGCTTTGCGATGTGGGATGCGAAGGTTACACACAAACCCGGGTCCGAAAATCCGGACCCGGGGCACCCCGTTCGCCTGTTGGAGCCAGAGGTTGGCAAGCGGGTTAGTTTTTAGCGACAGAATTTCGTAAGACCAATAGAACCGGAGGCAGGGATGCAGGCTGGCAAATCTAGTGGGGCGAGAAACAAGCGGTCGGGCAATCGACACCATACGACACATCCGGTGGCGGGGACGGCGCGGGCTGAGGCGATCGACATACGCATGGGTGTGTTTCGGCAGCCTGCGATGCAGACGCCGGTGCTGGTGTTGAATGCGAGCTATGAACCCATCAACATCTGCGGGGCGCGGCGGGCTCTGGTGCTGGTGTTGAAGGGAGTGGCGCGGACCGAGGAGGAACAGGGTGCGGTGCTGCACTCCCATCGGATGAACCTGCAGATGCCGAGCGTGATCCGGCTGCTGGAGTATCGACGGATTCCGCACCAGACGCGGGCGTTGAGCCGCAAGAATATCCTGCTGCGGGACCGGAATACTTGCCAGTACTGCCAGAAGGTTTTGATTGCTTCGGAGCTCACGCTGGATCACGTGGTGCCGCGTTGCCGGGGCGGGCTGTCGACGTGGGAGAATTTGGTGGCTTGTTGCCGGGACTGCAATCGGCGCAAGGGAAGCCTGATGCTGCATGAGCTGACGGAGATGAAGCTGCTGCGCGAGCCACGGCCGTTTTCGCTGCATACGTCGCGACATATTATGCGGATGATTGGCAGCGCGGATGCGAACTGGCGGAAGTATCTTTACTTTGAATCGGAGCCGGCGGCGTAAAGGCTCGACGAAGAAATCTTTTTGCAAGCTTGAAGTTTGCTGCTAAGCTTGCCGCCATGAATTTAGAACAGGTGGTTTGTGCAGCGGCCGTGCTGTCGGTCGTTGCGTGCGGCGTCGTTCAGGCACAGGTGTCGACGGGCCCAATTGTGCCCAAGGGCGTGGCGCAGCCAGCAAATGCTGATGGCGGGTATCTTGCGCTGCGCAGCGCGTTGCCGACGGGTGATGGGGTGCAGGTGAAGGATTTCATCCTGAGTCGGCAGGGTGGGACGTTTCATTTTGTGCAGGGCAATTTCTTTTTTTATGTGCCGGTGAATGGCAGGGTGACGGGTGCGGTGTTCATGGGCACGGGACACTTCGATCTTGCGCCGCAGGAGGCGCGGGAACAGAACTCACTGGCTCTGTTGACCAAGAGCGGCGTGATGGCGCAGGACTTTACGACGCTGGTGTTGCGATTTACGGATGGTACGGCGGAGGAGATCCGCAAGGCGTCGACCGGTTCGGCGGGAACAACTACGAGCCAAGCGGGAAACGCGGCGGCAGATCTGGCGAAGAGTTTTCGGCAGAAGCTGCACGAGAACCTGGATCTGAGATTGTTGAGCGATGTGCTGATCGCTCGGCCAAGCCAATATTTTCTGGCATCGTTTCGCATGGGCGGTGCGTTCACCGGACGGAATGTATTGTTTGTCGTTGACCCGGAGTCGGGATCGGACCAGGTGGAGCTGGATACGTGGGGGGACGAGGGCAAGGAGGCCTGGGTGGGGTATCGCATGGCCGGACAGCAAGACGAGGAGTGTATTCCAGAGCACGTTACGGCAGAGCGGCTGGATGTGCGCTTCGAGAAGTCTGGAGTGATGAAGAGTTCCGCGGAGACGACACTGACGGTTCGCCGGGATGGACTGCGGGTGGTGGAGTTGAACCTGTATCCGACGCTGCGCGTGAGCGGGGTGTACGACCAAGACGGCAATCCGCTGGCATTTGTGCAGGAGAACAAGAATTATGATCCGCAGTTTGGCGTGCTGTTGCGAAAGAGCGCGGTCCCGGGAGAGACGTTGCGCTTGTTGATTACCTATGGAGGGCCCGATGCGGTGCGCCGCGATGGCGACGGGATGTACTACCTGAATGAAGGGGCGCGCGAGAGTTGGTATCCGGCCGGTAACGAAGAATTTGGGGGATTCGCGGATTTCAATATGACCTTTCATGTGCCGAAGAATCTGCAGATTATTGCAACCGGTAAGAAGATCAGCGAGGAGTCTGAGCCGGGCGGACAGCGCGTCGTTTGGGCAACGCAGTTTCCGATTCCAGTGGCGGGATTTAACCTGGGCGAGTTCAAGTCGGCTGACGAGAAGACGCCGCAGGGCTTCGATGTACAGGCGTATGCAAACGTGGAGCTGCCGGACTCGATCAAGCGGTATGTAGATCAGCTGGACCTGGGGTCAATGACCACGACTACTGCGTTGGCGTATGAGGCATCTCAGGCCAGCGCAGCCGTGCAGGTTTATTCGGACTTTTTCGGGAAGCTGCCGTATGACCATCTTGCGTTGACGGAGCAGAGCGCATGTGATTTTGGACAAAGTTGGCCTATGCTGGTCTATCTGCCGATTTGCGCCTTCTGGGATTCGACGATTCAGCAGCGGCTTGGGTTGTTAGATCACGATGCGAGCTACTGGAAAGAGGTGACGCCGCACGAGGTGAGCCACCAGTGGTGGGGGCAGGAGGTGGGGTTCAACAGCTATCGCGACCAGTGGATGAGCGAGGGGTTTGCGAACTTTTCTGTGAGCCTGTACCTGGCGGCGACGAACAAAAACCTGAATGAGTTTCACGACTTCTGGAACGAGCAGCGCAAGAACCTGGTGGAGAAGAACCGCTTCGGTAAGCGGGCGATCGACGTAGGCCCTCTAACGATGGGGTACCGGGTGAATACGGACAAGACCGGAGACTTTGTGGCGCAGGAGCTGATCTACAGCAAAGGAGCCTATGTGATGCATATGCTGCAGGTGCTGTATTGGACGCCGCAGCTGGGGGATGGACCGTTCAAGCACTCGATGCAGACGTTTGTGCAGCAGTATGCGGGGAAGTCGGCATCGACTGAGGACTTGAAGGCATCCTTCGAGCGCACGATGCCAAAGTGGATGGACTTGCGGCATGACGGTAAGTTGGATTGGTTCTTCAATGACTATGTGTATGGCACCGAGTTGCCACACTATGAGATGACGAGCGAGTTCACCACAGTGAATGGAGTGACGAGCGTGCATATGAAGTTGACGCAAAGCAATGTATCGAAGGATTTTTTGATGATGGTCCCGGTATATCTGCAGATGGCAGATGGCCGAACGATACGGGTGTTCAATGTGGGGATGGAGGGGAATATGGTCTCGGAGCACACGGTGACGCTGGGCGAACTGCGTTCACCGGCGAAGAAGTTGTTGATCAATTACAACCAGGATGTGCTGAGCGATTAGGCTTCGGGCGCAGGGCAGCTAACGTTGGCCGGCTTCTAGGGCTGTGGGGTGGTGGGGACTTCGGTGCCGAAGTGGAGGGTGACGGTGGCGTGGAAGCGCTTGTAGTCGGTGTAGCGGACCGTGGTGCGGACGTGGACGGTTTGGGAGAGGGTGTCAGAGTGGGCTGGGAAGTGGAGGGTGCCGTCGGCGCGGGTGTAGATGGGGAACCAGAACTTGCCGTCTATCTGCTGGTAGTAGGTGGTGAAGGGCGGGGAGAGGTTTTCGTGGCCGGGGCGGGTGTCCTGCGGAACGGCCTGGCCGTGGATGAGGACGATCTGGTGGTCTTGCTGATCGAGCCAGATGCGGCCCTGAAAGTAGCGGTGATCTTTTAAGAGCTGGCGGGGGGCGCAGTCGAAGACGTAGGTGTCGAGCTGGTCGACGCGCTGGCGGCCGAGGTAGGTGAGGGTGTATTCGGGTAGCTCGGGGGTGGTGAGGATGAAGGGGAGGCGGTGGGCCACGTCGTCGAGATCGGCTTCGGTGAGGGTGACGCGCTGGAGGGTGTTGACGGGGGCGAAGAGGATGTGGTCCTGGCGGCGGCCGGCGTCGTCGAAGGAGATGTCGCTGAGCTGGTGGTAGGCGCCGTCGGGTTGGTTGGTGTCGGGGGCGAGGGTTTCGAAGGTGACGTCCTGGCGGAAGATGTAGTGGTCGCGCGCGGCGGCGAACGCGGATTCCTGCTGTGCCATGTGGGCTAGGATTTGGGGGATGGGGGTAGTGGGGGGCGTGGGGTCGAGGGGGCCGAAGCCAGTTTGGGCGTGGGCGGTGGTGAGGAGGAGGGCGAGGGTGAGGAGGGTTCGGGTCATGGTGGTGCTTGCTACAGAATAGCCGCGGTCGCAGGGTTGAGATGGGCAGGGGCGGTCGCGCGTGGCGCGATGCCCACCTTAGCCGCAAAGTGCGCGGCGAAGATGGGGCACCCGGATTCGTGGGTTGGTTCGGCGTAAACTGGCGCGATGAAGATTAGGGCGATTGTTGCGGCGAGTTTGTTGGTGGGGATGGTTTGTGCGGCGGGTGGGCAGACGGTGGCGGCTAAGCGGCCGATGACGTTTGCGGATTTGATGGCGATGAAGCGGGTGAGTGATCCGCAGGTGTCGGTGAGTGGGAAGTGGGTGCTGTTTTCGGTTACGGATGTTTCGCTGGAGAAGAATACGAAGACGAATCATCTTTGGGTCGTGCCAGTGGATGGCTCGGAGAAAGAGCGGCAGGTGACGTTCAGCACTGGAGAATCGAACGGGAGGTTCTCGCCAAATGGGCAGTTTGTTATGTTCACAGGCGCGCCGAACGATACTGATGCCGTGAGCAGGATTGCGATCGCGACGTGGGATGAGGCAACCGGCAAGCTCGGTGTTGCGCGCACGCTCGATGCGGTGAGCGGCGATGCGGATGGAGCAATCTGGTCGCCCGATTCGCGGCATTTTCTTTTTACGACGGAGGTGTATCCGGAGTGCTCTGACAAGTCGACGTGGACGGATGAAGATGCCTGCGACAAGGCGAAGGACGACGCGGCGACGAAGGACCCGGTGAAGGCGCAGGTGTGGGATCACCTGCTCTATCGGCATTGGAACGCCTATACGGGGAAGAAGCGCAGCCACATTATTCTCGCGGACTTTTCGATGGATGGCGCGAACCCAAGAGACCTAACGCCGCGCAGTGTTGTGGGTGATGCAGAGGTGCCGACGTTTCAGTTGAGCGCGCCGCTGGGGTATGCATGGGCTCCGGACTCGAAGGAGATTGCGTACGTGGTGAATCTGGATAAGGTTCGGGCGGAGTCGACGAACAACGATGTGTTTGTATTGCAAGTGGGGGCGGCGCCGGGGACGGCGAAGAAGGTGTCGGTGAGCGCGGGGAGTGATGATGGGCCGGCTTATTCGCCGGATGGGAAGTGGCTGGCTTGGCGGTCGCAGAAAAGGAATGGGTTCGAGTCGGATTTGTTCGGGCTGATGCTCTACGACCGTTCTGCAAAGGAGGCACACGAACTCGAACTCACGATGAAAGATTACTCTGCGCCCGGTAGGCCGAAAGAATATCCGCTGGATCGCTGGGTCGACGAATTTGTTTGGTCTAGCGACTCACAACGAGTTTTTTTTACAGCAGGCGATAAAGGTTCTGAGGTCATCTACGGAACGAACTTCACAGGCGATGACCTTCATCGATTTGGAAAGACGGCTGGCGAATGGGGCAGCCTCGTCGCGGTACCAAATAAATATCAATTGGTTGCGACGTTGATGCGAGTTGATAAGCCCAGCGAAGTTGCGCTCGCCGACTTGAGCGAAATGGACGACAGTACGAAGAAAATTCTGGTCAGCCTGAATAGGAATTCGCCGTCGAAGGATGTTACTGAGCCTGCCGCGCCACCTCACTTCTTGACTCACGTAAACGACGTGTTGATGGATCAGCTCGATCTTCCCAAGATGGAGTCGTATTGGTTCGATGGAGCTAACGACAAGAAGGTGGAGGGGTTTGTGGTGCGGCCGCCTCATTTTGATGCGGGGAAGAAGTATCCGGTGAAGTTTTTGATTCATGGGGGGCCGCAGGGGAATTGGGGGGATGGGTGGTCGTATCGGTGGAATCCGGAGCTGTTTGCGGCTAGTGGGTATGTGGTGGTGATGGTGAATCCGCGGGGGTCGACGGGGTATGGGCAGCAGTTTGTGGATGAGGTGTCGGGGGATTGGGGTGGACGGCCGTATGTGGATTTGATGAAGGGGCTGGATGCGGCGGAGGCTAAGTTTCCGTTCATCGACAAGACGCGGGAGTGTGCGCTGGGTGCTAGCTATGGCGGGTTCATGGCGAATTGGGTGCTCACGCATACGGATCGGTTCAAGTGCATCGTGACGCATGATGGGATGTATGACCCGGTTAGTGCGTTTGGTGCTACTGAGGAGTTGTGGTTTAACGAGTGGGAGTTTCGGCCGCTGAATGGGACGGGGCCCGATGCTGTGGTGGAGCAGACGAAGCCTGCGCATCCCTGGGATTTTTATGGGAAGCCGGCTGGGGAGGATCCGTTTCGGAAGTGGTCGCCGATGATGTTTATTAAGGATGCGCGGACGCCTACGCTGGTGGTGCATTCGCAGAGGGATTATCGGCTGGATGTTAGCCAGGGGTTGCAGTTGTTTACGGCGCTGCAGTTGCTGGGTGTGCCGTCGAAGGTGCTTTATTTTCCGGATGAGGGGCATTGGGTGTTGAAGCCGCAGAACGCGCAGCTTTGGTGGGAGACCGTCGATGACTGGTGCGATCGGTGGACTGGGATGGGTACGTATGCGGGGGTGGGGCCGGAGAAGAATCCGATGATGAGTGTGGCGCGATGACGTTTGGAAAGAAGAAGAGTTACGGAGCGGGAGGCTTCAAAGTGAAGAAGCCGAAGCCTCCGCTGGATGTGGCGGGGTTGCTGGAGTTTGCGGTGCGGTCGTTGAGCTCGCAGATGAAGAGTGTGCGGGATCTGCGGCGGAAGATGAGTACGCGCGCTGAGCCGGGAGAGGAGGGTGAGGCGGCGATGGATGCGGTGATTTTGAAGTTGAAGGAGCTTGGGTATCTGAGCGATGAGCGGTTTGCGGCGGACTATACGCGGCTGCGTAAAGAGAATGAGAAGTATGGCAAGCGGAGAGTGCAGCAGGGATTGATGCAGAAGGGGATTGCGCAGGAGCTGACGCAGTCTACGCTGGCTACTGCGTATGACGAGGTGGATGAGGTGGCGCTGGCGAAGGAGTATGTTGCGCGTAAGCGGATGAAGAAGCCGGAGGGAGATAAAGAGATCGCGCGCGCAATGCGGAGGCTGATGGGGGCAGGGTTTTCTACGAAGACGATTTGGAAGGTGCTGAGGGGGTGGGGTGCGGAGGTGGAAGAGGTGGATGTGGATGAGAGTGAGTAGGGGATAGAGGATAGAGTGTAGAGAAAACGTATGGTGCAGCGGGTGGTGGGGATTGATTGGTCGGGGAGGGTGGATGCGGCGGGGCAGCGGCGGCATATCTGGGCTGGGGTTTGGACGAAGGATGCTGGCGGGAAGGTGAGTGTGTGGTTGGAGGCGGGACGGACACGCGCGGAGGTAGCGGAGTGGCTGATCGAGATGGCGAAGGAGACTCCGCGGATGGTGGTGGGGTTTGATTTCTGCTTCAGCTTTCCGGCTTGGTTTGTGCGCGATGAGCATGGAATGGGGAGCGCGCCGGAGTTTTGGAGGCGGGTGGTGGAGGAAGGGCATGCGGAACGTTGGTTGATGCGGGGGGCGGAGGATCGGCGGTTTTGGGGGAAGCCCGGCGTGGGTCATCGAGGCGCGCGGCCGGCGGAGTTTTCGGGGGAGCATCTGCATCGGATGCTGCGGGCTACGGATATTGATTGCAAGATTGTCTCGCATATTCCTGAAGCCGAACGGCAGGCTCGCGTGCGAGGGATTACGCCGAAGAGCGTGTTTCAGGTGGGTGGCGCTGGGAGTGTGGGGACGGCGTCGCTGCGCGGGTTTGCGGTGTTGTTACGGCTGCGGGAGACGGGGTTTCGGGTGTGGCCGTTTGATGCGCCGGCGCTGGTTGGGCGGGATGCTCGTCCGTTGGTGGTGGAAATGTATACGCGGTTGAATACAGGTGCGGTGAAGAAGTCGAATGCGGAGGCTCGGGCGGAGTATTTGTTGAAGAAGCGTCGGGAGGATGTGACGTATGCCGCGCTGTCGCGTGGGGTGATGCAGAAGGCGCGGGGTGGAGAGGATGCGTTCGATGCGCTGGTTAGCACGATGGTGATGGCGGAACGGAGAGAGACTTTTGCGCGGTTGCCGCGGCCGACGGATCCGCTGTGTGGGATTGAGGGATGGACTTGGGCGCCGGAGGTTTGGGGGAGCCGGGGCTAAAGCCCCTTTGTTGTGCGGGCTATTTCAGGGGGCTAAAGCCCCCTGCTAATCCGGAAAATAAGAAATGGCAAGAAACAAGTACGAAGGCAAGAGAAGAAGCAGATTCCCAGGGGGAATGACAGAAAGAAAGGCAAGGGCAAAGGCAATGGGTGGTTGAAAACCATCTGGCTTGTTGCGAATGCTGACGGGGTGGCGGGTCCTTCGGCTGCGCTGCGCTTCGCTCAGGATGACAATTTTATCGGCGGGCAAGAGCTAGGCAAGAGCAACCGCAACGGCAACAACAGAAGCCAACACGGGTCCTTCGTTTCGCTCAGGATGACGGCGAAAAGCTAACGAGGTAAATTGCAATTTCAACCGTAAGAGTAAGCGCAAGTGCAAGTGCAAGAGCAACTGCATCTGCAGCTGCAGGGGCAAGCGCAACTGCGAACGCGAGGGCAAGTTCAACAGCGAGAGATTAAGGGGTCAGGAGGTTTAGGGTGGGGAGGGGTGGTAATGCTTTGATCTGCGTGGCCAGGGTGCGGAAGAGTTCTATGGCGTGGAGGCAATCGGGGTCTAGGGTGTAGTGGATGTTGTCGCGGAGGTAGGTGCGGATGGTGTTGGCGGAGAGGGCGAGCTTCGGGGTCCACTCGTTGACTAGCTGCTCGGTGTGGGCGAGGCCGGCGTCGCGGCTGGCGGTTAGGTCTGCGATGAGTTGTTGGGGAGAGAGGCCTGCAGGAGCGAGGGATTCGGGGCGGAGGGCCCAGACAGCGGCTACCCAGGGGAGGCCGGTGAGCTCTCGCCAGAGGTGGGCGAGGTCGAGCCAGAGGAGTGGGGTTTTGGTGGTGGCGTCGATGGCGGTGCGGTGTTCGCGGGCGAGGAGTGCGGGGTCGCCGATGAGGAGTGCGGCGTCGGAGCTGGGGAGCATGGTGGCGAGATCGGCGGGGAAGTCGAGGAAGGTGGGGTAGGTGTGGTGGAAGTGCTCGAAGAGGATGCGGGTGTAGGTGACGGAGCTGCGGCTGGCGGTGTCGGTTGCTACGGTGTGGACTTGCTTGAGGGCTTCGCCGGGGGAGAGCCAGTCGGGATTTTTGACGAGCAGGAGGATGCTGCGGACTTCGTCGAGTGAGGCGATGGCGCAACCGGGAACGATGGCGAGCTCGGGGGTGAGGGAGGCAATGGGGATGAGGCCGAGGTCGGCGGTGCCGGAATTGAGCTCGGCGGCACAGATGGCGGGCGAGGTGTAGTGGACGTCGTAGTGCTCGCGGAGGGCTGTGGCGGTGGGTTCGTGCTCGAAGTTGTAGAGCAGTGGAGCTGGGTTCAGAAAAGCGATGGTGGAGACGCGTAGGGGCACAGTTTGATTTTAGAAGAAGCGTGCGACACAGCGGTTGGGGGTGCGGTTGATGTAGGATGCGAGCACGACGCAGCTGAGAGGTACGCGTGATGATGGATGGGATTGAGGAACGGGCAGGCACGGCCGTGCCGGATGCGACGGTGCCCAATGTTACGGTGCAAGAGGCGAGGCTGGCGTGGCTGGCCTTGACGCTAACGCCGGGGATGGGGCCGACGCGATGCGGGCGAGCGGTGCGTCGGCTGGGAGCGGCGGGGCGTGTGTTTCATGCGAGCCTGACCGAGCTTGAAGGTATAGGGATGCCGGCGGAGTCTGCGCAGTTCTGCTTCGACGGTCGAGCGCGTGCTGCGGCGGTTGAAGAAGCGGCGCGTATCCAGGAGCAGCAGGCGAGCTTTCTGACGCCTGAGGATGAGGCTTATCCGGATAGGCTGCTTGAGATTTATGATCCACCGTCGGTGCTGTGGGTACGGGGTAACGTAGCGCTGCTGAGTCGTGCGGGAATTGCGGTGGTGGGAACGCGGCAGCCGACACCGTATGGAGCGGGGATGGCGGAGATGCTGAGTCGTGATTTGGCGAGGCGGGGCATGGTGATCATGAGTGGGATGGCGCGGGGCGTGGACTCGTGTGCGCACAAGGGGGCGTTGGAGGCTGGAGGGGCGACGGTTGCGGTTTGGGGGACAGGGATCGACGTGATTTATCCCAAGGAGAATAAGCGGCTGGCGGAGCAGATTGTGGCGCAGGGTGGAGCGATTGTGAGTGAGTTTCCGCTGGGAACATTTCCGGCGCCGCAGAATTTTCCGATACGGAATCGGACGCTGAGCGGGATGAGTGTTGGTGTGCTGGTGGTGGAGGGTGGCGAGTACTCGGGCACGCGAATTACGGCGCGATGTGCGCTGGACCAGGGGCGCGATGTGTATGCGGTGCCTGGGAATGCGACGAATAAAAATGCGTGGGGGCCGAATACCCTGATCAAGCAGGGGGCGAAGTTGACGGCGACCTGGGAGGATGTTTGGGAAGATCTGCCATCGCAAGTGCGGATGGAGTTGGAGGCGGCGGCGGAGGCGCAGGGGGGGCGGAATGAATCTTCTGGAGAGGGAAGCGCATCTTTATTTAACGAGCGGCCCACAACCCCACCCATGAGCGAGCATGAGCGACTGGTGATGCAAGAGTTGCGGCAGGATGAGACGCTGCAACTTGATGAGTTGATTGAGCGGTTGGAGTTCAAGATGGTCTCGGGTGAGATCTTTACCGCGTTGTTCGAATTGGAACTTAGCGGTAGAGTGAAGCAGATGCCAGGCAAACAATATGTCCGGTGCTTCTAAAAAGCGCCTCCGCTAAGTTAAGCGAGAGGTGGCGCTGATTGGAAAGTTTTTTCGTCCAACAAGACGGCAAGTTAGATCGCAAACCGATGCGAATCGGGGGAGCGGTTTGACTTGACCTTGGCAAAACGTGATAGGTTGCAAGGGAATTGGAAACATAGACGCGGCTTTTGCCGTACGTCTTTGAATGGGTGTGTCGTATGGCAAAAAATTTGGTGATCGTGGAGTCGCCGGCGAAGGCGAAGACGATCGGTAAGTATCTCGGCAGTGATTACGTGGTGGAGGCCTCGATTGGGCACATCATGGACCTGCCCAAGAACGATATTGGCGTGGAGTTGAAGCATCGGACGTTTGAGCCGACGCTGATCGTGTCTCCGGGCAAAGAGAAGGTGGTGGACCGGCTGAAGAAGCTGGCCGCGAAGAGTGACTTTGTGTTTCTCGCGGCCGATCCTGATCGCGAAGGAGAGGCGATTGCTGCGCATTTGAAGTTCCAGCTGCTGCCTTCGATCAAAGTGAAGAGCAACATGCGGCGGGTGACGTTCAACGAGATCACGAAGAAGGCCGTTACTGCGGCGTTCGGGCATACGCGGGACGTGGATGAAAACCTCGTGGATGCTCAACAGACACGTAGAGTTTTAGACCGGCTGGTGGGGTACCAGATTTCTCCCTTGCTTTGGGATAAGGTGAAGCGCGGGTTGAGTGCGGGGCGTGTGCAGACGGTGGCGCTGCGGCTGATTGTGGAGCGCGAGCGGGAGATTAATGCGTTCCAGGCTGTGGAGTACTGGAATATAGATGCGGTGCTTTCTCCTTCGAAAGGCGGGCAGGAATTTACTGCGCGCATGACGGGCGTGCAGGGATTACCGATTCGGGTTTCGAACGGCACGGATGCAGATGGGAAGGAAGTTTTCTTGTCGAATGCGTTGCCGGATAAAGGCGCTGTCGATGAGGTGATGGAGCAGCTGGAGCGCGCGACTTGGCGGGTGAAGTCGATTGAGAAGAAGGAGCGGCGGCAGAACCCGCGGGCTCCGTTCACGACAAGCCAGTTGCAGCAGCAGGCGGCTGGGCGGCTGGGCTTCAATGTGCGGCGGACGATGGGCGTCGCGCAACGGCTGTATGAAGGCATTGAACTGGGAAGTGAAGGCACGGTTGGACTTATCACTTACATGCGAACCGACTCGACGAACATGAGCGCGGACGCGGTGACGGAGATTCGCGAGTGGGTGAACAAGAAGTTTGGCGGGAAGTATCTGCCGGAGAAGGCGAATATTTATAAGAGCAAGAAGGATGCACAGGAGGCGCACGAGGCGATTCGTCCGACGAACGTTAGCTTCGTTCCGGATGAGGTGCGGCGGTATCTTTCGGATGAACAATATCGGCTGTACAAGCTGATCTGGGAGCGCGCGGTTACGAGCCAGATGACGGCTGCGGTGTTCGACCAGACGATGGTGGAGATTGAGGCGAAGGCCGAGGCTTTGTATGACTTCCGGACGACCGGAAGCATTCTGAAGTTCGATGGCTGGCTGCGGTTTGAAGAAGAGACAAAGAAGGCGAAGGCTGCGCGGGTGGCTGCTGAGGCCAAGGCGGAAGCTGCGGAGAAGAAACAGATCTCGCAGAGCGCTGATGCGGACGACGCAGAGGGTGCAAAGGATTCGACGTCGGAGGAGAGCTCGGCGGATCGACGGCTGCCGGAGTTGATGGATGGGCAGGGCTTGGAGCGGGTGCGGCTGGATCCGCAGCAGAAGTTTACCCAGCCGCCGCCGCGGTTCAATGAAGCGAGTCTGGTGAAGACGCTGGAGGAGAAGGGGATTGGGAGACCGTCTACTTACGCTTCCATTATCAATACTATTCAGGAGCGCGACTACGTGAAGAAGTTGGCGCAGAAGCTGGTGCCGACTGAGATTGGGATGGTAGTAACGGAACTGCTGGTCAAGAATTTTCCGTACATCTTTGAGACCGGGTATACGGCTCAGCTGGAGAGCGAGCTGGATGCTGTGGAGGAGGGGACAGAGAAGTGGACGGACCTGCTGAATGGGTTCTATACCCATTTTGAGAAGGAGCTGAAGGTCGCCGAGACGGGGATGGAAGACATCAAGGCGATGGAGCAGAAGACGGATGAGATCTGCGAGAAGTGCGGAGCTCTGTTGATTTTGAAGTGGGGTAAGTTTGGGAGCTTCTATTCGTGCTCGAACTTTACCAAGTTGAAGCCAATTACCGTGGCGCAGGGGCCTCTAAAGAAGGACCCCAAGGCGGCGGTGAAGAAGGTGCTGGATACATTCGAGTTCCCGATGTATGTGAAGGCAATGAATGAGGATACGACCGAGTCGAGCGCGAAGGTGGGGGACAAGGCCGAGTTGATTGCGGCGCTGCAGGCGGCTGCGGGGCAAGGAAATAAGCTGGTCGTGGAGCCAGAGAGTTGCGATTTTACGAAAGAGAACTTTGCGGCCAAGCCGGACTTGAATTCGCCGGAGGCGCAGGATGCTGAGGCGGAGGATGAGTTCTGCGACAACTGCGGGCGAACGATGGTGCTTCGCAACGGGCCGTGGGGGCCGTTTATGGCTTGCCCTGGGTATAACGAAGATCCGCCGTGCAAGACGATTCGGAAGCTGACGCAGAAGGTGCAGTCGAAACCGCCGGTGGTGTTGGAAGAGGCTTGCCCTAAATGCGGAAAGCCATTGCTCCAACGCGATGGGCAATATGGGGAGTTCATTGCTTGCTCCGGGTATCCGAAGTGCAAGTATGTGAAACAAGAGCTGTTAGAGGTTCCATGCCCGAAGTGCGGGGGCGAAGTCGCGGTGCGCAAGAACAAGCGCGGCGACACGTTCTACGGGTGCACGCGGTATCCGAAGTGCGACTTTACCAGCAATCAGAAGCTGGTGAATGAGACTTGCCCGAAGTGCGATTCGGCGTATTTGGTCGAATATGCGAATGCTGAGGGGACGTTCCTTATCTGCCCGAACAATCGGGAGGCGTTGCCGAAGCGTCGGCCGCGCAAGGGGGCGAAGGTGGAGGAGGTTGCGACTGCTCCTAACTGCAGCTATGAGAAGAAGATAGGACCTCCCAAGGTGAAGGAAGAGGCGCCCGAGCGGCAGCGTCCGGATCCGGAGAAGACGCGTGCAGTGGTGGAGGCCGTGGCGTAACCTTTTCGCGATCAAAGGTATATGGGGTTCTGGAGGAATCGCCACGAGGACTTCCCATTTCCAATAGGTTTATGGTATAAAGGTAGAGGCACGCGGCTCCAACTGCGGCTTGGACGCTTTCTACTGCTTCGCATGTGCGAGGACGTCTGGTCGCTGCAACTGACTGAAACTATTGGAAGGGCGTATATGGCAAAGGCGATTTGGAACGGACAGACAATTGCTGAAAGCGACAAGGTAGAGACCGTTGAAGGGAACATTTATTTCCCGGAAGAGACTGTAAACAGGGCATTTCTGCGTCCCAGTTCGACTAGTTCGAACTGCCCATGGAAGGGCATGGCACGGTATTACACGGTGCTTGTGGATGGACAGGAAAACCCGGATGCGGCATGGTATTACCCCAATCCAAAATCTGCGGCAAAGACCGTCAAGCATCATGTGGCGTTCTGGCGTGGAGTTGAGATTATCCCTAGTTAGTTGCGGGCCGGTAGCGAAAATTTCCCTGGACTGGCAGTACAAAGATCGCCCCACTTGGGGCGATCTTTTTCGCGACTTAGGTGGGTTTCGGGTTACAAATCGACTGCTTTAGCCTGGTTTCGGGTAGCGGTTTCGATGCTTTTTAGAGGCTGGAAGTCAAGTTTCCTTTACGTGGGTCATATGGCGCAGTTGTGCCATTTCGGGACAGGGTGGAGCGAGTGCGGACTGGTTTCGTGCGTGCTAATCTGGGTTTGCGCTAAGGGCGCATCCGGTCCGCGGGAAGGACAGAAGTCCACCTGGTTGTTTTGTAGCGCGTAGTTCACGAACTCACTTTCTGCCCATAGCAAGCGGACCCGGGCGAGCGAAAGGAAGTTCGTTATGCCGGTACGCGTTCTCCCCCCGAAGCCAAACCTCGAACATCTGAAATACCAAGCTAAGGATCTGCTGAAGCAGCATGCGGCGCGCCTGCCGGAGAGCGCTCAGACGATCCGTGAGTTTCATCCGCGCTTCGAACGTTGTGCGGATGCGGAGATATTTAATGCTGGCTTCCGTCTGAGCGATGCGCAGCTTACGGTTGCGCGTTCGCATGGGTTCGCGACTTGGGCACGGCTGAAGCGGCATGTGGAGAGGCCGACGCTGGCTGATCGGCTCGACTTGCCGCATCACGAACGGATTGAGGATACGACGTTTCGTCGCGCGGTGGATCTACTGGATGCTGGCGATGCGGTCGGGCTGCGAAGTCTGTTGCAGCTTCATCCGAAGCTGGTGAAACAACAGGTGCTGTTTGAGGGAAAGAATTATTTTCGGTCGCCTACGCTGCTCGAGTTTGTCGCGGAGAATCCGATACGGCATGGCACGTTGCCGGCGAATATTGTTGAGGTCGCTCGCGTGCTATTGGAGGCGGGAGCAGAGAAGGCGGCGCGCGATGAGACGCTGA